>Ga0302180_10001325_pt1 | contig 19883 bp, 15 predicted proteins | sample I_Palsa_E3_2_FD_200575 | JGI IMG/M metagenome (GOLD analysis project Ga0302180, IMG submission 200575) | Peat permafrost microbial communities from Stordalen Mire near Abisko, Sweden - I_Palsa_E3_2 | ecosystem: Environmental > Terrestrial > Soil > Palsa > Peat permafrost | place: Sweden... | reverse complement strand
TTCCCTCCTGGCCGGCCAGGCCGTCATGAGCCAGGTAGCGGTACACCAGGCCGCGCTCGTCGGTCAGCCGGGCGGCGGTCGCGTCGACGGTCGCCTTCATCCGCGGGTCGTCCCCGGGCAGGAAGCCGGTGATCGCCAGCATCAGGTTGGATGCGTCAAGATCTTCGCTGCCGAAGGCCTGGGTGAAGGCACCGGCCTTATCGTTCCAGCCCCGGGAGTCGATGGCCGCGCGGATCTCGTCGCGGGCGGCGGCCCACCGCGGCGTCCGGTCGGCCGCGCCGAGCTTCGGGGCGAGGGCGATGGCCCGGTCGAGCGCGACCCAGCACATGAGCTTGGAGTACAGGAAGTCCCGTGGCTCACCGCGGATTTCCCATATGCCCTGGTCCTTCTCGTGCCACCGGCTCGCGGCCGTGTCCGCCGCGGCGGCGAGGAACTGCTGGGTGACCGGGTCGAGCTCACCCAGCTGGTCGGCCAGCCGCTGGGCGGCAAGGAGCAGCTCGCCGTACACGTCAAGCTGGCGCTGGGTCCACGCCCCGTTGCCGACCCGCACCGGACGGCTAGCCCGCCATCCGGCCAGGTGCGGCAGTGCCCGTTCCGAAAGATCGTGCTCACCGCCGACCCCGAACATGATTTGCAGGTCTTTCCCACGCCGCAGCTGAGAGGCCGCGGCGTCGGCCAGGAAGGCGAAGAACTTGGCGGCCTCGTCGGGGCACGCCGCCACCCACAGGGCCTCCATGGTCAGGCTGGCATCGCGCACCCAGGTGTAGCGGTAATCCCAGTTGCGGGCGCCGCCGATGGCCTCCGGCAGCGAGGTCGTGGGCGCGGCCACGATGGCCCCGGTCCGGGCGAACGTGAGCGCCTGCAGGACCCGGCCGGAATGAAGTACCAGGTCGCGCCAGGGACCCTGATAGGCCTGGTGCAGCGCGGACCAGGATCGCCATCCCGCGATGGTGTCCTGCAGCCGGTCCGCGATCTGGCCGGCGTTCCAGGCGGCCAGCGGCGGTTCCGACATCGGTCCGTACTGCAGGGCGAAGCTCACGCTCTGCCCGGCAACCAGGTGCAGGTGCGCGGTGGCCGTGTCCCCGGCGACCTGCAAGCCGTCCGGCCCGGAAAGCAGGAGCCTGCTGGCGCCGCCACGGGCGGCGATGCCTCCGGCGACCGCTTCCAGGATCGGGTAGATCAGGCCGTATTCGGGACGCGGCGCATAGCTGACATCCACGTCGATCTCCCCCACGGTGCACTTCAGCGAGCGCAGCAGGACTCCCGGCGACCCAGTGCCCAGGTGATGGCCGCGTTCGTTGCGGCCTACCGCCATGGCGTCGGTCAGCACCGCGGTGCCGGCTTGGGCCCGGAATGTGGTCTCTAGGATCATGGTCTGGTCGACGTACCCGCGGCTGACCTGGAAATCGCCGGCCGGCCGGATCGCGAAGTGGCCGCCGTCGGGGTCAAGGATGCGGGCGAATACGGCCGGGGAGTCGAACCGCGGCCAGCAGAGCCAGTCCACCGAGCCGGCCCGGCTGACCAGCGCCGCCGAGCGGCAGTCCGACAGCAGGGCATAGTCACTTATCGGCAAGCTGTTCGTCTCGGTTTCCATTCCCTGCCCTCCTCGGTGGCGTTTCGTACCCACCGGTCGCGTTTGGCGCACCGTACCAGCACTAGTTACGCTGGTGAGGTGCCCCCGCTGCGCGCGAACCACCCTGGTCAGCCAGGCGAACACAGTTACAGCTTCTATTGTGGCGGCGGAAACCACCGCGCGAACCCGCGCTACCTGCCCAGGCGCCAGTTCCCCGGGGGCCGATGACGTCAAGCGCGGGGGGCGTACCGAGTACCAACGACCTGGATCCGGCGGCCGAGGCCAGGTTGTCGTCGTTCAACGCGGTCTTTACGCTGGCGCTCATCTTGACCCAGGTCTCTTCGCCTGACCAGGTGATGCGGCTTGTCACCACCTCGATCCCGTCGATCGTGTCGTGCCAGAAGGCGCTGATCTGGCATCTGGCTAGGTCAGGAGAGTATTACCAGCGAGCACCCGAGGCCATCAGCGAAATACTGGCGCAGCTCACCGGATCTGGCCCGCTCGAGGTAGCCGACTTCCCCCCTTCGTGGGCATTCCTGATCACATCTCCGCTGGCGGATGAGCAGATCTTCCTGATAATCGTCGACAGCAAAGCTCTGTCGAACGAGGAAACCTTCCTGCTCTCCGTGCTCGCGCAACTGTCCGGCACCGTGATCGCCAAGCTGGAGCTGATCGCGGCCGAACAGTCTTCGGCCCAGCGAATTTCCGCTCTCAACACCGAACTCGAGTCAACGGTCTCGACGCTGACCAGGATCATGGAGGTGCACCACCGGCTGAACGAAATCGCGGCCAGCGCCGGAGAAATGGGTATCGCCGAGACGTTGCACGAGCTCACGAGGTTCGGTGTTTTCATCTCGGACGCGGGCGGAAATACCCTGGCCGCCACCAGTGACGTGCCGGGCGACTACCTGGAACGAGAACCGGCCGAGCAGCGGCGCGAGCTCATCCGCCGACTGCAGAGTAGCCGTCGCCCCCTCTACCACGGCCGAGCCTGGCTGGTGCTGGCCGGCGCCGAGGTTCTCGGGGTGATCGCGCTCGTTGATCCCGCACAGACCGCGAGTGAGGTTGATCTGGCCGCGCTTGAGTACGCGGCCGTCGTGCTGAGCGTGGAACTTGGCCGCCTGCACAGTGTCGCCGAGGCCGAGCGGCGCAGCCGGGCCACTCTCGAACGTAACATCGCGCAAGCGCGGGCGGCAGAACTCGCGGCGAGCGAGGCCCGCCAGCGCGCCATCCTCGAAGCCGCCCTCGACGCGGTCATCAGCATCGACCAGCGCGCTTGCGTCACGTACGTGAACAGCGCGTTCGAGCGCATCTTCGGGTACCGGGCCGAGGAAGTGACCGGCCGGGAGCTCGCGGAAGCGATCATTCCTCCTGCGCTGCGCGACGCCCACCGGCAAGGTTTCGCCCGCTACCTGGCCACCGGGGAAGCACACGTCCTGGACCGGCGGATCGAGCTGACGGCCATGCGCGCCGACGGGAGCGAGTTCCCGGTCGAGATAGCCATTACCCGCACCGCGGTGACCGGAGGTCCCGCGTTCACGGCCTACGTCCGCGATATCACCGAACGCCAGCGCGCCGCGCATGAGCTGGTGGCATCGCGGGCCCGCCTGGTCGCCGCGTCTGACGCGGCCCGCCAGCGCCTCACCCGTGACCTGCACGACGGTGCTCAGCAGCGGCTCGTCACCACCCTCATCAACCTCCAGCTCGCCGAGCTGAAATGGGAATCCGCGCCGGAGCGCGCGCAGGAGCTGGTCGGCCTGGCCGTCCGCGACGCCAAGCGCGGGATCGAGGACCTGCGCGAGATCGTCTCGGGGATCCATCCTGCGATCCTGACCCAGCGTGGCCTGGCGGCGGCCATCGACAGCCTCGCCTCCGGCCTGCCGATCCCGGTTGAGCTCGACATACCTGACTCCAGGCTCCCGGCTCCGGTCGAGGCGAGCGTGTACTTCTTCTGCTCCGAAGCCCTTACCAACGTGGTCAAGCACGCCCGCGCCTCGTCCGCCAGGGTGCGAGTGACACTCGTCGAGGACCGGTGCGTCGTCGAGGTCGGCGACGACGGAATCGGCGGGGCGCGGCCCCGCTCGGAAGCCAGCGGGCTGAACGGCCTGCGTGACCGCATCGGTGCGCTCAACGGGACAGTGGACATCACCAGCCCAGCCACGGGCGGGACGGTGCTCAAGGCCAGCATCCCGCTCCTGTTCGACCCGTCGGCTTATCCCGGGTCCTAGTCGCCCAGGCGTCCCGGCTCGGGGCTGGCTGACCTGGGCGGCCTATAATTTTATGCTGATGCTTGCCTGCGGAGGTGCGGCGTGGCCCTGACGGCCTCAGAAACGCCTGGACTCGGGTTCCAGATCGGCGATCACGTCTGCGCCTTTTACAGCAGCAGCACTAATTCCGTCGACGATATCGTCGTCGATTACATCTCCTCCGGCCTGCAGTCCGGCTACAAATGCTTCGGCATGGTCGACACGCCGGCCTCGGTCCAGGACCGGATCCCGCGCGAGCTCGTCACCCGAGACGGGAGCCTGAATATCCTCTCCGAGGACGAGGCATACATGCCCGACGGGCATTTCTCCAAGGACGCATTCATCGGCGCGATGAAAACCATGGTCGCCGACGCACTGGCCGACGGGTACGACAGCTTCCGGGCGGTAGGGGACGAAAGCTTTCTCGTCAGGAACGGCGTCGACATCAAGGAGTGGTTCGCGGCCGAAGCGGAGCTGAATGCGATCGTCCCGGATTACCCGCATTTCTTTTTCTGCCTGTACGATCTCGACCTGTTCGACGGGGATACGGTCATGTACGTGCTCAAGACTCATCCCCGCATCTACGTCAACGGGATAGTCATCACCAATCCGCACTACATCCCCGCAGATCAGGTGCCCGGATAGCCATGTCGAAGCAGATCGTCAGCAACGTCTCCTACCCGGTCACGCCGGGCACGACTGTCCTGCTCAGCATCGACTGCCAGTTCGGCTTCGGGGCGGGCAGCTGGGAGCAGGTGCCGGACGCCGACGCAGCGGTCGAGAACTTCCGCAAGGCGAGCCGCGAGTGGCGGAAATGCGGCGGCGCGGTGGCGCACGTCCAGACCGTATACACGCCGGAGCGCGAGCCGTCGGGCCGGATCACCGACTTCGAGCCCGGCATTGCCGGTGCCCTGGCGGCTGGGACGCGGGCCGCCGAGGCCTATCCGGACCTGATCGTGGACGGCGATCTGGTCGTGTACAAGACGACGTTCTCGGCCGTGCTGTCCAGCGACCTGGTCGACCAGCTGCGCGCCCGGGACATCGACACCGTAGTGGTCGGGGGCCTGACCACCCCGATCTGCGTCCAGACCACGGTCGACGGACTCAGCATGGTTGGGCTGAAGGTCATCGTGCTGGCCGACGCGTGCGCATCGCAGGCCATCGGCGCGTTGTCAGCGGAACAGGCGCACGAGGCGGCGATCCAGCGGATGGCCTACCTGTTCGCCGCGGTCGAGGACACCGACGCCTTCGTCGCGAAGGCGCGGGCGTTCCAGCCCGCCACGAGCTAACCAACTACCACCGAGGCGGCCGCCGTCAGGCCAGGGCGAGGACGATGGCGTGCAGGGCCAGCCCTACCGCCGCCCCGACCACCGTGCCGTTGATGCGGATGTACTGCAGGTCGCGCCCGAGGAGCAGTTCCAGCTGGCTGGACGTCTCGGCGGCGTCCCACCGCTCGATCGTCCCGGTAACAAGCCCGGCGAGCTCGTCGTGGAACTGATCGGCGAGGGCCCTGACGGCTGACTCGACCATCCGGTCGAGGCCGCCGGCGAGGCGGCGGTCCGACCCCAGCCGCCGTCCGGCCGCCACCAGTGCCTCGGCCATGCGGCGGCGCAGCTCAGAGTCCGGGTCGGCCGCCTGGGTTCGCAGCCCCTCCTTGATCTTGCGCCACAGCGACGATGACCAGTCCCGCAGGGCGGTGCTACCCAGGACCTCTCGCTTGAGGCGCTCGCCGCGCTCGCGCAGCTCCGGGGAGGTCTCGAGGCGGTCGGGGAGCCTGGCGATCCACTGCTCGAACTGCTGCCGCGTCTGGTCATCGGGATCGGCCGCCATCGCCGCCAGCCGCTGGCGCAGCCGGGTGAACATGCGGTCGAAGAGCCGCCGGTATACCGCGTCGGGCACCCAGCGGGGCGCCTCGGCCTCGAACAGCTCACGAAGCTCCGCCGCGTGGCTGTCCAGATAGCGGTCGGCGCCGAGCACGATCGCGTTGAAGACCTCGGCATGGTGGCCGCCCGCGATGAGGGTCCGCAGGACCCGCCCGGCCAGCGGTGCCACCTCGACGGAATCTACCGCCCGGGTCAGTTCGGCGGTGAGCACGCGCTGGACATCCTCATCGCGCAGATTCTCGGCCACCGTGACGACCAGATCCGCCGCGCGACCGGCGAAACGCGCGGCGTTACCCTCGTCGGCCAGCCAGTCCGCCAGCCGGGGCACCAGGCGAGCGGAGCGGATCCGCTCGGCCAGCACGTCGCCGTTGAGGAAGTTCTCCTGCACGAACTGGCCAAGCGTCGCGGCGAACTGGTCCTTGCGCTCGACGATGATCGCGGTGTGCGGTATCGGCAGGCCCAGGGGATGCCGGAACAGGGCCGTCACCGCGAACCAGTCGGCCACGCCGCCGACCATGGAGGCCTCCGCGCCGGCCTGCACGTAGCCGAGCAGGATCCCGTGCGCGCCGGCCGCGGTCACGGCCACGAACAGCACCGTCACCGCCCCCAGCAGGGCGGTGGCCCGGCGGCGCGCGGCGGCCAGGCCACGGGCCCGCACGGCCGCGGACTCATGTCCGGGCCCGGGCACCGGCGAAGCGGGCATCGGTGCGGCAGGTTCCATCTGGAACATGTACCACGTCCCGTTCGGTTAAAAATCTCTCTTCCGGAACGGGCGGTGGTGTCACACCTGACCCTGGCGACTCTGCGTGCCGTGCAGGAACACCGTGGTGACGAGCGCGGCGGCTTTCTCGACGCCGGCCTGGCGCTCGGCGGTCATCCGGGCCGCGGCCTGGAGCAGCTGGCCGAACACGAAGCCCAGTTCGGTCACCGTGAGGTCGCCGCGGAACGTGCCGTCGTCGATGCCGCGTTGCAGCAGAGCGCCGATCATGGTCCCTCGGTCACCGGGACCGCGTCTAGGTCAGCTTCGGCGAGCCGGGTGGCGGTGGCGTCGCGGGCGCTGGCGGACAGGGCCTGCAGCAGCTGCTCGCGTGTTCACGGTGGCCGCCGCCACCACCTTGCTGCCCGCGCTGCTCGGCTTCCTCGGGATGCGGGTCCTGTCCCGGCGGGAACGCCGCCGGCTGGCCGCCGACGGGCCCGCGCCCGACGGCACTTCCGGGGCGTGGATGCGGCTGGCCGCGTTCGTGCAGCGCCACCCCGCCCCGCTGGCGGCCGCGGCCGCGGCCGTGATGCTGGTGCTGGCGATCCCGGTGCTCTCGCTTCGGCTGGGCTCCTCCGACGCGGCCAACGACCCGGCCTCCACCACCACCCACCAGGCCTACGAACTGCTCGCCGACGGATTCGGCCCGGGTTTCAACGGCCCGCTGCAACTGGTCGGCACCACCACGTCCCGCGCTGACGTGACCGCGTTCGCCCGGCTGGCTGGCGTGTTGCGGACCGAGCCCGGGATCGCCGCCGTCTCCGCGCCACTGGCCGGCCACGGCGCCTCGCTGATCAGCGTGATCCCCGCCACTTCCCCCGAGGCCGCGGCCACAAGCACCCTCATCCGCCAACTCCGCGATACCGTCATCCCGGCCGCCGAAGCCGGCACCACGCTGCACGTGTACGTCGGCGGTGTCACCGCCACCAACGACGACTTCGCCACGGTCATCGCCCCCAAGCTGCTGATATTCGTCGGGGTCATCCTCGTGCTTGGGTTCTTGTTGCTGCTGGTGGCCTTCCGCAGCCTGCTGATCCCCGCGGTCGCGGCGGTCATGAACCTGCTCGCCGCCGCTGCCTCCTTCGGCGTGCTGGTCGCCGTCTTCCAGTACGGCTGGGGACTGCGGCTGCTCAACCTCGGCCAGCCCGGCCCGGTCGAATCGTTCCTGCCCGTGCTGATGCTCGCGGTCCTGTTCGGCCTGTCGATGGACTACGAGGTGTTCCTGGTCTCCCGGATCCGGGAGGAATGGGCCGCCACCGGCGACAACCACCAGGCCGTCCGCACCGGCCAGGCCACCACCGGCCGGGTCATCATCGCCGCGGCCACCATCATGATCTTCGTGTTCAGCGCCTTCATCCTGTCCGGCCAGCAGGTCATCGGCGAGATCGGCCTCGGCCTGGCCGCCGCGGTCCTGCTCGATGCCTTCCTGCTGCGTACTCTCCTCGTCCCCGCGCTGGCGCACCTGTCCGGCCGCGCTAACTGGTGGCTGCCCGGCTGGCTGGACCGCATCCTTCCGCACCTGTCCATCGAACCCGCCACCCAGCCACCCGCCCCGCCCAGCCCCGCCCTCGCACCGGCCGGGGCCACGCACAGCAAGACGGCCCGCTAGTGGCGGGGAGGATTGGCTCCACCTGGACAAGACCTGCGCTGCGGCGTCCTCATAGAGCAAGAGACGCGGCCAAGACAAGGGCCGCATGGCGGAAGTCTCCACGGCTGCGGGGGAACCCGGGAGGTGGTGTGGCCCTCTTTGCCCGAGAGAACGAACTCGAGTCTGTCTGCGCGTTGCTGGCACCTCCCAGGATCGGCGGGGCGCTAGTACTCCGCGGTAAGGCTGGAGTCGGAAAGTCGGCACTGCTGAACGAGGTGATTTCGGCCGGCAAGCGGGCTGGTGTCCGGATCCTGAGCACGGCTGGGGTGTCATCGCAGATGCAGCAGCCCTTTGCGGGCTTGTCGCATCTGATGCGCTCCGTGCTCACTGACCCGACGCTGCCGGATGGCTACGCGGATGCCTGGGATACGGTCCGGGCGGCGATCGGTGGCCAGGATGTACCGATCGGCAACCCGTTCAGCGTGGCATACGCGGTCCTCGAGCTCACGGCCGGGCCGATCTTGCTTGCCCGGCCGGGCCGATCTTGCTTGCCCGGCCGGGCAACGGTGTCTACCCTGGCCGACTTCCTGAAGACCATCATCGGACCGATCATCTTGGTCGGGCATTCTTACGACGGGATGGTCCGCCGTTACCCGATGTTTCCCGGACTCGCGCGCCCCTTCTGATCTACGGCGATTTCGCGGACCCGCTGGGACACATCCAGGCCACCGGCGTGGACGGCCGGCGCCGGACCCAGTGCCGCCACCAACAGCTGTAGCGAGAGCAGCGAGATGCCCAGAAGTCCGCCCACATGCTGCGGTTCGCCATCGCCCCGCATGGCGCCGTAGTGGTGTACGCCGTAGTGGTGTGGTTGCGGCAACCTGCACACAAGGGTGTGTACGCTGCCACAACCATACAAATCGGACTGAGGCGTACGGGGACGGTGCTCATTACTGGGGTAATTGGTGCGGACAGCGGGACAGCGGGGCGCGCAGAGGGAAGGCCGGGAGCCATAGGCACTCTCAGCTCGAGGTGACCGGCCGGGCCAGCGCGCCCGCGCCTGCGTGCTCCGAGACGGTGGCCGGGTTGCGCCCGGTCAGGCCGAGAAGGGCAAATGCGAAGGACACGACGGCGAGAAAAACCCAGCCGGTATCGAAACTCGAATGGGGCACGAGGTGCCCGAAGATAATGGGGATGAAGAAGCCGCCTACCGCGGCGAGGGTGAGCATCAGACCGGTCGCCGTCCCGATGTACTGGGGGTCGATGTCGCAGACCCGGGCCGGCACCGCCAGCCAGGCGGCGAAGCCGAAGATGAGGAAGAAGCCGATTCCGATCCCGAGCACCCACAGTGCTCTGGCCGGTACCACCGGGATGAGGGCCAGCAGCGCGGCGACCACGACGAGCGGTCCGACCACGAACATCCGCAGGTTCCGGCTGCGGTCGGCCCAGTAGCCGCCCAGCAGGCTGCCGGGGATGCCGGCCAGCGCGATGAGCGCCGACAGCAGTCCGCCGGCAGCGGGGTCGAAGTGCCTGTCGAGCGTCACGTACTCGCTGAACAGCTGGGAGGTGGTGAAGTACGCGCCGTATCCGCCGAAGAGCGCCAGGCCGTAGACCCACAGATCCCTGCTCGCGAGCACGGCCCGCAAGGCGGCGCGATCGAACCTGGCGCCGCCGAGTGACCGGTCGCCCGCCGGGACCCGGAAGGCCGCGATGGTCACGACCATGACGAGCAGCTCGAAGACACCGGCCAGGATCATTGACGTGTGCCAGCTCGTCGCGCGCTGCACGTACAGCCATACGTACAGCGCCAAGCCCGCGCCCGCGCTGAAGACGGCGCCGCCGGTGATCCCCAGCGCGAGCGTGACGTCCTTGTCGCGGAACCAGAGGACCACCGCGGCGGTCCCGACGGCAATGAACACCGACCCGCCGATGCCGCTGACGACCCGGAAGAAGGCGAGTTCGGCGTAGCTGTACGACAGGCCGGACATGATGCCGGCCAGTCCCTGCACGCCAAGCCCGAGCACGAGGGTCTTCTTCATGCCGATCGCCGTGGCGAGCATACCGCCTGGAATATGCGTGAGCCCGTAGCCGACGATGTAGAGCGAGATCAGGTAGCTCAGCGGCCCGAGCCCCACCTTGAACTGCGCGCCGATGAGCGGGAAGGCGGTGGCGACGTCGAACCAGTTCAGCGTCAGCGCGATGATGCCCAGGCTGATCACGGTCAGCATGCCCCATCGAACGGGGCCCTGCTTGAGGGCGATGGAGGATGCCAAGCGAGTCCCCCTATCGGGAGCGCCACCCGGTTGCGCCAGCTGCAAGGCTGGCTGATGGACGCGGCCAGCTTGCCCGCAGGACTGCCGTAGGGCCACGGTAACATGAGAAAAGTCCGCCTCAGCTCCGACTGGCGACGGCCGATCTTCGGCGCGCTAGCGGGCATCCCTTCAGGAGATGGTCGACGACGGCTATGAGTACTCCAGCCGGCTTCGTCGGGCGGCAGAGCGAGCTGCGCCTCCTCGGTGACCGGCTCGCCGCCGCTGAGCTGGGCCATCCGCAGGTCGTCTACGTGGAAGGCGAGGCAGGCGGCGGGAAGTCGACGCTGCTGTCGGAGTTCCTCGGTTCGCTGTCGAACGCTGCCGTACTCGAGGTGAGCGGTGACGAGGCAGAGACGTTGCTCTCCTACGGGGTCATCGATCAGCTGCAGCCCGGGACCTTTACCGAGCCGGGGACGGACCCGATGGCCGCCGGCGCCCGACTGCTCGACCTACTCGATCGGCGGCAAGCCGACGGCCAGGTCGTCGTGCTCGCCATCGACGATCTGCAGTGGGCTGACCGGCCGTCCTCGCGTGCGGTGTTGTTCGCCTTGCGGCGGCTGCGGGCGGACAAGGTGCTGGCGGTCGTGTCGACGCGGGTCGGCGGGCTGGCCGATCCCGGCTGGGCGCGTTTCTTGAGCGGTGATTCGCGGGTCACCCGGATCCGCCTGGGCGGGCTGAGCGCGAGTGATCTGACCGAGCTGGCCAGCGCGCTGGGGCTGGGAGTGCTTTCGCGGCGCGGGGCGTCCCGGCTGGCGGCCCATACCGAAGGCAACGCGCTGTACTGCCGGGCGTTGCTCGACGAAATCGGTATCGCCGGGCTGAGCGCGGCCACCGATCGCGGATTGCCGGCGCCGCGGGACCTGTCCGCGGTAATCCTCGCCCGGGTGGCATCGCTGCCGGCCTCGGTTCAGTCGTTCCTGGCGGCTGCTTCCGTGCTGGGGCAGCACGCGCCGATGCCGGCGATCGCGTCGGTCGCCCGGTTGCCGGACGCGCGCGGCGAGGTGGATGCGGCGGTAGGCGCGGGACTGCTGACCGAAAGCGCTTCGGCGCCGGAGCTGGCCTTTACCCATCCGCTGTACCGGGCCGCCATCTACGCCGATCTCAGTCCGACGAACCGGCGGGAACTGCACGGGCGGGCGGCCGAGACCGTCGCCGGTCGCGCCCGACTGGCCCACCGGGCCGCAGCGTCGCTGGGTTCCGACGAAGCGCTGGCGGGTGAACTCGAAGCGTCGGCCCTGGCTACCGTGGCCTCCGGTGACCCAGGCGCCGCGGCTTGGGCGCTGGAACAGGCGGCCGCGCTGTCGCCAGCTGCGCAGGACAGGGAACGCCGGCTGCTCGACGCCGCCGTGATCCTGCTCAACGCCGCGGATACGACAGCGGCGGCGCGGGTGCTGGCATCCTGCCAGGTCTCCAGCGCGCGGCGCGACGCCGTGGCCGGACTTCTGGGCGTGTTCACCGGATCGCCGAACACCGAGAGTCATCTGCTCGCCGCGTGGCAGGCCCACGACCCGGAGACCGAGGGTGAAATCGGAGCGCGGGCCGCGACCTCCCTGACCAACTGGATGGTCATATCTGGTCGCCCGCAGGCGGCACTGAGCTGGGCGGATCGGGCGGTAGGCGGCACCGTTCCCGGTTCGGCGCTGCGGGCCATGGCACGCACCGCGCAGGCATACGCGTTCGCCGCGGCCGGCCGCAGCGCCGAGGGGCTGGCCGCGCTCGGCTTTCTGCCCGCCTCAGGGAACGAAGTATCAATTCCTGAGACCGACGCCCTCATCATGCGGGGCATGCTGCAGGTCTACACCGATGACCTGCCCGGGGCCATCGCGGACCTCGGCGTCGCGACGGCCCGGCTGGGCACGGGACTGCCGTCCAGCTACCCGGGCCCGTGCCTGGCTCATCTCAGTGACGCCCACTTCCGCCGGGGCGACTGGGACGCGGCCCTCACGCACGCCCAGCTGGCGACCGCCTTGGCGCAAGACACCGACCGTCCGCTTGACCTCGCGCGAGCGCACGCACGGGCCGGCCAGGTTCTCGCCTGCCGCGGCCAGTGGGGGGCCGCGCAGGCTCATGTCAAAGCGGCCCGGGCCGCGGCTGAGCGGCTTCCGCTGGTCTACGCCGTGGCTGCCACGGCGACGGCCGCCGCCGCGCTGGCCGATGCGCGCGGCGACCTGGCCGGGGTCCTTCGCGCGACCGAGCCGGTGCGCGCCACCGGGCCCCTCGACGCCGGGGGCCGCCCGGGCATCTTCAACTGGAGAGCCATCGAGGCGGACGCGCTGATCGGCTTGGGGCGACTCGACGAAGCCGAGACCATGCTCGACGAATTCGAGGCAGCCATTCCCGCGCCCGGGCTGGCGTCGGCCACCTTGGCGCTGGCCCGCGGCCGGGGCAACCTGGCCGCGGCGAGCGGAGATGCGGCTGCGGCGGAAGCGGCGTTCGCCCGAGCGCACGAGATCGAGCCGGAAGTACCGATGCCGTTCGAACACGCGCGGCTGAGCCTCGACGACGGACGTCGCCTGGCCGCGGCGCAGGACCGGCCGGCGGCGGTCGCGCAGCTGGAAAGAGCCCACCGTCTCTTCTCCGACCTGGGCGCCGACCCCTACCTGCGGGCCTGCGCCGCGGAACTGGCTGCCCTGCAGGTCACCGCCGCGACCAGCAGTCCCGCTGCGCTGCTCGGGCTCAGCCGCGCGGAGCTGGCCGTGGCCCGGCTGGTCGCCACCGGGCTGACCAACCGGGAGGTGGCCAGCGAGCTGTACGTGTCCGTGAAGACGGTGGAATACCACCTCCGCAACAGCTACATCAAGCTGGACATCACCTCCCGCCGCGCGCTAGCCGCTCTGCTGCGCTGACCGGTCACGCCGCAAAACACGGGGTCGAACCTGGGGTCACACTCCGGAGACAATCCTGCGCTGCCCGTGATGACGAAACCGGTGCAGACCGTGGCACACACCAGGAGTTCCGGCAATCCGGTGTATACACACGTCAGCGGTGTACTCTGCTGTGCCAGACGGCCGTGGGATCGGGGAACGCGATGGGCTACAGCGGGACGGCAACGCCGACCGCCGGGTTCACGTGCCTGCCGGACGACTGGTGGGATCCCGCCTGGCTGTCGGTGAAGTCGCCGGATGCGAGCGAGCCCGCGCCGGCCGTCTGGGATCCCGCCGAAGTCGCGGCACCTGCCATCGTGCCCCAGACGCAACTGCCAAAGCCTCCGCCGGCCTGGGGGCAGGTCCTCGCGACCACCCTCGGTTTGTGGACGTCGCGCCGCCTGCCGTGGCTCCGCCGGGCCCCACGACGGCGGCTGGCGGCGCTGGCGCTCGGCGCCGGGCTGGTCGCGGTGGCCGTCGGGAGCACGGGCCTGGCCGCGGCCGCGCTCTCGCCCCAGCACGCGGTGCAGCTGCCCGCGAGACCGTCGTCGATCCCGGCGCCGTCCGGCCGGACCGTGCTGCCGGCCTCGCTGTCGGCGGTCCAGCAGGTCGCCCGGCCGGCCTGGCTGAGCATTCCGGTGATCGGGGTGCGGACCTCGCTGGTCGATCTCGGCCTCCGCTCGAACGGCACGCTCCAGGTGCCGTCCAGCACCGCGGTGGCGGGCTGGTACACCGGCAGCCCACGGCCCGGCACCGTCGGCGCCGCCGTCATCGCGGGTCATGTGGACTCCCGCTCCGGGCTGGGGATCTTCTTCTGGCTGCGGCAACTGCGCCCTGGCGACCGCATCTACGTGGGACGCGCCGATGGAACGATGGCGGTCTTCACGGTCACGGCCGTCCGGAAGGTCGCCAAGGACCTGTTTCCCACCGCCGCGGTGTACGGACCCGTCCCGAACCCGGAGCTGCGCCTGATCACCTGCGGCGGCCTCTTCGACCGGTCGCTCGGCAGCTACCTGTCCAACATCGTGGTCTTCGCGAGGCTCAGCGGATGATAGCTCCGGGGAGGCGAGATCAGATGCCGTTTACCGATTCGCGGGAGCAGCATGTCACCGAGACGGTGCGGTCAGCTGCCCCGCAGGCGCGACCAGGGGCTCCGTCCTGGGGCCAGGTCCTGGCGACGACCGTCAGGCTGTGGGCAGCCCGGCGGTGGCAGCGCCTCCGCCGCTCGCGGCGAGCGTGGCTCGTCGCGATCTGCGTGCTCGCGGTGGCCGCGGTGGCCCTGACCGCCGTCGTCCAGCTCACCGGCACGTCGTCAGGGCAGGCCGCCCGGGCACCGGCGTCAGGACGTGCGGGCCAGAGCCGGTTGCCCCGCGGCGGACCTGCCCGTTCCTCCGGTGCCGCCACGGCCGCCCGAGCGCAGGCCGCGGCGGTTCGAGCGCAGGCCGTGGCCGCCCGAACGCAGGCCGCGGCCTGGATCGCCGGCCAGGTGGGCGACGACGAGACCATCGCGTGCGATCCGTCCGTGTGCACCGCACTCGCCGCACACGGTGTCGCGTCGAGCCGTCTGCTGTCGCTGCCGCCGTCCGCGTCCGGCCCGCCGGGCGCCGACATCGTCGCCGCGTCTCCGTCGACGCACGCCTGGCTCAGCGCGGACGCGCCTACGCTGCTCGCCAGCGTCGGGTCCGGCGCCAGCCTGATCGAGGTCCGTGCCGTCTACCCCGGCGGGGCCGCCGCGTACCAGACGGCGCTCCGATCCGACCTCGCCGCCCGCCGGTCCGCCGGAGCGCAGCTGATGCACAGCCGGCGTATCGAGGTCAGCGCCCAGGGCGCCGACCAGCTCGCGGCGGGCGAGGTGGACACCCGCCTGCTGGTGATGCTCGCCGTGCTGGCGTCGCAGCACTCCTGGCGGGTGATCACCTTCGGTGATGCCTCCCCGGGGGTGCCCCTCACCGCGGCGCCGTACCGGCAAGTCATCATCGCCGCCGCGGCTGGCAGGGGCGGGACAGCCGGCCTCGCCGCGGCGCTCGCCCTCCTGCGCGCGCAGCGAGGCCTCTACCAGCCCGCTCAGGTCACCACTGTCCGCCTGGCCGGCGGCCAGGCGGGACTGCGCATCGACTTCGCCGCGCCGAGCCCGCTCGGGCTGCTGGCAGGCAGTATTTCCGGGTGAAAGGAAATAACGATGAGGCTAGGTAGACGTCTCGTCCTGCTCACCGCGGCCACCACCCTGCTGGGCAGTGCTGGCGCCGCTGTCGCGGCGGCATCGCCCGCGGCTTACGCCGCCACGACCGGGGCGCCGGCCGCCACCGGGGCGCAGGCCATATCCGCAGCCGCAGACCAGGGGAACGCGGGGTGGGTGCGCTGCGCCAACCTGTCCCAGGGAACGCCGGAGGACGTGTACCTCTACTCGTTCGGAAATCCGGGGAACCCGACCGTGCTGATGAACGAGGGCTACGGCGGCGTCTCCAGTTATATGCAGCTCAGCGCCGGGGAGTACACGGTAGCGGTACGCCCGGCCGGCGCCGCGGCCTCGAGTCCGGCGTCGATCACCACCAGCTTCATGGTGAGCGCCGGGACGAATTACACCGTGGCCAGCCTCGGGTCTGCCACCGGACGACGGCTGCAGGTGCTGCAGGACCGGATCGCCGCGCCGAACGGCGAAGCGCTGGTCCGGGTGATCCAGGCGTCGTCAAAGCAGCCGCAGGTTACCGTCAGCATCGGCGCTGACACGCTGGCGCGGCAGCTGGCCCTCGGCTCGGTCACGGCCTACCAGGCCGTCCAGCCTGGCCCTTCCACCGTGGGATTCAGCACGCCGGACGGCCACGCCGCCACGCCCGTCACCCTGGCCGCAGGCTCGGTGCACACCATCGTCGTCCTCGACGGGACCTCCGGGCTGAAGGTCGAGAACCTGACCGACGCGGCGGCCAGCCAGGTCGCCGCCAAGGGCGGCGCCGCCACCGGGCTGGGCGGAACCGCGCCCGGCCCTCCGGCCCCCGGCCTGGCACCGTGGCTGGCCACGCTGGCGGCCGGCTTGCTGCTAGCCGTCGCCGGAGGGTTCGGCCTGCGCCGGTCCCGCCGCACCGACGCCGTGCCGGGCGGCTAAGGTGAAGGACCCGGGCCACCCTGAGCCTCACCTGCTCGGGCTGGCGGATCCGTCAGGTTTAGCCGGCTTCGGCTTCGGCTTGTTCGTCTTCGCCGTGCCAGCGCAGGCCCCAGCGGACCAGCGGCTGGAGCGCCGCCATCAGCTCGCGTCCCCGGGGCGTCAGCCGGTAGGTCACCTGGACCGGGGTGCTGGGCACCACGTCGCGGGCGATTATCTCCGCGGCACTGAGCTCCCTGAGCCGCTGGGCGAGCATCCGGTCCGACAGCCCAGGCACGGACGCGTGGATCTCGGAGAACCGGCGGGCGCCACGGGCCACGGCCAGCAAGATGGCCGAGCTCCACCGGCGGCCGATCAGCTCGACCGAATCCTGGAAGAGCCGGCACTGTTCGTCGTCGATGTGTTTCCATTCCGCAGGCACTTACTAAAGGTAAGTCTCTTACGCATGATTTGCAAGGCGGCGATGGGGGCCGGAGACTGGAGGCATGCCCGACTATGGTCACCCGCTTCGCTTCGGCACGTTCATCCAGCCGTCGAACGCCCAGCCCGAGCTGACCGTCGCCCTGGCCGAGCGGAGCGAGCAGCTCGGCTACGACCTGGTGACGTTCCAGGACCACCCGTACCAGCCGTCCTACCTGGACACCTGGACGCTGATGACCTGGGTGGCGGCCCGGACCACCCGGATCCACCTGGCCAGCAACGTGCTGAATCTGCCGCTGCGGCCGCCCGCGGTCACCGCGCGCGCCGCCGCGAGCCTGGACCTGCTGTCCGCCGGCCGGTTCGACCTGGGCCTCGGCGCGGGCGGTTTCTGGGACGCGATCGAAGCCATGGGCGGCCGGCGCCTGTCGCCCGGGCAGGCCGTCGACGCGCTGGACGAGGCGATCGACGTGATCCGCGGCATCTGGGCCGACGACGAGCGGGCCCCGCTGCGCGTGGACGGCGAGTACTACCGGGTGCACGGGGCCAAGCGCGGGCCGGCACCCGCGCACGACATCCCGATCTGGGTCGGCGCTTACAAGCCCCGGATGCTGCGGCTGACCGGGCGCAAGGCCGATGGCTGGCTGCCGTCGCTGCCGTACCTGGCGCCCGGCGACCTGCAGGCCGGCCACCAGATCATCGACGAAGCCGCGCGCGCGGCAGGCCGCGACCCGGCGGAGATCCAGCGGCTGCTGAACATCTCCGGCCGCTTCTCGCCCGTCGGCCGCGGCCCGCTCGACGGGCCGCCGGAGCGGTGGGTGGACGACCTGCTGCCGCTGGTCCTGCAGGACGGCATCAGCACGCTGATCGTGATGGCCGACGACCCGCAGACCATGCAGGTGTTCGCCGAGCAGGTGATGCCGCCGCTGCGCGAGGCGGTCAGCCGGGAACGAGCGGCCCGCGCCCCGGCCGGACTCACCGGGGCGGACCGGCCGGCCGCGCCGGTCCGCAGCACCGCCGCGCTGGCCCGGCGCCGGGACGGCATCGACTATGACGGCCTGCCCGCCTCGCTGGCCGCGGCCGCAGTGGAGCCGGGAGACTTCTCCTACGCCCGGGTCCGGTCCACCTACATGCGCGGCGGAGCACCCGGCCTGGTGCTCCGCGTCACCAGCGTCCCGCAGGTCATCGACGCGCTCGCGTTCGCCCGGGACCAGGCCGGCGTGGCGATGTCGGTCCGCAGCGGCGGCCACGGCATCAGCGGCCGCTCGACCAACGACGGCGGCATCGTCATCGACGTCTCGGCGCTGAACACGATCGAGATCGTCGACGAAGCCACCCGCCGGGTCCGGCTCGGACCCGGTGCGCGCTGGATGGACGTGGCCGCCGCGCTGGCGCCGCACGGCTGGGCGCTGAGTTCGGGCGACTACGGCGGCGTCGGCGTCGGTGGCCTGGCCACCGCGGGCGGCATCGGCTGGCTGGTGCGCGAGCACGGGCTGACCATCGACCACCTGGTGTCGGCGCAGATCGTGCTGGCCGACGGCACCGTCCAGACCGCGAGCCCGGCGGCGAACCCCGACCTGTTCTGGGCCATCCGGGGGGCGGGCGCGAACTTCGGCATCGTTACCTCCTTCGAGTTCGAGGCGGACGAGGTCGGCGACGTCGGCTTCGCCCAGCTAGCGTTCGACGCGACCGACACCGCGGGGTTCTTCGAGCGCTGGGGCGCGGCCGTCGAGGCGGCCCCCCGCGAGGTGACGAGCTTCGTCATCCTCGGCCCGCCCCGCGGCGGCCAGCCCCCGGTCGGGCACGTCATGGTCGCGGTGGACTCGGCCGACGCCGACACCGTGCTGGCCCGGCTCCAGCCACTGGCCGCCATCGCCCCGCTGGCGGCCAGCAACGCCCGGATGACCAGCTACGCCGCCGTGATGGCCAACGCCAGCCCGGATCCCCACGCCGGACAGGGCGAGCCGGTGACCCGGTCGGGGCTGATCCGGCACATCACGCCCGAGCTCGCCATCGCCATCGAGAAACTGATGGCCACCGGCATCGTCTACTTCTTCCAGATCCGCTCGCTCGGCGGCGCGGTCGGCGACGTGCCCGCCGAGGCCACCGCGTTCGGCCACCGCGACGCCAACTTCGCGGTGGTCGCGTTCGGCACCGACCGCGCCCGCCTGGACGAGGCCTGGGAGGACATCCACCGGCACACCCGCGGCCTGTACCTCAGCTTCGAGACCGACACCCGCGCGGAACGGCTCGGCGACGCCTTCCCGGACGACACGTTGGCCCGGCTGCGCGTGCTCAAGCACCGCTACGACCCTGACAACGTGTTCCGGGACAACTTCAACATCGCCCCCGCCGTCGGCTAGGGCGCATCGATGTGACATCAAGGCGGTGCCCACCGCGTCGATGTGACATCGGTGCGGTTATGATCTTGGCGCTCGGTTCGAGCTGACCGCCATGAGGAGAGGGGCTTCGCGTGCCCGTTATTTCCCCCAGCCATCGCGACCTGCTGGAAAACCCGAACACGGTGGCCTTCGCCACCGTCGGTGCCGACGGACAGCCTCAGGTGACCGCCATCTGGGCGATGCTCGACGGCGACGCGGTCCGCACCTCGCTGTTCAAGGGCCGCCAGAAGTACAAGAACCTGCTTGCCCACCCCCAGGTGACGCTGTTCGTGATCGACCCCGAGAACCCGTACCGGACGCTGGAAGTGCGAGCCACCGCCGAGATCACCGACGATCCGGGCCTGGAGTTCCTCCAGCGGCTCCTGCACCGGTACGGCACTGACCTCGAGAGGTTCAAGGGACAGACGCAGGACCGGGTCGTGATCACGCTGCACCCGACGCGCATCGTCGAGAACGGCTAGGACCTGGCCGGCACGGTGAACCCGTGTGCCGGCCAGAGCCGGCACAACTGTCCATCGTGCTGGCTCTGCCGCCGTCCGCGCCAAACCTCGGCTGCCGGAATGCTGCCGGCTCTGCCGGAATACGGATTCCGTTTTTGCTATGATCCTTAATCGGAGGCGCGGTTCCGGTTCGGGGAGGTCTTCGTGGCAATGGACAGTCGGCGCGCGCATTACCGGGTGACGTTCGCGGTGCTGTCCGTGGGCGTCGCGGCGTTCGCGCTGCTGCAGTCGCTGGTGGTTCCGG
>Ga0302180_10001320_pt1 | contig 19914 bp, 18 predicted proteins | sample I_Palsa_E3_2_FD_200575 | JGI IMG/M metagenome (GOLD analysis project Ga0302180, IMG submission 200575) | Peat permafrost microbial communities from Stordalen Mire near Abisko, Sweden - I_Palsa_E3_2 | ecosystem: Environmental > Terrestrial > Soil > Palsa > Peat permafrost | place: Sweden... | reverse complement strand
CTCGCCTCCCGCAATTTTATCAACAGAAGGTGAGATGCGAACATGACAACCCTAATCTCTTGGGTCGGGGCTGATCAACGAGGACCGGCGTCGATCCGCCTTGCTGCAGACAGCAGAATATCCTGGAGCCTAAGCGGATCAGAACAGAAGAAATGGGACTTTGGGAAGAAACTTTTTGCTTCTCACAGTGGCCCTGAGATCGTTGGTTACTGCGGTGATGTCCTCTTTCCGACGCAGACGCTGAGTCAGATTTTCGAATTGATTGATTGCGGGGTCTTCTTTCCAAGCGGCGCCACTCCCGAAGAAAAGCTGCGGCTAATCATTGAAGCGCTGGAGCGGAGTTCCGCACGCTATCCACGATCCGAGACGCGAGATTTCACGCTTCTCTATGCCACGCGGACCTCAGAGGGAATGCTAGGAAGGTTCAATCTCTATCAAGTGGATTATGCGGGTGGGAAAAATGTATCCGAGAAGGAGATCCCCGTACCGGAAAAATCTGGAATTCTTGCGAGACTCGGTTCGGGATCTGGCCCGTTTGACAGGCATCTTGATCGATGGGAAAAGAGCGACGTGGGTGGAACAGTCGTGCCGTTTTCTCTTCGTTCGCCGACTTTCTGAAGTCTGGTGATGACGCGAAGAGCGGGGGTTCACCACAATTGGCAGGGCTCTTCCGCAAGGGGCCGGCCCGAGCCTTCGGCATGGTGTGGAACGGAAGCCGATTTCTGGGAGGAATGGAGCTTGGGGACACTGAGGCGAACTCAAGGATCGAATGGTATAACGAGCAATTCGAAATTTGTGACCCTCGCACGCTGCAACGTAAGCCATTAGCTCAGCCCCAACCGAGGCCGTTCCGGACATATTGACATGTCGCATTCTTACAATTCAGCGATCAAGGCCCGGGCCTTCAAGGACCAGGCGGTGGTCAATCTTCAATGCTCCCCCGACTCGCTGGAGATGATAATCACTCTTAACTCGCGGCTTCAGCAACGCTGCGGCCAGGCGTTCTGATTCATGCGGGCCACATATCAGATCGCCAGCACTGATCGCGGTCGCTTCGTTCAGAGTTTCGATAAGTTCCGGAGTCGCTCGCCTGTATTTCACGACAGGTGGGATCCTTTCTAACTCGTCAACAAAATACTGGGGCGCAATCTCCCGAAGTTTTGCGAAATGGATTCGGAGCCCTCCTCGCCTTCCCATCAGCAAAAAGCGACGGGAAGACAATGGCGCGTGCACAACGGTTCCCTCGGCGGCGATGCCTACATATTTTCGTGTCGTCGCAGCGGGTGAAACATAGATGGGAATATCGGACGTAAAAAAACAAGGCTTGTCCGCCGCAAGAACGAGCCAATCCATATCCATGAATCCGTAGGCCGAGTCTTCAACCGCCATAAACAGCATCTTCATGCTCGCTTCTTCTTTGACAACTGGTCGAATATGCCCCGCCTTCACGAGGGTCTTCAACTGACGCGCCGTTCGTTCCGCCGTCTTTCGATCTATGGATTCAGTCTCTTGCAATCGTTGCGGCAGGAAGTCTTCATCTAGGATTTCATTGGTAAACTCGTCAGCTACAACCTTCAAGAGGCGATGCATGTTCTCCCGGATTTGAGGCACGCGAGTGTATTGCACGGCAAGAAACAGCGCGATTGCTTCTCGACTGTAAAGCGAGGGAACGACCTCGCCTTCATTCAGCTTCCAGAGTGCGGCTAGACCGGGTCTCTCGATACCACGTGCGAGGATGTGTTCGACTCTGTCGTCGAATGTCCCGTCATCACGCAAGACGGAATAGAAATTCTTGCGTGTCGCGATATTTTCGGGCACCTGCCGGAACCATGAGCTGCCCCGACGCCTGCGCACGAACAAGGCATCCTCGCCGTCGGGACGAAAGCTCCGCAGAAATCCGGCGGGGACATAGTGCTGGTCTTCCGGTCTCATCTCCATAGTGTACGGAATCAGGCCATCCAGGGCCCCTTCCATCATCTGCATCCGTTGCAAGGGTTGGAACCATTTGGCGATGCTTTTCGGCACGGCTGAAGCCGTGCCCTTCCCGGTCGTGGCGAATCGTCCAGCGTTATGCGGCGCTCGCGCAGAGGCTGCTGGGGCTGAAGCCCGCTTATAATTGTTCGGAGCTTTACGCGGCGCTGAAGCGCCGCTCTTCCACGATTGTGCCGCGGCTTGTATGGCGCGGCTTCAAGCCGCGCCCCTTCAAAGCTCTGCATTTCGGCACGGCTGGAGCAGTGGGCCTGCCCGGTCAGAGTCAGAGTCAAGATCACGATCAGCAGTGGCGCTGCGGGCGAGTTGCGTGGGTCCCTTCGACAGGCTCAGGGTAGGCTGTTCGTTGGGAGTCGCCCGCTTTGCGTGCGACTCCGCTTCCTCAGGATGACAACGCAAAATCCAAGCAGGTTCCTCACCGGGCTTGGGGCCCGGTTCGGAATGACATCGTCTAGTTGATGGCGGTTCCCCCGGCGGCTTTTGTCAATGAGATTGTTCTGAATTCGTAACAAAATGTGGAATGTTGCGCGGCTGTCGATCTGGCTGGCGTATGGTTGTCGCGTGCGGTCGGGAGGCATGCTGGCTGCACGCAGTTGTAGTCGTCGGAAAAAAGATAACTGCCAAGCAACACATGGCAACCGCAGCCTAACTCATTAGGCAGCCACTGCAACATTTTCGGACGCGGTTACTCTTGCCGCTTCCTCCACTCTAAAAATCGTTGCTGATTTTGAACAGGGGATCAGGCGGCTGCCTCCCCGTTTCAATCCCCGGAAACGGAAGCTCAAAATGAAGATGAATCTCAAGCGTTGCCATTTGCAGCGTCGCAACTGGCAGAGTGTGATTGCCGTCAGTCTGGCGGTGATCACGGTTTTGGCAATGTCGCCCGCACTGGCGTTTGCCGCCAACGTCACCGTAAAAAATAATTGCAGTTACACGGTCTACCCGGGCATTTACCCAGCCAGTTATGACAATGGCGGCTGGGAAATGACTGCTGGCAGCAGCGTTAGCTTCACGCTTGCGAATGGATGGAATGGCCGCATTTGGGGTCGCATCGGCTGCAACTCCGCAAGTCCGGCGGTTTGCTATACCGGATCTTGCGGAGGCACTGGGTTGCAATGCGCCGGCACTACCGGCACGGCAGGCACGTCGCTGGCTGAATTCAATCTGGATGCCTCAGGCACCGACTACTACGACGTGAGCTATGTGGATGGATTCGACAATCCCATTGGCGTCGAAGTCTCGAACTCAAGCTGCGTTTCGCCGAACACTTGCACTTCGGCTCCGGTGAGCGACTGCCCGAGCGGCGAGCTGCAGGATAGCGGTTACGATTGCCTGAGTCCTTGCACGGAGTATGGCACTGCGCAGTATTGCTGCACCGGCGCGTATGGGAGCAGTTCCACTTGCATTACCGGGAACTGGCCGCAGCCAGAGCAGTCGTACGTCACCAACATTCACAATTACTGCCCCAAGGAGTATGCCTATGCGTACGATGACGCGAACGGTTTGCACACTTGTGCGACGGGCGCCAACTACACCATCACGTTCTGCCCGAACGGCAGCGGCGGCGGTGGCGGCATTGTAAACGGCGACACTTACACATTGACTCCGCAGAACGCCACTGGATTGCGGCTGGACGACGAGGGTGATAGCACCGCGCCCGGAAACACGATCTGGGTCTATACCTCGAACGGCACCGGCGCGCAGAACTGGGTCCTCAATGATACTGGCGTTTCGCCCGCCGGCTATTACAACATGGCGCTTGCGGGTGGTTCGAATTGCGTGACAGCTTCGGGAACTACCACCGGTTCGAAAGTGGTTCTGGATCCGTGCGCCGGCACCACGGCGCAGGCTTGGGAGGCAGTGGCATCGGGCAGCAACTACATCTTCCATCCCGCCAACAACACCGCCCTATGCCTTACTGCCAGCGGGACGTCGTCGGAATCTCTCGCTGAAGTAAACACCTGCAGCAGCGGCTCCACCAGCCAGGAGTGGGCGCTCACCGTTAACTAGTATTTTATCGTTTGTTCACGGGTCCGGGACGTAGCGTTCTGGGCCCGCTTTTGAAAAGTCATCGGATACGGGCGGTCAAATTATCTGGCCGGGAGACACTTATGCATATTTTCATTGCGGGTTTCGAGGGTTTTTCCAGGCACATGATTCGGCCTCTGCTCGCCGGAACAATGGCAGCTTGTCTGGGTATGGCAGGGGCGACAGCGCAGCAGTCAACGCAACAGCAACAGCAGCAGCAGCAGGGTGAAGACCCTGCCGCCTTGAAGAACGATATACAGCAGTTGAAGGCGCAGCAGCAACTGATCCTTGACCGGCTTGATGAGTTGAAGAAACTTTTGAACACTCGGGGTGGAAATGCGCAGCCAGCGCTGAAGGTGCCCGACACCATGGGCGTGGATGGCGAACTGTTTCGAGGTGAGGCGACAGCGCAGGTAGCCATTATCGAGTACGCGGATATCGAGTGCCCGTTCTGCCGGCACTTTGAGCGGGACATTTATCCGCGAGTGTTCGACGATTACATCAAGACGGGCAAGGCTCGACTCTATTACCGCGACATGCCTTTGCCATTTCACGAACATGCTGTGCCCGCGGCGCGCGCAGCGCATTGCGCCGGAGAACAGGGAAAATTCTGGGAGATGCACGACAGCCTGTTCACTGACAAGATCCCGGTACCGGGCCCGAACGGCAGAAGTTCTGGACTGGCCACGAGCGATATTGATGAACGCGCCGCGAAGCTGGGCCTTGATACGAACAAGCTGGATGCTTGCATCGCCAGCACGCGATTTGCCGATGTTATCAAGCACAGTTCCGATGAGGCGGCAAAGATGAACATTGAAGGTACGCCGACGTTTGTGATTGGAACCATCGACCCGAATGGAAACATCGTGAGCGTGAAGAAAACAATTGTTGGCGCTCAACCGTTCGGCGCGTTCAAAGCCGCGATCGATCAGCTGCTCACGCCAGCGACAACTGCTGTGGGTCCGGCCGCGGTTGGGCCCGCCGGCCAGAAGATAGATAGTGCTTCAGAAAAACAGCAATCACCAAAAATGTCAGAGAATGGAGGATTCCGATGAAAATAAAATCTATTGGTAGCTTTGCCGCGACCTGTGCCGCGGTTCTGATGTGTCTGGCCGGTGTCGCGTTTGCCGCAGGAAGCGGCGGAAGCGGCAACTGCAGCGGCGTTTCGAATATTACTATCGGGTCGACGACGTACACGCCGACGTGGTGCCAGGAATTTACTGGCGCGGCGGGTCCTCCGTCGACAACGGCGTGGAACTACGACCTTGGAAATAATGACGGCTGGGGAAACAACGAGGTTGAAGTTTACTGCGGACCTCCGGGATACTCGGGCAATCCGTCGCAGTGTCCTACAACATTCAGCACGTCGACCGCGCCGGTTTACATCGATGGCAGCGGGCACCTGATTATTCAGCCGCGAAATGTGGATGGAACTTGGATTTCAGCCCGCATGACTACGGAAGGAATTCAGAATTTTGAGTACGGCGTTTTCGAGGCGAGTATTCAGGCGCCGAGTACGGCGTCTCAGGGTCTGTGGCCAGCTTTTTGGACGCTGGGCAGCAACATCAATACCGTCGGCTGGCCGACTTGCGGCGAAGCCGACATCATGGAGATCTGGAGTACGCAGGTGGATAGTGGCCCGGGCACTGGAGGAAATCAGTCCACGATTCACACGGAGAAGACTGGGGGCGACGGGATCGGAGCGCGTTATACCTTTCCCAGAGGAGAAGCGAACGACACCGCCTACCACACCTACGGAATCATTTGGACGGAGAATGAAATGCAGTTCTTTGTAGATAACGCATCGTCGCCGTTCTTCACCGTTACTCCGAGCAGCCTGCCGGCGGGAGATATTTGGCCATTCAATGCCGATCTTTTCACAATCTTGAATGTGGCGATTGGTGGCACTCTCGGCGGATCGACGGGCGGCCTCAAGAATCCGCAGCCGATGAAGGTGGATTATGTTCGTTGGTATACGGCTCAGTAGAGACGGTGGCGAGCTTTACGTTATGTGTGGCGCCAATAAATTATGTGTGAGTGGCCTAAATTGAACAGATTGTGCGGAGATGTTCTGGCACACTCTCAGTTATGACTACTCAAACGATTCCGGAATATCTTGAGGAAGAACGGCAGAAAGCTGCGGATACTCAGTTGCGAACGGACGAAGAAGCTGCGCGCATCGAGCCGCTGCAGCACGGGCACCATCGCGCCTCGAAAAGCATCTCGAAACATGCTTCGAAACGCACTGCGAAACGTACTTCGAAATCTTCCAAGCAGGACTTGCCGACTCCAGTCAAAGCCGCCGCTAAGAAGAAACAGAAGAAAAAAGCTGCCGCCGCAGGTAAGAAGAAGCCGCGCGCTGCCGTAAAGAAGAAAAATAAAATCCGCAAGAGGTAGTGTCTGGCCCCAACCGCATTCAGAAATGACGCAACTAATGTTTCAACGGAGGAACTCATGAATAAGGATCAGGTCGCTGGCAAGGTTAAGCAGGCCGTGGGGAAAGTAGAGCGCAGTGTTGGTGAAGGTGTGGGCAACGAAAAGCTTGCCGACAAAGGTGTGGTCAACCAAACCAAGGGTGCGGTGCAGGAGACATGGGGCAACGCGAAGGACGCCGCGAACCAGATCCAGGAATCGCACAAGGAAGCGGCTTCCGAGAAGGCCGCCCGGAAACGGGAGAGCGTCAGCCAGTCGGTGGACGACACGAAAGAAAAGGCAAAGGTCAAGATTGAGGAGTTTAAGGAACGCCACACCGCTTGACGCTCCGGAGACGTGTCGGCCCGACGTCGAACGACGGTCTGTGCGACCGCAAGAAAGAGAAATGGCGCAGGCCGGCGTTCGATAACTGGTTGGTGTGTGATCCCGGCTGCGCCATCAGAGGAACAAACGACCACGGAGGCCGCATAGTCCCTTCACATCTTTTCCTACCGTACGTGAACCTCTACCGCCGAGGCACATTTGAGACTGTTCACAATTGCTCAGTCCTCGAAATAAGAGGGCTGGGCAGGGTGTTGTCGATTCAGCTTCAGGCATAATGGCTCTGCATGAAATCGTCAGATGATCTGCTGTTACGGCTGATCGCCATATTCAAATTTCTCAAGGCCGCATTGCTGATCGCGCTTGGCGTGGGACTGTTTCGGCTCCTTCACAGAAACGTCGGGGACGTGCTTGAGCACTGGTGTGAAGCGATGAGGCTTGACTCGGGAAGCCATTATGTCAATTTGGCCCTGGAGAAATCCGCTCATGTGAGTCCCGAACAGATCAAGAAACTTGGGTTAGGCAGTTTCATCTATGCAGGGCTATTTCTGGCTGAGGGAACGGGCTTGTGGTTGCGCAAGCGCTGGGGGGAGTGGCTCACCGTTATTATCACGAGTTCTCTGGTGCCGGTTGAGGTGTACGAAATCTACCGGCATTTCAGTTTTGTCAAAGTAGGGGTGTTGGTGCTCAATGTTGCGATCATCATATATCTGATTTATCACATGCGCAGGCAGCGCTCGACTTAAGCAACGGAATACGCTCACTCGAACGCGCTCAACTGGGAGTGAATTTGCGGGTGCGGTACGTACTTTGCTGTATGGTCCGCGAAGAGCCTTTCGTACGACGCTGATACGAGCAAGTCGGCGTGAGCGGATCGAACAGCGCTGCCGTCTCAAAATCTTGTGGAGGCTTTCATGACGAAACAAGTTCGGTCTTCCTGGTTTATTAGCGCTGTGATCCTTTTCTTGAGCGCGGGCATTGCGCTTAACGCGCAGCAAACGACGCCGCAGTCAGAGCCTACGGCTCGGCAAGCGCAATCGCCCGCGACTCCAGACCAGGCGCAGCCGAACCAGACGCCGAGCCAAACGCCCGATCAGGCGGGACATCAGGCTCCCGACTCTCAGGGTCCGGCTGCACAATCGGCGGATGTCCAGAGCTTTACAGGAACGATCATGAAATCGGGTGACAAGTATGTGCTTCAGAATGCAACCACCGGAAACAACTACGACCTCGATCATCAGGATCAATTACAGAAATACGAAAACAAGAAAGTCAGGGTGCATGGCACGCTGGATGCGAGTGGGAAGCTGATTCGTTTGCAATAAGCCGGGTGGCTAAGAAACAAAAATAAGTGAAGAAGGCCGCGACGCAAGTCCTCGCGGCTTTTTTGCGCGTATTTCTCAGGTGTAATTTCTGCTTGGCGTCAACTGGCAGAGGCTCTGCGGCTGTGCAATACTGGCAACAACTCGGACGATAACACGTGCTGGAGTTGCCGGGATGGCGAAATTGGCAGACGCAGCGGACTTAAAATCCGCAGGTCCGAAAGGACTGTGGGGGTTCGATTCCCCCTCCCGGCACCACTAAACACAATATTTATGCGGACTTCAGGAGCATTTGCTGGCTTGCTCTTGGCGCTCTCGTTTTGCGCGGCTTTCTCGCTGTGCCCAATTTTGTGCCCACCTTGGGAAGTGCAGCGGCGAAAACGCGGCCAATAGCATCAGCTTGGGGATGGATGTACCGCTGTGTTACAGCGATGGTTGAGTGTCCGGCGATCCGGGCCAGCACGAACACGTCACCCCCAGCCCGCTCTCCCAAGTTCGTCAAGGCAGTGTGGCGCAGGACATAAGGCACAAAGGCAACTACGCCGGAATTCTCTAGAGCCTTCTTATGCTGGTCTTTCGTTCCATCCTGACTGACGTGTCCACTCTTGCCAGCGCTGGGAAAGAGGAAGCCTGCGACGGGCTTACCGGCAGATTCCCACCGGGCCGAAAGGACGCCATGCACTCTAGGAGTCATGGGCAGGGTACGCTTTGCGGCTTTGGACTTGCCTTCTGCGATCTGAATAAAGCCGGAGTCGTCATCATGCAGGAGAATATGCTGCCATTCGAGGGCGAAGACCTCAGACGGGCGGAATCCCTCATCGACGATCAAGGTCGCACAATCCTTCCACGGTTGCGGACAGGCGTCTAGATACTTCGTGATCTCCGTATCAGTTAGAACCCGATCACGCTGGTGTTCGCCGGGTGCCAGAGTGATCTTCACGGGCCGTTCAAGCTTCGCCCACTCAAAAGCCAGATTGAGGGAACGGCGCAATGTTCGCAGACCACGGTTAATTCCAGAAGGCGACAACACAGCGTGTTTTCTTGCGAATTCTTGCGCTTGCTGGTCGGAAAATTCATCCAGACGCAGGCCGCCGAGATTGGACTTGGTGAGCAGGTCACACCCCTGTCGATAATAGCGCAATGTCATGGGCTTGTACTTGTGTCTAGTTTGAGCGAAGGGCAGGAAATCATTCTTGAGGAAGTCCTTCAGCAGAGGCGCGGGCTTCTTTTCTCTGATTCCTACCTCACCCTTTGCCAAAGAAGTGCGGTGTGCACTCTCCATATCGCGCGCAACTTTGTCGTTGCGCTGCTTGGTGGACTTTCGGATACTCTTCCCTTGCCACTGAAATTTGTACCAGTAGGTTTTGCCGCGTTTGTAGGTGCCCATTATTTTAAACATTTGCACAATGATATATAAATCTAAGGCTGGCAATGCGGCATTGTCAGGCCGTAAATCCGACCGATTACACATTGATTTCAGCATAAACATTGGCTTAAACAAACATTCCCGTCCTGCAAGTGTAGTGCCAACTTTATTTGTCTTGGAGGTATCCAAACGTTATCAAAGGTAAGCAAGCGTGCTAATCCGAGGACCAATAATCGATACGGAGTCCATAAGCCGCACTAGGTGATATTCTAGCCAATAACACACCTGATACTTGACCTGGCGGACCATCAGGCATGTAACGTTTGGCCATTCGGGGTGATAGATATGGATGAGCAAACGTTAAGAGCGTTTTTCCGAAGAATCTCCACGAAGCTGGCGCTTTTGCTAGGCGGCACCGTTGCTTTCAGCAATTCTTCTCCGTTAGTCGCTTCCCCGACGCTTCCGGTTCCTCCGGAAAACACCTCTCGGGTGGTCCAGCCCGGCAGCGAACATCGGTTACCATCGAAACTGGTGCTCAGAAAGACGATGAATGGATTGAAGATGATCGCGCAGCACTCGTCCCATTCTTCGCATGCGTCCCACGCCTCGCACGCGTCCCACGCCTCACACTCATCTCATTCTTCACATTCCTCGCACTCGTCCCATTCTTCGCACGTTTCCCGGGCGATATGAGTGTGCAATTCGGTCACGTCGAGTTTAACGATCAGCACACCGCCGCGACCATTGCAATCGACAAGAAGGTCTATTCAAAATCCGCCGTTCTCCGAGCGTGCTACTGGTTTGGCAGGGACCTCTACTTTCATTTGAACGAGACGGACGAGTTACTGGCAGTAACGGTTGGGCTGCGCGTGTCTTCCCCGACGCTCGACCAACCGAACGTGAGAAAAATCGACGAATGGCTGCCCGACATCTACGACGCCCTGCTCGATTCGCAACTGCGCGTAGAGATTCAAGCGGAAACTGCCGGGGTCCGGGAATTGATTATCGCAAAAGCGTTCGCCGAGTCCGGGGTATTGGAAGACCCACCGCCCGGAACGTTCGAGGACCCCGTTGCACAGAGCGGCGCGAAACCAGGGGATCTGATCAGCATCTCTACTAATAAGTCCGGTGAATAGGGGAGACAGAAGCAGTGGCGAGGTCGTTCTCACCCGTAACGGATTTCACGTCTTCCAACGGCAGCTATCGTCTCCTGCCGTTCCGGTTTCATCGCCTCAATAAGCAGACTGAAATCCTCGTCAACGAATGCGGCGAATTCCTGCTCGCGCCTCGCGGCACCGCCGAGAAAATCGTGAGACGGGCGTTGCGCCCCGCCGACGAGATATACACCACCCTCAAGGCGAAACATTTCCTCTATGATGATTACTCCTCGCCTCTACTCGATGTTCTCGCGTCAAAGTACCGGACCAAATTCGAGTTCATACATGGATCGACCAAGTTGCACATTTTCGTCGTGACGCTGCGGTGCGATCATTCCTGCCACTACTGCCAAGTGTCGCGACAGACGGTCAACAAGGGCGAATTCGACATGCCGCAGGACGTGGCCGCCGCAGCGGTCGATATGATGCTGCAATCTCCCTCCCCGCATCTCACGCTCGAACTCCAGGGAGGAGAGCCGCTCTTAGCCTTTGACACAATCAAGTACATCGTTTCAATCGCGAAGCCGGGCGCTGCCCGACTCAATAAGGAACTGGACATCGTCATCACTTCAAATTTGGCGTTCTTGACCGACGACATCCTTGACTACTGCAAGACGGAGCGGATCAAGCTTTCGACTTCGCTGGATGGACCGGAGTTCATCCACAACGCAAATCGCCCGCGACCGGAAGGAGACAGTTACCGGGTTGCCATCGACGGGATAAAGCGGGCTCGCCGTGCGTTAGGTTACGGCCAAGTCGCCGCCCTCATGACGACCACGCAGCTCTCCCTCCAGCATCCTACGGAGATCATCGATGAATACGTGCGACAGTCATTCCACACGATTTTCCTGAGGCCGATCAGCCCATACGGATTTGCGATCAAAAGCAGTCACCGGACCGGCTACCAGATGGATGCGTTCCTGGAATTCTACCGGACGGGCCTTCGGCACATTCTTGAACTGAATAAGAAGGGTTACAACCTCGTCGAGATTTACACGAAGATCCTGCTCCAGAAAATCCTTACACCTGACGGAACCGGTTATGTTGATCTCCAGTCTCCGTCCGGTGCGGGGCTGAACGTGCTCGTCTACAACTACGACGGAGACGTGCATGCGACGGACGAATCCCGGATGCTCGCCGAAATGGGAGATTACACCTTCAGGCTGGGCAACGTGCTCACGCATTCGCGGGACCAGATATTCACGGGTCCAACATTCGTGAGTCTCCTCCAGGCGGCGTGCAACCAGTCGTTGCCGGGGTGCTCAGACTGCGCCTTCCAGCCGTTCTGCGGAGCCGATCCCGTCTATCATCACGCCACGCAGCGCGACATGTTCGGCCACCGAGCAACGAGCGGCTTTTGCAAGCGGAATATGCGCGTCATCGAACACCTCATGTCACTCTTGCACGATGGAGATCGCGACGTTCAGGATATCCTGTGGGCATGGGTGACCGACCGCAATCTGGCCGAACTCCGAGCGGGGCTTCCCCAATGAGACTGCACACCGCAGGCAGCGCACGCGGCTTCCGGAAACCGATTGTGGCGCGCATCACGACGGAGCCAATTCCAGCATCCGAAAGGAAGGACGCCGCGCTGGTCTTGCCGTCGCTCGACGGACGCGCGGACGATGTTCGCGGATACGCGGCCGTCATCGTCAAACAGGAAGTCAATGGCCGACCATTCTCCGCGCCGCTCCTGCATTCGGTTCGCGATATCGACCATCTCATCTCGGGACACATTGTCGCCCTCGAACCGGCGAACGGCTTTATCCGTACCCTGTTCCGCCCCGAATCCCGCCACAACACGCTCTTTGCCACGGAGCGCTGCAACAGTAATTGTTTGATGTGTTCACAGCCTCCAGTCGACAAGGACGATATCGCCGCACTCACCGAGCGCAACCTCAAACTCATTGACCTAATTGCCCCCGCCCCTGAATACCTTTGCATAACAGGCGGAGAACCAACGCTCTTGGAAGAGCGCCTCCTGACCATCGTCGCGAAGCTACGGGACACCATGCCGGAGACATATGTCCACATGCTCACGAACGGTCGCCGTTTTGCCTGGGCTGACTTCACTTCTCGGTTCGCCGCCATTCGCCATCCGAACCTGAGCCTAGGGATTCCCCTCTATGCCGATGACGCGGCGCTGCATGATTACATCGTTCAAGCGCGGGACGCCTTCGATCAAACTGTCTTGGGTCTACACCAACTTGCGAGACACGGCGTCGAGATCGAAATTCGCGTCGTACTGCACGCGTTGACCATCCCGCGCCTAACCCACTTGGCAGAGTACATTTGCAGGAATCTAACGTTTGTCGATCATGTGGCTTTCATGGGAATGGAACACATCGGCTATGCTCCCCGGAACATGAATGAGCTGTGGATCGATCCGGTCGATTATCAAGAACAACTGGAAAGCAGCGTGGCCGTTCTTGCGAGATTCGGCATAGACGCCCGCATCTACAATCTTCAATTGTGTCTCTTGAAGCGATCGCTCTGGAAGTATTCCAAGCAATCCATCTCCGATTGGAAAAACGCCTACGCAGGGGTCTGTCACGACTGTGCCGTCAAAGAACAGTGCGGCGGTTTTTTCCACTGGAACACGAAAGTGCAGAGTCGCGGCATCCAGCCGATTGCGACATCCGCTGTCTAAAAAGGATCGGCGTTACAGACTGGCTCAGCGCTCAACGATGCTCAACCTGCGCACCCTCAGGCAAATTGATGCGATAGATTTCGTAGTTCTTCCCGCCAGACAATCGCTCTTTCTGTACGCCATCGAGAAAATCGAAAGCCGCCCGGTATCGCTCGCGGTCGGTTTTTGAACTGTGAATCGACTGCTCAATATACAGGAATGTCGCATCGGGATTTGTCCGGCGCACATCCTGCACCAGAGAGCCGTTGAGGTATGGGAACGCAATCACGTTCACCGGCTCTCGACAAAATATCTGTACCAAAAGCGGTTCGAGCGTGATCACAAACGTGTTCTTCGTACCAAGATCATCGACAAGCTCCAAAGCTGCCTCAGCGGGCTCAATTCGGACTGCAAGTTCAGTAGAAACCATATCCTCCTTCCACCGGTTCGTGAGCGCCCAACTGCTCACGGCATACGTTCCGACGAGGAGCCAGAAGATGACGCGTCCGGACCGCCGTCGAAGCCATGCCCCAAAACGCCATTTTGCGAGGACATCAGCGGAAAATGCGAACCCCAGGCCCGCGAGTATCGACCACAGTCCGGCAATATTCATTGAGTAGCGTAGCGTGTCGAATTGCGTTACATCGCCGCTCTGCAACTGGTAGTAACTCCGGACGTGGGACGCGTAGATCAAGAGATAGGCAATGAGCGCGCTCACTGCGTAGATGCCGCGTCTCTTTACTCGAATCGACGCAATCAACCCGAGCAGAACCAATATCCCGCCGCCGAGATACCAACTGACGGACGCGTACGATTTCACGAATAACGGCAACATTGTCCGCAAGACCGCCACGTTGAAGGGGAAGACCGCATATTCCACCATTTCGCTCCGGACCACGGTCACGAGCCGAAGCTGAACTACTGCAAACACGACGCAGATGCCGCCGCTCATGAGCGCCGCCAGATTTACGAGCCATCGCTTTTTTTGTGCGCGATTTTTTCTCTCAAAGTTGAACATGAAGCCCACAAGCGCAATCACGGGGACGAGGAGCACATTTTCTCTCTTCACGGCAACGGCAAGGACTGCGGTAAGCGTTAGCGCCAGCCAATTTATGAGTAGCACCCGTGGCGAGTCTGTGTCTGAGTTGAGCAAGCGGACGCAGAGAAGGAAGCACGCAACCACGAGCATGTTTGAAACGGGCTCGGCGTATGCGCCGACGCCCTGGACTGCAAATACGGGAGTGATGCCAAAAATGACGGCAGCCGCGAGCCCCGCAGTCTCCCCATCGATCAGCGTACCGGAAAGAAAGATAAGGACCACCGTCGCCAGCGATGCCATCAAGCTCAGGTGAGCGGCTATTCCAGGACTATACCCGAACACCCGCGAGGCAATCGCGATCATGAGCGGGTAGCCAAGAAAATGCCCTGAAGATGTTTCGCTGACTTTACAGGAATTCAAGTTTCCGACGACACACACCGTCGTCAAATAGCAGGAGTTGCCTGATGAACACGTTAGGGTACCGGAATTAATATCACGTGCCGACACAGAGTAGATGTAGGAATCCTCGTATTCCAGACCGAAAAACCAATGCCCATCGAAAGGGAGTCGCCACAGGAGCGTTACCAAAAGAATCAGGCCAAGCCATCGCCAGTTGTTCCGCAGAGCCACCAATAATTGAAGCTCCGTCACAAGACACAGCACAAAACTGACCAGCGCCCCTCCGAGAAGGAAATACAGCAATGTCGGCATCAGCTTCTCCCGAAGGTAGCAGGGGTTAGATACTGAGTGAGACAATCTAGCACATACGGATCAATCGACAGTTACGCTATCCCGTTTGCGTGTCGTGCAGCAGCCCATTTCATCGCTCATGCAGAGCCGTCTGACTTTTGTTTATGCTGAATCCGTTCTCACGTCGCCGGGCGAGGCCATGAACACCGTAATCTGAGTGGTATGCTATGGCGCATGGGAGACGAGAATAACAAGATCATCCCACGCGATTATGTCGTAGAGTCGATCAAGGCTGAAATCGAGATTGCGACATCTTCGCGGAGAAAACGGATTTTCGAGGCCATTGCGTTAGCTGCCCTTGGAAGCATCCCGTGGATCGGGGGTGTGATCGCAGCATCTGCTTCAGCCGCAGCTTCTTACAGAGCCGGGGAGTCGGTAGCCGAGAAAGAAGGCCTTCTTCAAGAATGGTTGCAGGAGCATCAGGAGAAGCTCCAAAGCTTACGCGCGACCCTCGAACAAATGGTCGTTAGACTTGTGGGATTCGGACAAGAGGTCGAACAGAGGATTACAAGTGATCAATACTTGACGCTGGTCCGCAAGACGTTCCGCGAATGGGACACGGCGGACACGGAAGAAAAGCGTCGGCTCCTTGTGCAGCTCATCACAAATGCTGCGGGTACAAGAATTGTTTCTGACGATATTGTGAGGCTGTTCCTGGATTGGATCGATGCTTACCACGAGGCGCACTTTGCGGTCATCCGGGAAATTCACAAGAACCAGGGACCAACTCGATATGACATCTGGGTCGCGGTGTACGGAGAGCCGGTACCCCGAGATGACTCTGCGGAGGCTGACCTCTTCAGGATGTTGATCCGCGATCTCTCTATGGGGGGTGTGATCAGGCGACCACGGGAATCGGACTACAGCGGTAGGTTCATGAAAAAAACGAGGTCTCCCAGACGGGTTGCGGCCTCCACCACAATGGAGTCGGCCTTCGAAGACACGAAACAATATGTTCTGACCGAGCTTGGTTCACAGTTCGTGCACTACACCATGACGGAACTTGTAGCGCGTCTGAATCCAGGACAGGCGGAAACCAAGAAATGAACACCGTGTCCCGCCCCCTCAAGCTCACTCCGAGCCGCAGGCTTACCACGCTTTATACCTTTTGCGCTGAATCGGGTTGCACGGACGGCTTGGTCCCGCTACCTTGCTTGAGGCTAGAGGTGGCACGTTTTATGGGACGACGGACGGGGCGAGACCAACGAGTGCGCGAATCGGAATGCGTACCATCTTCTCGGTCATTTGAACAGGCGCTCTTACACTGTTACACCACTTTTCTCTCGAACGGGGTTAGGGCAGCGGTGTTAGAAAACGTGCTCAGAATCGCTCCCGTGAAAGCCCCGCAAACACTGGCGGTCCTGATTTGCACTCAAGGCGTTAGGAATGGGTAGTTTTCTAATCCGTTGGCATCGACAGTCGCCAGGATTCCTCTCTAAGTTGTGTTCCTGGTTCATTATCACGTAGACATCTGACCTGCCATCCCAGCTCAAGCCGGAGATGGGACGCTGGATGCCCGCTCGCTATTCCATCTCGCCAAAATGGTAACCCGTCTTGCTGGAAAACCGGCTCGTGCAGATGTCCGTGCTGGTTTTTCCATATAAGTCCAAATTAGGAAAAAATCCACCTTCTTTGAGGCCCGTTGCTGCAGGAACGAAGCGATCCGGCAAGGCGCGCGGGTCCTTCTTTAGTATGCTGCCATTGCAATCGCTCTCAAACATTAACCATCCGATATCATGTGTGCCGCCCTGTACATAAGGGATGTAGAATCGCTCTTGATCACCAACGAAGCTACTCAATAGGGTGACCTGCGCCATCGTTTCTTGCTTGGCTTTGAATAGCTCTTCGATGGTGGCGCGAACGTTGCCTCCACTTGCAGTGTTCACTTCAACAAATCCTTCACCTTCGGGTTTGATCACAAGATGCATGCTGACAACTGGATCACAAAAACCAAGCCATTCATCTGTGCTGACCAGGTCGTGTGTTTCTCCTAAGGTGTGATCTTTCCCATAACAACCGGCAAAAATTTGATACTTAGGCGGTGCTGAATCCCAGTCCACAAACAACTTCAGGACGACATCTTTGCCCGACACTTCACCAGAAATTCCGCCGAAACGATATAGTTCCTCCCGTCCGACATGTCCAACGTAGGCCGTCCTCTTTGTCATCTGCGCCTTGTCCTTGTCGACCGCGTATTGCAATCCTGCGATGTGCTGTCGCATGTCACCGACATCGATCGCATTCGGTGCGGCCACTAAATAGAGCTTGCACGCATGGAGAGCTTGCGGCAAATACGGCGTCTTCTCCAGTACGGTGCAAAGGTTGTAGTAATAATTAGCGACCCATGGCGCTAGCTCGATGGCCGTCAAAAACTCCTTGGCACTGATGAGTTTATCGTCCACGGAGTTCGCATTCTTGAAGATATAGGTTCCCCGTCCGGCGGCAGCCTCCGCTTCGGGGGGAATGGCGGGGTTTGGTTCTAATTTCAGAGCAAGATCAATAATGGATCTGCGTAAGTTCTCGTTAGAGGCCTGTCCCTTAAATTGCACGAGAAGGCTATTTAGAGCCTGTAGCGGGTCAGATTGTTTGATGATCCGAGCCTGAATCAAAGCAAGGACGGACGGATTGTCTGTTCTCTGGAGCGGGGTCTTGCCGTAAGTATCTTTAGCGAAGACATCGGCACCATGGGCAATGAGGACTTCCGCCACGTCTTTGTTATGCTCAAGATGCAGCGGGGTCTCACCGTTATCGTCTTTAGCGTTGACATCGGCACCATGGGCAATGAGGACTTCCGCCACGTCTTTGTTATGCTCAAGATGCAGCGGGGTCTCACCGTTATCGTCTTTAGCGTTGACATTGGCACCATGGGCAATGAGGACTTCCGCCATGTCTTTGTTAGCTACCCCGAACAGTAGAGTCTCGTTATAATAATGCGTCCTGGCATTCACGTCTGCGCCCTTGGCGATCAGCAGTTCTGCTATGTTTTTGTTCCCGTTCCCGTTGTGGGTTAGTGTGTACAGCAATGTATAGCCGTTTTTATCCTTAGCATTCACGTCTGTGATCCTGGCGATCAGCAGTTCCGCCACGTCTCTGTTGCCTTGCGTAGCCGGCCGATTAGCCGCTACCATCAGTGGCGTGCCACCACCGTTACTCTCGGCATTCACGTCTGCGCCGTTTGCGATCAGTAGTTTTGTCACATCTTTGCTGTCGCCAGAAGCCGCGTAATGCAGTGGCGTCCAGCCAGCGTTGTTCTTGGCATTCACGTCTGCGCCCTTGGCGATCAGTAGTTCTGCCACTTCTTTGCTGTCGCTAGAAGCCGCGTTAGACAGTGGCGTAGTGCCATCCTTCTCCTTGGCATTGACGTCTGCGCCCTTGGCGATCAGTAGTTCCGCGGCGTCCTTATACTTGTTGTATATCGCTTTACACAAGGGTGGCATGCCATCGCTATTCTTGGCATTCACGTTTGCGCCGTTGGCGATCAGCAGTTCCGCCACGTCGATTCTTCCAGACTCAATCGCCGCAAACAACGGCGCTTCGGTTGCTCCGTTCCACAACCGCGCTTGTTTATTCACGTCTGCGCCCTTGGCGATCAGCAGTTCCGCGATATCCTTGTGGCCACCCGCAGGTGCCCCAGAAATAGCTGCCCCATACAGTGGCGTAAGTCCATTGTTATCGTTGCCATTCACGTCTGCACCCTTGGCGATCAGTAGTTCTGCCACATCTTTGTGGCCCCCAAAGCCGCCATATACAGTGGCTTGCCCTTCACGTCTGCGCCCTTGGCGATCAGTAGTTCTGCCACTTCTTTGCTGTCGCTAGAAGCCGCGTTAGACAGTGGCGTAGTGCCATCCTTCTCCTTGGCATTCACATCTGCGCCTTTGGCGATCAGCAGTTCCGCGATTTCCTTGTTCTTCGCATTAAAGAGGGGTGTCCAACCAATTATAGTTCTGGAATTCACGTCTGCGCCCTTGGCGATTAGTAGTTCCGCGATTTCTTTGTTCTTCGCATTAAATAGGGGTGTCTCGCCATAATTATTTTGGGCATTCACGTCTGCGCCTTTGGCGATCAGCGCCTCTATTGTCGCTGTGTTTCCAGCCTGGGCCGCGGTGAACAATTGATCATTCAGCGACTGCCCCCAAGCCGTCCCAATCATCAAACTCACAAATAGGAATGTGCCCCAAGCGATCTGTTTACGCGTGGCTGCGGTCTTTGTCGTCATAGTGCTCCTTTCTATTTTTTTACCATCGTAGATGAGTCGCAGGAAGGCAAGGACTTGAGTGCCAGTACCGCATCGTTCAGTTGAGCGACATCATTCCTCAGTGTTTTCGTGCAATGGGTTAGTTCCGTCAGCTCAGTCTCGGTTAATTGTGTCAGCTTGTCGATTTGGTACTTTGCGTTCTTATATTGAATGGCATACACAGCAAGAGAGACTGTATCTAAGTCTCTGGCAAGTAATTCGAAGTCAGGATTGCGCCAGCCAGCGACGGCTAGGACTGATCGTGCGAGTTCGAGCCCGCCTTGCGAAATCGCCAAATCCTTTAAGTCTTTTGTTCTGTCATAAGCATGCTTTACGTTATCAATCCGTCCAGCAAGAATATCCGCTTCCTCTGGTGTTATCGTCTGTCCCACCTTCTGTGCAATTTGAAAAGCGGCATCGTTATGGGGCAGACCTGCGGACTTGAACATCGTAAGCAGGCGGTTGCTTAATTCTTGAGAAATTGGGGGCGCCGCAGAGACTCCTGCCTTGAGTCCGCCCACAATGCTATCTAGCGCAATATCTGTCAGAATGCCCCGAGCTTTGTCTTCGTATGACTTTCTCGCTTGTTCTCCCAAATCGGCCCATGCCTCGATTTGATCTGCCCGTTGCTCGAATCCAAAATTAC
>Ga0302180_10001318_pt1 | contig 19914 bp, 18 predicted proteins | sample I_Palsa_E3_2_FD_200575 | JGI IMG/M metagenome (GOLD analysis project Ga0302180, IMG submission 200575) | Peat permafrost microbial communities from Stordalen Mire near Abisko, Sweden - I_Palsa_E3_2 | ecosystem: Environmental > Terrestrial > Soil > Palsa > Peat permafrost | place: Sweden... | reverse complement strand
CAGCCACTCGCCGCGCGAGGCCTGCCAGCCGCGTATTACCGCGGTGGACAGGCCGCGCTCCGTCTGCCGGCGCATGACCCGCAACCGCGGGTATTCATTGGTCAGTGACTGGGCCAACTCCCAGGTGCGGTCCGGGCTGTTATCGTCAACCACGATGATCTCGTAGTCGCCGGGCAATGCATCGTCGAGGATGGGCGTGAGCCGGGAAATCATTTCCCGGATGTTCTTGGATTCGTTGTACGTTGGCAGGACCAGCGACAGGCGAACGCGAGAGCCGGTGCCCCGGTCCACAGGGCCGACCGTGTGGGGGCCGACAGGCATGCTCAACAGCCCAGCAGTCTGTGCTGTGTCGGTAGTCATGCGCCTCTCTGGTCTTGCGTCATAGTCGAGATACGTCACCTAGGTATGGCAGGCCAACAGTTCGCTCGCCATGGGGACGCCCGGTCTGGCTAACGCTACATCCTCGCAATGAGCAAGTTGCGGAAATGTCCTCAGTAACGACACACTGCCCTTAGGCAATGCCGCGGTTGCCCACAAATTGCAGCCGGCGGTGGCAGGATCCTGCGGCACGTCCGCCGGCCGCATAAGCTCCGGAACGAGGTCCGGGCGATGAAATATCTTGGTGATGTAGAACGAGTAGATATGTTCTGGCAGCTTATCGTCCTTGTTGCCAAATGGCACCACGTAGCACACCTTGCTGTTGGTGGCGATCGAGTGTTCTGCGATCGAGCGAAAGTTCTGTTGGATGAAAAGATACGGCGAGTACGTGAGAGCCACGGATTGCACCAGCAGCAGGCACAACAAACCATAGGCGACGGTCGTCAGCTTGGGTGAATCGACGTGCTGTATGAACCAGACCGTGAGCAGCGCGTAGGCTGGCGTCAGTCCGATCAAATTGCGTTCGGTCAGTATCGGCGTATTGAGCGAGATGAGAATCGCGCCGCCCAGCATCAGGCCGAATGGTATCAGCACCTGCGCTAGCCTCGGATCGAACTGCGGCCGTTTCGGGTCGCGCCACCACATCACCATTGCGACCGCCAGCAGCACCAGCCCTACTGGTGTGAACACCTTCAGCAGCTGCACGCCCAAGGATGCAGCGCTGAAGGTGATCCAGAAATTCCCGCCCGCATACTTGCCCGATCCGCCGTGCAGCAGCGGCACCACGACCGCCGCTGACAGCGCCGCGGCATAGACAACCAGGCCAAGCCGCCACGTAGCACGCCGCTCACGCCAGAACATGACAGCGAGAAAGGATACCGCCAGCAGCAGGCCAAACAGGTGTGTAAAGGCCAGTGCGAGCAGGCTCGCGTGGAACAGTATCTGCAACCGTCGATTCTTGGTGACGATGATTTCGTAATAGGAGTAGAGGCAGACCGAGGAAAGCAGGAACAGCAGGCTGTAGTTACGAGCCTCCTGCGCATATCTGATCGGCAGAGGCATCAAGCACAGAACCAAAAAGTTTAGCAGTTTGCCCGATCGAGTCAAGGACGTGCGTGCCAGCCACGGTGTAAACAGCGCGGCCAATCCCACGATCAACGACAACGATCTAACCGCGAATTCGGAGAAGCCAAACGCCCGTGTCCAGGCAAACGCCATGCTGTTGTAGAGTGGTGGCTGATTGTCGGTCGCGGTAAAGTGCAGCACCGCCTGCCAGTCTGGCGCATCGATGCCGACCACAGTCGCTAACTCGTCGAACCAATAACTGCGATCGATCGCCGCAAATCGCAATAAAATACCGATCGCCGATATCGCGAGCAGCAACGCCACCGGGCGCGACATCGATCCGTTGTTTCTCATCAGGCCACTCCTGGATCCGGAGCCGCGGCACTGCTCGTGATGCGGCTGATCGCTCGAAAATCGAAACGAGGGAGCGGATTTCTCGTCGGATCGATTGGGAAGCGACCGGTGATTATCGGGGCCGGGGCCGGTGCGTTCAAGGGCCGGCCGGGCATCGGCGCAGTAACGTCGCCGTGGATTGGCCGGGATGTGGATTGGTTCGCATTTCCTTGGTCGAGCCAGGCGGCGCGGAACAGATTGTCGAATGGCGCTGGGACGCTTCATCGGACGTGCGTGATAGTGGCGGTAGCGTATTTCACCCGACGGCCGCTCTGCGAGCGCGCCGCTGTGGCTGTGCGTGCCGGCGAAATAGGGACTGTCCGGTTGCTTAGATAAACACTACCTAGATATATTGGGTTCAGCGTGGCGAGGAGTTTCTAATGCGCGGCGAGCAACCCAGTATTGCGGTGATATTGCCCGCCTACAACGAACAACTGACGATTCGGCAAACGATGCAGGCGTTCCACGAGGCGCTTCCGGAAGCCGAAATCATCGTGGTGAACAACAAGTCGACCGACGCCACCTACCAGATCGCGGTTCAGACACTCACCGAGCTTCAATGTGAGGGTCGGGTGATCAATGAAATCCGGCAGGGAAAGGGTAACGCCATGCGGCGGGCCTTTGTCGACGTGGAGGCCGACATCTACGTCCTTTCGGACGCGGACATGACTTACCCGGCTGGGCAGGCACGTGAGCTGTTGCTTCCGGTGCTCGAAAACCGGGCCGACATGGTGGTCGGGGACCGGCACAGCCAGGGTCACTATCAAAAGGAAAACCGACGACCGCTGCATGGGTTCGGCAATCGCCTGGTGCAGGGACTGGTCAACAATTTATTCCGCTCCAGTCTGGTCGACATCATGAGCGGCTACAGGGTCATGAGCAGGAGACTGGTCAAGAACTATCCGATCCTGGTCGAAGGGTTCCAGGTTGAGACCGACCTGACCTTGCACGCACTGGACAAGCGCTTCCGCATCGTTGAGATCCCAATCGAGTACAAGGACCGGCCGGCGGGAAGCTTTTCCAAGCTCAGCACGTTCTCGGATGGAGCCAAGGTGCTATGGTCCATCACCCAGATCCTGCGTCATTACCGACCGCTGCAGTTCTTCTTCTGGCTATCCCTGGTATTTGTTCTGGCCGGAATCGCGAGTGGCGTTCCGGTCATCAGTGATTGGCTGAAGTACCGATACATCTACCACGTCCCGCTCGCGTTGCTTGCCACCGGTCTGGAGCTGATCGCCGTGATGTTGATGGCAATCGGGCTGACTCTTGATTCGATCGTGCATCAACAGAGACTGGCCTTCGAGCGCGATATATTGAATACCCCGGTCACGAAGCCGCGAGACCGAACCAAGGCATGAAATTGCCTTGGTTAACCGCGGCCGGGCCGAGCCGCATGGTCGCGCCATTAGTCGCCCTGGCTCTATGCGCGACCCAGCTGACGTTCATATTTCCCGGCGAGCTGATATCCGACAGCCGGGACCAATTGCAGCAGGCAATCACCCATCACTATTGGGATTGGCATCCACCGATCATGGCCTACGTGTGGTCGTGGTTGCTCCGAATCAACGGCAACCTGGGACTGCTGGTGGTGCTGCATCAAGGTTTGCACTGGCTGGGTTTCGGGTTGATCGCGGATGGCTTCTTTCGCGTCCGCATGCCTGGCAGGGCATGGCTGATTCTTGCCGCTGGGGCCTTCCCGGTATTTCTGTTCTTCGACAACGAGATTGCAAAGGATATCGGATTGGGCTCCGGATTGGTGGCCGGGTTTGGAATGCTGTTTTGGTTCCTGGTTCAGCGCAAATCCATCCCGTGGTGGACGGTGTTGTTGTCCGGCATATGCATATCCTATGCGGCACTGATCCGGGCCAACGCGATATTCGCCATCGGCCCGATCCTGTTGCTGTACTTCGCGCGTGGGCGTCAATTCGGTCTGGTCAAGATCGCCGCATGCTCGGTGCTCACCGCCGTGCTGGTGCTACCGCTTTCGAACTGGATCAACCACGACCTGATCGGGGCCAGGTCTCAGGATCCTCTGCAATCACTCCAGATATTTGACTTGATGGGCGTTGCGGTCCGATCTGGCGATATCGGAGTATTGGGCGAAGGCGCGCCCCCGATGGATAAGATCGCGAGCTGTTATACGTCGTATTGGTGGGATCCCTATAGTCCGTGGGGGATCTGCCAGGACCTGCGCCACGACATCGAATTTATCTCCCCCGACATGAACATAGTCACGCCCCACCTTGCCGAGCGCAGTGCCCTCTGGCACCAGGCAATTCTTACGCACCCTATGGCGTATCTGGCTCATCGTTTGAGCCACTTCAACTCGTCCATCTACTTCTTCGTTCCCTCGCTGTCATTTCGTTTCTCAAAATCGACGGAGTTAGCTCCGTCTGGGCGACGCGTAATTACCCAGCGCGATATCCAATTTGACTATCTGAGAAAGAACCTGCTGTTTTGGCCGGTATTCTGGCTGGCACTCGGTGTTTGCGCGCTGGCATTTCTGAAGCAACCCGAGGCGCCGTCGCCCACTTTCAGCTGCGCACGCGCCTTGCTCTGTTCCGGGCTGCTCTATTCCGCCGCGTACCTGGTGGTTGGAGTTGCCACCGAAACCAGGTATCACTACTGGTCGATCATGGCCATCATGCTCGGAATCATCCTGGGGTGGTCAGATATTTCTCATCAGATGCGTGCGCATCCGGCACGCAGCAGACTTGCGGTGGCGTTTGTTCTGGCGGTGGTCTGCATTGGCTTTGCTGCCAGAATCGCGGACGTGCGGTTGTTATAGGCAGGCCAAACCGTCAGCCATTCATCAGTGGGGGAGGGTGCCGAGCGTGATGATCGCCGGATCGCTCATTAGCGTGCTCGCACCATTCTGCTTTGCTATGCCTTGTTTGAGGCACCAGAACAACATGCCAACTACCTTCGGGAAGTTCGCCTTGACCTGGGCAAGGATCGTGCTGTTGTCGAAGGTGTTAGCCGCTACCGCGCCGTCATTGGAGTTGCTGCCGACCTCGCCAAAGAAGATCGGCTTGCCAGTCGTCACGAAGTAGTTATACATCGTCGTGACCCAAGGCCCGGCATTGGGCGGGTAGCTGTCCATGCTCACGATGTCCACATACTCGCTGCCGGGGTAATAGTCGCTGCCGTTGAAATAGGTCGAGCCGCGGTTGCGCTGATCCCAGGCATTGAGGTTGAGCATCCACACGACATTGGTGACGCCATGCGACGCGAAATAGTCGTGCGTGTACTGCCACAGCAGCACTATCTCCGCAGGCGTAAGGTAACCAAAGGAATGACCGTAGTTGGCCTCCGCGAACGGCCGCCAGATCACAGCGCCGTGGAGCTGCTTGAACCATGCAACTTGAGCGTCGAGATACGTGTTCCACTTGTTGTTGGCGTTTGTTCCCGCCGTATATATGTCCGCGTGCGGCTCGCCGATCGAATACGGATTCGACGCCTCCTGCGTCACCACCACGATGCCGCCGCCAGCGAGCCAACTGTTGGCTATTGCGGCGTAGGCTGCGGGGCTGACACCCAGCGAGTTGGACACGCCATCATCACCGAGAAAGAAGTTTCCCACGCCGATCATCGCTACCTGGCTGCCGGTGAGTGTCGGAATCCGCGTCACGATGTCCATGGGGTTACTGTCCCAATAGTTCGTGTGCTGACCCAAGAGGATATGCCTGCTCTGTCCCGACAATCCGTTGATGAATGCCAGCAGAGACGCCCTCGAACGGCTCGATGAGGGTAATGCCGAACCGCTGCTGGAGCTGGTACCGGGAGTGCTCATCGCGATCGTAGCGGATGTCGGGTTAGTGGGCAGAGCGCCGGCTCGGAGCCCAGTCGATCCAGCGGCCACCGCGACGGCTCCGCCAGACGCGCCCAGCTGCTGCAGCGTCAACACTAAAAGGATTGGACCGAGCCTACTACGCATGACGTGCTGCTCCTGAGGCGGGTTCTGCGATCACGGACGGCGGCAGTATAAACCCGGCAGGACCGACGAAGATGCCAATTGCGGCTGGCTCCGCGCACTGTATCCGATTCTAAACGCCAGCAGCCAAGGTCGGCGGATCGCGGCTGAGCGGCTCCGGCCAGGCGAGCTACAACACTGCATTTTACGGCACTTCCGCCGCATTTCTTTTAATCAATCGCACTCTGAACATGCCGACATCACTTGATGCGGGCGCTCACGCGGACGTCGCTTTCTAGCGACGTCCGCATTTGCGGACACGTTGATTGCGCCTTCTTTTCAGTATTAACTGGCCTCGCAATGTAAGGGCAAACCCGCCGTAAGGCGGGGACGCAAAGCCTCCGGTCTTAGGTCCGATTGGGACATGAGATAGCGGGGTTGCCGGCCAGGGGACGCGATGCGTGCGCATCGGGGTACCCAGTCGTCAATACCCGCTTCTCGCCTTCTCGGTACGCACCTCGCCGGAGCGCTTAAGGGTTTTCACCTGATAGCGAGGCGAGCGACATGAAAAGCGAGAACAGTTGGGGAATTCTGAGCCAGGCTCTGGCCGTTCTTACCCTGACAGTGGCCCTGGCGGGCTGCGGAGGATCAAGCGACGCGGGCTCTACGGACAGCGCCGCGGCAGTGTCCGGCGCAGGCACGGCAGCCACCACCCCGACCGTCTCGGGCACCCCAGCCGCCACGGTGGCGGCCAATAATCGCTACAGCTTCCAGCCCACGGTGGCCAACCCCAGCGGCGCGCCCCTGACCTTCAGCATCCAGAATAAGCCCGTGTGGGCCACCTTCGGCGAAACCACCGGCGAGCTCTCGGGTACGCCTGGCGCCCCGGATGCCGGCCAATACAGCAACATTGTCATAACGGCCAACGACGGCACCACCACGAGCGGCCTGCCGGCCTTCTCCATCGAGGTCACCCCGGTCAGCGCCAGCCCGGCGAGCGGCTCCTCGAGCGGCTCAGGCAGCTCCTCCAGCAGCAGCTCAGGCGCCGCCTCGGTCTCCTCGGCCAGCTCGGCCGCCACGGCCTCCGCCCTTACCTGCGGCGGCATATCCTGGACAGTGGTCAACGGTGTGGTAGCGAAAGGCGGCGTAGCCGACACCGCAACCGGCCACGTAACGAATTTAGTGTGCGTCAATAACGTCGCCTACCAGTTCTCGACCGTGCCGACGTTCGGCGGCTGGTACGGATGGATAGGCGGCAAGTGGGTGCTGCAGGCCGCCAGCCCGCTCGCCAGCTCCTCGAGCAGCAGCTCGAGCGGCGCCTCAGTCACCTCGGTCGTGTCGGGCAGCTCCTCGAGCAGCTCGGGCACCACGACCAAGTCAGGCAGCTCCTCGAGCAGTTCCGGCGGCTCAAGCGTGGCCTCCGCGAATTCGGGCTGCACCAGTTCCTCGCCGACGAGCTCGACGACGTGCCTGCTGGCATTCATCAACGGATTGTCGGGACAGACCAGGCACATTCTCTTGGGTCAGCACTCGAACTATTGGGACGGTAACCCCATGGATGACGTGACGCCGATCCCAACAGCCGCCGGCAATCAGGTCGCGATCCTCGGCACCTCAAACTGGTTCTGCAACAGCGATGGCTCTACCAGTTCTACGACCGCGAGCTTCGTCTCGGAGACGAATGCGTGGCTCGCGCAGGGTGGCATCGTGGTCGTAACGCAGGATGCCTGCGCGTCGCTGGCGCAGGGGGCTGCTACCTATACGACCGGCACTGCTGCGAACAACAATTGGAACGCGTTTTTAGATGCACAAGTGGCGCAGTTTAAGAAGATCAACGGCACCGTGATTTGGCGTCCGTTCGCTGAGTTCAACGGCACTGGCCACTTTGGATCTCAGTTCACGCCTGCGCAATTCCAGCAGTTTTGGATCTACACCTACAACTACATGCACGCTCAAGGCGTGAATAACGTCCTGTACGCTTTCGACTTGAATGACTGGGACCGCCAAAACAATACGGCAGCGTGCGGCAACGCCTTTTGCACCGGCGCTAACTGGTATCCGGGTAACGCCTATGTCGATCTTACCGCGATGGACTCCTACCCTCCCGGAGAGAATGGGACGACGTACGACACGGTGATGTATAACTACTTCGTTAGCACTGGCAAGCCGTTCTTCTTCTTTGAGGCCGGCGTGAGCGGTAATCCGGGCGTCAACAGCGGGAACAACGATACTGGCGTGCTAAACGTAGTCAAGAGTGAGTTCCCCAAGGCTTTCGCCGTCGTGATCTGGTGCCAGCAGTGGGCGTTGGATAGTCAGAATGGCGAGAGCGCGGTCATGACAGATCCGGCGATCGTCACGCTCAGTGACGTGCCCGCAGCGTTTGCCAACGGGTCGGGCACGCCCTGAGTGCCTGACACCAGCTCGGAGGCTTGGGCGGCGCCAGCGACCTGTCTTGCTGGCCCGCCCTCAAGCCCACCGATCCGGTCAATCAGCTCGCCGCCTCCTGGCATACCTGTAGTGGCCATTTGCCCCGAAAAATGCTCGCGGCCATCAGGGGTATCACAGGCGATGTCCACGCTCGCACTGATATCGATACGGCAGTTGTTCCAATAGAACGGGTCAACGTTGCTACCCTCAGTCTGCGCGAGCCGTCGAACTCAATTGCAACTTGCAACGCGCGCGGTTCCTCGTCCGGTGCCGGCGCCCGATTCGCAGGTTCGCGACCAGAGCCCTCAGATGGATGGCCGCTTAGTGGCGCGGCGCTAACAATGAGCTTTGAAAGCTGAAGCCGCCTTTGGACGCACCAGCCGATGAGACAGGCCTTATCGACAGATAACCAATAAGCCCTAAAAAGCCGGCAGAGCGGTTTTCGAGAGCGGGGCCGCAACCTTGCTATCGCCCTTTTGCACTGGTATCAAGGCAGGCTTAAATCGTGCAAAGGCCATCGCTGAAAAACTCGTCGGGAAATCTGTGATCCATACGTGCTGGTCTCTTGCCAATATAGTGTCTAATTCGCCATGTTTGCCCCTTTCTCGGCAGCGCAGTATAGGTATCAGCCCCAAGGCTTTTATGAGCGGGTCCCCCAAGGTGCTGCCGAACTTGTCCCTCAAGCGTTCGGCGGCCCCCGAAACCGATTGCGAACAACGGCTCCAGGCGATTAGCGAGTTGTCCATCCCTGCCGGCGAAATTGTTGCAGCGCGCTGCCTGCCCTTCTACCGAGCCCACACATGACGCCACAGTCAGGCAAGTCGGCGGAAGTCATCGCGTCACTAGACGGCATCCGCGCCCTCGCGATTGGACTGGTTTTTCTCGCGCACGGCGGGCTTTCTGACATCGTACCTGGCGGCCTTGGTGTCACGATGTTCTTCGTGCTCAGTGGCTTTCTGATCACCACGCTGATGCGAGTCGAATTTATGAAGACCGGCAGCCTCGACCTGCCGGCGTTCTACCTCAGGCGCTTCCTCCGACTGATGCCACCGCTGCTACTGGTGGTCATAATTGTGCTTCTGGCCCAAGCGGCTGGGCTCGTCCACGGCGCGCCGACGGCAGCCGGGGTGGCCTCGGTAATTTTCTACTATGCCAACTATTTTGCGATCTTTCACGACTTCAAGGGCATACCTGCCGGCTTGGGCGTGACCTGGTCACTCGCCGTCGAGGAACACTTCTACATTGTATTTCCCGCGCTGGCACTAGTGCTCCTTCGCTTCCGCCGCGGCGTCTCGGTGACACCTCTTGTAGTCCTATGTGTGGGCATTCTTGCGTGGCGATGCTGGCTGTTCGCGCACGGAGCATCAGAAGATCGCATTTACATGGGCACTGATACGCGCATCGATTCGATCCTCATCGGGTGCACGCTCGCGCTGTTGTGCAATCCGGTGCTGGATCCGGTGCCGGGCTGGGTGAGGAAGTACACGGGCGCCATCAGCGTCGCGGCCCTTGGGGTACTGGTGGGGAGCCTCGTTTACCGCACCGAGTTCTTCCGCGAGACTTATCGCTTCACAATTCAGTGTCTGGCGATCGCACCACTCATTTATCTTGCGGTTGCACAGTACGAACTAGCGGCCTTCCGATGGTTAAATGTTGGGCCGGTCGTCTACCTGGGGAAAATTTCCTATACCGTTTACCTGGCGCACCAGTCGTGCCTGTTCTTCATTAACGAAAACTGGCCACAACTGGGGATGTTCCCGACGATGGTGTGCACTGCACTACTGACCCTGGCGATCGCGGTACCAATGCGCCTGTTTGTAGAAATCCCATTTGCACGCATCCGTAAGCGCCTCCACCAAAGACGGCGTGCGACTGAGCGGCGAGTCCCTACCTTGGATCAAGCAAAGGTATAGGGACAGGCGACATCTAGATCGATCTGGATTCGTACACGATGAGCTACCGTTGCCCTGTCGGGCAGCTCTACAAACGCGAGGGCTCTGTACGACCCGGGCTGGTGTCAGGCACTCAAGGTGACGACTTGCTCGACACGCTCAAGAATGCTGCGGGCACGTCACTGAGCGTAATGACCGCCGGATTGCTCATTACCGCGCTCGCGCCATTCTGCTTTGCTATGGCTTGATTAAGGCACCAGAACAATATGCCAACTACCTTCGGGTACCCGGTAACCACCTCCTGCACGATAGTGTCGTTGTTCACGGTGTCAACCACTATCGCATTATCATTCGAATTACTGCCGACCTCACCAAAGAAGATCGGCTTGCCGGTCGTCAGAAAGAAGTTGTACATGTCCTTCACCCACGGCGCTGGCGAGGTGGCGCCGACCACGCCGTACGGCGGGTAGCTATCCATACTCACTATGTCCACATACGAACTGCCGGGATAGTAGTCGCTGCCGTCGTAATAGGTCGAGCCGTGGTTGCGCTGATCCCAGGCATTGAGGTTGAGCATCCACACGACATTGGTGACGCCATGCGACGCGAAGTACTCGTGCGTGTACTGCCACAGCAGCACCATCTCCGCAGGCGTAAGGTTACCAAAGGAATGACCGTAGTTGGCCTCCGCGAACGGCCGCCAGATCACAGCGCCGTGGATCTGGTTAAACCATGCAACTTGAGCGTCGAGATACGTGTTCCACTTGTTGTTGGCGTTTGTTCCCGCCGTATATACGTCCGCGAGCGCCTCGCCGCTCGAATACGGATTCGACGCCTCCTGCGTCACCACCACGATGCCGCCGCCAGCGAGCCAACTGTTGGCTATTGCGGCGTAGGCTGCGGGGCTGACACCCAGTGAGTCGGACACGCCATTAGCACCGAGAAAGAAGTTCGACACGCCGATCATCGCGACCTGGCTGCCGGTGAGTCCCGGAATCGGCGTCACGATGTCCATGGGGTTGCTGTCCCAAAAGTTCGTGTGCTGACCCAAGAGGATATGCCTGCTCTGTCCCGACAATCCATTGACGAATGCCAGCAGGCAGGTGGTCGAACTCGTCGGGGAGGAACTGGTGCAGGTCGAACTCGCGGAGGCGGCCACGCTTTGCGATGAGCCGCCGGAACTGCTGCTCGAGGAACTGCTCGCGGCGGCGGTGCTGGTGCCGCTCATGGCGACAGTCGCGGAACTCGGGCTGCCGAAGGCTGCAGCGCCGGTGACTGAAGTCAACTCCACGCTGAAGCTCTTGCCGGCAGCGGCCGCGGTCACCGGCACTGAAATCGTTTTCGCCGAGGTGTCGCCGTTGGCCCAGGTCACGGTGCCGCTGGTGTAAGAAAAATCGGCGCCGGCGGTCGCCGTGCCGTTCACTGTGGCATAGCTCGCGTTAACGACGCCTACCGCGCCGCCCACGCGATTGACGGTAACCACAGCTGCGGTGGACGAAGTCGCGACCACGTACGTGGATGATGCGAGCGCGACCGCTGCAGTGCCATTCGAGCTGTTCGACGTACTCGATGTACTCGAGGTACTGGTACTGGAGGATGAGACGGTGGATGCGCTGTCACTGTTTGAGCCGCCGCACGCGACGACTGTGGTGAGCAGCGCGCAAATAATGGCGCTGCGCAGAACCGTCTGATTGATCATTTCTGCGTTTCCCTGTCGAAAGTAGTTATTGTCCGGGACACATTGTTGTTGTGAAATCAAGCTACAACAATCTGTCTCCGCACTGCGACGTGTCGCAAATTCGTGACAGAGAAGACCTACAGAAGCGCGCTGGGAACCGCTCGGGGCCTTAATTTGGGAAATTAGCGAAACGCAGCGGGGTGGAAACTTGACGTTTCGCCGTGGAGCTGTCGAGAGTGTGAAATACGTCGCGTGCCGGGGTGTGCTCCGAAGGCAGCGCCGCTCCGGATCGGACGATAATTTACGACGCTTTGCGGTCGGTCCGGATCCATTCGGTCGATCGACGACGCTCCAGCATCAAAAGGACCTTCCAGACCACGAAGAACGGCGCTCCGGCCAGATCAAGCAGGCCGCGCGCGCCCGTTCCGCTGAGCTGCCAGCCGCGTGTGACGTAGATCACGAGAGTCGCAGTGCAGGCGAGCGACAGCCAGATCCAGCCGTGGAACGCGGGGTTCCACCTGGCGGCAAGCACCGAAATGAGGAGCAGGGCGCCCACATTCAGTGTGACATAACTGAGCGGCAGCACGATCAGATCGAGCGCCAGATCGACGCAGACCGCGCTTCGACCCTTTACGGCGGCTCGCAACAACGGCAGGGTGCGGGTGCGAATCAGATGAAACCGGCCGTGCTCCCAGCGCTGGCGCTGTTTTCGGGCGGTCCTGGCGTCAGCCACCATCTCCTGGCTCGCGTGCGCCTCACCGGCGTAGAACACGCGGTATCCATTCAGACCCAGGTCGATGCCGAATTCGAGGTCCTCGGCCAGCGAAAAGGCGTTGTATTCGACCCGCTGCAGCAGCGTGTGCGTCACGCACCAGCCGTTGCCGCGAATACCGCAGGAAAGCTGTGCACGTTCGCGGGCGCGCGAGCGCAGCACGTGATTGGCAGCGATCGCAATCGCCAGCAGACGTGTACGCCAAGCTCCCCCGGCGTTAAGTACACCGTGATCCGTCTGAATGGCGTGGGCTCCCTGCTCGATGCGAGCGGCGAGTGCCTGCAGCAGGTTGGCAGACACCAGCGAGTCGGCGTCGATCACGACCACCGCATCCGCGCGGCCATCCTCATGGCTGCGCTGGAACGCGAACCGCAGCGCATACCCCTTGCCGCGTTGCGACAGGTGCTGGCGCTCCAGCACGGTGGCACCCGCGGCCGCGGCGATTGCGGCCGTCTCGTCGGTGCAGTTATCGGCCACCACCAGGACGCGGTAGAGCTCGCGCGGCCAGTCGATCTGCAACAGATTGGCCACGGTGGCGGCGATGGCATGCGCTTCATTGTAGGCAGGCACGACCAGATCGAAGCGCAGCCGGCGCGGCGCTGGCGCTGGTACCCGCAGTCGGCCCGACATCAGGGTCTGCATTAACAGATACGCGCAAGGGATTAATGCGCCAAGGGCCAGGATGAGCAGTGCCGCGAGTAGCGCCAGGTCAATCAGGGTCACTGCGATACCTTAAGGCGCAGCCGGCCGACAAGGGCAACCGGCACCGGTCAGAACTTGTTGAGCACCGCGCCGAGAATTCTCGCCTGGGTAGGGGCCAGGCGGCGCACCAACTCCTTCATGCTGCTGAACGAAGTAGATTCGGTGCGAGTGACGACCAGCACCCGGGTGGCCGCCGTTGCGATGGCAAGGCCATCCGCATATCGCGAAACCGGTGGGGTGTCGATCAACACGAAGTCGTAGGTCCTGCGCCAGGTGTCCACCATCCGGGCGAATCGTCGATTGGTTACCAGCTCGAGCGGGTTGGGCGGAATGACTCCTGCGGTTAACAGCGACAGTTCCGGTACCCCCTCCACGCCGTACAGGGACGGCGCCTCGCCCAATGCGAGCGCCTGCGCCAGCCCCCACTGGTAGTCGGCGTTGAACAGCGCGTGCTGGTGCGGGTGACGCATGTCAGCATCGACCAGCAAGGTCCTGCGGCCTGCCTGCGCGAAGGATATTGCCAGCTCCGCGCACAGCTGTGACCGGCCCTCGGCAGCGCCTGGGCTCAACAGCGCCAGAACGTTGTCATGCCGCGCTTCACCGACCAGCAGCATCAGCTCGGTGCGCAAGGCCCGAATGCGTTCGCTGCGAGGGCTATCCGGATCGTGCACCAGCAGCAGGCGGCTGCTCGGGCGTACCATGCCCGCGTGGCGCAGTGCCACGCTGGTGCGTGTCTTGGCCTGATTAATCGCGGTTTCAATGGGGCCGGGTTGGGCGCTGCGGCGGTCCACCCAGGTGTTGGCATCGTCAAGATCTTCGCGGCTGACCAAACCAAGCCGAAGCGCAGCGTCACTGAAGCTCAGGCCTTCCGCGCGCACTACATCGGCGATCCGCTCGACGGATTCGGCTGACAGGCCCCACAGGGCTATCAGCTCGTCGTTCAGTGATTTGTCCACGGTGGGGGCCAGACTCTCGCTTGATGCGTTCATGTAAATCCCGCGATACGATCGAATTCTGCAAGCACCGGAATGCCGAATTCCCGTTCAACGTCGTCGCGGCAGCGCAAGCGGCGATTGAAAAGGCTCTCGTACGCCAGTGGTCCGATGATCCCGAATAGCACCCCTAGAATTGTGCCCAGAGCGAGTAGCAGCACTTTATTGGGCTTCGATGACTCGATCGGCGGTTTGGCGCGGCTCACCACGCTGGCCGATGCGAACATGATCTGGTCGTAGCCATCGAGCGCGCGCTTGTAGACGGTTTGCGCGGACTCCAGTTCCAGCTGCAGCTTCTGACCCTCATCCTGCATCTTGCGCACGTTGACTAGTTTGGCGCGCTGCGCGTCGACCGCATGCTGCATCTTCTCCTCGATCTGCTTGGCGGTCGCCACGTCGCCCGCGCTGCCGTTGCTGAAAGTCTGCACCTCCTGGCTCAAGGATCGCTTCGCCGCGGCGATCTGCGATTGCAATTCAAGCACCTTCGGGTGCTCCGGACCTAGAGTAGAGCTCAATTGCGCCAGTTGCGCCTGCAGCGTTGCGATCTGGGCCTTGAGATTCTGGATCAGCCCCGAGGCCAGCACATTCGGGCTGACGGACTGGTCGCCACTGCTCTTCGATTCGGCCTCGCGGCGCTGATTCTGAGCCGCCAGCAGCTGTTGCTCGAGACTATTCAGCGCTTGTGTTTCCACATCGTTCTGCGCCAGCACGTCCGTGAGTCCGGTGCGTTGGCGGAATTCCGCAAGATTGGTTTCGGCGACGCCAACCTTCGCCCGCAACTCAGTGAGTTGCTGCGAATACTCGTCGGCGCGGCCACTTCCGGGGTTGCGGACCCGTTCCCGCTCGCGCGCCTGATAAGCATCGACCACCGCGTTGGCGATCACGGCGGCCTTGTCGCGATCCTTCGACGTTGCAGACACGTACAGCAGTTCGATGCCCTTGCCCTGCTCGACAGTCAGCGCGGCGCGAAGGTTCTTCTCCGCCCAATCGGTCGGCGTGGCGACGCCGCTGCTGATTGCCGGGGCGAATTCCGGATCATGCGTCAAGCCGAGCTTGTCGATGACCGCCAGCAACACTTCGCGGCTCTGGATCAACTCGATCTGGGTGAGCATGTAACTCGCAAACAACTCGGCCGGTACCTGCCGCGTCGGGTCGTTGGCCTCGTAGTTGACCAGCACGGTCGCCTGCGCCGTATAGCTCTTCGGTATCAGCTTCACGGTGACGAAGGTCACCAGAATGAACGCCACCGCGATGACGATGGACAATCGCCGGTGCGCCCGCAGGATCGCAAATACCTGCGAGCGCGTTAATGCCGCCTGCGTGAGGTGGTGCGGAACGACTGGGGGCGCCGGTGGATGGTTGCCGCCGGATAAAACCGGCAATTGCCGTTGAATCCTCAAAAGATGCTCTCCTTCACGCGAATCACGTCGCCTGGCTGTACCATGTCGCCGAGCCTTGCCTTGATGGCCACGTCCGCGCCATCTTTCCCGGTGCGCTTGATCTCCACACGCCTCATGCTGCCCTTGAGGGTGATGCCACCGGCGACTGAGATGGCCTGTTCCACGGTCATGTTGGCTTCCAGCTTGTACATAGCCGGCTTCTGTACTTCGCCCAGTATGAAAAACTGGTCGGCACGCGGAACGAACACCGAATCACCACCGCGCAGCGCCTGTTCGGGCAAGTTGTTTTTCGGATCGTTCAAGCCGCGCATGTTTACGGCAAATTTCCTGATGTTGCCGTTGGCATCGGTGCGCGACACATAAATCACGCTGGCGCTCAGATCGGTAAAGCCGCCGGCCAATGCAATGAGATCGACCACGCTGGTTTTTGCGTCGACCGGATAGCGCCCGGGCGTCTTCACCTCGCCAAGCACCGAGACGCGCTGGCTGAGCGACTGCACCGCGGTAATCGCCACGTGCGGATTCAGGAAGAACTTGCCGTCCTTCAGGGCCTTTTCGGCCCGGCGCGCAGCAGCGTCCGGCGACAGACCCCCCACTGGAATCGGCCCCACATACGGGATTCGCAGCGTGCCGTCGTCCCCGACCGTCACCGGTGTCGGGGGTAGCGTGTTCGTGTCCTCATCGATGTGGATGGTCACGGAGTCCTGGGGGCCCAAGGGCATCAGTGGGCCAGCCATGGCCGCCGACGGGTCCGGGGCGCCGGAGCCAGCGGTTGGGCTCGCGGCCAGACACAACGAGGAGGCCGCGCAAAACAGCACCAACAACGCAGCTCGAAAATTCGGCCTTAGCAACACGCGCTTTCTCCATCCGTATAGCACCTGTAAACCGGTCGCGGGACAACGCAACCCAATGTATTTACAGGCAAATAACAATCGAAGCTAATATATACACCAGGCGAGGCCGAGGCGAAAGTCAGTGTAACCCACTTCACTTCCGGGCACGGCGCGTAGCACTCCAGATTGTGGACGCGGTCACGTCGATTTCCCGCCCGGCTCGGGCACCAGGACCGGCCGCGCAAACGGGTTGCCGCAGGCCCGCAGAGGATCATAAAAGCCCAGGTACTGCACCACCCGGCTCTCGTCGGCGCCTGATGCAAAAAAGTCGCTCGACAGCAGGTAGCGCGTCACGACGCGCTCCTCGCCGTAGCGCGTGGCGCGATAGAGAAAATGACCCGGCGCCGAGGACAAGCGTCGATAGATGGGTGCGAACGCCCCGATCAGGCGCAGCTTGGCGCTCGATATGTTCATCGCCGAAATATAATCAGCCGCAAACTGGCTGACACCGGCGCCGTCCAGTGTCAGGTAGTCGAGGCGCTTATAAATTATTGTTTTAACTGCGTCTTCCGGCGCAAGGCTGGCGCCGCTCCAACGCAGGGTTGCGCCCAGAACGCCGAGGCCGGCGAGCCCGATCAAGAAATTTCGGCGTTGCGTCACGACACTGAGGCTCCTTTGCCCAGGAAATGATCCGCCGCGCGCAGCGACAATGCACACACGGTCAGAGTCGGCAGGATCGGCGTGGCGGTCGGAAACGAGCTGGCGCCCAGCACCAGCATGTTGCGGATCTGATGATGTACCAGGTAGCTATCCACGATACTGGTGGCCGGATCATCGCCCATCACTACGGTGCCCTGAATGTGGCCAGGCGATATAGCCTCGCTGATACTGACGATGCGTTCTATCGGCAGACCCTCCCCAAGCTTGGCCACCATTTCCGGAATCCGATCCACCGCTCGCTGCGTGTAGTCCGAGTGTCCGACGAACGTCGTTTCCGCCAGACGCGGTGAAGCGGCGTTTACGGTCACCCGATTCTGTTCCCGTGGCAGATCGTCGAACAGAAATGCGAAGTATTGACGCTCTCTCCAGCGCCCGCGCTCGGTCCGCAGGGCGTCTGGCCGATCGGCGAACGGCGAGCTCCACAGCTCGACCATGCAGGCTGCCCGATCGCGCCGGTGCTCTCCTTCGTAGAACATGTAGCCATTGCCGGTGATCACCGTGCTTCCATCATCAGCCTTCACCCCGGCCAGGTCCACGCATACGTCGAACGAGGGCTGTTCATGCAGACCGGTACCCAGCAATCTGTGATGCAGGCCGGATCGCAGCATGATATGTGGATTGAATAGGGCGCTCGCCGCCAGAACGATGACATCCGCATCGGCACGTTCGGCACGGCCGTCGCGCGTGTAATGCACGCCGGTAGCACTGCCGGCGCTCAGGTCGACTCCGTCAACCTCGGATTCGAGCTGCAGCGTGACGCGAGGGTCGTCATAGATATGCGCCAGGCCGTTCTGAATGGTGAATTTGGCATCCACCGGACACAGTTGGCATATGCCGCTCGCGCAACACACGCCACGCTTGCCGGTTGCGACACTGGCGCGGGCGGTCGCCGCATTGAACCAACTGTCCGGGAATTTCTTTTTGAGTAACTCATCGGGAGTCGAGAAGCGGTGCGGGGGCAGCGGAAACGGCCGCGATCGGTGCATCGGACTATCGGCCGGTCCCGACACCAGCATGATCTGTTCGGCGATATCGTAGTGCGGCTCCAGATCCTCATACGACATCGGCCAATCATGGCCAACGCCATAGCGCGACTTTAATTTGAAATCACCGGGCATCATGCGTATCGCGCCCGCGTACCAGCACTTTGAATTACCGCCGAAGCCTGGGCTGGTCAGCCACACCTTGGTTTGCGGATTATTGTTTACGTAGACATCCTCCTGTCGGATGCTGGATTCCCTGCGATTCTGCAACTGCCACGCTTTGGTGTCGCGGCGACCGCGTTCCAACACCAATACGCGAGCTTGCTTGGATGCTTGCTCCAGATAGCGCATCAGGAAAAATGAGCCGGCGAACCCCGTACCCACGATGATCATGTCGAATTTCGCAACCACCATGTCCTCCGGCTGTCCTCTCCCGTCAGATCAATCCAGCCATGGATATCATATAGATATTGTTCAGAGTGCAGGCGTGGGCCGGCACCGGCCCTCAGGATTAACGGGGTGCAGCAAAAATTCTATGGGCATAGGCCGTCGTTGACCCATCGACTGGATCTCATTGGCGATGTGCAACCTAACCAAGGTGACCACCCTTCTGCCGCAGCAGCAGCACAGCCGCGCGCCGGCCGGCACTGGCACTGTAAGCGGTGCGGCCAATGTGTGATGCGCTACACGGCGCGCATCGTATTTTGGCGTAGCGTAACGGCATCGATGATTCAAGGGCGTCCGCCGAGCGCACCAGGTCTGCAATCGGCGAAACGAAGACGAGCGATCAATCGCCCGCGAATTAAAGAGGGAAGTTAGCGCGAGGTCGCATTTTTATTGGAATGGGCGCTCATATAAACATATGAAGACCACCCTCGAAATTGCAAATCCGCTGCCGCGGCGGCTCGCGGTCTGGTACGCGGTGGCGCTCGAATCTGCTAGCCCCACTCGCGCCTGACATGCATCTGATGCTTCATACGGTACTCCCGCGCAATATCGTTTCGACTGACGGAATTCCTGAACCAACACCGATCCTGAAGGCCCAGGATAACGACTGCGCCAATGATAATAGACGCCAAGAAGCTCGCCCCCAACTTTACTGCTGAGGCGGAAGTCTGCATCGTCGGGGCAGGGGCCGCCGGCATCACCTTGGCGCGCGACCTTGCGGGCAGCAATAGAAAGGTCGTGCTGATGGAGGGTGGCGACCTCAGTTACACCCCCGAAAGCCAGCAGCTGTACGCCGGAGACGTGATCGGCCACTCCAGCATCCCACTGGACATGGATCGCTTGCGATTTTTCGGCGGTACTACCAACCACTGGTCGGGATCGTGTAGTCCCTTTTGGCAAAGTGATTTCGAAGACTGGCCCTTTGGGCTGGAGACCTTAGAACCCTACTACCGCCGGGCGCATGCCATCTGCCAGCTTGGTCCTTACACCTACAATCCAGAAGACTGGAACATGGAGCAGGCGCGTGCGCTGAATTTCCCGCCTGGCTCGCGCTTCGAAAGCGGCGTATTTCAATACAGCCCGCCGACGCGCTTTGGCAGCGTATACCGCGACGATCTGGCCTCGTCGTCCAATGTAACCGTCTATCTGAACGCCAACCTCATCGACATCGAAACCGCCGAGAGTGGTCGCGAAGCGACGAGCTTGCAACTGGCCTGCCTCGACGGCAAGCGCTTCCAGGCGCGCGCACGGCAATACGTGTTGGCGGCCGGGGGCGTGGAGAATGCTCGCCTATTGTTGAGCTCCAGCAAGGTTCGCGC
>Ga0302180_10001309_pt1 | contig 19966 bp, 16 predicted proteins | sample I_Palsa_E3_2_FD_200575 | JGI IMG/M metagenome (GOLD analysis project Ga0302180, IMG submission 200575) | Peat permafrost microbial communities from Stordalen Mire near Abisko, Sweden - I_Palsa_E3_2 | ecosystem: Environmental > Terrestrial > Soil > Palsa > Peat permafrost | place: Sweden... | reverse complement strand
GGGCCAGGCCTCGCGCATCGGGTTGCGGGGCACGGCGCTGGCGGGGGAGTTGCACGCGGTGTCCGAACTGGGTGTGCTGCGCTGCGTCGACCACCGGGGCAACAAGCTCACCGTGGTGGGCCAAGCAGGGCATGTGCGCAAGCTCCTGGCCAGCGGGGAGGCCAGCGACCCCGACGGCATGGCGCTCAAAGAGCAGCTGTTCCCGGTCGTCGTCAACGGGTGGTTGATCTCGCAGTAGAGAGCGGGGACCGATCAACGCGATGCCAGACTGGACTTCTCGGCGTGTCCTTTTGGGCGGCGTCATCGCCGCCCTCGTGTTGTCACTCGCCAGCGCGGGTCTTGCCGTCTGGGCCGTATCGAGAACGCCCGAAAGCGGCCATGCTGGTCCCCGGGGCGCGGCGGGACCGCCGGGAAAGCAGGGGCCAGCGGGCATTGAGGGTGCTGCGGGTCCTGTTGGACCGACAGGAGCTGCCGGGAAGCAGGGACTGCAGGGAGACACGGGGAGTCCGGGCACGGTACGGTCAACCGAAGTCATATCGGGTGCGCTCGTCCAGACCGGACCGAACCCGCCTGTCGGAACCATGCTGTCGGCGAATACCCAGTGCCCGGCCCGGACCGTCCTCTTGAGCGGGGGGGCCACGGTGTCTACCGGCAATGGCATCGGGCCAAACGTGGAGTTGCGCTCTTCGAGTCCGATTTCGTCCTCGGTCTGGCGCGTCGTGGGTGAGGTGATTGGGCTGCTCGGGACAGGGCAGGTGATGATGCTCAAACCGTTCGTCCTGTGCGGTGTCGGTTAGTTCAGGACCCTCGGGATTGCGCTGGTGCTTGGCTATGGAACCATGGAGTTGTGACTGTGGTTGATGAGCAGCAGCTTCGTGGTGTCGTGTCAGCCGTGTCGGAAAGGACGGGCGCCATCGCCGAATGTCTACATCGACTCAGTGATCACGATCTGCTGTCCCCATCCGAGCTTCCTCTTTGGAGTCGGCTCACGATCGCATGCCATCTTCGCTACGGGGCCCAGGCACTGCGCACCATGACCGCAGGCGCCCTCAACGGTCAGTCCGTCGCCTACTACCCAGGAGGGCGGGCCGCTCAACGTCCGCGCACGCTGGCCCCGTTCCCCGGGGAGAGCCCTCAGGCCGTCGTCGCGTCGTTGGCGCAAGCAGGAGAGGATCTTGACCGACTGTGGGTCGCGTTGGATGCTTCGGCGTGGAGCCGCGAGGTAAGAGAAGCAGCAGGGAACCCGGACCTTGGAACGGTGGCTCTCAGCCGGCTCCCCTTTTTGAGACTGACCGAGGTCGAGGTGCATGGGACGGATCTCGGCGCTGGTCTGGCGGACTGGGGGGAGTTCTTTGTCCGTGCGGTGCTTCCGATGAGACTCGAGTGGCTCAACACGCGCCGGACGAATCATCGTGAATTCGATCAGGGTCTCGTTGGGTCGTGGCTCCTGGTTGCTACAGACGGCCCCACGTATAAGGTCAGCGTGGACGGTTCCACTGTGGAGTCGCACCCGGCCGGCCCGGAGGAAGAAGCACGGTGCACGATCACCGCAACAGGTCGTGATCTGCTCGCCCTGTTGCTCGGACGAGCCTTCCGGACGCCACCCAACATCAGTGGTGACGTTCAGTTCGGGGAAGCATTCTCAGACGCACTTCCCGGTCCTTGACGATCAGCGGGGCCAGAAGTCGCCGAAGGCGGGACTCTTAAACGCTCACGCGCCATTCGACTCCCTGACGCACCAGCTTCCCAACTGTCGGTCTGCTTGAAGCGATTGGCGCGCTTGTTGCCCTTGAGAACCCAGAGAATTGCATCGCTGAAGCCTTTTTGACGCATGTGATCGCAGGATTCTCTGATGAGCAACCGTCTCGGCATCGTCGGGTCTGGCCAGGCGCGACTCCCGCATGGGGCCATTTCCCATGCGATTGGGCAATTAGACCCTATTGCTAGGTATCGGGCACTTAGCCCCTATCGGGGCGCACTAGGTGCGGTCCACAATTCCTCCTTCATTCAATTCGGCGCTGAGATTGGGCGGGACCTGAGAACGGGGCCCGTGTTGCTCGTCCGCACGTGTAGCGAAGAAGGGTGATCTACCAGTCATGCCAAGCCAGAAGAGGTCTCATCGTCTTTGCGTTTCGTTCGCTGCACTGGCAGCCGTGGCGGGGGCGGTCGTGCTGGGGAGTCCAGCCGGAGCAACCTCAACGAGCCTCCCGTTTTCGGGATGTTCGGCGACGACGGACAACGGAGCGTGCATCTCGGCGATAAGCGTCGACTACACGCCAAGCACCATCACGCTAGGTATCACCGTGGGCAGGGCGACCGATCCGACGACCGACCCGAACTGGGATCCGGCGATGGTACCCTCGGAAAACGCCACGGGTATCGTGTGGAATATCTTTGTAGGCGGAAGCGCAACGCCAACGTGGGCGGCTGTTGCAACGGATGAGGACAATCCGTCAGGTCCACCCTCCTTCATAGGTGGTGTCCTCTCGTACGTGGACCCCACAAGTGGGGTGTGCGCCGGCACAACATCTTTCAGTACGAGCGCAAACACGTACGGATTGAGTTTTCCCGCCAGCTGCGTGAGTAATCCAGCTTCAATAGCCGTCGACGCGGAGTTTCTCTACAGTAATGCGGGCACGCAGGACTCAGATATAGAGCCTGCGGATGGATCTGCTTGCTGCAGCGCGACCCCGAGCAGCGCTCCGACTCCCGCTCCGACTCCGACTCCGACTCCTACTCCCACGCCGACTCCGTCTGGCCAGCATGGATACTGGTTGGTGGGATCGGATGGGGGCATCTTCACGTTCGGCTCAGCGCAGTTCTATGGTTCTACCGGAGCAATGAAGCTCCAGCGGCCGGTCGTCGGAATCACCCCGACCGCTGATAATCGCGGCTACTGGTTGGTTGCCTCGGATGGCGGCATCTTCTCCTTCGGCGACGCTGGATTCTACGGATCGATTCCCGGTCTGGGCATCGGCCCCGCCGGTTCTTCGAGTCCGACGAAATTGAACGCGCCGATCGTTGGCATGGTTCCTTCTGCCGATGGAGGCGGGTACTTCATGGTGGCCGCAGATGGAGGGGTATTCGCCTTCGGTGACGCCAAGTTCGAGGGTTCGTGTCCGGGAATGGGCGGTTGCTCTGGAGCGGCCGTCGCGGTCATGCCCGACGCGAGCGGGAATGGATACTGGCTCGTGACTGCGACCGGCCGTGTGTACGCCTTCGGTGACGCAGTCAACCACGGAGGACCCGCACCCCAATCCGTGCCCGTCACCGCAGCTGTGCGGACCACGGATGGAGGCGGCTATTGGATCCTCTTCTCCAATGGAACCGTCGATGGGTTTGGCGACGCGACCAACCTTGGTGATCCTTTTGGGTCCGTTGGTGGCACGAATCCTGCCACGGCGATCTTTACGACTTCGGATGGGGGCGGCTATTGGGTCGCCTCGGCCAACGGCTCGGTCTATCCGTATGGGGATGCTCCCAACGATGGGGGCATGGCTGGACAGCATCTAAACGGATCGATCATTGCCGCCGCGGGGAGGTAGCGAGCCCCGAGCATTGACGAGAATGCCGAAGCTGGCCCACGGTCCCGATGATCGACGGCGCGTCACGATGGTTGCAGGCCGCGGCGATCGCTCTTTTCAGTCCGGTATCGCTTCGCTCCATGGCGTGAGGTCCAATCCCGGGTACCGCTCACCTGTCCCGAGAATGGTCTCCTGTGTCCAGTAGTGGTGACCCAGTCGCGGAAAGCCGAAAAGAGCCAATTGCGCAGGGGTGGCACGAAGAACGAAATCATGCCAGAGGGGTGAGTTGGTGTACTTCTGCCACGGGTGCCGGCTGATCCAATCCACTCCTTCCGGTCGAAAGTTCACGTGGATCGTGTAGCGGGCGCCCCCAGGCTCGCGTAGTGCGGTTCCGCGGTGAAACGTATCATTGGCGTAGGCCACGACGGTCCCCGCCGGTCCTGCAGCAGTAACTTCCAGCTCGTAGAGCTCGGGCCTTCCATGCTGGGAGATCCATTCGGGATGGTCCTCCTCGATCCCGGCATCGTCGAGGCGGGGATACCAGTTCGGCAGAGCGGGAATATCACTCGTGTAGCGCCGCGATACAAATGAAGGTGGTCCCAATTCAGAAGGGACGTCCGATAGATAGAGAAACATCTCAACTTGTTGGTACCGAGGGTCTCGGGAAGGGACAACCATCGTCTGGCTGAGGTAGTCCCGATGATGATGCTGGTCGTAGTGGGCGGCGCCCGTGTGCTTTGCCCACGCCTCAATCGAGTAGACGCGCCGTTGGTCACCTCCGAGGAGGGTCGATGCCAATTGCACGAGGTCATCGTGCACCGCTAGAAGATTCGGCTCGGTGCTCTTGAACGGAAAATCATCGATGCCGGTGAATTCGTCCCGGAAACGTGCATGCGATTGCTCATCCGCCCCGCCGTGAAACTGATCGGCGGTCGGAAAGAGGAGGGGTAGATCGTCAACGGCAGGCTGTAGCTCCGTTCGCGGCAGATAACCGGGTAGCAGAATGAATCCGTCCGCATTCCAATCCCCAGGCGAGGCACTCAGATCCATTGCCCTCCTGAGCTCACGAAACGCCAGCCTGTCCGTCTCTGACCTCCTTCGGGTCAGAAACCCGTTGCCGCGATGATGGATCCGTTGAGTTTTGTGCCAGCCATGCCACCACTGTTTGGGGCATCGCCATACGCGAACACGGTGCCGTTGGCCGAACTCACCCAGTAGCCCCCACCGTCTGAAGTGGCGAAGATCGCCGTGGCGGGATTCAGTCCGCCCGTTTCGCCCGCCGGATCCCCGAGGTTGGCGGCGTCACCGAAAGCATCGATGGTCCCGTTGGCGAAGAGGATCCAATAGCCCTGGCCCGTCGGAGTACGCACCGCGGAGGTGACGGGCACGCTCTGCGCCCCGGCCGATCCATAGGACTTGGCATCGCCGAACGGGTAGACATTCCCGGTTGCGGTGACGAGCCAGTAGCCGTTGCCGGTGGCGTCCGGCATGACGGCCACGGCTGCCCCGGAGCAGCCGCCCATTCCCGGGCATGACCCTTCGAATTTTGCGTCGCCGAAGGCAAATACGCCGCCGTCGGAAGCAACCATGAAGTAACCATCGCCGTCGGAGGAGGGAACCATGCCGACGATTGGGGCGTTCAGCTCTTTGCCAGCTCCCGTGCTCCCCGCCGGCGCAATACGCAAGCCCGGGATCGAACCAAAGAAACCTGCGTCGCCGAAACTGAAGACGCCACCATCGGAAGCAACGAGCCAATACCCTCCGCGGTCGGCCGTGAGCGTCATGCCGACCACGGGACGTTGCAACGTGAGGTTCCCGGTTGAACCATAGAACTGGGCCGATCCGAAGGTGAAGATTCCGCCGTCCGAACCCACGAGCCAGTAGCCGTGCTTGGAGGCCGGCGTCGGCGTCGGCGTCGGTGTCGGCGTCGGCGGCGGCGCCGTAACCGCGTTCACGTTCAAGGTGGCGGTGCTTCCGGATAGGGCAAAGCTCGAATCTCCCGAATAGACGGCCGTGATCGTGTCACTGCCCACCGGGGCTGATGCGGCGGTGCACGATCCTGTTCCGTCTACAAGATTGTTCGTGCTACACAACTCGGTTGCTCCGGTGGTGAACGTGACGGTCCCGGTTGGCGTCCCGGCCGTGGACGTGACGGTGGTCGAGTATGTGATCGTATCCCCCGATGTGGTGGAGATGGGATTGACGGAAACGTCGGTCGAGGTACAAGACGGCGGCGCACCGTCAGTGTCATCGATAACCGTGAACGAATTGTTGGCGAGCGCGCAAGGGGATGCGATGACGTTGTTTCTGCTGCTGTTCACCATGTCAATAGGCGTCTGGGCCACCTGAGTCGAACCGGAGGGTGTTTCGCTGATGTTCGTGAATGGAACAGCTCCGAAGTTTGCCAACTCAGCCACTTCGTTCCCAACGGTTGGGGCTTCTTCGATCCACTCCGCCGAGGATTGAGGACCGCTGTAGGAGAACTGATCGGAAAACCTTTGATCTGAGGTCACATCGGTGATGGCGATTGTCCATTCTCCCGATGAGTCCTTCTGGACCGAGGCCTCCATCTGATCCCCGGGGGAGACGCTGAAGACCGGAGTCGCTGCAGCTGGGAGGATCTCGTACCAGGCGAAGTAGTTGGTGTCCCCGGCCGACGACTGTTGGGTGGTGCCCGTCTGGATCAGCGAGCTGTTGTCCGCGCCGTCGATCCCGACCCATGTCGACGACAACAATTGTGATGGTGACGGCTGCACGGTCGGAACAACCCACTGGGCGCTGGCGGCCGAGAACTGCGGTCCGGTGTCCACGTAGCCTGCCCAGTTATACGATTGCTCGGCATTCTTGGTGCCCGTGACATGGGGACCGAGGCCCGGTGCCCACTGAGCCGGTGCGGACCGTGGTTGTCCAAAAGACGCACCCTGCACACGGCTGGCCCCGAACAAGCTCAGCACGGCCAGCATGGTCACGCACAGGGTCATGGCGCCGAGTACCAGCGGCAGCCGCTTGTTCGTGCCCATCCAACCTCCCGGCAGCGAGAGGTCTCCTCACCGCCACATCGCTCTCCGGCCAAATGAGCCTTGGTATCGAGCCCTGGCCATTTACCCCATCGTGGACCCTACTGGAGCCCGCCGGACCCGGCGCCGCTGCTGGGCGTCAAAATACCCGTTTCGCAACGAGGTGGCGATCCGGTTGCAACCTGCGGGACCGATACTCGCTCTATGCGTTCGACACCACGCCCTAGCCGGCGCGCCCCGAAAGGCGCCCCCGGCGGTCGGCTGAGCGCGCCAATTGCAGCGTCCATGTGGGGGGCCAGTCGTGTTGAGCACGGGTAAGGAATCGATCGAATCGTTCGCGGAGCTGGACTCGAGCGACGCTCCCACGCGGTTCCTTCTCGAGTACCTGCAGGAGAACACGCCCGAGGGGACCCTCGAAGAGGTCTACCGGTTGGCTGACGTGACCTACCTCGCCGACTCCTCGGGTTCCGACGCGGACTGGCGTGCCTTCGTGCGGCGCCGGAGCCTGCTCGAAGCCGCAGGCATGGTGTTGGGTGGCGGACCCGACGCACTGACGGCTGTAGGCAAGTGTGTGTTCAATTCGATTCGGCGTCCGGAGCTGATGGAGGCCTTTCAGAGCCTGGGTTCGCCCTCCGCCGTCTACGAAGCGCTGCCGGGAATCGTTGAGATGTTCGCCCCGGCCTTTCGCATGAGGACCGAGTCGCTTGGTGCGCAGGAGTGCCGCATCGAGATCCAGATGAGAGAGCCCTACGAGCCATTCCCCGAGCTCTGTGCGTTCGGGATGGGACTTGTTTCCACCGTGCCTGAGCTCTTTGGTTGCCCGCAGGCGGAGGTCGAGCATGAGTCCTGCCAATCTCATGGAGCACCATGTTGTTCGGCTCGCCTGAGCTGGGGTTCCTCAGAGGGCCGTGATGCCCAGGAAAGTCGTGCCGAGATGCGCATCCGCCTCCTAGAGGCCAGGCTGGACGAGCTGCAGCGCACCGTGGCCGAGCTCGGGTCCGGTGACGGCCTCCAACCGGTGCTGAACCGGGTGATGGCGGGTGCCATGCGGGCGATCACGGCGCCCACATTCATTCTGGACATCAAGTCGAGCTCAGCCTCCCATCGCTCCATTCGCACCAGCGGCATCAGTGAGGCCGAAGGAGCCAATGTGATCCGGGGGCTCCGTGAGGAGCGTGAAGCGGAATTGGCGTCGAACCTCCTGGTTTCGGAGGTCCTGTCCGAGCGATGCCACTACGGGCATTTGGTGGCCGTCCGCGCTACGCACTCGTCGTTCGAGCCACGTGAGCGGTTGGTTCTCGACTCCTACGCACGGCTCGCCGCTTCTGCCCTGGACTCGGAGGCGGCCGTGGTCGAGGCGCGGCGCCAGGCAACGACCGCACAGGCACTTCTCGCGTTGTCGAGCTCCCTGGCGGAATTGGGGACAAGTCAGGAGATGGCCGAGCACATGGCCCGGACTGTCCCTTCGGTGATCGACTGTGACCGGGCCATCGTGGTGCTCGCGGGCTCGAGCATCGAGAAGGATTGGGTGTACGCCTCGCACGGGTTCAGCCGGACCGTGGCGGCCCAACTAACTTTGCAGGCGGCGCCCGTCCTGAGCGGCCCTCTCGACGCCCGGCTGTATCGCCATCCGCTTGGCGCTCCGGGGAGCCATGTAAGTACTGCCCTCGCCGCTGCCGGCTCTGTGGCGGCCCGCTCGCTCGCCATCGCCTCGAACGGAGAGCTCTTCGGTTGGATAACCATTGACGTCACGGACCGGGCCGATCGGCTGGACGACGATGGAGAGATCGGCGAACGCCTCCGCGGTCTTGCCGGCCAGGCCGCCACCGCCCTCCACAATGCCCGGCTCCTGGAGGAGATTCGCTACCAGGCACTTCACGACAGCCTGACGGGTCTGCCCAATCGCGTCCTGATCCTCGATCGGGTGGAGCAGGCCATGGCACGGGCCCGCAGAGACCATGTCGACCTGGCCTTGCTTTTCGTCGACCTCGACGGGTTCAAGGATGTGAACGACAACATGGGCCACAAGGTGGGTGACGACGTGCTCTGCTCGGTCGCAGCCCGGTTCGCCGGCACGCTCCGGGAGTCGGACACCGTGGCCCGGCTGGGCGGTGACGAATTTGTCGTCTTGGCCGAAGGCATTTCCCTCGCCGCCGGGCCCGAAATCGTGGCCCAGCGACTGCTGGGGGTTCTGGCTGAGCCATTCCACATGGACGGCGAGAGCCATCCGTTCACGGTCTCGGCCTCCATCGGCATCGCGTCCGGAGTGCGTCAATCGACCGAGGAGTTGTTCCGTGACGCCGATGTGGCCCTGTACCGCGCCAAGGAGGCCGGCAAGAACTGCTACGTGCTCTTCGAGACCGAGATGTACAACGCCATGCACAGCCGGCACGAGCTGGAAATGGATCTGCAGGCAGCGATAGGAACCGACCAATTCGTCCTGCACTACCAGCCGATCTTCAACCTGTCGGACATGACGGTCATGGGGGTCGAGGCTCTCTTGCGCTGGAACCATCCGGTGAAGGGGATGCTGCAGCCCGACGAGTTCATCCCGGCCCTCGAGGCCTCGGGATTGATCATTCCCGTCGGGCGGTGGGTCATCGACGAGGCGTGCCGGCAGGCCATGGTGTGGCTGGAGAAGGGGCAGCCAATCAAGATGTCGGTCAATGCCTCAGCACGCCAGCTCGACGCTGACACGCTGCTCGACGATGTCTGCTTTGCGCTCGAAAGGTCGGCCTTCCCGCCTGAGCTGCTCATCGTCGAGATCACCGAGACATGCCTCATGAGCGATGCCGAGGGTGCTCTGGTCCAGTTGAATGCACTGAAGTCGCTCGGGGTGCGCATCGCCATTGATGACTTCGGAACCGGTTACTCGTCACTGTCGTATCTCCAGCAGTTCCCGGTCGATTCGTTGAAGATCGACCGCTCGTTCATCTCGGGTATGGGCAAGTCCTCTGAAGGCGACACCCTCATCCACACCCTGATTCAGCTGGGCAAGGCGCTCAATCTCGAGACCCTGGCCGAGGGTATCGAAGAGGATGATCAACTGGTTCAGCTCCGGGGGGAGAAGTGCGATGTCGGGCAGGGATATCTCTTCGCTCGCCCTGTCGAACCACAGGAGATCGAAAAATTCCTCCGTCCGACCGCGACGCCGGCCTTCGTGTGAGCCACCGGCCAGAGGCGGCGTTGATCGCTCGGTAGACGACCGACGTCGTCGTCATACATGGGGAGTGGTGCTGGTTCCGGGCGTGATGGCGCTTACGTGTAGCGAGCGGCCCGCGTCCCGGGAGGGTTGTGTACGCCGGGCACGTGGTCGGGGTTCTCGACGCAGACCTCGCACTCGAGCCCGTCCGGATCCCGGAAGAAGATGCTGAGCATGGGTCCGAAGTCGGTGACGAAGTCGTCGGCGGCTCCCCGGGCCATCAGTCGCTGGCGGATCGTTTCGAACGCTGGAAGGGATGCCGCCTGCACGGCCAGGTGATCGATGCGTCCCCGTTCGAACATCGGCGTCTGGTGCTCGGCCTGCGTGTTGCCGTCAATCTGGAACACGTTCAGCTCCGACCAGTCGCCGATCTTGATGATGGTCAGGCGGGGCCCTTTGCCGTCGGGGAATTCCGATCCGTCCCTGAGGACTTCTGCTTCGAAGACCTCCTGGTAGAAGGAGAGCAGTCTCGCCGCGTCATTGGTGAGCGTGGCGACGTGGTTGAGGCCCTTGAGCAACACTGGAGGTTCCTTCCGTCCGCTGTGAACCTGCACCCTAGAGGGTGAGAGTGCGTTCGCTATCGAGCGCCCGCTAGTGGCGGACGGTAGCGTCGTTGACACTATGGATATACGACGAGTGGTGACGGGTCACGACGCCGCGGGCAAGGCGATCGTCGTCGACGACCAGATGGTGGCCCCGGTGACGTCGACGTTGGCCCCCGGAACCGAGTTCCACCGGATGTGGGGAGCCGATTCGATTCGGCGGTTCCCCGATGATGGTTCGATGCCCGGCGCCCTCACGTACTTCCCACCGAAGAGCGGATTCCGGTTCGGGTTTTTCACCATTCCACCCGACGGAGACGGCGGGCTGCCCGAGGATTTCGACCTTGAGGCCGCGCTCGAGGAGTTCGAGAGGAAGCTCCCGGGGATGGCGGAGCACCTTGATCCCGCCGAACCGGGGATGCACACCACGGCGAGCATCGATTACGGCGTCGTCATCTCGGGGCAGGCGACGCTCGAGCTCGACGACGGCGTCAAGGTCGTCCTCAATACGGGCGATTCGTACATCCAGAACGGCACGCGTCATCGCTGGTCGAACACCGGCGACATACCGGCGGTGATTGCGATATCGCTTATCGGGGCTGAACATCAAACCGCCGGCTGAGGGCGTATTCCGCCCCGGTTCGCCCTATTTGATCGTCGCTTCCTGTTCCGTTTCGTCGTGGAGTTGATTGAGGCTCGAAGCGTCCGATTGGAGGCGATCTGCCAGTTGGCGGCCCCGATCATCGACCGTGGATTGCGTGCATTGGGCAAACTGAGCCCAGGGGTCGCGGTCGGGGTCGATGGAGGCCCGCAATTCGTCCACCAGTTCGTTCGGACCTGTGGCATTCGCGGGGTCGATCCGCAGGCGGTATGACGATGCATCGGCACCTTCGGTGTAACAGCACAGCGATGCCACGTTGAGCTTCTCGTCGATGAGGACGAGGGAAGCTCCCTTGAGCGGATTGCGTTGCGGCGTGTCGACGACCCACCCTCCGGTGTTGATGACGCTGATCGGAGAAGAGAACGCCGTTGTCCCCCGGCTCTCGATGAAGGGCTTGTGGGTGTGCCCGAACACGAAGGTGACGTCGTCCGGCCGGCCGATCTCGGCGGCCGCCTGCGTTGCCACGGCGCCGTTGAGGTAGGTCATCAGCCCGGCCTCGGCATGGGGACTGAGGATGATGCCGGGACGATGGCGCTCGCGGACCGCTGTTCCGACGCCAGCGCGCAGGAGGGCGGCGACGGCGTGGGCCTCCACGTCGGCGCTGCTCCGGGAGCGGCCGGCCACCTTTATGGCCCGCTCGATGGCCTCGATCTCGGCGTGCATCGCCTCATGGCTCTGGAGTGACTCGTACAGCGTCCGGGTGACGCGCATGATGTCGCCGCTGTCGCCCATCGACGACCAGAAGAAATCGATCCAGCCCCCGTTGTCCGCTTCGAGCTGCCAGGCCTCGACGGCCCCGGATCGGGGGGAGCCGAAGACCGTGTCGAGGAGCGACATCATCCGATACAGCGGTTCCACGAAGTGGCCATGGCTCAGAATGATGGCCCGCTTACCCGATTCGTCCACCAGACCGAAGTTCGGGTAGCTCTGTTCGACCGCCAGCGGGCTGGACGGATTGCCTCTCCTGGCCAGAATCTCGATGAATCGATCGCGTACCGCTACCCGGTCGTTCGCCGGAAGCAGGTGTGTCGCGTGGCGGTCGACGGGCGCCGGAGCGGCGGTCGGGTCCTGTTCGAGGAGGTTGAGGTAGCGGTCGTCGCTGGCCCGTGACCAGAGGTGATGATCGTGGTTTCCCGGCACAAACCTGAGGGCGGGCGCGATGGTCCCAGCTGTGCCTCCGGGCAGGAGTGCCCCGATGAACTGGGAGAACGTTTCGGACGCATCTTCGGGAGCCGTGAGGGCGAGCTCGAAGAGGTCACCCAGCACGATCAGTTCGGGGGGATCCTGACCGGGCTGGCGCAGCGATCGAAGACATTCGCACAGCGCGATCAGGACCGGCGAGGCGGCAGACGCGTCGACGCGCTCGCCATCGGTGGTCACGTTCGTCAAGAGGCTGTTGAGCGCTCCGAGGTGAAGATCGGAGATGCACACCCAGCGGATGGGGGCCATGGCAGTCCTTTTCGCATTGAACGTAGCGCACCGGTGGATTCGTCCCGTGGCTACGCCGGCATGAGCAGCCCTACCCGACGCCCAGGCGCTGGTTATAAGTGGAGATCGTGCTGTTCACGGCGCTCTGAGCACCCGCCAAGGCCTTGGTGGGTGAGACGCCCATCGTGTACATCGATTCTTCGGCGTCGAGGACGTCGATGCGGACGTCGGCATAGGGGCCGATGACCGAACCGGAGGTCGCGGCGTCGTTCAACCCGCCGTTGATCTCGTTATAAGCCACCTTGTAGCCGGGGTCCGTGGTCCACAGGTGCGTGATGGTCGCCGTCGTGGCGGCCGACTTGCGCACCGGGATGTAACCAGTACCGGCGGCCCACGTGGCCTGGCTCTGCGGATTGCAGAGATAGGAGAGGTACACCCATGACGCCGCCTGGTCGATGGCCGGCACCTTGGACGAGATGTACACGCCCGAGCCTCCCGGCTCGATCCCACCCTTGATCGACGAGCTCAGGACCGGGAAAGCGCTGACCCCCAATTTCACGTTCGGGTACTGGCCCTGCCCCAGGACCTGCGTGACGGTCCCCAGGTCGGCGGAGCTGTCGATCGTCATCCCGTACTTGCCACTCCCGATTCCGAGCAGGTTGTCGAATTCGCTCGGACCGCTCGCCGGGTTGGTCGTCGCATCCCCTGACCGCACCAGGGTGTTGAGATCGGTGAAGATCTGCTTGGCGGTCTTGGTCACGAAGACACCCTTGGTTGCCCGGCCCTTTCTCCCGTTCTGGTTGTTCACGAAGAGTTGATTGGCGCTGGCCAGCCAGGTCTCGAGGTGCCAGGGGTCGAGAACCAATCCCATGCCACTGCCGGACGCCTTCAGCGCCTTGGCGTCGGCCATCATCTGCGGCAGGGTGGTCGGGGGGGAGGCCGGGTTCAATCCCGCCTTCGTGAACGCCAACTGGTTGTAGAACAGGATGGGGGCCGACACGGCAAACGGAAGCGCCTCCTGCACGCCGTCCACCTTCCAGTAGTCGAGCGGGCGGGCAAGGTAGTCGGACGTCGAGTAGTGGGCCGCGTTCATGCAGGACTGAACGGGCAGGAACGACTGGGTGTCAATGGCGGCCTGCGTGCGCTGGTCCTCGAGCTGCACCGCGTCCGGCAATTGCCCGTTGGTCAACCCGGCCTCGTATTTCTGCCAGGTGTCGTCGTAGCTCGCCTGGGAGACCAGCGTCACGTGGACCTTGGACTGGGAGGCATTGAAGGCGGAGGTGATGGCGGCGAGGGTCTGGCCGTTGGCGTCGGTCATTGAGTTCCAAAAGGTGATGTTGACGACCCCCTTGTGCTTGGCCAACGCAGAGAGGTTGCAACTCGGGAGTTTCGCGGCCGCGCCTGCTTCGGTGCCCGACATGGCGCCGAGCGCCGTGGCGGTGACGGCTGATCCGGAGAGAATGATGACGGCTGCGCCGGCCTGGGCGAGCGCACGGGAGAGTTTCATGGTGCATTGCCTACCACCACAGCGCCGCATCTGGGGTTCGTGGGCCTACTTGACGGCGCCGGCGGTCAGGCTCCGGACCAGTTGTTTCTGGAATATCAGCAACAGGATGACGAGGGGAACGAACGCGATGACGGCGCCGGCCAGGGCAACCGGGATCTGGTCGGGCGAGGTGCCCACGAGCTGCTTCAACCCGATCTGCACCGTATTGAGCGGGGTTGTGCCCCCCGTGGCCAGGAGCGGCCACAGGTACTGGTTCCAGGCCGCCAGGAAGGAGAACACGCCCAGGGCGGCCAGGGAGGGTCGGGCAAGCGGAACGGCGACGCGCGCCATGAACCGCCAGTGGCCGTACCCGTCGAGCGTTGCCGCCTCCTGGAGGTCTTTGGGAATCTGGAGGAACGCCTGGCGCAGAAGGAAGATGCCGAATCCCGTGGCCAGGAACGGCACGGCGAGGCCCTCGTAGGTGTTGAACCAACCCAGTGACGACACCGTGTCCAGATTGGTGATGAAGGTGACCTCGAAGGGGATCATGAGCGTGCCCAGACAGACCAGGAAAAGCGTGCGCTTGAAGGGGAAGCGCAGAAACGCAAAGGCGTAGGCCGCCAGCACCGACGTGACGAGCTGTCCGGCCACGATGCTGACGGTCATGATGGCTGACGTCGTCATGTACCGCGAGAGCTGGCCGGAGTCCCAGGCCGTCCGGTAGTCGTGCCACTGCGCCGCGGGGGGAATCAACCGTGGAGGCTGGTGCGCCAGCTGATCCGGTTGCAACAACGAATTGACGATCGTGAAATAGATCGGAACCAAGACGATGATCGCACCGATCGTGAGGGCGGCGTAGCTCCCGGCCGTGCGCCAGCGTCTCGAGCGGCGGGCGGCCGAAGCCTCAGGCATAGTGCACCCGGCGCTCGAGGAATCGCATCTGCAGGACGGTCAGGCTCAGGGTGATGAGAAACAGGACCGTGGCCATGATGGCCGCCGCGCCGGGGTTGTTCTCGACCTGCAGGGTGTTCACGATGTTGTAGATCAGCACGTTCGTGTGCAGCCGCACCGCGCTCTGGTTGCCGATGAGGATGTCGACGGCCCCGAAGGACTGGAATGCGTAGATGGTGCTGACGATCACAGCGAAGAAGATGGTGGGGGAGAGCAACGGCACCGTCATGCGCCAGAAACGCGTCCACGCCCCGGCGCCGTCTATCCGCGCCGCTTCCAAGAGCTCGTCGGGTACCGACTGCAGTCCGGCGGACATGATGATGAACGACAAGCCGAGAAACTGCCAGATGGTGATCACGGCCACCGCCGGGAGCGCCCATGTGGTGTTCTCCAGCGCCGGGGGAGTGGGGTTGATGCCCAACCAGGGCAGCAGTCCCACCACGGGGTTCAACAGCGTGCCGAAGACGACGGAGGCCACGGCCACGGAGCTCACGACGGTGGACGAGAAGATCATGCGGTAGATGGCGATGCCCTTGAGCTTGCGGTGGGCCGCCACGGCCAGAGCCAATCCGAGAATGAGGCTGATCGGCACAACGAGGGCCACGAACACGATGGTGGTGACCAGGCTCTGTGTGAACTGGGTGGACGTCACGGTGGGAATGATCTGGTGCAGTCCGACGTAGTGCGCGGGCAGCCCGGGCACGGGTGGGGTCTCGTACAGCATCAGCTTGAAGTTGCGAAAGAACGGATAGAAGGTGAAAGTGCCGAAAACCGCCAGCGCAGGCAGGAGGATCAGGTAGGCCAAGCCCGCCTCTCTGCGCCGGCGCGCGCGTAGGGTCGTCTCTTTCGGCACGGGCGACCGCCGCATCTCCACGGAGGCCACGGTCATGGGGCGGTGAGCCGTTGTGTCGTGGTGGCGTCGAAGAGGTGCATCGCGGCCGGATCCGGATCGACCGCTATGCGCACCTGATCGTTCGGTGCCGGTTTCGCCGCCCGCGCGCTCTGACGCACGATCAGCCGCGAGCCATCGGGCGTCCGGCAGATGACGTGGGTTTCTGCCCCCAGCAACTCCACGATGGTCACGTCCGCGTGCAGCGGACCGTCGGGATCGAGAGACAAAGACTCCGGGCGGACTCCGAGGATGACCGCGCCCGCATCCCCGAGGGACGACGCCCGGAGTGTGGACGGAAACGGGACGACGCCCCCCGCCACCTCGACCAGCGCCTCACCGCCGGACCCCTGGGTCACCGTGCCCGGAAGCAGGTTCATGCCGGGACTGCCGAGGAACCCAGCGACGAAGGTGTTCGCCGGGTGGGCGTAGAGATCTTCGGGCGTGGCGACCTGCTGCAAGATCCCCTGGCTCATCACGGCGATGCGATCCCCCATCGTCATGGCTTCGACCTGGTCGTGGGTCACGTACAGCGTCGTGGTGGACAGCCGGTCCTGCAGGGCCACGATGTCGGCCCGGGTCTGCACCCGCAGGGCGGCGTCGAGGTTGGAGAGCGGCTCGTCCATCAAGAACACCTGCGGCTCGCGCACGATGGCTCGGGCGAGAGCAACCCGCTGACGTTGCCCTCCTGAGAGTTGGGATGGCTTGCGGTTCAGCAGGGTGTCGAGTCCCAGCGTGGTGGCCGCTTCCTTCACCTTGGCCGCTCGGACGTCCTTGGCCATGCCGCGCTGGCGCAGGGGGAACTCGATGTTCCGAGCCACGCTGAGGTGGGGATACAGGGCGTAGCTCTGAAAGACCATGGCCACGTCCCGATCCTTGGGGTCGACGTCATTGACGACGCGCCCGCCGATGGCGATGGTGCCCTCGGACACTTCTTCCAGGCCGGCGAGCAGCCGGAGGGCCGTGGTCTTTCCGCAACCCGACGAGCCCAGGAGCACGAGGAGCTCTCCGTCGGGAATTTCGAGGTTCAGGGCGTCGACCGCCACCGTGTCACCAAATCGCTTGGTCACCCCTTCGAAGCTCACCTGTGCCACGTGCCCCCCTGATTCGCGCCGCTAGGTCGCCGGTATCTTCCACCCCATCGACTGGGCGATCTCCTTGCAGGTGGGGCAGAGCCCGTAGCGCTGCGGATTGCGTCCCGGCACCCACTCTTTCCCGCACAGGGCTCGGACGGCCGTGCCGTTGACGATCCCCTCGACCACGCTCGGACCAGCCGAGATGAACTCGCCCTTCTTGGGGGTGTAGCCCTCGAGGACGATGTGGGCCATCCGGTCATGATCGCCGTCGTCGAGTGCGGGGTCGGGGCGGGCCGGAGCCAGGGTGACGCTACCTTCGTGATCAGGCGCGACGGACCCTCTGGACCCTTTCCGGCTGGGATTCGTGACTGTGCCCATATCCTCAGCGTAGGTCGCAACATCTACGGCGTCCGTGTTTGGTGTCTCCCAGGTCGGCGGATCGGGAATCAGATTGCACCGGCGATTGTTGACCAGTCAGACAAGTTGAGTGGACCCAAAGGGGATTTCCCATGCCGAATCAAAATATGACACTGCCGTTGCTTCCCTTGAAGTCGGGTGTGGTTCTGCCCGGAATGGTCTTCACTATGGCGCTCGAGTCCGCCGAAGCACGGGCTGCGGTAGAGGCCGCCCAGTCGGCCGGCGGCAAGCTCCTGCTCGTGCCGCACATCGAAGGGCGTTACGCCAGCGTTGGCGTGATCGCCGAGGTCATGGAGGAAGGAGCGTTGCCCGGTGGCCTGCAGGCTGTGGCCGTCCGTGGTGACCAGCGAGCCACGATCGGCACCGGTGTGCCGGGGACCGGTGACGCCCTCTGGGTCGAAGCCGAGCCCCTCGACGAGCCGGACCCGACCCCCGCCGTGGCCGAACTGGCTCGGGAGTACCGGGCCGTTCTGGAGAACATCCTCCTCAGTCGGGGTGCCGGTCGAATCGCGACCCAATTGCGTGAGATAACGGAACCGGGCCGCTTGGCCGACGTGGCGGGTTACTCGCCCGACTTGAACCTGGCGCAGAAGGTGGAAGTCCTCGAGACGATCGACATCGAAGCGCGGTTGCGGCTCGTGCTCGGTTGGGCCCGTGACACGTTGGCGGACCTGACGTTGCGAGAGCGGATCAAGACAGACGTCGAGGAGGGGATGGAGAAGACGCAGCGAGAGTTCCTGCTCCGGCGTCAGCTCGAAGCCATCCGCAAGGAACTCGGCCAGCTCGGCGACGGCGACGAATCAGATCCCGACGACTACCGGGCCAAGTTGGCTGAGCGTGACCTACCAGAACACGTGCGTGTTGCCGTGCAGCGTGAGGTCGACAAGCTCGAGCGCACCAGCGAGCAGAGCCCCGAGACGGGCTGGATTCGCACCTGGCTGGACACCGTCTTCGAATTGCCGTGGGGCGTGGAGTCCGACGACAGCCTCGACGTGGCCGAGGCGTCCGAAATATTGGACGCAGACCACGACGGGTTGACCGATGTGAAGGAGCGGATCCTCGAACACCTCGCGGTGCGCAAGCTGCAAGCCGAGCGTGGTCTGGTGCCGGTGGACGGTCGCGGCTCGGGAGCAATCCTGGCCCTCGTCGGTCCTCCCGGCGTCGGCAAGACGTCGCTCGGCGAATCCGTTGCTCGCGCCCTCGGGCGCAAGTTCGTCCGGGTGTCGCTTGGCGGCGTGCGTGACGAGGCGGAGATCCGCGGTCACCGCCGCACCTATGTCGGTGCCCAGCCGGGACGGCTGGTGCGGGCCTTGCGAGAAGCGGGCACTATGAACCCCGTCATCGTTCTCGACGAGGTCGACAAGCTCGGAGCCGATTTCCGGGGAGACCCATCGTCGGCCCTCCTCGAAGTCCTCGACCCGGCGCAGAACCACACGTTCCGGGATCACTACCTCGAGGTGGACCTTGACCTGTCCCGAGTGATGTTCATCGCCACGGCAAACGTCATTGACACCATCCCCGGGCCGTTGCTCGACCGGATGGAGGTCATCCGCTTGGACGGCTACACGGAGTCCGAGAAGGTGTCGATTGCCCGCCATCACCTGGTCGGGCGTCAACTTGGGCGGGCGGCCCTCCGAGAGGACGAGGTGCAGATCAGCGACGAGGCGCTTCGGAGCATCGTGGCCGACTACACCCGGGAAGCCGGCGTGCGCTCGCTCGAACGCGAGCTGGGTCGACTCCTACGCAAGGTGGCGACCAAGCTGGCCGCGGGCGAGCGGGAAGCTCCGGTTGTCGTCGAGGAATCCGACGTGCGCGGTTGGTTGGGTCGGCCCCACTTCTACTTCGAAGCGGCCGAGCGGACCAGCGTGCCCGGAGTTGTGACCGGCTTGGCCGTGACGGGCGCCGGCGGCGACGTGCTCTTCGTCGAGGCCAGCATGTCCGACGGTCCCGAGGGCCTGACCCTTACCGGTCAGCTCGGAGACGTGATGAAGGAGTCGGCTGAGATCGCACTGTCCTACGTGCGCTCCCACGCCGACGAGCTCGGAATCGATCCGACGATCTTCGCCGGAAAGCGTTTCCACGTCCACGTGCCCGCCGGGGCAGTGCCAAAGGATGGACCGTCAGCCGGCGTCACCATGACCACGGCGCTGGTGAGTCTCCTCCGCGGCGTGCCCGTTCGCTCGGTTGTCGGGATGACCGGAGAGGTGACTCTCCAAGGTCGGGTTCTCCCCATCGGTGGCGTCAAGCAGAAGGTGCTTGCTGCACATCGGGCCGGGTTGAAAGAGGTGGTCCTGCCCGTACGGAACGGGCCCGACCTCGAGGACGTGCCCGAAGAAGTCCGAGACGTCATGACGTTCCACCTGGCGACAACGATCGCCGACGTCCTCACCCCGGCGTTGTCCGGAGGAGAGGACGCGGAGGGTGTGGACGACGAGACCTACCTGCCGGCCGTAGCCTGAGGGTGTAGGTCTTGCATGTTGCCGCCTCCGGAAACCCCGGAGGCGGCAACATGGCGTCGAGGGTTGAAGGAGAATGAGATGGACGACAAAGAGATCATCGCCCGTATCAATGGATTGGCCGAGGAGGAGCAGCGCCTCGAAGAGGCCCATGTCGGCGAGGGGCTGTCCGACGACGAGCGGGCGCGCACGCGCGACATCGAGGTGACGCTGGATCAGCTGTGGGACACACTCCGCCAGCGCCGGGCCAAGCGCAACGCTGGGGCTAGCCCCGACGACGCCCAGGTCCGTTCGCCCGGCACCGTGGAGGGCTACCT
>Ga0302180_10001307_pt1 | contig 20001 bp, 17 predicted proteins | sample I_Palsa_E3_2_FD_200575 | JGI IMG/M metagenome (GOLD analysis project Ga0302180, IMG submission 200575) | Peat permafrost microbial communities from Stordalen Mire near Abisko, Sweden - I_Palsa_E3_2 | ecosystem: Environmental > Terrestrial > Soil > Palsa > Peat permafrost | place: Sweden... | reverse complement strand
TCCTTCACGGGGTCGACGGTGACCGGCAAGCGGATCATGGAGAAGGGCGCGGCCACGCTGAAGCGTGTCTTCCTCGAGCTCGGCGGCAAGTCCGCCATGATCGTCTGCGACGACGCGGACTTCCCGTCCAGTGTCCCGATGGCCTCCATGGTGTGCGTCCACGGCGGCCAAGGCTGCGCCATGCAGACGCGGCTGCTGCTACCCCGCTCCCGTTACGACGAGGGCGTCGAGCTGATCACCGCCGGCATGGCGGCGGTCCCCTACGGCGACCCCGCGAGCGACGCCGTGGTCATGGGGCCGCTCGTCAGCGCCAAGCAGCGCGACCGCGTGCTCGGCTACATCGCGAAGGGGCAGGAGGAGGGGGCCAAGCTCGTCTTCGGTGGTGGCCGGCCGGCCCAGTTTCCCAAGGGTTGGTACGTGGAGCCCACCCTGTTCGTCGACGTCGACAACACGATGACCATCGCCCAGGAGGAGATCTTCGGACCCGTCCTCGTGGTGATCCCCTACGAGGACGACGACGACGCCGTGCGCATCGCCAACGAGAGCAACTACGGCCTGTCCGGCGGCGTGGTGTCGGCGTCGGAGGAGCGGGGCACGGCGATCGCGCGGCGGATCCGCACCGGCTCGATCAGTGTCAACGGTGGCCTCTGGTACGGCGCCGACTCGCCCTATGGCGGCTACAAGGACAGCGGGATCGGCCGCCAGTGCGGCATCGAGGGTCTGGAGCAGTACCTCGAAACGAAGGCCATCGCCTGGCCCGGTTGACGCCGGTTCGGGTCTGAGGTCCCGCCGTCACGCTGACCAGTCGGCCAGCAGCTCGTCGGTGCTGGCCAGGCGGGCCACGAAGGCCAGGCTGTGCCGGAGCATGGACGCGTGGTGCTCGGGTGGCGTGCCGACCGTCGCGTCAGTGGCCACCGTGACGGCGAAGTCGTCGTCGGCGGCGCCGACGGCAACCAGGAGGACGGCCAGGTTGGTCGACACGCCGGCCACGACGACGTGCTCCATGCCCATGTTGCGCAGAATGGTCAGGACCTCGGTGCGGGACACCGGGGAGATGCCCTGGTGACGTGGCAGCACCAGGTCGTCCGGGCCGACACCGATGTCGGGCACGATCTCGAGCGCGGTGTCTGATTCGTTCCAGGCCGATGTGGACGCGGTGGCGCGCATGAGTGGCGCCTGCTGGCTGGCCGAACGTCCGCCCGCCAGCGGCAGGTAGGTGAGGTGCACCACCTGCACACCCGCGCGACGGGCACCCGCCGCCAGGCGGGCCATGGCTGCGATTGCCGGCTGAGCGGCTTCGGCCAACGCCGGGAGCACAGAAAGGTCGCCGATGACGCCCCGCTGGCATTCGACGAAGAGCAACGCCGTGGTGCGGGACTGGCTCATCGGAGTTAGGCCAGCACTCCAGCGACCTTGAGCTCGATCATCTCCTCCTCGCTGCAGTCGATGCCAGCCAGGATCTCCTCGCAGTGCTCGTTGAACTCGGGCGACCGTTTCGGCGCGGCGGGCACGCCGGCGAACTGCACCGGCGTGGTGACGAGGGTGAAGGGCGTCCCGTCGGCGGTAGCGGTCTGGCCCAGGTAGCCGTTGGCCTCGACCTGCACATCCTTCGTGACCTCGATGCTGTCCTGAGCCACGGCCCACTGCCCCTCGAAGTCGGCCAGGCGCTCGCGCCATTCGCTCAAGGGCGCCGACTCGAAGGTCTCCTTGAGGATGACGCGGGCCTCAGCGGCGTGCGCGGCCAGCTGCTCGTGGGATGAGAACCGCTCGTCGGTGATCAACTCTTCGCGCCCGATGACCCGGCAGGCGCTCGGCCAGTAGCGAAACCCCTGCAAGCACGAGAAGGCCAGGAAGCGGTTGTCCTGGGTGAGATAGGTGCCGACGAGGGGGTTCGGGAGGTTGATGCCGCCCCCGCGGCTCGGACCGGGCCGCCAGGGCATGTCGAGCTGGAGCGAGAGCGCGATGGCGGGGCTCATGGCCCACATGCCGACACCGAGCAAGGAGACGTCGAGCGGCAGGGCTTCTCCCGTCCGCTCCCGGTGGAACAGGGCTCCGAGAATGCCGCCGGCGATGGTCATGCCGCCGATGGAGTCCCCGTAGCCCGGCCCGGGCTGCCCGGCCAGGTAGTCGACGTCGGTCGGTGTGGTGCCCATGGCGCTCCCCGCCCGGCACCAGTAGCTCAAAAAGTCGTAACCGCCGCGGTCGGCCTCGGGCCCGCGCTCGCCGGCGCCGGTCCCGGCGACGTAAATGATGTTGGGATTGTGGGCCTTGATGTCCTCGAGCTCGATGTGCAGCTTCTTCCTGACGGCGGGCACCTTGTTGGTGAGGAAGACGTCGCACGTCTCGGCCAGCCGGTAGATGAGGTCGAGACCTTCCGGCTTGCTGACGTCGATGCCGATGCTCTTCTTGCCCCGGTTGGAGTGCTCGAGCAGCACGTGCACGGCCCCCATGGAGGGCATGACGCCGGTGGAGGCGAGTCCACGCATGGCGTCGCCTCGGTCCGGGTGCTCGACCTTGATGACCTCAGCGCCCCAGTCGGCCAGGATGGCCGACGCGGCCGGCACGAAGGTGTGCTCGGCGACCTCGAGGATGCGAACACCCTCCATGATGTCTGACAACGTGGATCCCTTCCCTGGTACGTGACCGACGCAGCTTTCCCGATGCGTGTGCGGGACGCCAGCCGGGCCTGGTCAACCCTCCTTCGTGGAGGCGGGCTCAGGCGGTGCCGTACGCGGCGGGTCGGCCTTCGAGGATGACGGTCTTCGTCTCCAAGAAGGGGTGCAGCCCCTCGGTGCCACCCTCGCGGCCGATGCCCGATTGCTTGAAGCCGCCGAACGCAATGCCGAAGTCGGTGCGGAACGCGTTGTGGCCGACGGTGCCCGAGCGCAGCTGGCGGGCGACGTCCCGGGCTCGCTCCACGTCATTGGTGAAGACGGACGCGTTGAGCCCGTAGATGGTGTCGTTGGCGATGGCAACGGCGTCCTGCTCGTTCTTCGCCGGGATCACGCTCAGCACGGGTCCGAAGATCTCCTCCTGCGCGATCGTCGAGGAGTTGTCGACGTTGCCGAAGACCGTCGGCTCTATGAACCACCCCCGGTCGAGGTGCTTGGGTCGTCCGCCGCCGGTCGCCAGCGTGGCTCCCTCCGCCACACCCTTGGCGATATAGCCCTCGACCCGGTCGCGCTGCCGCTCGGCGACCAGAGGACCCATGTGGGTCTGGGCGTCGAACGGGTCGCCGACCTGCACCTGGGAGAAGATGCCGGCCAGGGCGTCGACGAGCTCGTCGTGGCGGTTCTGACTGACGACGATCCTCGTCAGCGAGGAGCAGACCTGTCCGGTAAGGAAGCACTCGGAGCGGGCCAGCGAAGCGGCCGCAGTAGCCAGATCCATGTCGTTGAGGATGACGGCGGCGGACTTGCCGCCCAGTTCGAGGGTGCAGCGGGCGATCCGCTCCCCGCAGATCGCGGCGATCTTCCGCCCGGCCACCGTCGAACCGGTGAAGGTGATCTTGTCGACGCGCAGGTCGCGCACCAACAGTTCGGACACTTCCCGGTCGGCTGTCACGACATTGAGCACACCCGGAGGGAGGCCGACCACTTCGGCGATCTCCGCCATGACGTAGGCCTCGCCCGGCGCTTCAGGTGAGGCCTTGAGGATGATGGTGCACCCGGCCAGGAGGGCGGGGGCGATTTTGTAGGTGATGAGGCCGAGGGGGGCGTTCCAGGGGATGATCGCGCCCACGACGCCGACGGGCTCGCGGACGAGGAGACCGAACTTGCCACCCATGCTGGGTTGCGCCTCTTCCTCGAAGGGAAAGGTCTGGGCCAGCCCGGCGTAGTAGTTGAACGTCGCCGAGGCGCCGGCAACGGATCCCTTGGCGACGGCATGGAGGACGCCGGACTCACGGGGCCAGATCTGGCCCAGGTCCTCGGTCCGCTTCTCGAGTTCGTTGGCGATGGCGCGTAGATACTCGGCCCGCTGCTCGTGGCTGAGCCGTGGCCATGGTCCCTCGTCGAAAGCGTGGCGCGCCGCGGCCACGGCCCGCGCCATGTCGGGTGCCTTCGCCTCGGCGACGCTGAAGAAGAGCTGCTCGCTGGTGGAATCGATGACGTCGATCACCTCGGCCGACGAGGGCTTCACCCACTCACCGCCGATGAAGAACTGATCCGCGTGCTGCAGGGGTGCGCTGATGTCGTTGGCGATGGCCATGGCGTCTCCAATCGTGGGGTCCGTCAGCTCCGGCACAATGGCACTCGCGGAACCGAAGGTACGGCGCGACTCACCGTAATCGGGCTGAGAGTTTGAAGGGCCGAGTCCATATCGACCCTCCGGCTGCAGTCTCCGGCCAGATCTCGTTTGGACATGGGTCGGGGGCCGGTCATACTGAGGAAACAGAGTGTACTGAATGGGGGGAGGCCGATATGACCGACGTATCCACCGAGGCGGGCGAATGCCCCTACCCGGTCCGAGACTTCGACGAAGCCACGACTGGGCCCGTCCTGTCGCACGCCGAGGAGATCGACGCACTGCGGCGGGAGTATCCCTTCGTTCGCAGCACCCATGGGAACGGGTTCTGGGTCTTCACCGACGCACCGCTGATCCGGGACGCGCTGCAGCATCCGGACGTCTTTTCGAGCACGGTGGTGACTGTCCACGATCCCGACCCGCCGTATAAGTGGATCCCAGAGATGCTCGATCCACCCGAGCACACCGTGTGGCGGCAGTTGCTGGCGCCCCATTTCGCGCCGCGGGCCATGGAGCGGCTCGAGGACAGGGTCCGGGAGCGCTGTACGGAGCTCATCGCTGAGATCGCCGGCACCGGACACTGCGACTTCCTGCGTGACTTCGCCTGGCGCTATCCGACCTCGATTTTCATGGAGCTGATGGGCCTCCCCCTTGACGGCCTCGAGCAGTTCCTGGCCTGGGAGCACCAGATCCTGCATCCCGCCGCCGGCGACGACCCGGAGCAGACAGCGGCATTCGACGCCATGATGGCCGTGATGGGCTATTTCACCGAGCTCATTGAGGAGAAGCGCAAGCACCCGACGGACGACCTCCTCACGAACGCGCTCGAGTGGCGAATTGATGGGCAACCGATTCCGCTCGAGGACCTTCTCTCCTGGTGTCTCCTCATGTTCATGGCCGGGCTCGACACCGTCTCGATCCAGCTGAGCTACGCGTTCTGGCACCTGGGAACGCATCCGGCCGACCGCAGACGGATCGTCGAGGACCCAGCGGTGATTCCCGCTGCCGTCGAGGAGTTCCTGCGCCAGTTCGCCTTCGTTGCGCCATCCCGCAAAGTGATGCAGGACACCGACTTCCACGGGTGTCCGCTCAAGAGGGGCGACATGGTGTTCCTGCCCTTGGGTGGTGCGACCCGCGATCCCGCGCAGTTCGAGGATGGCGCCACGGTGCACTTCGACCGTCCGACCAACAACCACATTGCGTTCGGGGCGGGACCGCACCGCTGTCTCGGATCGCACCTTGCCCGGCGTGAATTGCGCGTGGCACTCGAGGAGTGGCACCGAGTGATACCCGAGTACCGGCTCACCGAGGGTGTCGAGGTGACCGAACACGGTGGCGGCCTCTACGGCATCGACCGGCTCGAACTCAGCTGGGATGTGTGAGCCGTCTCATTCGCCGCCGGATGAGTCCGGGATGAACACCGGGATGAACACCGGGATGAACACCGGGACGAAGACCTCGCCGTGCGGCTCGAATTGCACGCGCACGGGCATTCCGATGTGGACTTCCTCGGGTGGGCATCCCACCACATTGGTGGTGAACCGGAGCCCTTCTTGATCCGCCAGTTCGACGATGGAGATGTTGTAGGGCACGGGGACGGCGGGGTTGTACGGATACTCATTGGTGGTGTGCGTGAAGACGGTTCCCTGCCCGCTCGTGGCTTCGTACACGGTGGGCTCCCCACACTCGGCACATGTGGCAGACAAGGGAAAGATCCAACGCCGGCACGCCTGGCAGCGGGTGATCTGGAGGACACCCTCCGCACCGCCCGTCCAGAACGGTCGGTTGAGTTCATTGAGGTCCGGTGTGATGCGGGGAGCGATCGCGGTCATGTGTCCACTGTAGGGTTCGCCGCGTGAGCGACATTGTGGAGCGGGGCGCGCTCATTTCGGGGATCGGCATCTCGCGCATCGGGCGCAAGACGGGCATTCCCGGAATCGAACTGACCGTGGAGTCCTCGACCGCGGCGATTGCCGATGCGGGACTCTCGCCGAACGACATCGACGGCATCGCCACCATGGGCGAGACCCCCGTCGCCGATGCGGCGTCTCACCTCGGCACCGAACACACCTGGACCGGCTCACCAGTTGGCCGATGGGGGCTTCTCAGCCCCGTGGTCAATGCGTTCCACGCTGTTGCCACCGGACGGGCCCGACACGTGCTCGTCTACCGGACGGTGAACATGATGGGGGGATCTGTCCTGCCGGCCCCCTCTGCAGCCGGGGACGCTCGGGCCTCGCCGGCGCCCTCCTCAGAGCGCGTCCCGTCTGCCGCAGTGGAGGAGACGGGAAATCCGATGGCCGACGTGCCACGGCTCCTCGCCGCCCATTCCTACTCAGCTGCCAACTGGCTCGCGCTCCACGCGCGGCGTCACATGCACGTCTACGGCACGACCAAAGAGCAGCTCGGCTGGCTGGCGATCAACAGCCGCGTCAACGCTGCATTGAATCCCCGCGCAACGTATCGTGACCCGCTTTCCATGGACGACTACCTCTCGGCCCGCATGATTTCGGACCCGTTCGGACTGTTGGACTGCGACGTGCCCGTCGACGGCTCCGTCGCGTTCGTCGTCTCCACCGCGGCTGCTGCCAGCGACTGCGACCACCCGGTTCATGTTGAGGCCTGTGGCGGAGCGCTGGGGCTCGGAGGTTGGGACCAACGACCCGACTACCCCAAGATGGCGTCGACGGATGCAGCCGCCGAAATGTGGAGCCGGACCGATCTCAAGCCGGCAGACGTGGACATTGCCGAGCTCTACGACGGGTTCACGTTCCTGACGTTCGCTTGGCTGGAGGCGCTCGGGTTCTGCGGTGACGGCGAGGCGGGGCCCTTCGTCGAGGGCGCCGCCCGCATTGCGCTCGAGGGCCAGCTTCCCCTCAATACCTACGGGGGTCAGCTGTCAGCGGGTCGAATGCACGGGAACTGGGTGCTGCACGAGGCCTGCTTGCAATTGAGAGGAGAGGCTGGGTCCCGTCAAGTTCGCCGGCGAGACGTGGCTGTCGTCTCCAACGGCGGCGGTCCCATTGCCGGCTGCATGGTGCTGACTCGCTAAAAGTCCGCATCGCACGGATGAGTCACTGCCGTCGTCACGACGTGATCGGACGCAGATTGCGCGAGGATTCCTCTGTGACCACCTTGGTGGACGAATCTGGCTGGGATAGGCGCCGAAGCCTGCTGCAAGCCAAGTACGAGCAAATCGCCTGGGATCTCTTTGCCAAACATGGATTCAGAGACGTCACGGTAGAAGAGATCGCTGAAGCTTCCGGCGTCTCAGCCCGCACCCTCTTCCGTTACTTCCCCACGAAGGAGGACTTCCTCCTCGGGTTCACCCGCCGCGGCCTGCAGACTCTCGTCAACCTCATCGCGGAACTCGAGCCAAGTCCTGATCCCGTGCGGAGCGTCTGGCAGCTCATCCGTACCCACTCGCTGCAGGGTCCGCAGGATGTCCGGCTGCTCACACTGTGGCGACGAGCTGCTGCTGACGCGCCCGAGATCCATGCCCGGGTCCGTGGCGAGCGGATGCATGCCCTCACCGAAGCCGTGACCGATTACTGCGCCAAGTCAAAGGGTTATGCCGCGGCCGAGGATCCCGAACCCCGGGTACTGGCCGGTGTCGTAGCGGGAGCTGAGATGGCGGTGATAGAGCTCTGGGGTCGGTCGGGTCTGGGGCTGCTCGAGATCTTCGAAGTGGCGGAGGCGTCCGTTCCCATCCTGACGAAGAAGGAGAGAGGCCGACGCCTCTGAGCCTCGGGATTTTGGAAATCGGGCCTTGCCACGAGCTCGATTCAGGCTTAGATTGTCAGAACGTGACGATTCTTTCCCTTCGGGGCTGAATCTCGTTTCCGGGGGCTGCACATGCTGCATGAAGACGTTCAACTGATTTCGGTCGACGACCATGTGATTGAGCACGAGCGGGTGTGGCTCGATCGCTTGCCGGCCAAGTACCTCGAGGTCGGACCGCACATTGTGGAACTCGACGGCGGCACACAGGTCTGGAAGTTCGAGGACAGGATCATCCCCACCATCGGGCTCAATGCCGTGGCGGGAAAGGACCCCAAGGATTACGGGGTCGACCCGGTCAGCTTCGCCGAGATGCTCCCGGGCTGTTATGACGTCACGGCGCGACTGGCCGACATGGATCTCGACGGGGTCCACGCGCAGATGTGCTTCCCGTCCTTCCCCGGTTTTGCCGGCAACACGCTGTTCGCAGCGGAGGACAAGGAGCTCGCCACCGCGTGCGTGGTGGCCTGGAACGACTTCATCCTCGACGAATGGTGCGCCGCCGCGCCGGACCGCTTCATCCCGATGGTCATGGTCCCGTTCTGGGACGTGGCGGCCTCAGTGGCCGAGGTAGAACGCACGGCGGCCAAGGGCGCCAAGTCGATCACCTTCACCGAGGCCCCGCACCGGCTGGGCCTCCCGTCTTTCCACGGCGATCACTGGGATCCCCTCCTCGCCGCTGCTCAGGCGGCTGACATGCCGCTGTGCCTGCACTTCGGCACCGGCGGGGCGCCCGTCACCGCACCTGACGCCAACTTTGCCGTAGCCATCGCCCTCTTCGGTATGAACTCGCAGTTCACAACCGTCGACCTGCTCCTGTCACCGGTCTTCCACAAATTCCCGCGGCTCCGGGTTGCACTCTCAGAAGGCGGCATCGGGTGGATCCCCTATGTGCTCGAACGGGTTGACTACACATGGGAGCGACACCGTTGGTACACCGGAGTCAATCCCGACGTGCTGCCCTCCGACCTCTTCCGCGATCACATTTTCGGGTGCTTCATCGCCGACAATGCCGGTATTGAGGAACGAGGTCTGATCGGTGTCGACAACATAATGTTCGAGGGTGATTACCCACATAGCGACAGCAACTTTCCGGCGTCCCGCAAGAAGCTGGCCGACGTCCTGTTCGAGGTTCCCGACGACGAAGCGCGCAAGATCGCCGAAGACAATGCACGTCGTGTCTTCAACTTCCCGCGGAGGTAGTCGCACATGACCCGACCACTCGAAGGTGTCCGTGTGCTCGAAGTCGCGGCGTGGACGTTTGTCCCCGCTGCGGGTGCGGCCCTGGCTGATCTCGGCGCTGACGTCATAAAGGTCGAGCCGCCCAACGGCGACCCCCAGCGGGGTCTCATGAACCTGCTGGGTAGCGCTGAGCGACCCGGACCCAACCCGTTCGTCGAGATCCCGAACCGAGGCAAGCGGGGGATGACCATCGACCTGGCGACGAGCGCCGGCCGGGACCTGCTGCTCGAAGTGGCGGCGACGGCCGACGTCTTCCTCACGAGCTACCTGCCGGGCGTGCGCAAGAAGCTCGGCATTGAACTGGAGGACCTCCGGGCGGCTAACCCCCAGATCATTTACGTGTGCGGCCACGGCTGGGGTGCCCGAGGTCCCATGAAGGACACCGGCGGCTTCGACCTTGCGGCCGGGTGGGCGTCGGCGGGCATGGCCGCCAAAATGACGAGGCCGGGGGAGGAGCCCATGTTCCAGCCGGCGGCCTTCTTCGATCTGCAGGGCGCGAACACGATTGCCGGAGCCATCGGCACGGCGCTGTTCCAGCGGGAGCGCAGCGGGGTTCCCACCGAAGTCGACGTGTCGCTGCTCGGCGTCGGCATGTGGACGCTCAGTCCCGACATCATGGCCGGGCCCTACGTGGGCACCATGCCAGCCCCCGATCGGACCAGCTCCCCGAACCCGCTCACGAACAGTTACCCGACCTCGGATGGCCGCTGGCTCTACCTCGTTTGCCTCCAGGCTGACCGGTTCTGGGCTGAACTGTGCGAGACGATCGGCCGATCCGAGCTGATCGCAGACGAGCGGTTCTGCGACATGGTCGTACGCGCCCAGAACGCCAAAGCCTGTGTCGCCGAGCTCGAGTCGACGTTCGCGTCGGAGCCACTCGAGCACTGGCGTACCCAGATGGCCGATTTCACCGGCGTCTGGGCTCCGGCCCTCACCCCGGCCGAGGTGCACGGTCACGTCCAGGTTGGCGCCAACGGTTACCTGCCAGAGGTGGTGGCACACGACGGCTCCACCTTTCGGCTTCCCGCGCCGCCGATGCAGTTCGGCGGCGTCCCCCCGGCGCCGGCGGGACCTGCACCCGAGCTCGGGCAGCACACTGAGGAAATTCTGCTCGAACTGGGGCACGATTGGGACGCCATCGCCGGGATGCGCGAGTCCGGCGCGCTCGGTTGAGGACGGCTGACGACCATGGAGCAAAGGATGGAGACGACGAAATGACCTGGAATTACGAGTTGTTCATTGACGGCAAATGGACTTCTGAGGGTGCGGAGGGCTCCATCGACGTCATCGATCCCGCCACCGAAGGAGTGATCGGATCGGTTCCCGAGGCCTCCACCAAGTCGGCCGTGCGCGCCATTGAAGCAGCTCGACGCGCCTTCGACGAAGGTCCCTGGCCGTACATGAAGCCGTCGGAGCGGGCCGCCAAGTTGATCGCGATGGCCGAGATCCTCGAAGCACGGGCCGGAGACCTCCGCGAGCTGATCATCGCCGAGACCGGATCCACCGGCTTCCTCACCGATGCTGTCCAGGGGGCCGGATCGATCGGGATGCTGCGGTCGAACGCTTCCCTCGTCGAGCACTCGTTTCCCTGGGTCGAGAACGGCGCACCGACCGCTGGACCCACTGGTCTGGGCGGCAATGCCATCGTCCGCGAGCCCGTCGGCGTGGTGGCCGCTATCACCCCGTTCAACTTCCCCTTCATGCTCAACATCGTGAAGGTGGCGCCCGCTCTAGCCGTCGGCTGCACGGTGGTCCTCAAGCCGCACCCCTGGACGCCGCTCGACGCCATGTTGATCGCCGAGGTCGCTGCCGAGGCCGGAATTCCGCCGGGCGTGCTCAACGTCATCACAGGGCACGGCGAGGTGGGCGACGAACTGACGTCCAACCCGATGGTCGACATGGTCACCTTCACGGGATCGACGGCGACCGGGCGCCGGATCATGGCCTCGGCGTCGGGGACGGTGAAACGGGTTCAGCTCGAGCTTGGTGGCAAGAGTGCGACGGTGGTGCTGGGTGACGTCGGTGAGGACTACGCCCGCTCGGTGGGCTTCGGGCAGGTTCTCATGCATTGTGGTCAAGGTTGCGTGCTGCACACCCGCCTCCTGCTGCCCGAACACCTTCTCGACGCTTACAAGGAGGGTTTGGACGCGATGTGTCCCATGATCACGATCGGTGACCCACGCAACGAGGGCACCGTGCTCGGCCCGTTGATCCGCGAGCAACAGCGCGAGCGCGTCGAGGGATACGTCGCCTCGGGACTCGAGCAGGGCGCCGAGCTGCTCTGTGGTGGCAAGCGCCCCGAGAATCTGGACAAGGGCTACTACTACGAGCCCACCGTCTTCGTGAGCTCGAACGACCTACGTATCGCCCAAGAGGAGATCTTCGGTCCTGTCCTGACCGTGGTGCCGTACTCGGGGGAGGACGGGGACGCCGTTCGGCTGGCAAACGACTCCATTTACGGCTTGGGGGGAGGCGTGGTGTCGACGTCTGATTCCCGGGCCTTCAACGTCGCCCGCCGGATCCGTGCCGGCCTCGTCACTGTGCAGAAGGTGGGGGCCGAACCGCTGGCCGAGGTCGGCCCAGGCGGCGGCCAGGGGCCAGGGTGGGGGTCAGAGTTCAAGGGCATCGGGCAGAGCGGTGCCTTCGGCGGCTACAAGCAGTCGGGACTCGGCCGCGAGTGGGGGCGCCACGGGCTTGAGGACTTCACCGAGATCAAGAACCTCGCCTGGAGCTGAGCGGCGATCGTGGGGGCGCTCGACGGAAAGGTCGCGATTGTCACCGGTGCTTCGAGCGGCTCGGGTCTCGGCATCGCCCGTCGATTCGTCAAGGAGGGTGCCACGGTCCTGCTCCTGGCCCGGGGCAGCGAGCGCCTCGAGCAGACGGCGAGGGACCTGGGACCTCAGGCCGTGCCCTACGTGACAGACGTGGGGGATCCGATCAGCGTCGGTCAGACCTTCGCCGAGATCGGCGATCGCTTCGGCAAGATCGACGTCCTCATCAACAACGCCGCGGTGTACCGGCCGTGCCGGGTCGAGTTGCTCAGCGATCTCGATATCCATCAACAGATCTCCACCAACCTGGCCGGTCCGGTCTACACGTGCCGAGCTGCCATTCCCCTGTTGCGGGCCGCCGGTGGCGGCGACATCGTCAACACGTCGAGCGAGTCGACGTTGCATCCGTTTCCCATGCTGTCCATGTATGTGGCCACCAAGGCAGCACTGGAGGCGTTCGCGCTCGTCCTGGCGCAGGAGGTCCGCGACGACGAAATCCGCGTCACGACGGTGATTCAGGGAGCGACCAACGGCGGAGGAGGCGGATCGACGGACTGGGAGTGGGATCCCGAGCACGGCGCGGCGGCGATGAACCTCTGGACCGAGACCGGGCTCATCGCCCAGGCCTACGGACACAACGGAGGGCAGGACGCCGAGTCGGTGGGCGACGTGCACGTCTTCGTCGTCACCCGCCCGCGGAACCAGAAGATGGACACGGTCTACTGCCGCAGTTTCTGACACCGACACATTGGACGAATGGACAAATGAGGAGGACACATGACTGGACGCTTGGAGGGCAAGGTCGCCTTCATCACCGGGGCGGCGCGAGGGCAGGGCCGGGCACATGCCATTCGGATGGCCCAGGAAGGGGCGGACATTATCGCCGTCGACATCTGTCGGCAGATCGACTCCAACAACTATCCCCTCGGTACGCCTGAGGACCTGGCCGAGACCGAGCGGGCGGTCAAGGAGCTCGATCGTCGCATCGTCGCCCGCCAGGCCGACGTGCGGGAGCGCTCCGAACTGCGCGACGCGCTCGAGGCCGGCATCACGGACCTCGGACGCCCCGACATCGTCGTGGCCAATGCCGGGATACTGCCGATGGCTCTCGGTGACCCCCATGCCTCGGACTTCGTCGATGCCACTGATGTCGATCTGCTCGGAGTGATGAACACCGTCGCCGTTGCCCTTCCGCATCTCCCCGACGGGGCTTCGGTCATCATCACCGGATCAACCGCGGGCCTCATGCCCGGCACGACCGACAACCCGGTGATGGGACCGGGCGGCGACGGGTACGGGTGGTCCAAGCGGACCCTCGTCGGGTATAGCGAGCAGATGGCGCTGCACCTGGCCTCCCGGTTCATCCGGGTCAACACCATCCATCCGACCAACTGCAACACCCACCTGCTCCACAATGACGGCCTCTACCAGATCTTCCGCCCCGATCTCGAGAAGCCAACGCGGGAAGACGCTGAGCCGGCGTTCAACTTCTTCCAGGCCATGCCCATCCCTTACGTGGAACCCGAGGACATCGCCAATCTGGCCCTCTTTTTGGCCAGCGACGAGTCCCGCTACATCACCGGCCAGCAGATTCGGGTCGACGCGGGATCGCTGCTGAAGTTCCCCAACGGCCCGGGTGGGTGACGCGACCCCCCAAGGAGGATCCGCATGACGAGCGCTACTGACCGCGAGTTGTACTACGACCCGTACGACTTCGAGATCGACGCCGATCCCTACCCCGTGTGGAAACGTCTGCGCGACGAGGCACCTCTCTATTACAACGAGAACCACGACTTCTACGCGCTCAGTCGCTTCGACGACGTGAAGAGTTGCAGCACGGACTGGAGTACATACATCTCAGGCAGGGGATCGGTGCTCGAGCTCATCAAGAGCGGCATGGAGATACCACCGGGGGTCATCTTGTTCGAAGACCCTCCGGCACACGACCTGCACCGGAGCCTTCTCAGCCGCGTCTTCACGCCGAGGCGGATGGCGGAGATAGAGCCGCAGGCTCGGGCGTTCTGCGCCCGGGCTCTCGACCCGCTCGTCGATCAGGGGAGATTCGACTTCATTCACGACTTGGCGGCGGAGATGCCAATGCGGGTCATCGGCATGCTGCTGGGCATTCCGGAGGAGGACCAGGAGGAAATCCGCGACCAGATCGACGGGGGCATGCGGCTTGACGAGGGCGATGCTCCGGTTGCGTCAGAAGGCCTCGGCGTGATGGATGGGGGCAGGTTCGCCGAGTACATCGACTGGCGGGCGGACCACCCGTCCGACGACCTCATGACGGAGCTGCTCAACGCGCAATTCGAGGATGCGAGCGGGACGGTCCGGGGGCTCTCCCGGGATGAGATCCTGAATTACATCGGCCTTCTCGCCGCGGCCGGCAACGAAACGACAACCCGCCTGATCGGCTGGGCCGGGAAGGTCTTGGCCGAGCACCCCGACCAGCGCGCCGAGTTGGCGCGGGATCCCGGGCTCGTGCCCAACGCGATCGAAGAGCTCCTGCGCTACGAGTCCCCCTCACCCGTCCAGGCGCGTTATGTCACCCGGGACGTCGAGCACTACGGGCAGCAGTTACGGGAAGGCAGCGTGCTCTTGTTGATGACGGGTGCCGCTAACCGGGACGAGCGCAAGTTCGACGATCCCGATCGGTTCGACGTCCACCGCACCGTGCAGCAGCACCTTGCCTTCGGCTACGGGATTCATTTCTGCCTGGGGAGCCACCTGGCTCGGCTGGAAGGTCGCATTGCGCTCGAGGAGGTCCTCGCGAGGTTCCCGACCTGGGAGATCGACTGGGACAACGCCGAGCAAGCGCACACGTCGACTGTACGAGGATGGGAATCGTTGCCTGTCGTGGTGCCGTAGGCGCGAGCGCCGCCGAGGCTGCGCCATTCAGTCTTTGTCAGGGGTCGATCTCGAACTCGGCCAGCACGCGCGCCGTGTCAGCCCCGAAGGGCGACGCCAGCGTCTCGACCGGGCGCGCGCGTGGAGGCGCCGCCGCGAGCTCCGGGGGAGCGGGAAGGGTGGGCCCGGAAAAGGCCGAGCTGACGGCAGACATCGACACGTCGAGAAACCAGCGCCCGCCCTCGGAAAGTGCGCGCAGGCAGGCATCGGCTGCCGTCAGGCCGGTGAGTGGATCGGCGATGGCGTCGGCGCAGAACAGCGGGACTCCATCCCTCCACATGACCAACCCGCCCGCAGCCGCGGCATCGTCGCCGAAAGCGACCCGGTTGGCCGCCTCGCCAGCGCGCCCGTAACCCGTGATGGAGACCCAGACCTGCGGGCCGTCGGTGCGTATGAGCTCGGGACCGTCCAGTCCGAGCTGCGCCAGCGCGCGCGGCCGGCTCGCCTCGATCACGACATCAGCATGACGGAGCAGGCCGCGCAGGATGCGGACGCCATCGTGGCTCCGAAAATCCAAGGCAACGGACCTCTTGCGCCCGTTCAACAGGTCGAAGAACTCCGCCGGACCCCGACGCGCCCCATCCGGGCGCTGCGTCGACTCGACCTTGACGATCGTGGCGCCGGCGCGCGCCAGGAGGTCGCCGCACAGTGGGCCTGCCCAGAGCGCCGAGAGATCCACAACGACCATGCCCGTGAGGTCGGGTCGCGGCGAGGCCTTGCCCAACAGCGACCGGACAACGCCGACCTGCCCTACCGATTCGCCGACCAGCGCTGCCGGGAGGCCCAGGAGGTGGGCCCTCTTCAGGAGAGAATCCGGATCACCGTGCTGCAGGCGGGAAGCGACGGCCGACCACATTGCCGGGACAGACTCCGGCACCACGTCGAGCTCGAGCCAGGCCGGCACGGTCTCCACGTCGTCGGCGCGCGGGAGCGACACGGCCATGAAGCCGTCTCCACACTGCAGCAGGCGGCAGCTCCCCCCACAGCTCGTGGTGCCGCGCCGCCACAAACCCATCAGTGCGGCGCGCTCGCCGAGCAACTCCAGCGCGTCCACACCGGGAAAGGAGCGGGCGACCCGATCGATTCCCTCGACGAGGCCCGCCGGTGGGCCCATGGGGTGGTCGGGCAGCCCGGTGAGCGCCATGGCACCGCTGTCGGCCCAGCGCGTCACTCGGAAGTCCTCCACTGTCGGCAGGGTAACGTCTCGCGATCCTTGAATTCCTCAGCGCCGAAGCACTGCTCGCCGAGCTGGAGAGCAACGTCACGTCCGAGCGCGGCGGCGCGGTCAAGGTCGCCCTCCATGAAGGAATGCCGGTCCCGAAGGATCGGACGCGGGATGCCCTGGCCAGCGTGCCCTTCGTCGTGGTCGGTGTCGTCAGCGGGGCGGTCGACGACCGCTGGCTCGACCTGTGCGATGTGACCGTGGCGGATGGCGAGGATGCGCTCGAGCGGATTGAGGCCAACGTGGCAGAGCACCCGATCACCGCCACGACACTGGCCCTGCTCCTGCGGGGGCAAGAGGGCCTGCCCGTCACCCAAGGCCTGGTGGCCGAGTCTTCGGCGTACTCCGTCCTGCAGTCTGGGCCTGAGTTCGCCGCATGGCGGGTTGCGCATCCGGCCCGACCGGAGAAGGACGCCGGTCCCCGTGTCCGGATGGATCGGGTTGGCGACCGCCTCACTGTGACCCTCACGCGACCCGGTCGGCTCAACGCGCTCGATGCCCCGATGCGTGACGCGCTCGTCGAAGCGCTCAGCCTTGCTGCTGCCGATCCCGAGGTCGCACGGGTTGAGCTGCGCGGCGAGGGCCGAGCCTTTTGCGCCGGCGGCGACCTCGACGAGTTCGGCACCAGGCCTGACCCGGCCACGGCACATCTCATCCGCCTGGAGCGGAGTGTTGGGCGCGTGCTGAGCGACCTCCAGAAGCCCGTGACGACCTACCTGCACGGCGCGTGCATGGGGTCCGGCATTGAGCTCGCTGCATTCACCGACACCGTCGTGGCCGCGGCGGACACGCAGATCGCACTGCCCGAGATCGGTCTGGGCCTCGTCCCCGGAGCCGGTGGGACGGTCAGCCTCCTGCGCCGTATCGGCCGCCTCCGTACGGCGTGGCTGGCGTTCTCGGGCTGCACCATCGACGCCGCGACGGCTCACCGCTGGGGTCTGGTCGACCAGCTCGCGCCCTGACCACTCCCTGCCCGGGAGTGGGACGGGACGAGAACAGCGCCCTCTATCCGCCGAGCGACGAGGTGAGTCCGGCCCGCCGGGCCACGGACCGCAGGCCCCGGTCGTGCGGGTCGTCCGAGAGGTAGGGGGAAACGGCAAGGACGTCCAGCTCTTCGTCCAGGTCCTCCGGCCGGTCATCGACGAAGACGACACGTCCGGGTCCGAGAGGGAGGTGCGTCGTCAGGTAGCAGCCCTTGGCATCACGACCCTCCTTCGAGAAGTAGTCGTTGACGAGGTGGTCCACCTGAAACTGTTCGGCCCGAGCCCGGGCGTAGGTATCCCCGCCGGCGCTCCAGAGCAGCACCCGGGCGCGGCCGGCCAGGGAGTCGAGGAGCTCCCGTGCGCCGGGCCGGAGCGACGTCCCCGTCAGTGAGTCGATCAGACAGCCATCGACGTCGAAGACCCAACAGTCGGCGGCGACAGAGGTCTCCCCTCCGGGAGGTCGTCCCTGGTGAGGGGAGGTCGTCGCCATTATTGGTATACTCTATTCCCGATGAAACACCCGTGGGATCGGCGGCTCGGATTCTGGTGGTTGGCGGAAGAGTATCCAGATCAGCCGGCTGTCGTCGGCTGTCCTTCCGGGGTCACGCTCACCTTTTCGGAGCTGGCCGGACGGGCTCACCGCCTTGTCCACGGACTCCGTGCGCAGGGCCTCGGTGCCAGTGACATCTTTGCCTATGCCCTGCCCAACGACGTCGACATGCTGTGTTGGCAGCTGGCAGCGAACGAGGGCGGCTTCCAGTCCATCGCCCTGAATCCCGCTCTCTCCGGTATGGAGATCCAGCGCATCGTCGACCATTCCGAAGCGGCGGCCATGATCCTGCACCACGACTTCGCCGACCGCGTGGACCAGATGTCGGGTACCGGTTCGATCAAGCTCAGGGTTTCGGTCGGTGGCGATATTGAGGGCTTCATGTCCGAGGAGTCGCTCGTCAAGGACCAACCGACGACGGAGCCGCCCGACCGCCAGCTTGGTCTCCCGATCTCTTATTCGTCGGGCACCACCGGGCAGCCCAAGGCCGTCGTCCGGCCGGGCCTGCGCAGCATCGACCCCTCGGTGGCCGCCGACATGGCCAAGAGCTTCGGCCACGCGTTCCGGTTCCAACCGCTCACGGGGGTCCACCTGGTCTCGGCCGGCATGCACCATGGCGGGTGCCAGGGCTTCTACATGGGCGCGTTGAACGTCGGCCAGGCGCTCGTGATCCTCGGCAAGTTCGACCCGGAGAAGACGTTGGCCGCCATTGATCGGCACCGGGTCACGACGGCCTACATGGTGCCGACCCAGTTCGTCCGCTTCCTCCGCCTGCCGCAGGAGGTCAAGGACAAGTACGACCTTTCGAGCCTGGAGGTCGTCGTCCACTCCGCCGCGCCGTGCCCGCTCGAGGTGAAGCAGCAGATGATGGAGTGGTGGGGCCCGGTCATCTGGGAGACGTACGGCGGCATGGAGGGTGCGGCCACCATCGCCAAGCCCTACCGCTGGTTGGAGAAGCCGGGAACGGTCGGTCGTTCCGTGGTCGGCATGCACGTCAAGATCCTCGACGAGGACGGCAACGAGCTCCCCCGCGGCGAGGTCGGTGGTGTGTATCTCGAGCCCGAGCGCGGGACGTCGTTCGCCTACAAGGACGACCCCGAACTCACAGCGTCGGTCAGCAAAGGGAAAGCCTTCACGCTCGGCGACGTCGGCCTCATGGACGAGGACGGGTATCTATTCATCCGCGACCGGGCCAAGGACATGATCATCAGCGGCGGCGTCAACATCTACCCGGCGGAGGTGGAGGGGGTCCTCTCCGGCCACCCTTCGGTGGGCGACGTCGCCGTCATCGGCATCCCCGACCCGGAATGGGGCGAGCAGGTCAAAGCCATCGTCGAGCTGGTGGACGGGGCGGCGCCGAGCGACGAGTTGGCCGAGGAGCTGGTCGTCTACTGCCAGGATCGGATGGGCCGCTACAAGTGCCCGCGGAGCGTCGACTTCCGGGACGAGCTCCCGCGTACCGACGGTGGCAAGCTCTACAAGCGCATTTTGCGCGAGGAGTACTGGGCCGACGCAGAGCGCAAGGTGTGATGCGGGCCGACACGGACCGGGGAGGCACGCGCTAGGCATGGATTTCGGCTTCGGCGAAGACCAGGAGCTGCTCCGCGCCACGACGCGCCGCTTCCTCACTGAGCATCAGTCCCTGGCCGAGGTCCGGCGTTCCCTCGAGGAGCCTGACCTCTTCGACGCGGGGATCTGGCGGCAGGGGGCCGACCTCGGTTGGACGGCGATGCTGGTCCCAGCCGAGTACGAGGGTGGCAGCGTCACCGAGCAGCCATTGGTCGACCTCGTGGTCCTGGCCGAGGAGCTCGGACGCGAACTGAATCCTGGGCCGTTCCTCCCCTGCAACGTGGTGGCGGATGCCATCGCCCACTTTGGGACCGATATCCAGGCAAAGGAACACCTGCCGCGCATCGCCCGCGGCGAGGCGACCTGCGCCTGGTGTCTGAGCGGCGACGGATCCCCCGAACAGTCTGTGGTCGAGGTGCGGGCCACCCGTGACGGCGGTGGGTGGCGTCTCGGCGGGGTGGCCCGCTACGTCCAGGCTGCGGGCGACGCGACGCTGCTGCTTGTCACATCGATGGACCACGAGAGCGGAGCGGTGGTCAACTTGCTGGTGCCGCGTCGGGCGACGGGCGTGTCCGAACGAGTGCTCAGCGGACTCGATCTGACGCGTCGCTTTGCCGAGGTGCGTTTCGACGAGGTCTCCGTTCCCGCGTCGGCAGAGCTCGCCGGCGGATGGACCGTGGTGGAGCGCTGCCTCGCGCTGGCCACGGTGCTCCAGTCGGCCGAGTCGGT
>Ga0302180_10001305_pt1 | contig 20017 bp, 19 predicted proteins | sample I_Palsa_E3_2_FD_200575 | JGI IMG/M metagenome (GOLD analysis project Ga0302180, IMG submission 200575) | Peat permafrost microbial communities from Stordalen Mire near Abisko, Sweden - I_Palsa_E3_2 | ecosystem: Environmental > Terrestrial > Soil > Palsa > Peat permafrost | place: Sweden... | reverse complement strand
CCGGGCCCCTTGAGCGATGTGCCGGTCGATGTTCAGTGACTGAATAGCGTACGCGTCGTCGATGACGAGGCCGGGATGACGCTTGGTCAGCGGCTCAGCCGGGACGCCGGTATGTTCCGCCTGCCACAGGTCATCGGCCAGTTCGGAGAGGACTTGTTCACTTTGCACCCTACATACCTGTCATGCGCGGGCGAGCGTCACAACGAAGGTTCCGCCGTGCGGAAGCAAAACCGGCCCGGGCGGCGGTTTGTACGTATTGATTACGCGGGCAGGAAATTGGCGGGGGCGAGCGCGTCCATCATCAGCCCGGTCAGCAGGCGTGCCTTGGTCTCCTGGATGCGCTCGAGCCCCGCCGCGGTGACCAGCTCGTCGACGAACTCGGCGAACGCCTGGTGGTACATCCGCGTCACGTAGAAGGCTGGATTCTCCGACCAGTCGCGGTCGGCGAAACGGCGATCCTTCTCCTTTAGCGGCACGGGCGGCGTGGCCGAGGTTCCCATCCAGCTCGACAGCGCGACCTGGGGTATTTCCGCGAGCCGTCGCGCGTAGCGGAGCCACGCCTGGACCACGGCGGCCGGGTTATCCATCGCCCCGCGGAGCACCGCGGCGAGTGACCGGCCCAGCCCGGCGACATCCGGGTCCGCCAGGTGGTCGAGTTCCCGGGCCAGCACCGAGGCGGCGCGCTCGGCTGGCTCTCTCGGCGTGTCAGTCGTCATGCCACTCCTGTAGTGAGTACCCTGCTCAATCCTGGACTGGGCGCCAGACGAAGACCGCTTCTGACGTCCGCACCCGCTCGGCTTGGCCGCGTGCCTCCAGATAGGCGAGGTAGGCAAGGATCTCGGCCATGACGAAGTGCAGCTGCGCGCCCTTGAGCGGCTTCGGGTACAGCTCGGTCGCCAGCTCGGTCACCGTGCGGGGCCCGGACTCGATCGAGGCCAGCACCCGCCCCAGACGGCGGCGCTTGCCCTCGGCGATGCTCGCGGCGCGCGCCGCGCCGTCGGTGAAGGTTTCGCCGTGCCCGGGCAGCACGAGCGCCGGCTCGAGCAGTTCGACCAGCCGCAGCGACTCAAGGTAAGAGCCCATGGGATCGCGCTCAAAGCCGCGTTCGAAGGTAACCGGCGGTGAGATCGACTTCAGCAGGTGATCACCCGAACACAGCAGGCTGTCCTCGGCTGACCAGATGCAGATGTGACCGGGGGAGTGGCCTGGGGTGTGCAGGATCTCCCAGGATCGGCCGCCCGCGTCGAATTTCTCGCCGCCGTGTACCCGTGTCGTCGGCTGTCCGATAGACGGCATGACCGGTATCCAGTCGCGCAGGCCCGTCGACGCCGCGGTCAGCGTGTCTCCGAGGAGGCCGTGATCAGCGAGCATGAGGCTCCGGCGGTCAACCGCGCTGTCGGGGTGGTTGTACTTGGCCCGGTCCAGGTCGGTCTGGGCGTGCATCCACAGGTCCGCGCCGCTACGGCGGACCACCTCGCCGGCGATCCCGTAGTGATCGATGTGCGCATGCGTGATGATCAGCCGGCTGAGGTCGTCGAACGTGCGGCCGCATTTGGCCAGCGCGTCGCCGACAGCCCCCGTCCCGTCGTCAACGTCGCCCGGGCGCAGCGGCCCGTCAGCGTAGATGCCGCAGTCGATGAGCGTGTCGCCGCCCGGGTCGGTGAACAGGTAGGCGTTGATGCTCGGAATCCGGTGAATACCGAGAGGGAGCGCGAGAAGGAAGACCCCCTCAGCTACCTCGACTGGCGTCATGAAGCCGAACCTCGCCAATGGCGCGGGTTTTGGCAAACAGCCTTCCGCTGAGCGGGCGGACCCACAGCGGAGGCCGGGCATCTGGTTCCTTCGCCCGGAACCTAAAGATCTTTACAGACCGAACGAACGGTGGTGCGCGTGCGCGCCGTCCCACTGAGCAAGAACGCCGCAGACACGGACCGGGTGCGTGCGCGACGGTTCAGGAACGCCTGCGACGGCAGCGTGAAAGGCGGAACGATGAATACGGATACCCTGTCCGATCAGCCGGTAAGCCCCTACGTGATTCACGGGGTGGCCGGACTGCGGGAGCGCGCAGGCACATCGCTCGGGACCAGCAGGTGGATCACCGTGGACCAGGAGATGGTGACCACATTTGCCGACCTCACCGGTGACACGCAATGGATTCATGTCGACCCGGAGCGGGCTAGGGAGGGACCATTCGGATCGACGGTCGCGCACGGGTTCTTTACCCTGGGCCTGGGGACTGGCCTGCTCTGGGACATTTGCACCGTCGAAGATGTCGGCGTGATCCTCAATTACGGGCTCAACCGGGTCCGGTTTCCCGCGCCCCTGCCCGTAGGCTCTCGCATCCGCATGCACGCGTCCTTGGCTGAAGTGGTCGAGATCCCCGACGGGCTCCAGGTCGTCTATCGCCTCGAGTACGAGATCGAGGGCAAGGAAAAGCCCCCCTGCGTGGCCGATCTCGTCTTTCGCTATTACACCTAGCCCGTGACTAGCGCTACTTCCCCGGGAACTTAGGAGAGTCGGTCATGCCACCCACCCGCGCCAAGCGGAAAACGGACAGCAAGGGCGAGCCGGTCGAGAGCCGCGACAAGCAGCTGCTGCTGCGGATCTTCGAGACGATGGTGCTGACGCGCGCCGTCGAGGACCGGATGGTCAGCATGTACCGGTCCGGCGATCTGCTGGGCTCCCTGTACACCGGGCACTGGCATGAAGCCATCTCGGTCGGCACCGCGTCCGCGCTCCGCGCCGATGACTTCCTCGCCCCGATCCACCGCGATCTCGGCGCCCACCTGTGGCGCGGTATGGACCCGGCCCAGGTCATGGCCAGCTTCATGGGCAAGGCCACCTCGCCCACCGGTGGGCGCGACGGCACGCTGCACTACGGTCGGCTCGACCTGAACATCTACAACCTGCCGAGTCACATCCCGGACAACTACCCGGTGGCCCTCGGGTTCGCATTCGCGTTCCAGTACCGGGACCAAGATGGTGTGTCGCTGGCCTACTGCGGCGACGGGTCGACCTCGGAGGGCAACTTCCACGAGTCGCTCAATATCGCCGCCGCCATGAAGCTGCCGGCCATCTTTGTCGTCGAGAACAATCAGTATGCCTATTCCACGCCGGTGCGCCTGCAGTCCGCGGTTAAGGAGTACTCCGTAAAGGCGCAAGCCTACGGAATGCCGGGCGTCACCGTCGACGGCACCGACGTGCTGGCGGTTCATGACGCCACGAGCGAGGCGGTGGCGCGGGCCCGGGCGGGCGATGGTCCCTCGCTCATCGAGGGCGTGACCATGCGGATGCACGGCCACGCGGAGCACGACCCAGCCGACTACGTGCCGAGGGAGATGCTGGAGGAATGGCAGAAACGCGACCCGGTCGCGCTGTTCGAGAACGTCCTGCTCGAACACGGAATTATTGACGAGGAAGTAGCAACTAAAACGCGCGAAGCCGCGCGCCAGAAAGCTATCGAGGCGCGCAAGAAGGCGCTCGCGGATCCCCTTCCCGACCCGGCGACCGTGGAGCAGGGTGTATATGCAGACTGACAACGGCCAGGTGACCTACCTCGATGCCATCTCCCAGGCCCTGTGGAGCGAGATGGAGGCCGATCCGGACGTTTTCATCATCGGTGAGGACGTCGGCCAGTTCGGTGGTGCCTTCAAGGTCACCAAGGGATTCCTGGACAAGTTCGGGCCCCGCCGCGTCGTGGACCCGCCCATGGCGGAGTCCGGGTTCACGGGCCTGGCGGCGGGTGCGGCGCTGGTGGGACTGCGGCCGGTGGTGGAGTATCAGTTCGCCGACTTCATCTCGGCCGCGTTCGACCAGATCATCAACGTGATGGCCCGGCACCATTACCGGACCGGTGACCCGATGCCGGTAACGATGCGGGCGCCGTTCGGCGCGCGGCTGCGCGCCGGGCCCACCCATTCCCAGAGTGTCGAATCGTATTTCGCTCATGTGCCCGGCCTGAAGATCGTGGTACCGGGCACCCCGGAGGACGCCGCCGGCCTGCTGATCAGCTCGATCAGGGACAACAACCCGGTCCTGTTCCTCGAGAGCAAATACCTCTATCGCCGGCTGCGGACTCAAGGCCCGCTGTCGCTGGCACCCGTGCCGCTCGGGCAGGCCAAGGTGGTCCGTGAAGGCAGCCAGGTCAGCGTCATCACCTACGGGGCGTATGTCTCCGAGTGCCTGGATGTCGCGGCCGAGCTGGATTCCGAAGGCATCTCGGCCGAGGTGGTCGACGTGCGGACGCTGGTCCCGCTTGACGTGGAGACCATCGTGTCGTCGGTGCGGAAAACGTCGCGCGCCGTCGTCGTGCACGAGGCGGCCCGACGGCTCGGTTACGGTGCCGAGATCGCCGCGGTCATCCAGGAGGAGTGTTTCTGGTGGCTCGACCAGCCGGTCCGGCGGGTGGCCGCCTTGAACACCCCCACGCCGACCAGCCCGCCGCTTGAGGACGCGGTCGTGCCTCAGGCCGCTCAGATCGCCGAGACCGTGCGGAAGGTGGCAACGGCATGACCGACTATGACGTGATCGTGCTCGGCGGCGGCCCGGGCGGCTACGCGGCCGCTCTGTACGGCGCCTCCGCCGGGCTCAAGATGGCCCTGGTTGAGGAGAGGAAGGTCGGCGGCACCTGCCTGCACCGCGGGTGCATCCCCGCGAAGGCCCTGTTGCAGGCCGCGGAGGTGTACCGGACGATCGGCCATGCCGGCAGCTTCGGCTTCCGGCTGCCAGAAGGCGCCACGGCCGTGACCGACTGGCCCGCCGTCAACGCGAGGAAGAGCGGCATCGTCAACCAGCTGCACGGGGGCCTGAGCGGGCTCCTGCGCAGGCGCAAGGTCACGGTCATCGAAGGGCACGGCCGGCTGACGGCGGACGGTGCCGTGGAGGTTGACGGCCAGACCACGAACGCGCGGGCGGTCATCGTGTGCACGGGCTCCGCGCCGCGCTCCATCCCGGGCCTGGACCTCGACGGCGACCGGGTCATCAGCTCCGATGAGGCCACCAACAGCGCCGATGCGTCGCTGCCGGAGCGCATCGCCGTCGTGGGCGGGGGCGTCATCGGTTCTGAGTTCGCGTCCGTGTTCACCGACCTGGGCACCCAGACGACCTTGCTCGAAGCGCTGCCCGATGGCGTCCTGCCCATCGGGCCCGACCGTGATGTCGCTAACGTGCTGGCCAAGGCGCTCGCCCGCCGGGGCACCAAGATCTACGGCGGGGCCCGGGTCAGCCCGCTCGAGCGGACCAACAGCGGACTCCTGGTCTCCTTCGAGACCGCGAAGGGCGCCGAGAAGATCGAAGTCGATCAGGTTCTGGTGGCCATCGGCCGTCGGCCGGTCACCGAGGACATCGGGGCCGAAGCGGCCGGCGTGGCGGTCTCTGATCGCGGCTTCATCGACGTTAATCCGGCCACCATGGCCACCACGCGGGAGAACATCTACGCGATAGGCGACTGCGTCAGCACCCCCGGACTCGCCCACGTCGCCTACGCCGAGGCGATCGTCGCCATCCACACGATCCTCGGCGAGCGTGCGGTGCCCGTCGACTACGACCGGGTGCCGTGGGTCGTCTACACCCACCCCGAGGTCGCGTGGAGCGGCCTGACCGAGGCCGAGGCGCGGGCGGCGGGCCGGGACATCGAGGTACACAAGCACATGTTCGCGGGCAACGGCCGGGCGATGATCATTGGCGACACCGATGGCATGGTCAAGGTGGTGGCGGAGAAAGGCGGCCCGATCCTGGGTGTCCACCTGGTCGGGCCGTGGGCGAGCGAGCTTCTGGCCGAGACGTACCTCGCGGTCAACTGGGAGGCCCTGCCGTCGGAGGTCGGCGCCTTCATCCATCCGCATCCCAGCCTGTCCGAGGCCATTGGCGAGACGATGATCACCTTTACCGGCCGATCGCTACACGGCTAAGCCCTAGGAGACATGTGATGAGCGCTGACGTTTACGAGGTCACGATGCCCAAGCTGGGCGAGACCGTGACAGAGGGTGTCGTCTCCCAGTGGCTGAAGCAGGTCGGCGACACCGTCGCCTTCGACGACCCGCTCTTCGAGGTCTCGACCGACAAGGTGGATTCCGAGGTACCGAGCCCGTACGACGGCGTCCTGCTCGAAATCCTGGTCCCCGCCGGTGACACGGTCCCCATCGGAACCCCGATCGCCCGGATCGGCGAGCCCGGTGCGGCTTCAGCGTCGGCCGCGACCCCGGCGCCCGCCGGCACGGCCACGGCAGTGCCGGCCGCGGCGGCGACGCCCACCGCGGCGGCACCTGCGGCCGGGGTGTCGGAAACGAACGAGCCCGCCACCGGACCCGCCGCGTCGGCGGGCAACGGCCACTCCGGAGTCGCGCTGTCCCCGGTCGTACGGCGCCTGGCGGCCGAGCAGGGCATCGACCTGGCCGCGATATCCGGTTCCGGAGCGGGCGGGCGGATCCGCCGCGAGGACGTAGAGCGAGCGATCGCGACGCAACCCGCCGCGTCGGCCCCGTCGGCCGTAGCCGCCGCTCCCACGGCCACCGTCTCGGCACCCGCCGCGGCGCCGGCTCCCGTGGCCGCCCAGAAGCCGGCCGCGAGCGTGTCTCCGGGCGACGAGGTCGTCAAGCTGTCCCGGATGCGGTTGATCACCGCCGACCTGATGGTCAAGTCGCTGAGGACCTCGGCGCACGTCTGGACCTCGGTCGAGGTGGACTTCGAGCACGTCGAGCAGGTCAGGCAGCGCCACCGGGAACAGTTCAAGAAGAGCGAAGGCATGTCGCTGACCTACCTTCCCTTCATCGCCCGAGCCGTGTGCGACGCGCTGCGCGAATTCCCCACGGTGAACGCCTCGATCGACATCGAGAGCCAGACGATGACCCTGCACCACTACGTGAACCTGGGCATCGCGGTAGATCTCAGCGAGCAGGGCCTGGTGGCCCCGGTGGTGAAGAACGCCGATTCGCTCAACATCCGCGGCCTGGCCCGCAATATCTCTGCGGTCGCCGCGGGGGCCCGCGCCCGGACGCTGGCCGCCGCCGACATGAGCGGCTCGACGTTCACGATCACCAATCCAGGCCCGTTCGCCAGCTATGCCTCCGCGCCGGTCATCAATCAGCCGAACGTGGCCATCCTGTCCACCGACGGGATCGCCCGGCGCCCGGTCGCGGTGGGCGACGCCATCGCCATTCACCACATGAGCATCCTGGGCTTCTCCTATGACCATCGGGCGTTCGACGGCTCGACCGCATCCCTGTTCCTCCGGTACGTTCGCGATGCCATCCAGGACCGTGGCTGGGACGCCGAGCTGTCCTGACGGCGAGCCGCGTTGCCCAGCAACCGGTTCGCCGACAACGGATCGTCGCGGATCGCCTATGAGCTCTGCAGTCATGTCGGGCGCCGTACACCCTGGCTCGTCCTCATCCAGGGCCTCGGGTTCGACCGTTCCGGCTGGGGTTTCCGCAGCGCGTGGATCGCCTGGTCCTCGCCTGCACCACACCCGGCTGGCCCTACGGCTACCCCATGCCGCGCGCCTCGGTGCAGCGGATGACCCAGGCGGCCAGCCTGCCGGTCGAGGTGGTGCAGCGCAGCCTGGTAGAGAACGCGCTGGCGCCAGAGACCCTCAAAACCCACCCCGAACTGGTCGACCGTATCGTCCGCAATCAGAAGGCCAAGTCCGGTGATCCGGCTTCGTGGAAGGCACTGGCCAACGCCGGCGATCCACGAAACAGCAAGCTCCTAGCCGGCCGCATCCCCAGCTCGCAGGTAGTGGTCTTTCCCGGCCTTGGCCATCTGTTCTTCTGGGAGAGGCCGGCCCAAGTCGCTAAAGCTGTTACATCCTTCCTCCTAGCCCCGGCGGAAAAGTAACTAGCGGCCATGATCCCATCTAGCGGGACCAGCTTTGCACCCGTCGAAGCCGCGGCGTGAGATGGAAGTATCAGGCGTAGCAGGAGGAGAGATCTCCTCTCCAGCCACCGCGTAAAACTTAGCCCGGTTTCCGCCCAAGAGAGGACCAGATATGTCGACACCCAGCTTGCCGCCAGACGCCGATGAGGCCGTCAAGCGAGTTAAGGAACTCAGCGATCGGCTGATCGAGCTAACGAAGAAGAACGGCATAGGCTGGCTGGAAGCCTACGAGAAGAGCCTGACCAGGATGCTGCAGCTGCAGGAGCGCGCCGCCGCCGCCACGCAGATCGAGTGGATAAACACGCTGGCAGCGACTAACGCCGACTTCATGCGCGAGATGTCGGCGGTGTACTTCCAGACCGTCCGCGGTCAATTGAAATAGTACTTGCCCGCAGCGGCGTGGCGGCGCCGCTGCGGGCATGCTGCCGTCCGCCAACCCGTCCACCCCGACGAATAGCCGACAAGCTGACCCACGACGAAGCTCCGGTGGCTGGGATCTGAAAGAGAACCCTGTTCCCACCGGAGCTTCGTCGCATTCTCCACCCAATACCTGCCGCGGATCGTGATTCAACGTCTGACGAATTATCCTCCAGCGCTCATAGACACCGAACGCTCCCGATCAGGTGCCTGGTGTACGGTCCTGTTCGACGCATGCTGCTCGGTGATCGTCGCGAAGCAGCCCGCGTGGTTGCTGGCGGTGAGTTCTCTGGACAGGCCGCGGGCGGCGATGGTCAGGACGGAGCTGGCCATCTGCAGGTCGGTGCGGAGGTTGGGGACGGTGAGCTCGAGGGCGGCCACGGCGACGCCGCCGGATCCGAAGACCGGGACGGCGACCTCGGAGATCCCGGCCCTGTATTCCCATCGTGATACCGCGACGCGGGTGAGCCTGATGCTGGCCAGGGCCTGGCGGAGCCGGTCGGGGTCGGTGACGGTGTTCGGGGTGTAGCATTTCAGGCCGCCGCCGATGACGCGGTCGAGTGTGTCGGCGGAGGCGAACGCGAGCAGGGCCTTGCCCAGGGCGGTGGCGTGGGCGGGCAGCCTGGTGGTCTGGGCGAAGGTGGTGACGGGGCTGTGGTCGCAGCGTTTTTCGATGTAGGCGACGTCGGTGCCGGTCAGGACGCCGAGCCGGGCGCCGGCCCGGGCCGCGGTGACCAGGTCTTCCAGGACCCGCCGGGCTGATTCCAAGATGGCCGGGGTGTAGGACCGCCGGCTGCTGATGGCCTTGATGGGCAGGCCGATCCGGAACATGGACTCGTCGGTCCGTTCCAGCACGCCCCAGCCTGCGAGCTCGGTGACCAGCCGGTGGGCCGTGGAGACGGGCAGGCAGGTCAGCCGCGCGATTTCGGTGAGCGAGTGCTCGTTGCCGTCATGGAATGTGAGCAAGATCGCCACGATCTTGCTGGTCACCGAGCGTCCAGGCTCCGCTGAGTTGCCCGCCATTGGGCCTCCCTTTTCTAGCATTAGCACGAAATGCGGATAAGTCAGTCTGTGAAAAGGCGTGCCTCGTCTCGGAGTCGGCATGGCAGCGGCTTGCGCCGGGGACACCCAGGGTGGAAGCGTTTCCACGCTGCCATGATTGTCTAAGACGGGCAAATAGGTTGCAAGCGTTTCGTTCCACAGGATGGAATGCGGGGAACTCAAGATGCCGACCCTAAACTTGCCAGCTGCTAGGCCCTGATACCTGCCGCAACTAGCTGATCACCGTCACCGCAGAACCCGGACGGACTCAGACGGGTCGGGAGGGAACAGGACGTGACCTGCGGTGCGGCAGGCCAACCGACGGCTGTTGCGCCGCAGGACGCCGCGGATGCGGACCCCACGCGCCTCCCGGCTCCCGGGCGGGCCCGCTGCATTTTCTTGGCCTATTCGCTTTCTTGACTCTCTATTTCCTGGACTGGATCGCCTGCGGCACCAGCTCGCCTGGCGGTCGGGGCACTCTGCGACCGCCGTCTGGCGGAGGACGGTTTTACGCAGATCGTTGTATAGCCAGGGGGGTGCTGACCGCAATAGTCTGGGGTAAAATCACACCAGTCTGAAGCAATCGGACAGGAGACAGCGGACGTATGGCGGCGGACACGATGGGTGCAGCGCAGCACCAGGTCGGTCCTACGTCTGTCCTGGAACGTGTCTTCGCGATACTGGATTCCTTCAGCGCCGAGGAGCCGGAGCTGACGCTGGCGGAGCTGGCGTCGCGGACGGCGATCCCGAAGTCGACGGTCCACCGGCTCGCCAAGGTACTGGTCGAACAGCGGCTGCTGAAGCGGACCGACGCCGGGTTCGGCCTGGGCATCCGCCTGTTCGAGCTGGGGGAGCTCGTGGGTGAAATGCGCGATCTCCGGGACGCTTCCCTGCCGTTCCTGGAGGAACTGTACGAGCTCACGCACGAGACCATTCACCTCGGCGTGCTCGACGGAAACGAAGTCCTGTACTTCGTCAAGATCGTCGGACATAAGGCGTTTCCGCTACCGACGCGAACCGGCGGGCGGTGGCCGGTCTACGCGAGCGCGCTGGGCAAGGCGCTGATGGCCTTCGGGCCCGCGGATCCGCTGCAGATCCTGCCGTCGGCGGGCCTGAAGCCGCTGACGCCCTACACGATCATCGACCCGCAGCGGCTGCAGCGGGAGCTGGCCATCGTCCGCCGGGTCGGGACCGCGATCGAAAGCCAGGAGGCCGTTCTGGGCAACGCCTGCGTGGCCGCACCGATCTTTGACTCTGCTGGCCAGCTTGTCGCAGCGGTCTCCGTCAGCGGGCCACCCATGCGGCTTCGGCCGGTGCAGCGGGCACCCATCGTGCGCCGGACCGCGGCCAAGATCACCCAGCGAATCAGCGGTAAGTTGCCCGAGGACTTGTACTGACCGCCGTTCCGTATTTAGAGATTTAGTCGCTGAAGAACGCGTTCACGTTTCGGTTGAAATCCGCCGTGCGCTCGATCATCGACCAGTGCCCGCAGTGGGAGAACACGTTGAGATCGGCGTTGTCGATCAGCTCCTCCAGCCGCAGGGAGGTCTGCACCGGGATGACCTGGTCCTCCCGGCCATGGACGATCAACGTCCGGTGCGGGAGCCGGCGGATCTCGTCCTCGGGGGTGCACATGGCCTCCACCCAGCGCTGCCGCGGGGCGGGGAACATCGCGGCGAAGGACTCCTGGAAGCCGGGCTGGATGCTGCCCCGGTACCGCACCTCCGCGAGTTCGTCGTTCACGAGCTCCCTGGAGTAAGCGAATACGTCCAGCACCTTGCGCATGTTCTCGAATGACGGCTCGTAACCCCAGACGCGTTCCAGGCCCTCGGTGATCGGAAATGGGACGCCCATGCTCCCCATCAGCACCAGCTTGCCGACCCGGTCGGGATGCTGGCTCGCAATGCGCAGCGCGATCGCGCCGCCGAAGCTGTTGCCGACGAGGTGAGCCTTCGGCAATTCCAGCGTGTCCATCAGGCCGACCACCTGGTCAGCCCAGGTCTGTACGCCGTATTCGATGTTCGCCGGCCGTTCTGAGAAGCCGAAGCCGACCATATCCGGCGCCACCACCCGGAAGTTCTCCGCGAGGGCAGGCAGCACGAGGCGCCAGTTGGCATAGGAGGTAACTCCAGGTCCCGATCCATGGATCAGGACCACCGGATCGCCCTTACCCGCCTCAAGATAATTGGTCTTGATGCCATTGGCGTCCGCGGTCGCGCCGATCTCCGGATTCTCGCCAGTTGCCATGCTTCCGCTCCATCCAGGTGAGCACACTTGTTCGATAGTCAGGGTAGCTCGTTATGCCATCGTCCGGTCTTGGTCTCTGGTAGCGCCTGGGAGGCGAGTATCGCGCGGTAGTCGCTCCGCTCGTACCCGATCGCCCGGCAATAGCCGTTGAGCAGCACCGGATGGAAGCCCATCCGGTAAAGAGCCGCGATGTCCTTCGAGTCGAAGACCTTGCGCTCTTCGTCGGTGAGGTCGTAGCTGCTGACGTCGAAGTTCGGTGCCGCACCGCTGCTAACCTCGCCGGCCCTCAGGAAATCGAATACGCACCTGTGCAGCTGATACAGGCTCATGGCACCTCATCTTCCGGCAGTGGCCTTCGGGGCTTGCCCGGCTCCGGCATCTTCGCAGTCTGCCACTCTCGCGAACAGAGCACCGCTCTCCTTCTGCTCAGCAGGAGAGGCGGGCCAAGCCCTGCGGGGGCAGGATACGGCTCCGGCGACGCGTCCCGGGTTGGTCATGGAGGTTAGGAGACGGGCAGGAAGCGGGAGACTCCCATGCCTGTGATCCACGGGTAGATCGGCTCATAGGCCATGGTCTGACCGCGAATCGGCGCGCAAGCCCCGGCGACCGCGAGCCAGCTGCGGATCTCATGCGCGCCGTTGCCGGCCAGCTCGAGTTCCTCATCGGGCAGATCCAGCACGGCGTCGATGTCGCCCCGCTCCAGCACGTCGAGGAACCACCGGTCGAACTCCTCGTCGATGTCCCCCACCCGCGGTACGCCGATGAAGTGTGACAAGCCGCCCGCCCCGACCAGCGCGACCCGGTCCAGCCCGACGTAGGAACGGATGGCCTCGCCCAGCGCGATGCCGAACGCGTACCAGCGCCGCAGCGGCATCATCGGGTACACCGCGCAGTTCTGCACGATCGGTATCAGCGGCAGCTGCAGCTGCGGGTCGAGCTCGTGGTACACGGTCATCACCCCGTGATCCAGCTCCAGCTGGTGGGAGAACGCGGGGTCGAACCCCGTGTTCAGCAGGCTCCGGGTGATGTGCTGGGCCAGGCCCGGGTGCCCGGGAATCCACGCCTTGCTGATCGGCAGCCAAGCCTCGGTCGGACCCCAGTTGCGCTCGCCCACGCCGACGCAGATCTGCGGGAAGTTCTCCAGGAAGAAGTTGGTGAAATGCTCGTTGGACAGCACCACGCAGGCCTGCACGCCGGCCCGGCGGGCATCGTCGCGAATGATCTCAAGCGCCCCGAAAAACCGGTTCCGCTGTTGCTCTTCCGCCGAATCACGGGCCGCGGCCATCATCGGCGCGTGTGACGAGCAATAGGCAATGCTGATTTCCGTCATGGACCTCTCCCTGCCGCCGAACGCTGTCCACCTGCAGTGTTGCACTCAAGCCGCCCCGCCCGGCTAGCCCCCTTCCGCCCAGTGATTACCGGGTACGCGCCCCCGCCGTTCAGGTCAGGCCGAGCAGCCCGGCCGCGTTATCCCACAAGATCGCGCGGGCCTGCGCTGACGGCAGGTCCGCGGCCGCGATGCTGGCCAGCGGCTCAGCGTCGCGCAGCTCGAACGGGTGATCGGTGCCAAGCAGGACGTGGCCCGCGCCGACGTCTTCGACCAGCCGCCGGAGCAGGACAGGGGTAAACACCGCGGTGTCGTAATAGAGGCGGCCGGTATAGAAACTGGGCGGCTTGGCCGTGGTGTGTGCGACGTCCTTGTTGCGCCAGCCCATGTCCATCCGGCCGCGGATGGCCGGCAGGCAGCCGCCGCCGTGGGCCAGGCACAAGGTCAGGTCAAACCGCTCAAGGACGCGGCCGAAAACCAGCCGCGCGACGGCCAGCGCGGTTTCCATCGGGTAGCCCACGAGCTGGGCCAGGTAGAAGTCCCGTTGCCGGTAAGCGTCCGGGACGCCGCTCGGGTGCAAGAAGACGAAGGTGCGACGCTCCGCCAGCAGCTCCCACAGCTCTTCGTTCACCGGATCATCGAGATCACGCCCGGCACCGCGGCTGCCGATCGCGATGCCCGCCATGCCAAGCTCGTCCAGGCAGCGCTTGGCCTCCGTGGCGGCTCCGGGCCAGCCGAGCGGAACCGAGCCGAGGGCGACGAGCCTGCCCTGGCCGCCGGCCACGTAGGCGGCGAGCTCGGTGTTGCCGCGGGCGACGACGTCCCTGACCAGCTCGCCGTCCTCAGCGGTGGAGCAGAACAGGAACGGCGGCATCGAGACGGCGTGATGGCTGACCCCGACCTCGTCCATCTCGGCCAGCCGCACGCCGACGTCATGCTGCGAGCGCGCCAGCGGCAGCGGCACCCGGTCGCCGACGCCGCTGACCCGCGTGTCGAGGCGGATAACCTCATCGGCCGCGCTAGAGACGTCCGCCAGGCCCAGGTCGGCAGGCCAGGAGAGCAGCGGCATCGGCATCGCGTGCGCGTGCACGTCGACGACCGGATCACGCTGGGATGGCTGGGCCATCAGACCTCCACTCCACCCGCAAGGCCGCCCGCGCGCCGAAGCGTTCCAGGTGACGGCCTGCTACGTCCTGGATGTGGGCCAGGCCCTGGACGTCTTCCGCGGTCGCTTCGAGCACGAGCAACTCGCCCTCACCCGTCAGCTTGCATTGGCCGTCATGGACAGCGATCACACCGGTCCCGTCAGGTCGCAGTTCCGTGGTGGCCTTGTGGCTGAGGTGGCTGACGAGCTGTCTGATGAAGCGGTCTGGTGTCGCGGTGGCGACTTCCGCACGCGCATAGAGCATGCAGCGAGCGTATGACCGCCCGGTTACGCAGACGATCAGGCCTTCCACTTGATGGAAGGCCGTATTGCCCGCGGGCGGCTTAGCGCCGAGGGACGGGCCGGTCGTCACTGAGCGGAAGAGCCTGATCGGCCGGGATCGCCTGAGTGCCACACTGCTGAAGGCGACGTTGAGCGCAGTCTACGGAGGTATCACCGTGCCCCCTGTTGCGAATGCCAAGGCATACAACAGTCTCTGGCAGTTCAAAGCCGACGCTTGGTCCGCGCTGGAAGATGCGGCCGTAGAGCTGAGCGCCGCGAGCGCGGGGAAGCAGTCTCTCGATCGGGCGATCGATACCGCCACTGAGCTGCTCAATGTCCTTGGGCCGATTGAGCGGCTCTATGCGTATCCGGGCCCGCAGGAATTCTCCAAGGTGCGGCGGTTGCTCGCCGCCGGGAAGTACGACCAGTTCGCCGCCATGGTGGGGGAGATCAACCGGAGTTTCGTCACCGACTCCTTCCGTACCGGCCAGGAACGGAACCTTGGCCGCGTGGACCAGGCCTCCGATCGCGACACCCATCCGGGGGAGCAGACCGGCGGGAACCGGCCCTATTTCGAGGTCTTGGTCGTGGAGGACATTAACGAGCAGCAGGAGCGCGCGTTGCGCGAGGAGCTGCGGCAGGCGCGCCGCCCGGACGACCAGTTCGTCTTCGAGATCGTGGTCGTGCCCAGTTTCGACGAAGCGATCATGGCCGCGCGGCTGAACTTCGCGCTGCAGGCGTGCGTAGTCTGCCGCCGGTTCGTGCACAAGTCCCGGCATGACTCGTCCTTCCTCGAGCAGCTGGTAGTAAGCGCCAGACCGGATGACCTGATGGAGCGCTCGCCGGAGGACCGCGCCCAGGAGCTGGCCAGGGCGGTGGCTAGGATCCGGCCGGAACTGGACCTGTACCTGATGACCGAGAGCTCGATCGAGGACCTGGCCGGGCGGCTCAGCCACCATTTCCGGCGTATCTTCCACGCCCGGGAGGGGGCGCTTGAGCTGCATCTTTCGATCCTGGACGGGGTCGAAGCCCGGTACCGGACGCCGTTCTTCAGCGCGCTGCGCAGCTACAGCCACCGGCCGACCGGAGTGTTCCACGCACTGCCGATCTCGCGCGGCAAGTCCATCGTGAACTCGCACTGGATCAGGGACATGGCCGATTTCTACGGCCTGAACATCTTCATGGCCGAGACGTCGGCGACCTGCGGCGGCCTGGATTCGCTGCTGGAGCCCACCGGTCCGCTGAGGGAGGCCCAGGAGCTGGCGGCTCATACGTTCGGCTCGCGGCAGACCTACTTCGTCACCAACGGGACCTCGACAGCGAACAAGGTCGTGGTGCAGGCGCTGGTCCAGCCGGGCGACATCGTGCTGGTGGACCGGAACTGCCATCAGTCGCATCACTACGGGCTGATGCTGGCCGGGGCGATGGTGACCTACCTGGAGGCCTACCCGCTGCATCAGTACTCGATGTACGGGGCGGTCCCGCTGCGGGAGATAAAGCGCCAGCTGCTTGAGCTGCGGAAGGCGGGCAAGCTGGACCGGGTCAAGATGCTGCTGCTGACCAACTGCACGTTCGACGGGGTGGTCTATAACCCCATCCGGGTGATGGAGGAGTGCCTGGCCATCAAGCCCGACCTGGTCTTCTTGTGGGACGAGGCCTGGTTCGCGTTCGCCAGGTTCCATCCGGTCTACCGGCCGCGCACCGCCATGCGGGCCGCCCGCACCCTGATCGAACGGCTCCGCCTGCCGGAGTACCGGGCCGAGTACGACAAGTTCGCCGATGAGGTCGGTGCGATCGACGCCGCGGCCGACGAGGTGCTGCTTGAGCGGCGGCTGCTGCCGGATCCGGCCCGGGCCCGGGTCCGGGTGTATTCGACCCAGTCGACGCATAAGACGCTGACCTCGCTGCGGCAAGGCTCGATGATCCACGTCACCGACCAGGACTTCAGCCAGAAGGCGGAGGAGACCTTCCACGAGGCGTACATGACGCACACCTCGACCTCGCCGAACTACCAGATCCTGGCGTCTTTGGACCTGGGCAGGCGGCAGGCGGCGCTTGAGGGTTTCGAGTTGGTGCAAAAGCAGATCGAGAACGCTATGCGGCTCCGCGACGCGGTCGATAATCACCCGCTGCTGAGCAAGTACATGCGCTGCCTGACCACGGCCGACCTGATCCCGGCCGAGTACCGGCCCTCAGGGATCAGCCAGCCGCTGCGCTCCGGGCTGAAGAACATGATCAAGGCGTGGGACGCCGATGAGTTCGTGCTTGATCCGTCCCGGATCACGATCTATATCGGCGCCACCGGCATCGACGGGGACGCGTTCAAGCGCAGTCACCTGATGGACCGCTACGGCGTGCAGATCAACAAGACCTCCCGGAACACCGTGCTGTTCATGACCACGATCGGCACCTCCCGCAGTTCGGTGGCCTACCTGGTCGAGGTGCTCGTGAGCATCGCCCGCGATCTCGAGCATCAGATTATCGACATGAGCATGTCCGAGCGCGCCGCGCATGAGCGCGCAGTGCTGCGGCTGACCGCGCCGTCGGCGCCGCTGCCCGACTTCAGCGGCTTCCACCCGAGCTTCACCGGCGCCCGCGGGCTGCCCACCCCGGAAGGGGACGTGCGGCGGGCCTTCTACCTGTCCTACAACGACGCTTACTGCGAGTACCTCATGCCGGACGAGGTGGAGCAGCGGGTGGAGAACGGCCAGCAGGTCGTGTCCGCTAACTTCGTCACCCCTTATCCGCCTGGCTATCCGGTGCTGGTGCCCGGCCAGGTGTTCAGCCAGGAGATCCTGTCGTTCATGCGCAGCCTGGACACCCCGGAGGTGCACGGCTACCGTCCCGATCTGGGATACCGCGTCTACATCGACAAGGCGCTGGAGATCGCCACCGCCGCCACCGCCATGGAGATCGCCGTCATGGACGAGCAATTCCCGGTGCCGCAGGCCAGGTCAGCCCGCAGCGCAAGCAAGGGATCATCGGGCAGCAAACCCAAGGGCAATCGAGCGCCAATTCGTGAGGAGCAGAAATGATCAGCGGGACGACCACCTTGATCGCGCACGTGGGATATCCGACCCATAGCTTTAAGTCGCCGCTTATTTACAACCCATGGTTCGAGAAGAACGGCATCGACGCTCTCGTCGTACCGATGGGCGTCAAGGCGGAGGAGTACCCGGAATTCTTCAAGTACCTGTTCAAGATGACCAACATCCGGGGTGCCCTGATCACCATGCCGCATAAGGTCACCACCGTCCGGCTTGTCGATGAGGTAACACCCACCGTACAGATCGCCGGCGCCGCCAATGCGGTGCTGCTGCGTGAGGACGGGACGCTGCTCGGCGACCAGTTTGACGGGGCCGGGTTCGTCCGCGGAGTCGAACGCAAGGGCTTCCCGCTGGCCGGCAAGCGTGCGCTCGTGGTCGGCAACGGCGGAGTCGGATCGGCCATCGCCGCGTCGATCGCCGGCGCGGGCGTCGCCGCCCTCGGCCTGTTCGATCCCTACAAGGAGGCGTCCGAGGCACTCGCGGCAAGAATCGACGAGCACTACCCGGAGATCAGGATCGACACGGGTTCCAGCGACCCGGACGGCTATGACATCGTCGTCAACGCCACGCCACTTGGCATGAACGACGGCGACCCGCTGCCGATGGACGTCGACCGGATCTCACCAGACACGTTCGTCGGCGAAGTCGTGATGAAGCAGCAGATCACGCCGTTCCTGCAGGCCGCCAAGGACAAAGGCTGCCGGGTCCAGGTCGGTACCGACATGCTCTTCGAGCAGATCCCGGCCTACCTGGAGTTCTTCGGGTTCGGCACCGCGACACCAGAGGCGCTGCGCGCCGTCTCGCCGATCAAGGGCTGAGGGGAGCGCGAACCGCTGGTCGCTGAGGAGTCCCCGGCCGAGCCACACCTCCAGCCGCGACGGGTATGACTCTCGCCGACGAAGCTAGGGCCACCGTCCTGGCGCTGCGCCGCGCCGTTCCGCAGCGGGCCGGCATCGCGGTGCGGACCATGACCTGTGTGGCGCTGCCGCTAGCGATCGGGGTTGCCGCCGGGCACCCGCAATCGGGCGCGACCGCGTCGTTCGGCGGCCTGGCGAGCCTCTATGTGCCGCAGTCGCCTTATCGTTACCGCGCGCGAGTGGTGGCCGCGGTGGGAGCGGGCTTGGCGATCGCGGTTCTGATCGGCGCGGTGGCGGGGCGCTGGACTCCGGTGGCCGCCACGGTCACCGCCCTGGCGGCCGGGATAGCTTCGTTCGTCTGTCAGGCCGCGGAGCTACCGCCGCCACGAGAACTGATGCTGATCATGGCCCTGCTCGCGGCGACCGCCGTTCCGGCCGGGCTGGACGGGGCCGCTCAGCGCGCCGGGCTGGCCGCCGTCGGGGCCGTATTCGCGTGGCTGGTGACGATGTCTCCGGCGCTCAGCCGCCGACGGCGAAGTCTTCCTGAACGGCGGGCCGTGGTCGCCGCGCTCGCCGCCGTGGCGGGACTCCTGGACACCGTCGGAACGGACCAGGTCCCCGCGGCCCGTCATGCGGCGGTCGAGAGCGTGCGCAGAGCCCGCACGACCGTGGCCCAGGGCGACGTGCCACCTGGAGATCCGCTGGCGCGGGCCGTCATCGCGGCCGAGGCGCTACTGGAGGGCGCCCTGCACATCGAGGTGGAGGCATCGGGGCGGCTGCGCCCGGACTGGGCTATCGCCATCCGCGCTCTGATCCCCGCAGTGACAGGCGGTCAGATCCCCGCTACGCCTCTCTGCGGCTCCGGCCCACCGCCCACGCCTCTCCGCGGCTCCGGCCCACCGCCCACGCCTCTCCGCGGCTCCGGCCCACCGCCCACGTCTCTCCGCGGCTCCGGCCCACCGCCCACGTCTCTCCGCGGCTCCGGCCCACGGCCCGCCGCGATCCCGCTCGTACGGGCGATCGAGGACGCGCGCGCCGATCTCAGCGGCGATGAGCCCGTCCTCGCCGAGAGAGCCGCTCTGGGCGGGCGGCCCGGCCTGGTGCCGCAAATCGCGGCGGCCCTGCGCAGGCATTCGGTCGTGCTGTCGTCGGCCGCCCGGATCGGCATAGCCGTCGGGCTCGGGGTGGCGATCGGCCGGGCGCTGGGCCTGGGACACGCCTACTGGATAGGCCTCACCGCGGCCGCGGTGCTCCAGGCCAGCAACCTGATGATCACCCGGCGACGCGTGGTCCATCGCCTCGCCGGGACGGTCATCGGAGTGGGCCTGGCGTTCGCCATCCTCGGCTGGCACCCGCCGATCTGGCTGGTCGTGATCGTGGTTGCCGTCTTCCAGGGTCTCGTCGAGCTGGTGATCGCCACCAACTACGGGGTGGCGGTCGCTGGTGTCACCGTCCTGGCCCTGCTCCTGTACCACGTCGCCGCTCCGGGACAGGAGGCGATTGCGGTCACTATCGGTTCCCGCCTCGCAGACACCGCGATCGGAGCGGTCCTGGCCCTGGTGCTCCGGCGGCTGCTGTGGCCGAGGGCGACGCTGCGCCGGCTGCCGGGCGTGCAGGCGCTGACGCTGCAGGCGACGAGCCGGGTGCTGGCGCAGGCCTGGGCGCAGCAGCCGGAACCTCAGCTGCTTGCCGACCGGCGCCGGGCCCTGCAGGGAGCCCTGGCCGTGCTCCGCGCCGTACACGCCGATGCGGCGGCCGACACTGGCCTGTCGTCTCGGAGCAC
>Ga0302180_10001298_pt1 | contig 20077 bp, 16 predicted proteins | sample I_Palsa_E3_2_FD_200575 | JGI IMG/M metagenome (GOLD analysis project Ga0302180, IMG submission 200575) | Peat permafrost microbial communities from Stordalen Mire near Abisko, Sweden - I_Palsa_E3_2 | ecosystem: Environmental > Terrestrial > Soil > Palsa > Peat permafrost | place: Sweden... | reverse complement strand
TGGAACCGGAGCAGGCCGCTAGAGTTTCGGGCGAAGGCTATCTGCAATTCACAATCATGCATGAGATCTGTCACGGACTGGGTCCGGCATTCGCGCGCACGCCGGCCGGAAAAACTGATATACGGGCGGCGATCGGCCCAGCCTTCAGCGGTCTCGAGGAAGCGAAGGCCGATGTGACCGGGATGTTTGCCTTGAAGTGGCTCGTCGATCACGAGGCGCTGCCGAAAGAAAAGCTGGATGAGTATTACGCCTCGTATGTGGGTGGAATTTTTCGGACCGTCCGCTTCGGAACGGCCGAGGCGCACGGGCGGGCGGAGATGATGGAGTTCAACTATCTTTCGGAGCGCGACGCGATTCGCCGCGTCGCCAGCGGTAAGTACGTGATTGACTACGAGAAGACGCCGGGCGCCATCGCCGATCTGGCGAAAGAACTGCTCGAGATTGAGGCTACAGGAGACCGGTCGCGGGCTGAGAACTGGTTCAAGAAGTACGACACTATGCCGGCGGAGTTGAAGGCGTCGCTGCAGGCCGCTTCGGATCTGCCGGTGGATATTGATCCGGTGTTTTCGTTTCCGGAACGGGTCAGGTAGGAAGCGATCCGATCAGCCGAGCAGAGCCTCGCTTACACCCACTCCACCCGCGGCGTCTGCGGAATAATCCCCGCCTTATGCCCCATTTCAAGCAATCGGCGCACGGCTTCCCTGCCATCTTCCCCGTAGTCGAGGGTGCGCTCATTGACGTACATGCCGACGAATTTATCCGCCAGCTGGGCATCGAGATCACGGGCAAACTGCATGGCGTAACTTAGGGCTTCTTCGCGGTGATCGATGGCGTACTGAATACTCTCGCGCAAGGCCTGGGTAACGCTTGCCATCATTTCCGGGCCAAGGGAGCGGCGGATGGCGTTTCCGCCCAGGGGCAAGGGCAGTCCCGTGACCTTGTGCCACCACTTGCCGAGATCGAGGATGCGGTGCAATCCGGATTTGTCGTAGGTGAGCTGGCCTTCGTGGATGATGAGTCCGGCCTCGTACTTGCCTTCCAGTATCTGTGGAATGATTTCATCGAAGGGGACGACCTCGACCTCGATGCCGGGTGCGAACAGCTCCAGCGCCAAATAGGCGGTGGTGAGTTTGCCGGGTATCGCGATTTTCTTGTGCTTGATTTCGTCCGGCGCGAAGGCCCGCATTGAGACCAGCATGGGACCATAGCCGTCGCCAACGCTGCCGCCGCATGACATCAGCGTGTAGTTTTCCTGTATGTAAGGAAAAGCATGGAACGAAATCGCAGTTACGTCATAGACGCCGTCCTGGGCCTGACGATTCAGCGTCTCGATATCGCAGAGTGTGTGGCTGAATTTCAGTCCGGGCACGCGAACCTTATTCGTGGCCAATCCGTAAAACATGAAGGCGTCGTCAGAGTCGGGGCTGTGGGCCACGGTGATCTCACGAACGGAAGAAGATACTTGAGTCATAAGATTCGACCGCCCCAATCTCCAAAGATCAACATTGAAGAAACGTCCGATCCGATCCTTCTCTTTTACGCTTGCGCAGACGGCCGTTGCTGCCAGCGAGCAGCGACGGCGGCAGACATCAGCACCTTGATGACTTCCGCGAAAACGAACCAGTAGAGGCCGTACTTGATCGCGAGCGAAACCGAGTGCGTGAGTAGAGCGAGCCAACCCAGTCCGCCGGCGAATAACACCAACTCGGCGGCTGTGGAGGACAGCGCGGCCCAAGCGAAACGGCTCTGGCTCTTGGTTGATCTCCGCTCATAGATCCAGCCCGCGGTGAGAGCTACAAGCGGATACGCCATCAGGAAACCGCCGGTCGGGCCAAGGATATGAGTTATGCCGCTGCCCAGAATTGCGGGGCTGAACACCGGCATTCCGCATACGCCTTCGGCGAGGTAGAGCGCCAGCGCCGCAAAACCGCGACGCGAACCGAGCAGCAAGCCGACGGTGAGAACCCCGAAATTTTGCAGCGTCAGCGGGACTGGTGTGAATGGCAGCGGCAGGGTCGCGCGCGCGCACAAGGCGACGAAGAAGCTGGCGGCGACCACAATGGCAGCCTGCTTGGCCCATTCCTTGCGCCAATCAATCGGGCGGCTGCCGGTCTGGGACCGCGAGCTGAAGACTTGAATTCCTGATCTCAACATGACTTCCCTTTCCGGTGCGCACAAATCCTGCGGATAAAACCGTTGTCAGGGTTCAGGCGGCGACACGTGGTCGAGACTCTCGATCTCGGTTCGGCTGACCGCTGAGCGCTTCATTTGCGTGCGGACCCGCATATAGAGCGTAAGAGCGACCAACACCACCACCGTGGCACTGACTCCCAGTATGAGGAACCACCAGAGCATCCGCACAACGCATTCAAGAATAGCAGATGGGCGGTAAGGGCAACGTGCGCGCCACGACAGGCGAAAACCCAGGTGCGATCAGCCTTTTTTCGCGGGCTTGGCCATCGCTTTGCGGCGAGCCTCGATATCTTTCGAAATGCGCTCCAGCCGGCGGCGGGCCAACTTCGATCCGGTGGCAACTTTTTCGATGTTGGCGAAGGCTTCAGGATTGTTGAATTTCTCGCGAAATTCCTTCAGGAAGGGATGGATTTTAGCAAAAGCAAAAAACATTTCGCCACTGCATCCGGGTTCGAGGAAAAGATCTTCGTTTAGCGCGCCGCGCAGCACGAATGAAGCAGCCATGTCCCAATAGCCGCCGACCTGGCGAATCCAGGAGTTTTCCTGGCTGGGGAACGCACCGGCAATTTTTATTAGCTCTGCGGCGCTCTGTGGCCAGAAGTCCACGGCGAACCAGTTTCTTGCCTTGCGCATTTCTGCTTCCCGGCGCAAGTCATACAGTTTCATGATCAGCTCTGCATCTTGCGCGGTCGCTTTTTTTGCCATATTTTTCGCCTCGTTAGGTTTGGACTGGATGTGCCTTTGAAACGCGGCCCGGAGTTTTATCAGGCTGGCGAAATGTCAGCCGTCGCGCCTTCGACGGCGCGTTCGTAATCGCATTCCTTATTCGGACACGCAATCACCACTCCATCTTTGCGGATACGTTCCACCAGATATTCATTTCCGCAGTCCGGGCATTTCTCAGGAACGGGTTTCGCCGCCGAAGTGAATTTGCACTTTGGATAATTTCCGCAGCCGTAAAAAGTGTTGCCTTTGCGCGCGCGCTTTTCAACCAGTTCGCCATCTTTGCATTCCGGGCACTTCACGCCGATGAAGTTCTGCTTCACATATTTGCATTCGGGATACCCGCTGCAGGAAGTGAACTCGCCAAATCGGCCGTGGCGAAGAATCAGGTTGCGTTTGCACAGAGGACAGGTTTCATCGAGCGGAATGTCGGGAACTTTCTTGCCTTGATCGAGCCGCCGCGTCGTCTTGCAATCGGGATAGCCGGTGCAGGCCATGAACTGGCCGAAGCGACCGCGCTTCAGCACCATGACGCGTCCGCAGTTTTCGCAATATTCCTCTTGCGCCGTCTCCTGGATGTCGGCCGAATCGAGGTCCGGCAAATTGATGGGATTTTCTTTGGTGAACTTGCAGGTGTCCGGATTTTCCTTGTCGTAGGTACTGCAGGCATAGAAGGAGCCATGCTTGCCCCACTTGATGACGAGCGGCGAGCCGCAGAGTTCACATTTTTCGTCGGTGGGCTTCTCCATACGCTTGATGTTTTCCATGTGCTTCTCCGCGTATCGGAGATCCTTGGAAAACTTCTTGTAAAAGTCGGTCAATGCGCCGGTTCCTGTCTGCTTGCCTTCTTCAATCTCATCGAGATCTTCTTCGAGCCGCGCCGTGTATTGGAAGTCGAAGATGTCTTTGAAATTCTCGACCAGCAGATCGGTGACAACCAGCCCAATCTCGGTGGGCACAAACTTGCCGCCGATTTTCTGCGCGTACATACGCTCCTGGATGGTGCTCAGAATCGTGGCGTAGGTTGAAGGCCGGCCAATGCCGCGTTCCTCCAGCTCCTTCACCAGAGATGCTTCGTTGAAGCGCGGCGGCGGTTCGGTGAAATGCTGTTCAGGAAGCAACGACTTGAGCGTCAACTTCTGCCCGGCTTCGAGGGGCGGCAGCTTGTGCTTCAGCTCCTCGTCTTCCTCGTCCTTGCTGTCTTTGGACTCTTCGTAAACCTTGAGGAAGCCGTCGAATTTCATGACCGATCCGGTGACGCGAAACCAGAAGACGTCATTGCCGGATTTGGCGTCGATGTCGACCGAGGTCTGGTCGAACACGGCGGGAGTGATCTGCGAGGCAACGAAACGCTGCCAGATCAGTTTGTAAACCTTGAATTCATCTTCCTGGAGATATTGTTTGACCTGGTCGGGATGGCGTGCCGCCGAGGTCGGGCGAATGGCCTCGTGCGCAGCTTGCGCCTCTTTCTTCTCCTTATATGTATTGGGAGAATCGGGAAGGTACGGTGCGCCGTAGGATTCCGAGATATACTCGCGCACTTCCGTGATCGCTTCGGGCGCGACTCGCGTCGAATCGGTTCGCATGTAGGTGATCAGGCCGACCAGACCTTCGTCCCCGAGTTCGACGCCTTCGTAGAGACGCTGCGCGATCATCATGGTGCGTTTCACGCTGAAGCGCAGTTTGCGCGAAGAGTCCTGCTGCAGCTTGCTGGTGGTGAATGGCGGAGTCGCATTCCGGCGGCGTTCTTTTTTCTCTGCGGAGCGAACGACCCAGTCGGCCGTTTCGAGCGCCACGCGGATTTTCTCCGCGTCCTCGCCATTCGTGATCTCGATTTTCTCGTCACCCTTGCCAAGGAACCGGGCGTCGAACGCCGGAGGCTTTGCAGCCGCGAGATTGGCGTCGATCGTCCAGTATTCTTTTTTCTCGAACGCCTTGATTTCGCGTTCGCGATCGACAATCAGGCGCAACGCCACGGTCTGCACGCGCCCGGCGGAAAGGCCGCGACGAACTTTGTCCCACAATAAAGGAGAGACCTGATAGCCAACGAGGCGATCGAGTACGCGGCGAGTCTGCTGCGCGTCGACCAGATGGCGATCAATGTCGCGGGGGTGCTCAAACGCGGCTTTGACGGCACGCTGGGTGATTTCGTTGAAGGTCACGCGGCGGATGCGGGCGTCATCCCCGATATCATCTATCTTTTCTTTCGCGCCTTTGGCCGTTTTACCGTTTTTGCCGGTTTTGCTGCTCTTTTTCTTTTTCTTGTTGGGCTCCCGGCCAAGTTCCTCGGCAAGATGGGCGGCAATGGCTTCGCCTTCGCGGTCGGGATCAGGGGCGAGGTAGATATGATCGGCCGAAAGCGCCAGCTTCTTCAGTTTGGCGAGAACCTTTTCTTTTCCGGGTATGACGACGTATTCGGTCTCGAACTTGTCGTCGACATCGACACCCAGGCTGCTCTTGGGCAGGTCTTTCACGTGGCCGTAAGAAGCATCGACCGTGAATCCCTTGCCTAGATACTTCTGGATCGTTTTCGCCTTAGCCGGCGATTCGACAATGACTAAACCTTTTGACAATAGTCCCTCAATATGGCGGTAATGGAATTGAAGCTAGCACGGATTGGCAGAATGCAACAACTGCGTGCTCTCTTGCCCTCTTCTTGTCCTTGACGCTTGGCTGTTAGATTGCCACCGGCAGCTGCGGGATTCAAAGCCGGCCAACTCGCCCACTAGAGCCCGCCCAAGCCGACGCTTTGGGGATTGCCGTAACCATTACAATCCATTGGTGCAAATTCTGATCTCCGCGGGTGAAGCTTCGGGGGAAATGTATGGCGCGCAATTGATCGAAGCCATGCGCCGGGGCGCCATTTCTTCACCCTTGGTGGCAGGGCTCGGCCCCGCCACCAGGCAAGCCCTGGAGCTGGATTTTTTCGGCGCTGGCGGCGAAGCCATGCGTGCCGCGGGATGCGAAATTACTGTTGACGCCAAGGATCTTGCGGTTGTTGGCATCACTGAGATTCTTGGCCACCTGCCCAAGATTTTCGGCCTCTATCGAAAATTGATTCGAGCTGCGGATGAGAAGCGGCCTGCTCTCGCCGTGCTCATCGATTCTCCGGCCTTCAACTGGCGCGTGGCGCGCCAGATGCGGAGGCGCGGCATTCCGGTCGTTTACTACGTTTGTCCGCAGTTCTGGGCGTGGAGGCAGGGGCGCGTAAAGCTTCTTCGCAAATACGTCGACAAGGCGCTGGTGATTTTCCCCTTCGAGGAAAAATTTTATCGCGACCGCGGTGTGGACGCGACCTTTGTCGGTCATCCACTGGCCGGTGTTCCGGCACCTGAGGTTACTCGTGACGCTTATGGCGGTCAGAATCACATTGACAGCTCCAAGCCCTGGATAACGCTGATGCCGGGCAGCCGCCAGAAAGAGGTGCGGATGAATCTGCCGACCGTGCTTGAGGCAGCCGACCGCATGGGCAGTGCGTATGAATTTCTGCTACCGGTGGCGCGCACGCTCGATCTGGCTTTTTTTCGCGAATTGATCGGATTATCGAGGACGAACACGGCGAATATTCATCTGGTTTCTGGTGCGCTGCCCGCTCTTTTTCACTCGCGCGCTGCCATCATTGCCAGCGGCACGGCTACGGTTGAAGCCGCCATTATGGACACTCCCTTTGCCATGGTGTATCGCGTTTCCTCGCTGACCTACGCGCTCGGAAAGCCTCGTGTCAAGGTTCCTTACTTTGCCATGGTCAACCTGATTGCCGGGGAGCAGGTTGTCCCGGAGTTGGTGCAGCACACCTTCACAGCGCAGAATATCGTCACCGAGATGAACAAGATCATCCCAGACGGCGATCCGCGAACGCGCATGGTGCAACGATTGGCGGCCGTAAAGGCGCGGCTCACGCTCGGCCGCGGCGAGGCTCATCCTTCGGATCGAGCGGCCGAGATCATTTTGAAAATGATTGGTTAGGCCGAGGCCCGGTCTCGCGAATGGTTGCGCTTCCGCTTCGCACTCCGCCACGGAGGTGCATCCTGAAGGGCTTTCGGTTCGATGCTTCGCACCTTGTTCCTGATATGAATCGGCGCCAGCGCTGCCGGACGGGCCGACCAGGGCTTTCGGATGACCGGGTCGCCGGGTGGCCAGGTTTGACCGAACATATTTCTCTCGCCCTTGTCGCCACTACATCTTTTGCGGGAAAATCAACATCATAGGAACTGTAGCGCTCCCCATGAGACTTTACAGGAAGTTCTACCACTTTCGACCAGCGCGTCGGGCGGTCGTTTCAACTTTCGCTTTTTGTCTCTGCCTGGCCGCGGTCCTGCCCGCGTTGGCGGCCGAAAAAACTCGTCTGCGCGTCGATGATTACCAGATCGACGTTCAACTCCTGCCAGAGAATCACAAGCTTACGGCGCGCGCATCGGTTAAGGTGACGGCGCTCGAAGATATCAACGTGGCTGTGTTCCAGTTGAACAACGATTTGCGCATTACCAAGCTCACGGATGCGGCTAACAAGCCGCTCAGTCCGGAGCGAAATACGTCGGATTCGACGGTGCGCTTTGTCCTCAACAGCGGTCTTTCGAAGGACTCGAGCACCGCTTTCAACTTCGAATACGAAGGCACGCTCGAAAGTTCCGATGACAGCCCGGTTCCGGGGTTGAAGCTCGCATATATCGGCCCGGAAACCAGTTACCTGCTCTATTCCGGACTGTGGTTTCCGGTGGCCGGATACGGCGTCAACCGCTTCACTTCGACGATCAACGTTACCGTCCCGGTGCACATGGTGGCGATTGGCAGCGGGAAGGAACCACCGGCGACCGCCAAATCGGCAGCCAAAAGGCCCGCCACCGAGATAGCAAACTCCAAGACTTTTACTTTTGTTTGGGACAAGCCGAGTTTCCCGGGCACAATCATCGCCGGCACTTTCCAGCAGTTCAAGAGCGATGAAGCGGGTGTCGATGTAGACGTTTACTTCAAGCCGAACAAACAGAATCTGGGCGCGGAATACGCATCGACTGCCGTCAAGGCGTTTACCTACTTCATTACGCAATATGGGATCGCGCCGTCACCGCGGTTGAAAATCGTTGAACTTCCGGATGACACAGTTCCCTCGGCCTGGGCCCCGGAGATCGCGGCACTGTCCAGTCGCGCAATCACCGAGAAGATCAACTACCGGTTGCTCTCCAACACGATTGCGCATCAGTGGTGGGGGGTCTCGGTGAGTCCGGCGTCGAAAGACGACTGGTGGATCAGCGATGGCTTCGCGCGCTACTCCGAAGCCTGCTACGTGGAGACCGCGGCGGGCGAAGCGGGACTTGAAGAGATGATCAAAGACATGTCGGTCGGAGCGCTTGCCTATGACAGCGTGCCGCTCTCGAGCGCCGACAAGCTGGATTATTTTTCTCCCGAATTCCAATCCCTCGTGACTGACAAAGGCGCGATGATCCTGCACATGCTGCGCTGGGTTGTAGGCGAGAAGAAATTTCTGGAGATTATGCGCGATTTCGCCAGCAAGTATGGCGGCAAGTCTGCAAGCACGGACGATTTCCGCGTGCTTACCGAGAAGATTTATGGCCAGAAACTGATCTGGTTCTATTCGCAGTGGATGGATTCGACCAGCGCGCCTGAATTCAAGGCCAAATACACGGTCTACCGGCTGGGCAACAACAAGGGCTTTCGCATTGTGGGCGCAATCAGCCAGGATCTTGACCTGTTCCGCATGCCGGTAGATTTGAAGATCGATACCGACGGAAGGACGGAGGAGAAACGCATTGAGGTGGTAGGCACTGATTCTCCGTTTTCAGTCGAGACCTTCGGACGCCCGCGGCGGATCTCCATCGACCCGGACCATCGCGTTTTGTCGAACTCCAGGGATGTAAAGCTGCGCTCCTCCATCTTGCGGGGACAGGGTCTGATCCAGCAGAACGACCTTGCTGGCGCTCTGACCGAGTTCAACAAGGCGCTCGAAGTCAACAAGAACAGTTCGCTCGCGCACTACCGAATCGCTGAAGTTTTTTTCCTGCAGAAAAATTATCAGGCGTCGGCGAACGCGTATCGCTCATCGCTGAACGGCGACGGCGAGCCGCGATGGACCGAGGTCTGGAGCCACTTGCAACTGGGCAAGATTTTCGACGTAACCGGGCAGCGTGAACGCGCCATCAATGAATACCGCCAGGCCATCCAGACCAATGACAACACCCAGGGCGCGATCGAGGAATCCCGCCGCTATATGCAGGCGCCTTACGAGCGGGAAAAGGGAAGCTAAAGCTCAAAAGTTGGCCCGCACTACCAGGCGAATAGTAGTGCAGGCCAGAAAGGGAACGACTCCGAATATAAAGCGGTTCCCCGCTAATGTCAAGTAAGTCTATCGACTTTATTCAGAAGGATGAAGATTTTTGAAAAATATGCCGGCGACCCGAGATGCCGGGGCCCTTTATCCCGGTTTCAATCCGTCAAAACCTTTACGGCGCTGTTCGCTATACCGGTGCAAGGCATCTTCAATAATCGGATGGGTCTCGCTGGCCGGCTGGATCTCGTCGACCTCGACCGCCTTGCCCTCCAGTTGCTTGTAGTCCTGAAAGAAGCGGCGCAGCATGATCAACCGATGCGGCGGCATCTCCGCCGCCTCGCGGTAGGCGTTGAACTCCGGATCTTCGGTCGCGATGGCGATGATCTTGTGATCTTTCTTACCGGAATCGATCATGGTCATGAGTCCGATGGCGCGGGCGTGGATGATGGTGAGCGGCACGACTGGTTCCTGGCAGAGCACGAGCACATCGAGCGGATCATCATCTTCGGCTAAAGTTTGCGGAATGAAGCCGTAGTTCGCAGGATAATAGACGGCCGAATATAAAATACGGTCGAGCTTGATCAGGCCGCTTGGCTTATCCAGCTCATACTTCACGCTTGAACCAAACGGAATTTCTATGACCGTGCTGAATTCATGCGGCAGCTGGCTACCGGGAGTTACATCGTGCCAGGGATGGATCATGGAATCGCGCCTGCCTTTTTGCGTTCGTGAATGCTTACTGACAAGATTGTAACTGCAGTGAGATGAACTTTGTTGATAGCGCAGGAGTTGGGTGTACTCTTTGCGAAAAGTCTATCTGCAGGAATTTTCATGCGCGTCGCAATCGTATCCGACATACACGGAAACCGAACCGCGCTCGAGGCGGTGCTCGGGGACCTGCGCCGGACTGCGCCTGATCTAATATTCCACGGCGGTGATTTGGCGCACGGCGGCGCGAGTCCGGTGGAGGTTGTGGATCGCATTCGCGATCTAGGCTGGCCGGGCGTCGTGGGCAATACGGACGAAATGCTCTTTGACCCTGGGTCTCTGACCGACTTCGCGAAGCAATCGCCGAAGCTGCAACCGCTTTTTGCCGCGATCGAGGAGATGGCAGAGGCGACCCGCTCGGCGCTCGGAGAAGAACGACTCACCTGGATGAAAGCCTTGCCGCGCCGGCAGATTCATAATCCGATAGCGCTGGTGCATGCCGGTCCTGAGAGCACGTGGCGCGCCCCGGCGCCCGAAGCAAGCGATGCCGAGTTGTGGTCGGTTTACGGTTCGCTCGGGCAGCCAATTGCCGTCTATGGGCACATTCATCTTTCCTACATTCGGAGGGTGCCGGTCGCCTCGGGCACGACTGCCCCGGGAACGCCGACGCCAGAATTGACCGTCGCCAACAGCGGCAGCGTCAGTCTCTCGCACGATGGAGATCGGCGCGCCGCCTATCTCCTGGTCGAGGACTCGTCGCCGACCATCCGGCGCGTGGAATATGACGTGGACAAAGAGCTGGCGGCTCTTTCGGTCTGCGGTCTCCCTCACGCCGACTGGATGGCGAAGATTCTCGAGAGCGGCCGCCCGCAGATGCCTTAAGCAATCGTGAACCGCATTTGCGCTCTGCTCGTGAACGCCCCCTCTGTCCAGGTGAACTTTCACGCCTGCACGCTCGTATCCTTATCATGCAGCGAAGCCGAGCGAGCCGACCCACGCGCGGAGAAATTTATGAGGAGAATTCGATTGAGTCTGTATGCCGGACTCTTGGCTAGTTCACTGACGATCCTTGCCTTTGCCGAAGCTCAGGCAACAGCTAGCTCGCCCGCAATTTCTCTCCCCTCCGACGACGATATTCGCAACATTCTCGCCGAACGCGTGTCCACGCTCGCCGGTCAAGACGATGGCATCGGGATCGTCGTCGGCGTCATCGGACCTGAAGGCCGGAGGGTTATTTCGTACGGCCATCTCAGTCAGGGCGATCCGCGGCCCTTGAATGGGGACACGGTATTTGAGATCGGGTCGGTCAGCAAAGTGTTCACTGCTCTCTTGCTGGCTGACATGGTTCAAAGGGGTGACGTCGCGCTGGGAGACCCGGTGACGAAATACCTGCCTCCAGGTACGAGGATTGCCGAAAGGAACGGCAGTCCGATTACGCTCTTGGATCTGGCCACTCATACCTCGGGTCTCCCCTTTATGCCCGATGATGCGTCGGTTTACGACGATTCCTCCGCAAAAGAATCCGCTCAAAAACTCTATGGTTTTCTCTCCCATTACGAGCTGTCGCACGCCCCTGGCGCGGAGTGGGGTTACTCCAACATTGGTTACTGGCTGTTGGGTCAGGCTCTGGCATCGCAGGCGCACACAGACTACGAGACGCTGTTGGCGACCCGTATCCTTGCTCCGCTGGGGTTGACAAGCACCGCCATTACTCCATCGCCGCCGATGAAGGCAAGGCTAGCCGTTGGCCACAATGCCGTTCTGCAGCCGGCGCCGCCCTACTCCTCTGTATCGATCTATTCGGCCATGGCGGCGGCTGGCGGTCTGGTTTCAACGGTCAACGATATGTTGGCGTTTCTCTCGGTTTGCATGGGCTACGAACGTTCGCCGCTGGCATCGAGTATGGCCCTCATGCTGAACAGCCACCGTCCGATCGATGACGGAAGCGAGCAGGCCCTGGGATGGGTGGTGATGCGGGAAGGTAAAAGTGACGACCGGTTGATCATGCACGAGGGCTTCACATGGGGATATGCAAGCGATGTGGCCTGGGATCCAAAGAACCGGGTTGGGGTTGTCGTGCTTTCCAATCAACTGGCAGGCATAGGAGACATTGCGCATCACCTGCTGCGGTCGAATGTGCCTTTGGAAACTCCGACCGTCACGAAGCACACTGAGATCAAACTTGATTCCGGGATCCTGGACACTTACGTGGGTGAATACGAGGTGGAAGACGAGGGACTTTTCAAAATAGTTCGAGACCATGACTTCCTGACCATCCAGGTGCCCCCCGGCTGGGGACTGCCGAAGTTCCGGCTCCGCCCGGAAAGCGGGCGGGACTTTTTTGTTGCGGACCTCCCTTTGCGAGTGACATTTCAGACCGGTCCCAACGGACGGGTGAATGAACTGCTCGTTTACCCGCCGCGCGGGCAACACGCGCTATCCGCGCACAGAGTCATTGCGCCTAGGTAATGCCATACGCGTCTTGACCACCCAACCGGGCAGCGCGTAGAGTTTCTCGTAAGGCGGAGTCATGTCTAACCAAACAAGAACCAGCGAAACCAGCAAGTATCTGAAATTCGGTTCCGTGACGGTGCTCATTCTAGTCTCGCTCGGCTATCTGGCCTATACCGGCGTCGAGGACAGCAAGAGCTATTACGTCACCATCAAGGAATTGAATGGCATGGGGACCGAGGCTTACTCCAAGCGTCTGCGCGTCGCTGGCAATGTGGTACCGGGCTCGATCAGGCGTTCCGGAACTCGCGTGGACTTCATGTTGAAGGAAAACGACCTGACGCTGCCTGTTTCGTACACTGGGACGGAAGCTCCGCCGGACACTTTCAAAGATGACTCGCAAGCCTTGGCTGACGGCAGTTTTGGACACGATGGCGTTTTTCACGCCAAGCAACTGCAGGCCAAGTGTGCATCGAAGTATGCGCCACAACCGGGACAGCCCGGTGCCATTCCGGCAGCCGCGCCCTCGAAGAGCATGTCGCAGAACCAAAATTCGCAGGACAGCTCCGGCTCGAGCGGGATGGCGAATTGACTTTCATTCCCTATTCCTTTGACTGAAACCGCGCCCCCGCCCATCGTCACTGTCTCGAACCTGATCAAACAGTTTGGCCGCTTTGCCGCTTTGCGCGGCGTGACCGCGGAATTTTCCGCCGGGAAACTCTATGCAATTCTTGGCGATAACGGCGCCGGAAAAACCACATTGCTGCGCACCCTCGCGGGTCTCAACCGGCCATCGAACGGCGAGATCACGATCCTTGGCGCGAGCAAGTTTCACGACATCTGCCACGAGATCGGTTACATGGCCCATCCATCGCTTCTTTATGACGAGATGAGCGGGATGGAGAATCTCGAATACTTTGCCCGGCTGTATGGAATCGCCGGCAATTCGCGTTGCGCGGAGGTGATTCGCGCGGTCGGTCTCGATCCTGATCTCGTTCGGCCGGTCGGGCAATATTCGCAAGGCATGCGGCAGCGGATGTCTTTGGCTCGCACCCTGCTGAACGATCCGAAAATTCTGCTGCTCGATGAACCCTTCTCAAATGTCGACCTTCATTCGGCAAACGAAATGGTTCGTCTTCTCGCCCGGGCGCGCGACAACGGCAAGACGATCTTCATCGTCACCCATCAGGCCCCATTGCTCGAGGACGCAGCCGACGAATTTATCTGGATGGAGTTCGGCAAGATTGTCGAACGCACGCGTGGACTATCCCGGGGCCCGGAAAAATGAGCGCGCCTGGCGCCATCACTCGCGTCACTCTGCTCAAAGACCTGCGTCTGGAGTGGAGATCGAAAGACGCCATCAACTCCATGCTGTTTTTTTCTCTCCTGGTAGTGGTGGTGTTCAGTTTTTCGTTTGATCCGAGCGCTGAAGAATCGCGTCAGATCGCCGGCGGCCTGATCTGGGTGGCGTTCCTGTTCGCGGCGGTGGTTGCTCTTAACCAGACCTGGGCACGGGAAATTCGCAACCAGGTGCTCGACGCCTACCGGGTATCGCCCGCTCCGGCAAACTCGCTATTCATCGCGAAGACGCTGGGCAATTTCATTTTTGTCACCGTCCTCGAAGCGCTCATGACGCCGCTGTTCATCGTGTTCTATCGGCTCCGGTCGATCGGTCCGGTGTGGCAGTTGCTGTTGGTTGCGATGGTTGGCACCTGGGCGTTGGTGGTCAACGGAACTTTCTTCGCAGCCATGTCGCTGCGAACGCGTAGCCGCGAGATCATGCTGCCCTTGCTCCTGTTCCCGATCTCGATTCCGGCTCTGCTCGCCATGGTGCAAGCCACTACCTCTATACTCAGCGGCGAGGGCGCGCGTTTTTGGATCGTATTGCTTGTCACCTACGATCTGGTGTTTACTACGGTGTGCCTGCTTTTGTTTGAATCGGTATTGAACGCGGAATAGAGAAAATCATTGAGTGAGCGAAACATTGAGACCTCGGGAGATTAAAGCGATTTTCAATGATTCAACGACTCTGATGATCGAAAACTCAATGATGCAATGAAAAAACTCTTCCCCATCCTCGGTGTCCTGACCGCGATTCTCCTGATGTACGCGCTTTATCAGGCACTGGTGGTTGCGCCCACCGAGCAGACCATGGGCGACGTGCAACGAATTTTCTATTATCACGTGCCTTCGGCCTGGACTGCGTTCATCCTGCTCTTCCTCAATTTTGGAGCTTCAGTTTTCTATCTGGTCACGCGACGGTCGACGGCCGATATCGTCGCACTGGTCTCGGCCGAAGTCGGCGTCGTCTTCTTGACCGTCAATCTTGTCACGGGGCCAATCTGGGCGCGTCCGGTTTGGGGCATCTGGTGGACATGGGACATGCGCCTGACCTCGACGCTGGTGTTGTGGCTCATCTATGTGAGCTATCTTTTTCTGCGGCGCTTTTCCTCGAGCGGGGAAACGCCCTTGCTGGCGGCGGCTCTTGCCGTGCTCGGCGCGCTCTGCGTTCCATTCGTTTATTTCTCCATCTGGTTTTTCCGCACCCAGCATCCGCAACCGGTCATGGGTGGGGGCGGGTCAATCGATCCGCGCATGCTGCACGCGTTGCTCATCAACTGGCTGGCTTTTTCCTGTTTTGCTTTCCTGGTTTGCTGGTCGCGCTATCGATTGGAAAAATTGCAGCGCGAGGTCGACGCGGCCCATGCCATGGAGTCGCTTCTGGATCCTCGCGAGAGTTTGAGGTGACGATGAGTGGAAACCCGTATCTTCTGGCAGCCTACTCGGTGACCTGGCTTATCCACATCGCCTATCTGGCCACGATCGTCCGCCGTTATTCGCGTTTGAAGCGCGAGGTTGCAGACTTGAAAGGGCCAGGTGCAAAGTCTGGATCCTACATGTAAAGCTACCGGATGCGAAGAGCTCGGACGTCAAGGCACGTCAAGACCTCAGGATCAAGGCCTAAGCGCTCGTTTCATCGCGAAGTGTTTCTTGAGGCCGAACGCATCGAGCCTGAGACCTTTTTCTTTACAACCATTTGCCTCGCATTCAGCTTCTCACTATCCGGCCCTGCTGTCTGCTCGGCTTGACAGCGTATCTGTTGAATGTAAAAGTATTTGTTTGATCAATCCCAGTTCTGGTGACAGGTACGCAGCCGCGTTTTAAATAGCGTCGAGCCGCAGCGGTGTTGCTGTGCCGTTCTTGTTCTCACTCCACGCAATTGGGAAATCGGAGGAGCTTCGTGAATTGGAATTACCCTGTGTCGGTAGGAGGTTCAGTGCGAAGTTTGGGCGCAAGAAGAAAAACGGCAAATTGGATAAGGTTTGTTGTTCTGGCGGCAGGAGTGCTCGCAACATCAGGCACGGCGTTTTATTTCGAAACCACAGTGAACGCAGCCGACGCAGATCGAGCGACCGATCATAAAGCTTTATCCTCCACGTCGTTTTCGCTACCGCTATTCTTCGAGCCGAACCAGGGCCAAACCGATCCTCAGGTAAAATTTCTCGCGCGCGGCAGGGGTTATGGACTCTTCCTGACCGCGGACGAAGCGGTGTTGAAACTTCAGCCGGCCGCTGCCGGCGGGCAGCACTCAGATCGAGGCTCACAGAACGGCTCCAGTTGGGTAATTCGGATGCGCCTCGACCGCGCCAACTCTTCGTCCCGCGTTTCCGGCGCATCTCCGTTGCCAGGCAAGAGCAATTATTTTATCGGCGATGATCCATCCAAATGGCGGCAAAACATTCCCCAGTTTGCGCACGTGCAATATGAATCGGTCTATCGCGGCGTCGATCTGGTGTACTACGGCAATCAGGGAGAGCTTGAATACGACTTCCGTGTCGCACCAGGAGCTGACCCGAACCAGATTGTGCTCGACTTCCAGGGCGCATCCGCGCGCATCGTTTCGGGAAGTGCCTCGGGGAATTCCAGCGACTCTGGCGATCTGATTCTCTCGACCGCGATCGGCGACATCCGTTTCCACGCCCCCCGCATTTATCAGCCGGCTGTGCCTGCCCTTGGAAAAACCTCCGGCAATCCAGAGAAAGAGATCGCAGGAGGTTTCCGCCAACTTCCGAACAATAAAATCGGCTTCGTCATCGGAGATTACGACCACAGCCGCGAACTCGTCATCGATCCCATCCTTACCTATTCGACCTACATTGGCGGGACCGGCGGCAACGAAAACTATGTGCAAGTCGCGGTCGACTCCAGCCTGCTGATCTACGTCGCGGGCTCGACCACGTCGCCGAACTTTCCTGTTAACGCCGGCTCCACTCCGCCGATGACGCCCGACCAGCTCTCGGGCCCACAGAACATCTTCATCGCAGTAATCAACCCGAGCCTGCAACCCCCACAGTACACCGGCACCCCTTCTCCGCAACTCGTTTACGCAACCTATCTCGGCGGTTCGGGATCCGACACACTCGGTGGACTCGCCGTCGATTCGAACTCCGGAATCTATGTTGCCGGCACAACCACTTCGAGCAATTTCCCTACCACGTCGAACGCATTCCAAACGAACACGGACGTGGCTGCTGACTTCCCGGGAAGCCACGGATTTCTGAGCAAGGTTGCCCTCACCGGCACCGCTGGCAGCCTGGCTTACAGTCTCACCTACTCCACCCTCCTCGCCGGGAACGGCTACGATATAGTCGCCGGCGTCGCGGTTGACATCAATCAAAACGCATACCTGTCCGGCAACACTACCTCCACTAACGCCATCGGCAATGGCTTTCCCGCCAACGCCAATGGCTATCAGTTGGCATCGAACTCTCCGGGAAACCCCCAGTTTTTTGCGAGCAAGATCAACACCAACGGCGGCGGCCAGCAGAGCATGCTTTATTCCACTTTTTTTGGTGGCGGCTATCCTGACGTCGCCATCGCCGGCCTCTGCACTCCGTCGAACCTGGTGTTTCCGTGCGGCGGCGTCGCGGTCGACCCCTCGGGGAACATGTACATTACAAGCACCACCAACATGCTTCCCGTGCAGGGACCGAACGGCGAGGTACCGTTTCCACTTCTCAACGCGTGGCAGCCCTGCCTCAACCAGGGCAGCTCAACCGCTACCTGCACCTCGAACAGTCCCACCACCATGACCGATGCATTCGTCGCCAAGTTCAATCCCAATTTTGATGGTCCTTCGAGCCTGATCTTTGCGACTTATCTAGGCGGCGCAGGAAGCGAAACCGGTAACGCCATCGCGGTAGATGCCTCTGGCAATGCCTTTGTCACTGGCTCCGCGAACTCGCCGACTTGCACTTCGTGCACGACCCCGGGGTCGTGGGTTGGTCCCGGAGCTTTTCAAACCGAAGGCTATCGAGGGACCCCTCCCAACCCCAATGCCTTTATCGCCGAGCTCGGTAATTCCAATGGGGGGGTGTACCCGCTCACCTACTTAACCTATTTGGGAGGTCCCGGTCCCGACGTCGGCAACGCCATCACGGTAAGTTCCGTGGATACGGCCTTCGTGGCGGGCTCGACGTCAGGAGGCTTTTCCCCAACCAACCCCATCCAGCCAAACCCGCCGATCAGCTCGTACAACGGTGCTTACGGCGGCGGCGGAGACGCTTTCGTTGCTGCAATTTCAACCACAACACAGCAGACGGACGTCTTTCAGGCGAGCGTGGCTCAGGGTGACTTCGTAACTTTTCTCGGCGGGAGCGGGCCGGACGAGGGCACGGGGATCGCCATCGATATTTATGGCGCCACTTACGTGGCTGGCACCACCGGATCAGTGAATTTTCCTGTTTCTGCGAGTCCAGCAAGCGCATTGCAGGGAACCTTCAACGCAACCTCGACGGATGCCTTCGTAAGCAAACTTGGCGCTCTCAGCAATCTGACGGTGACGACTGCGTCCGCCAGTCCAGCTCCAAGTCCTGCCGCGGTGGGAGTTCCAATCGCGTTTACCTTCAACATCACGAACACTGGACCTGACCCCGCCAGCTCGGTGAACTTTTACGCGACGGTGCTGCCGAATACGGGATTGGCGTCGCTTTCGTCGCCTCCGACGGGCACACTCACGGCGGGTACCGGATCCTGCTCCACGGCCGAGGGGCAAAACGAGATCGTGCCTTGCACCATTTCGACGCTGGGTGTCAGCACCACCCCAGCCTCGGTCCAAATCAATGTCACCACCAATAACACAACTAACCCTGTCGTCACCCAGGTGACGGTATCCGGCACTGCGAGCGCGAATGGCAGCAGCACCCAGATCAATTCGCCGGCGCAGGTAGTGAATATCGTCGACTTCACGATTAGCGCCAGTACTCCCACCCCAATCATTACGGCAGGACAAGCTGCGACCATCCCGGTTACGTTTTGTCCTTCGGTTCCGAGCCTGGGCTACAGCGCCAACATCATGCCATCCGACTCCATCTCGCCGACGATGGATACGGCGAGCACCCCGACCTTCGCCCCCACCCCCGTCGTTCTGACCGGCAGCGCCTGCGCAAGCACCACGCTGACGATTCCTACCGTTGTCCGCCCCGTGACCGTCGGGAGCATCTGGCGTGGCGGCTCCTTCTACGCCTCCTGGCTTCCCATTGTCGGGTTAAGCCTGATGGGACTCGGGATCGGCGCCGGTCGCAAACGCCGCCGTCGCTGGCTGATCGGAATGGTGCTCGGTATCATCGCGGGCGTGATCATTTTGCTGCCGGGATGCTCCTCGCCGAGCACTCCGAACACGACCCCGGCTGGCACGCAGGCCGGGATCTACAACATCACCATTGTTGGCGCGTCCAGCCTGGCAACGGGTGCGTCGCACAGCACTACGGTGCAGTTGCGCGTCGACTAAACCGGCGAACACAGCCAAGAAATCTCGACATAGCAGACGACGATAAGAGCCTTCGCTCCGGCGAAGGCTTTTTGTTTCCGACCGGCAGTTCTCCGCCAAGTTGTTGCAAGTGTAGGAGATCCCGTCCTTGACAATATTTCATATTGCGATATCATTATCGCGATTTGAAATATATGACACTGGGCGAGAAAATTCGTTACCTTCGCGAAGTCGAGGGCTCCCTCCGCGGACTGAATCGCCCGCTTACCCAGCAGGAGTTGATGAAGGGCATTCAATCGGAAACCGGGAAAAAGATCAGCCAGTCGTACCTCTCGCAGATCGAGCGCGGCAAGCGCCCGCACATGACGCAATCTTCGCGCACCCTGTTGGCGCGATTTTTCAAGGTGCATCCGGGTTTTCTGGTGGATGACCCCGAGGGCTATCACACCGAACTGGTCAGCGACCTGCGCACGACCGAAGGCCAGCTCGACGTCTGGCTGCTGCAAGGATCCGAACGCTTCGCCAGCGACCCGGAGGTGAGCGACGCGCTGATCCAGGTTGCGCGTGACAAAGACACGCGGCGTTGTCTCCTGCTCCTCGGCGAAATTTTGAACACCTCCGGACTGGCCGACCGCTTGTTCGAAGCATTGCGTCCCGAACTTGCGCGTGCCACCGGCACCGCACCAAGGAGGCGAAACACATGAATTGGACCGTGACCTGGTCTGATTTTTACCTGACCTGTTTCGCCCTTGGCTTTCTGCTGAGCGCGATTTCGTTTCTCGTCGGCGGACTGCACGGGCACTTGCATCTGCCGCACTTCCCAAATTTCGGCGGTCACGTCGACGTTCCACATGCTCCGGGCGGACACGCCGGCGGACCTCAGCATGGCGCGCCTGCGGGAGGCGACGGTGGCGACGAATCACCGGTCTCGCCATTCAACTTCGTTACCC
>Ga0302180_10001293_pt1 | contig 20099 bp, 13 predicted proteins | sample I_Palsa_E3_2_FD_200575 | JGI IMG/M metagenome (GOLD analysis project Ga0302180, IMG submission 200575) | Peat permafrost microbial communities from Stordalen Mire near Abisko, Sweden - I_Palsa_E3_2 | ecosystem: Environmental > Terrestrial > Soil > Palsa > Peat permafrost | place: Sweden... | reverse complement strand
GCTGAACGAGTATTCAATCTCGTTCCCCCCGACCGGCATGGTGCTGCGAAACGTCACTTCCTGTGCGTGAACCTTCCCGGCTAAGTTCCCGTTGTAAATCTCGCCTTGATGCACTCCGGTGACTGCGCCTTCCTGTTGCTCCAGCAGAAAGCGTTGCCGGCCTTCGCCGCAGAGGTATTTCATTTGCACATCCCAGATTCCGGCGACGTTCGCAGGTGGACCTTGCCGGATTTCGGGTGCGGAGAAACCTGGCGGATGAGAGAGCGCGGCGAAGATTGCATCCGCCACAATCTTGTCATCGCCCGGCATCATCATGTAGGGCATGATGGTGACTGAACTTTCCATTTCATCCGGGCGGCTCCCGCTCCATTCATCAAACTGGATGCGCGGAGTGCCGGCGTCGAGTGTCTTTGCCAGCTCGTCTCCGGTGATTTTGAGCGCATTGCCATCCCACTTGATCCGCAGCCGGGGAGAGTGATTCGACAGATCCTCAGGCATGAGGTACTCGGTGCTCACCGAGGGTAGGGGTTTCACTTTGGCCTCGATGTTGGCCAACCAGCCCTTCCACGTCTTCCATTCCGCGTCGTGGTCGCGCCTGGTCCACACCTCGACGGCGGTCAGCATGCCCATGATTTCTTCCTTGCCTACCTTCATGGAACGTCCCACGTTGTGGTGCGGTGCTGCCTGGAACCAGGCCGCCTGAACCAGGTCTTTGCGTCCCAACAATAATCCCGCGCACTGCGGTCCGCGCAGGCATTTGCCACCGCTATAACCGACGAAGGTCGCGCCTGCCGCAAGATGGATGTTTGGGATGGTGAGGTTTTCTGCCGCCGCGTCCACGAACACGGGAATATTTTTGAGCTTAGCGGCACTACAGATATTCGCGATGCTGAGAGGGCCGCTGGCGGCCGCGGGAGAAGACAAGATATAGATCATCGCGGTTTGCGGACCCATGCTCGCCTGCAACTGCTCGGGCGTCTCCACCTCGACCACCTCAACGCCCAGAATACGTGCGCCTACATCGTAGGGGTTGCGCGAATGCTTAGGGATGATCACCTGGCTCTTCAGGCCACCCTTGGCCAGGTAGGGCATCTTTTGCGATTTTTCAGGATCGGTGCCGGCGATGCACGCCGCGGTTGCGCCCGCGATCGCGGCTGCGCAGCCCGCCGTAACGATACCCCAATCGGCGCCGGTAATCTTCGCCAGGCGCGCACCCACGGCGGCCATGAGCTCGTCCATGTTGACGTAGTGGCGCGAAGCCTCTTCCATCGCCTGCTTCACTTCGGGTAAAGAGAGCGAGCCGCTGATGATGGTGTAGGTGCCCTTGGCATTCACCAGCGGGCGCACGCCGATCTGCTCATACAGATTAGGTCCGGCTGGGTCCGCCACAGGCGTCTTCGCTGCATGGAGCGTGCCCGGCACAAGCGCCGTGGCCGCCCCGGCCATGACCGAACGTTGTACGAATTTGCGCCTGCTCAGTTTTGAGCCGTTAAAATTTTCCATGCTCACCTTGCCTTCCCGGCAGATTTAAATAAGAGTGTCGCAAATGAAGAGACTGAACGCTTCCACATGGCCCTCATTTTCTTGACACCATGCAAGATCGCCAGTACCCTCTGTTTTATCATCGTTTAGTTTTCTTTATCGTCGTTTGGTTTCGGGTCCCGCCACAATTCATATTTGAGAGGTGAGGTGCCATGAATCGACTCTTCGCATTCGTGTGTTTTGCTGTCCTAGCTGCTGGTTTACTCTTGGGTACCCTACCCGCGAACGCTGCTATTACCGGTTCGATTTCCGGAGTCGTCACTGACCCCAGCGGCGCCGTGGTGCCAGGCGTCACCGTCGTCGCCACCAGCGTCTCGACAAACGTGCAGAGCAAGGCGGTCACCGACTCTAAGGGCTTTTATAGATTTCCCACTCTTAATGTTGACACCTACAATGTCACCGCCAGCCAGGCTGGATTCCGCGATTACGCGCAGCGCGGGGTAAAGATCGATACTAATTCTGCCCTCCGCATCGACATCTCGATGGAGCTCGGGTCGGTCACCAATACTGTCAGCGTAAAGAGCGATGCACTGCAAGTGGAGACGCAGAGTACTCAGAACGGCGTGGTCATCGAGGGCACCAAGATCACCTCTGTGCCGCTGAATGGACGTTCCTACATCGACCTGTTGAAGTTGCAACCAGGCGTATCGCCATATTCCCATAGTCAGGACAGCTCCACGTCGGGAGTCGGTGCGACCCAGGTGTCGGGCGACCTGGACAACGGCCAACAATCCGTCAACGGCGGCCGCAGCGGATCCAACGCATTTATGGTGAATGGGGCCAACGCAGAAGAAGGCGTGCACAACGGCGCCGCGATGATCCCTAATCTCGACTCCATCGCTCAGTTCCGCATCATCACGAACAACTTCGACGCGGAGTATGGAAACTACAGCGGCGGCCAGGTCAATGTAGTCACCAAGTCAGGAAGCAATCAGTATCACGGGACGGTCTTCGACTTCCTGCGCAATACGGATCTTGATGCCAGAAACTACTACTCTCCAACGCGTGGCGTTTTCATCCAGAATCAATTCGGAGGAACGGCCGGGGGGCCGATCCGCAAGAACAAGATGTTCTGGTTTGCCGACTACCAGGGAACGCGACAGATTTTAGGACAGACACAGAACTATGTCGTTCCATCCAGCGCTGACCAGACGGGAAACCTTATTGACCAGATCGGCACTATCAATCAACCGGGGTTTAGCGGCGCAGTCACCGGTGTCGGTTGGGCGAACCAGCTTTCTCAGACGTTGGGCTATCCCGTTACTCAGGGCGAACCCTATTACTCTTTTGGCTGCACCCCCAGCTCCCCAGTTGGAACTTGCGTCTTTCCGAATGCGGTCATCCCCCAAAGCGCGTGGTCGCCGGTGGCGGTGAACACGCTGAAGTACCTCCCTCCGGAAAACGGATTCACCAACGGTAGTCCTAGCTACTCCACCTCTGCCTTCAACCAGACGTTGAGCGACAATAAGGGGAGTGGCCGGATAGACATTCCTACGCGAATCGGCGCCGTGTTCGGCTATTACTTCTTCGATCGATACGGTACGGTGAATCCCTATAGCCAGGTAACCGTCCCAGGGTTTGCAGCAACCAATCGGGGTCAAACCCAAATGATCAATTTAGGTTTGACCACCACGTTCAACTCGTCGACCGTCAACGATCTTCGTCTCGCCTATCTGCGCGATGTAAACCAGACGGGTCAACCGACCGCCGGCCAGGGTTTGGGCGTCACCCTTGCCTCACAGGGCTTTGTGACTCCGTGGGGCCCCGCGGGCGGTATCTCCCCCATCCAACCTGCGTATGAGGGTGTCACGAATCTCATGTTCAATAATTTCTCGCTTGGCGTCCCGCCTGACGCATTGAGGCAATACAACAACACCTTTCAGATCCTCGATAACGTCACCAGGATTATTGGAACGCACACTCTGCAGTTTGGCACCAACCTCCACTACAACCAGATCAACGAACGGAATTACGACTGCTATAACGGATGTTTTGGTTTCAATGGCTCAGAGACTGGCTATGACTTTGCCGATTTCCTGATCGGGGCGCCGAACAGCTTTGTGCAGGCCAGCCAGCAACTCCTCGACTCGCGCAGCAAATACTACGGGTTTTATGCTCAGGACAGCTGGCGTGCATCTCGTAATCTCACCCTGAATTTCGGCCTGCGTTGGGAAGCGTCTACGCCCTGGTACGACACCCAGAACAAGCTCGAGACGGTGGTTCTGGGTGAGCAGTCGCAAGCTTTCCCCGGTGCTCCCCTGGGATTGGTGGTTCCAGGAGACCCAGGAATTCCGCGCACGCTCGGGCCCACCAAGTACACCAACTTTGCTCCTAGAATTGGCTTTGCGTATGCGCCAGAGGCGAGCGACGGATTTCTCGGTAAGATTCTCGGCGGAGCCGGAAAAACCAGCATTCGTGCCGGTTACGGCATCTTCTATAGCTCTATCGAGGACGCCACTGGATTCGTCGAGGTGGGCGACGCTCCTTATGGCAACTACTATTCTGTCGAAAACACTGAGCTGGCTACCCCGTTCGTCGACCGGCCGTCGGGAACTCCGGCGGGACAGAAGTTTCCCTTCGTCTTTCCTCCAACCAACGTTTCTCCCAAAAATCCCGATACAACCTTCAACTGGGCGGCAGCGACACCCATCGGCGGATCCGACTATTACTACTACAAAAACAAGATGCCCTATGTTCAGGAATGGGAACTTTCTCTCCAGCGCCAATTGGGAACCGCCACTGTACTCAGCGTGAACTACGTCGGCACGGTGGGGAGGCAGTTGCTGACGTTTGAGGAATCCAATCCTGGGAATCAGGCCCTCTGCCTCCAATTGAACAATCCAGCCAACGTGGCGCCCGGTACCGCGACCTGCGGCCCCCAAGGCGAAGATTCGGTTTACACCACGGCGAGCGGCCAGACAGTGAACGGAACCAGGCCCTTCGGGCTTAACTTCAACAGCAATCCGTACATGAAGACGGCGGTCAGCTCCAGTTTCAACTCGCTGCAGGTTTCGCTGGAGCATACTGAAAAATACCTCAACTTCCTGATTGGTTACACTTTTGAAAAGTCGCTGGACAACGGCTCGGACTCCTTTGATGCGACCAATCCGATAGATCCGGGCCAGACCCGCGCGTTATCGAGCTTTGACGTTCCCCATAACCTGGTCGCGAGCTACACCGTGCAGTTGCCTTTCGATCACTTCGTCGGGGGAGGGGATGTTGCTAAGCGGTTCACTGCGGGCTGGGAGCTTTCCGGCGTATCTACATTCGCCAAAGGAGAGCCAATCCAGTTATCTGAGAATGATGATAATTCACTTCTTGGCGCCTTTAATGCAAGCGTAGATGTGCCAAGCTACGCCAACAACGGCACCCACCTTTTTGAAAATAAGAACCCGCGGAAGGGGTTGCCATATTTCACCCCGGGCTTCTTCCAGCCGGAACCAGTCGGTCAAGTAGGAAACGCAATGCGGCGATACTTCTCCGGTCCTGGGCTCGACAATTATGATATGGCTCTGCTCAAGAGCACCGCGATTACCGAGAGCACCAAATTGCAATTCCGGGCTGAAGCCTTCAACGTCTTCAACCATGCGCAGTTCAAGAATCCGGATGGGCTTGTCAACGACACCAACCAGGGCGGATTTGGTTATGTGACCTCGGCAAACGATCCCCGTATCATGCAAGTGGCATTGAAGTTTCTCTTTTAAAGAGGTTCCTTGACGAAGTTGAGTTGGTGGCCTGGCATCTTCGTCTGTGTCGTCGTTTTTGGATCAGGCTCAGTCGGGACCCTGCATGCACAAAAGCGAGGCGCAGCGATCTTTGCCGCTAACTGCGCCGGTTGTCACGGTGCAGATGGCCGCGGAGGAGAACACGCACCCAACATTGCTACGGCCCCTCAAGTGCAGCACTTGATGGATCGCGAACTGGCCGGCATCATCCACAACGGAATTTCCGGGGCCGGCATGCCGGCTTTCTCGTCACTCAAACCACAGGAAATAACGGATGTCGTCGCCTGGTTGCGGATCCTGCAAGGAAGAGGCGACATCGTGAAGCTCCCCGGGGATGCGAATCGCGGCGAAGCGCTATTCTTCGGAAAAGCCCAATGCTCTGAGTGCCACATGGTCAACGGCAAAGGAGGCTTTATCGGCGGCGATCTATCTTTTTACGGGGCGAATGCCAAGCCAGATCAAATGCGCGCCATCATCCTCAATCCCGAGAAAAATCTCCCCTCGGAGAAGAAAGCTACCACTGTAGTGACAAATAAGGGACAAACGATCACCGGAATGCTCAGAGGAAACAACAACTTTTCGCTTTCCGTGCAAACGACCGACGGAGCTTTTCATTTCCTGCAAAAAACAGACCTCACCCAGGTAGATCTCGGCTCCCACTCCCTGATGCCGGCCGCCACATTGGATAGCAAGGAAGTGGACGACCTGGTGAGCTACCTGCTCCATGCCGGGGCCGAAAGCGCCAAAGGCTCCCCCGAACACGCATCGCGAGCGGACGATCATGACGATTAAAAGCATCATCGCTGCTCTCATGTTGGTAGGCGTTGTGAGCCTACAGGCGGACAACCGCAAATTTTCGCTGGAGGCCGATTCGCCCGCATTTTGGAACCTGTTCGACCGCAATGCGCAATTGACCAAAGTGGCCTCAGGCTTCGGTTTCACAGAAGGTCCGGTTTGGGACGAGACCGGCTACCTCTGGGTGAGCGATGAGACCCTGAACAAAATATTCAAGGTAAACACGCTCACGGGTCAGAAGCAGGAAATCATCTCGCTCGGCGATCCTGACGGCAATACCTACGATCGGCAACACCGGCTTTTGGATTGCGCCAGTGTTCTGCGCGCCATTATCCGCCTCTCGCCTGACGGCAGAAAATACGATATTGTCGTCGACCACTACCAGGGCAAACGCTTGAACAGCCCCAACGATGTGGTGCTCGGCCCCGATGGCGCCATTTACTTTACCGATCCGACCTCCGACCTGCCTAAGGATCAAAAGCAGGAAATTCCTTTTAAGGGGGTGTATCGAATAGCGTCTGATGGTCAACTCCAATTGCTCACCAAAGAGCTTGAGGACCCCAACGGGCTGGCCTTCTCGCCGCAAGGTACAAAGTTCTACGTAGACGACTCGACGCAACGGAACATCCATGTCTACGATTTTCGAGACGGGCAATTAAGCAACGGACGAATTTTTGGGATCGAACCAGGTGGCCCGAACGAAGGTGTGCCGGATGGTATGAAGGTCGATCGCCAGGGCAATTTGTATGTGGTGGGGCCAAGGGGAATATGGGTCTGGGATCAGGCTGGGCATCACCTGGGAACGATAGTCGTGCCCGAACAGCCCGCCAATCTGGCGTGGGGCGACCGAGACTACTCTACGCTCTACATAACCGCAACAACCTCGGTGTATAAAATCTCCACCCGTGCCCACGGCTTTGTTCCATATCTGCCTGGGAAGTAAAGGTGTAGTGCAAATGAGTCATCGTTTCCAGCGCCTCTTTCTCTTGCTGTCTCTTTCCGTCAGCACAGTCATTGTTTCCGCTCAGACCCCTGGCTTTAAGGCCATCCAGCCGCCGGGTTCTGACCCCGCTTACAGCGCCGGCATGCTCGCCAACGGCACGCTGTATGTATCGGGGCAGGGAAGCTCTGCCAAAGATTTCTCCGCGCAGATGAACGATGCCATGCAAAAGGTCCGGGTGGTATTGCAAGGGGCAGGCATGGATTATTCCAACGTCGTCTGGATGAATATCTACCTGACCGGCGAACACAACCTGCCGGCCATGGAAGACGCCTACTGGCAGACGATTGGGCCCAACCCTCCTGCACGGACAGTCTTGACGGTTGCCGCGCTCCCCAGCGGAGAGATGGTCGAAATCAATTGCATCGCCGTTGCCGGCGAAAAAACCGCAGTCTGGCCGGACGGATGGGCGCGAGGCCCACATATCGATCCCCCCGCGGTGCAGGCGGGCGAAATTCTGTATCTCTCGGCGCAGGGCGGAAAGCCCGGATCGGATTTCTCTCAAGAGACCAAACAGGCGCTGGAAAATGTCAGCACCATCCTGAGTGCCGCCCACATGAGCATGAAGAACGTTCTGTGGGTCAATCCCTACATGAGCGCGGATGGTCAGTATGACGTCATGGGCAAGGTGTACCGCACTTACTTTGAATTTGGCAACACGCCCGGTCGAGGCACCATTCAGGTTGTCGGCCTTCCTCGTGGACAGCACATTGTCTTCAGTTGCATTGCCGGAGAAGATCTCAGCAAGCGCAAGGCCGTGCGCCCGCGCAATATGCCTCCCAGCCCGACTGCGAGCCCGGGAATTCTCTACGGTGATACCTTGTATCTTTCCGCCAAGGACGGCTTCATCCCCGGACAAGGCATGGTCACGCCCCTGTTCGATTTGCAACTGCGACAGTCCATGCGAAACCTTCTGGACGGTTTGGAAGAGGTCAACATGGACTTCTCCAACGTTGTATTCTCCACCGTCTACCTGCGGCAGATGAAGGACAACGGGCAGATGAACGATCTTTACAACAAGTTCTTCAAACCGCCCTATCCTGCCAGATCGACGCTGCAACAAAATCTGGACGTGAACAACGAAGCTGCCGAACAAATTTCCTTCATTGCGGTCCGGCGTGAGCCGGCAAACACCAGCGAGGCTTCACGATGAATCGCAGGACTTTCGTTAAATGGGCTTCCGCCTTCCCGCTCCTGGCCCAGGTGGGCCTTGAGCAGGCAATGGGTACCGGCTGGGCCGAGGTCGCCCGCAACTCTACCGAAAACATTTACACGCGGCTGGGAGTCAAGCCGCTCATCAATGGGCGTGGAACCTGGACCTACCTCAGCGCCAGCCTGGAATTGCCCGAAGTAAGAGCCGCCCAGGTAGAGGCCGCCCAGCATTTCGTAAATATCTTCGACTTGCAGAAAGCGGCGGGCAAGCGTCTCGCGGAGCTAACCGGTGCGGAGTCCGGCATGATCACCTCGGGCGCGGCCGGCGCCATGGCCGTGGGAACCGCGGCCTGCATAGCGGGAACCGATCCGGACCGCGTATGGCAACTGCCCAACACCGACGGCCTCAAAAATGAAGTTGTGATGGTCGGCGGACGAAGCGTCTTCGACAGCGCCATCCGCCTGGCCGGCGGCAAACTCGTCCTGGTGGATTCCGCAGAACAGATTCCCAACGCCATTACGTCTCATACAGCGATGGTCTACACCACCTCCCCTCCCGAACAACTGGCCAAGGAGATCGCCGCTTCCAAGGCCCATCAGATCCCCATTTTCATGGATGCAGCAGACGGCATCCCTCCGGTCAACAAGCTGCAGTTGTTCGCCAAAATGGGTTGCGACCTGTACACCTTCAGCGGCGGTAAGGGACTCTGCGGTCCACAATCCAGCGGCATCCTCCTGGGCCGCAAAGACCTCATCGAAGCGGGTTTGGCCAACAGCAACCCATGGGAAGGCGCCGTATGCCGCCCGATGAAAGTAGGCAAAGAAGAAATCATGGGATGTTTAGCGGCTGTTGAAACGTGGCTGAAGATGGATGTGGGCAAGCTCAACAAGGAATGGGGAACGCGCGTGCAGCGCATTGCCACCCTGGTCGAAACAGTCCCCGGGGTCGAGGCAAAAGTCTATATGCCCGAAGAGAATCAATGCCCTACACTCATGATCACCTGGGACCAAAAAGGCTGGCGCTACACCACCGCCGATTGTGCCAGGGAATTGCTGGAAGGAACACCTTCGATCGCCGTGCTGACCGAAGATAATCCGAGTGATGTGTTATCTCGCAAGCAGACGTTGCCCAGGCCACATCGGCATGAAGACAAACTGCAGATCGTTTCCATGACGCTTCGACCGGGCGAAGAAATCATTATCGGCCAGCGCCTGCGGCAATTACTGACCCAGGCCCGCCGGCAGGCGGCTTAACCATGAGGAACCTTGCTTTTTTCTGTTGGTTGCTCCTCACCGCCCCGGTCTGCGTAGCGTGTGAGGTCCATCCGGTAGCCTTCGAGGGCTGGCAGGCGCAGCAGGTCTCGAATGACTGGGTGCAACTCACCTTCGTTCCCCAATTGGGTGGCCGGCTCATGCAAGTCAGCTTCAATGGTCATCCCTACCTGTTCGTAAACCCGGTCTACAAAGGCAAATACATTTCTCCCGAAGAAGCGGCCGGTCGTTGGATTAACTATGGCGGTGACAAAATCTGGCCATTACCCGAAGGCAATGACGACGAACAGCACTGGCAGGGAGCTTCCACGCCGTTAGACGACGGGGCCTACGCCTTCTCTGTCGTTAGCCAGGGCCAACGGTGCACCGTGCGTCTCGAAGGCCCGCCGGACCCTCCTACGGGCCTCCAGTACACTCGCGAGATCAGCATCGGCAGCGATTCTCCTCAGATCTTTTTTCATGCGACCACGAAGAACTTCACCGCCCACTCCATCACCTGGTCAGTGCAGTCGGTCTCTCAATACAACCTGTCCGATGCCGGCGACCCCACGCAATACAACCACGAGTTCCGCGCATTTACTCCTCTCAATCCAAATTCTGCCTACCTGCTCGGCTACCACGCCCGTGATGGACTCGCTAATGATCCCGCATACAGCGTGAAGGGTGGCCTGTTCCAGCTGAACTGGAAATATCTAGAGAGCGAAGTGTGGCTTGACTCCACCGCCGGTTGGATTGCCATTGTCGACGGCGCGACCCGCTACGCCATGGTGGAAAGAACCAGGCACGTCGACGGCGGAGATTATCCCAGCAAAGCGAGCATTATTTTTTACAAGAATGGCCCCACGCTTGAGCTGAATGCGAAAGGTATGCCCTATCTCACCTCCACAAACCTTGACCTGACGCCGTATTACATGGAAGCAGAGATGAACAGCCCCATGGCTGTTCTGGGCCCCGGTGAGAGCTATACCTTCGATACCACCTGGTTTCCCTCGCGTCTGAGCGGCGATTTCACGACCGTGACCGAAGCCGGTCTTGTGGGGCAGCCGCTGGCGGCGCGGCGCACCGGCGATAAGATCGAGCTCTCCGGCAGCTTTGGCGTTTTCTTTCCCGGCGAACTCAAGGCTTTCCTCTACGACGAGGGAGGGCTGGGAAAAGATCAAGTACCCCTGACAGCGGTCCGTCCTCAGGAACCGGTGAGCCTTCATCAAACCATTACTGCCGCCAGGAACATAGCCCGTGTTTCTATTCACCTTATCGACAGCGGTGGCGCGGATCGCGGAGCACTGGGAGAAGTATCCGTTACCATCAGCGATGGGGGCCGTTGAGCGCATGAAGCTCGGTCGACTGTGGGTGCTATTCATTTGCGCGTGTACCTATGCTTCGGGGCAAATCAAAGACGATTGGCCTTCGTACAACGGCGACTACACAGGCAAGCGGTTCAGCGGTCTCGCTCAGATCACTCCGCAGAATGTTGCCCACCTGCAGGCGCAGTGGGTCTTTCACACCAAGACCCCCGGCGTATTGGAAGCGACCCCGGTCGTGATTAACGGCATCATGTACGTGACGGGTTCGAACGATGCATTCGCTCTGAACGCGCAATCGGGAGAGGTGCTCTGGCACTACTCGCGGCCCATCTCGAGTGGGTTGATTGACGACGCCTCCGGTCATATCAATCGCGGAGTTGCCATATCCGGCACCCGTCTGTTTATGGAAACAGACAATGCTCATCTGCTTTGCCTGGACAACCGGTCGGGCAACCTCATCTGGGACATTGCTTACGCCAACTGGAACAAGAACTACGGGGCCACCGGAGCACCGCTCATCCTCAAAGACAAGGTGTTGGTCGCGACTTCTGGTGGAGATGACGGGGTCCGCGGCTTTCTCGCCGCCTTCGATATCACCACCGGAAAATTAGCGTGGCGCTTGTGGACCATTCCCGGACCAGGAGAGCCGGGCTCTTCGAGCTGGCCGGGCGATACTTACCTGCACGGCGGCGGCACGGCATGGATGCCCGGCACTTATGATGCAGAGCTGAACACGCTCTATTGGGGTACAGGAAATGCATCGCCGGACTACGACGGCAGCGTTCGACCCGGGGATGACTTGTATACCGCCAGCCTGTTGGCCATTGATCCCGATACGGGCAAACTGAAGTGGTACTTCCAATTCACACCGCATGATCTCTATGACTATGACGCGGTGGAAACTCCGGTTCTTGTAGATACGGAGTATCAAGGCCGTCCGAGAAAGTTAATCGTCGAGGCAAACCGTAACGGATACGTTTATGTGCTTGACCGCAGCAATGGAAAGTTTCTATCGGCCACGCAATTCGTTAAGGAGCTGAATTGGGCGAAAGGGATCGATGCTAATGGTCGCCCGGTGACCACTGATACGCAGCCGACTGCAGACGGAGCCCGCATTTGCCCAGGAGTGGAGGGAGCCACCAACTGGTTTTCGCCTACTTACAGTGAGACCACGCGGTTGTTCTATTTCGTGTCTCTCGAAAGTTGTTCAGTATATGTCCGCAAGCCTGCACCCTTCGAAGAAACCAAAGAGTATTACTCGACCGGAACCAAGCGCGATCCAAACGGCAAGAGTTCGCAGACGCTTCTAGCCTTCGACCCGCGTACTCTGAAGTTCGTCTGGAAATACCCCCAGACCGGTGAAAACCACGGCTACGGTGGTGTCATGTCGATAGCGACGGGCTTGATATTTTTCGGGGATAATCAGGGCTTCTTTGAAGCGACCGATGCAACTACTGGAAAGCCGTTATGGCACTTCAATACCGGGCAGACGCTGCACGCCTCACCCATGAGCTACGCCGTGGACGGAAACCAGTTTGTAGCCATAGCCGCGGGCAGCGATCTGTTCAGCTTCGCCTTACCCCATTAGCGCTGTCGAAAATAGCGGATTAGTAGACCCTGCAGCGTTGATTTCATTGGGCGAACGAGTGAACGAGTGCTGCAACCAGCCCCAAGCGAATCAGGTAGCGAAGTGGAGGGACCTGCGGTTTCTCCCGCGGCCATAAGGCTTTCCTCGTCCTCTAAAAACCCAATTTGGACAAGACTGGCACAAAGCCGCCCCTCCCCCTGAAACCGACGCCGCGATAATGTCATGCATTCCGCGGATCAACGCTGCGAAAGCCATAAGTCTCATAAGTGGTGGAGATCTTTCCCTGCTCTACGCGCACCACGGTGAAGCCTTCAGGCGTACCCATCCGGGTTCCATGCCACCAATTACCGCACACGGCCCCGCTGGTGATGTAGGGAACGTCCTTCCACACAACTCGCTCGTTAACGTGCGTGTGCCCCTGCAGAACCCCGAGCACATTGTGGCCTTCGAAAAGTGCGATCACTTCATACGCATTGACCACGCTCAACCCGTGATGTTTTGGCTCCGGTTCGGGCGCCGGGACGTAGGAGGCGAAGGCAGTCACCAAAGGAATATGTATCGACACGATGATCGGCGTCGACGGTGGCAATCCACCCAGGTCGCTCCTTAGCCACGTGAGTTGCGCGCCATCCACGCGGCCTTCATAGGATCGGTCACTGGTGATCCCGATCGAATCCAACACGATGAAGTGCACACCCTTATGATCGAAGGAGTAGTACGTCCTGCCGAACCGCTCCTCAAACATCTTCTTGCCGTAGAGCGGGTCTGACTCTGCCACGCCGCTGCTTGGATAAATACCGAAGCAGTCATGGTTTCCCATCGTGTGATAGATCTTCATGCCCAGGTCCTGTTCTGTCTTGGCATACAGGTCAAACACGCTTGTTGCTCGCGAACGGTTAACCTCCAGCGCATCAAAGACGTGGTCCCCGCCCTGCAAGACGAAATCGCTTTTGATGGTGCGCGCCTTCTTGAAGCACTGATCGCATCCCTGCGCAGCGTTCAGCTCCGGCTGCAAATGGGTATCCGTGATGAAGAGAAAGGTAAAGTCCTGCGAACCGGCTGTATGCCCCACCGGCGATAAGCTGTGCAGCGATGGGCCCATCCACGTGGAAAACCCGGCTGCGCCGGTCAGCGCAAGAAAGCGTCGACGGTTCATCAGCATAGTGTCTACGCCAATTCCAACGCGATCTTCCGCGCATCCGGCTCCATCCGCCCAATCCGAAAACTGCGGATCTGTCCGGCGCTCAGGGCCTCGGGCTTGCTGGCGGCGACGCTGGGGCCACCCTTCCAGCGCGCCTTCAACATGGAGCTAAGCGAGGAAAGATCCACCTTACCCTCGACCGCCGCTGCTGCGGCAACGGGAGTCTCCGTGCTGATCCGGTACGAACCCTCGATACCTTCTCCGAGTTCCACCCTCGCCAAGCCCTGAGAGACCTCCACAATGCGGCCAGTCGCCACGCTGCCCACCGGATGCTCAGCAAGATATTCCTCCACCGTGACCGAGGTCCGTTGCTTCATGCTCAGCCGTAGCTGACGCTTCGCTTTATCGACCTCAAGCACCTGCGCCTTGACCATCTGGCCGACGCGAAGCACATCCTGGGGATGGTGAATATGCTTCTCGGCGGTGATCTCGCTCACGTGGACCATGCCCTCAACGCCCTCCGCAAGCTGGACAAAGGCGCCGAACTTGGTGAAGCTGGTAACCGGTCCTTCAATCGCCGAACCCGCCGGAAACTTCTGCTCCGCCTCCGCCCAGGGATCGCCCAAAGTCTGCTTCAAGCCCAACGAGAGACGGCGTTCCGCCATGTTCACGCCCAGCACAACTGCTTCTACGGTGTCTCCCGACTTAAGCACATCGCTCGGCTTTCTCACCTTCTTGGCCCAGGACATTTCCGACAGGTGGATCAGTCCCTCAACTCCGGGCTCCAACTCGACGAATGCTCCAAAATCGGTGACCCGGGTGACCACGCCGTGGACCCGGTCTCCCGCCTTCAACGTGGCTGCGACCGCATCCCAGGGATGGGGCAGAAGCTGTTTCATGCCCACCGAGATGCGCTGCTTTTCGGGGTCGATCTTAAGCACTTTGGCTTCGATCTGTTGGCCCACGGAAAGCACATCTTCCGGCTTATTGACCCGGCTCCACGAGATGTCGCCTATATGGAGGAGCGCATCCACCCCACCTATATTGACAAACGCGCCATAGCCAGTGAGGCTGCGCACTTCGCCATGAACGGTTTCGCCTTCTTTGAGCTCACCGTACCTGCGCTCCCTGGTGGAGCGATCTTCCTCTTCCGTGAGCACGCGGCGGTCCACCACGACATCTTCGTCGCCCACATCCAGCTTGATAATGCGGCAGCGAATCTGCTGCCCTACTAGTTTTTCGAGTTCCGCGGCGTCGCGCGTTCCACTGCGTGAGGCCGGCATGAATGCCCGCACGCCCACATCGACGCTCACACCGCCTTTGACTACGCCAGTCACCGTGCCGGCGATCGGCGTCTTATCTTCAAAGGCTCGTTCCAGCGAGGACCAGTCGCGGGGCTGCTCTACTTTGAAGCGTGACAGCTCGTAATAGCCCTCGAGGTTGCGGCCCTTGACGGCCACTAGAAACTTATCCCCCGGCTTGACCGCTTCGTTGGCGCTTTGAAAAGGCGCCAGCGGGAGCACGCCTTCGGTCTTGTAGCCAATGTCGACAAATACCGAATCGACAGAGACGGCAACCACCGTGCCTTCGATCTGTCTGCCGCCTTCGCTCGTCCGAGCATGGCTCTGTTCGTACTCGGAAAAGATGGCGTCGAACGATTCGCCGCTTTCCGGTTCCGTGTTCTCGGGTTGTGGATTACTGCTGGTAGGCATCAATTCCGCTCAGGATACCACCTCATCCTCTTCCCGCTCCCGGGGGACGATCATGAAGTGCCTGAGTGCGGTTCCGCGCAGCACGCTGATGTTCTGCGGCTTACCGGCACGTTCCGTGGTCAGCAAACGATGCAGATCGTCGATTCCCCCCACAGGCTTCGTGGCAAACCCGATGATCACGTCCCCCTCTTCCAGATCGGCAACAAAAGCGGCTCCCTTGGGCGCCACTGCAGTCGCCATCACGCCGGTAGGCATAGAAAGCTTGTACTCATACGCCAAACGCCGTGGGATCGGCACATTCTGGGCTGCAATTCCAATAGAGCTGCGGCGCACCCGGCCGTGCTGCAGAATCTGCGCGGCCACGTACTTGGCCGTATCAATGCCCACCGCGAACGAGAGCCCCTGGGCGCCCATAATGGTCGCCGTATTCACTCCAATGACCGCGCCGGATGAGTCCAGAAGCGGCCCTCCGGAATTGCCCGGATTGAGCGGCGCATCGGTCTGAATAATCTCTTCCATCATCCGCCCCGAGGACGCGCGCATACTGCGGCCAAGCGCGCTGACCACCCCGGCCGTCACCGAAAATTGAAAGCCGAATGGATTACCCACGGCGATAGCAATCTGCCCAATCTTTAATCGTTTTGAACTGCCCAGCGTAGCCGGGGAAAAGACGGCATGCTCCGTTCGGAGCACAGCGATATCGGTGTCTCGATCTTCGCCGATGAGCACCGCCCCACTACGGCTGCCATCGGTGAACGTAAGCGAAAGTTTCGCCGCCTGGTGAACTACGTGGCTGTTGGTCAGGATCAAACCGTCGGGAGTAAATACAAAACCGGAGCCCGATCCCTCCGAGCCCGGCCGATTAGCTCGCCGTGCACTTTGCACTTCGATCTTTACCAGCGAACCGCTGACGCGCTCCACCGCCTGGGTCACCGCGCGAGAATAATTGTCCAGTAAATCGGAATCGTCCAGCCTGCCCGCGACGGCATCGCCCGTGAATTCTGATGCGTGTTCCATGTTTTTCCTTTCAAATGGCAACCAGCCCGCGCGTCATGCCAATTGTCACCGCTTCTGTTCTCGTCTGCGCGCCCAGCTTGGACAGAACTGAGCTGACGTGAAACTTCGCGGTATGCTCAGAAATGTTGAGCTGTACCGCCAATTGCTTGTTGGTACGCCCGCGCGCCATCCAACGCAACACTTCCACTTCTCGCGCGGTGAGTTCCTCGGCAATTCGCATTACGTTTGCCGGCGTTGCAGGTGGGCGCGGAACCGTCACCGCAAACCCGGCAACAGTGGCTGCGATTGCAGTCACTAGTTGATGCGCGGTGACCTCCAAAGGAATCACAGAATATATTTTGAGACGCGCCGCGCCACGCACCACGGCGGCGTTGGGCTCGGCCGCGAGCAGCACTGCCGGTATGTCGGAAAAAACTTCCTCGAGCGCCCTGCGGTTGCCCGCTCTGGCCAGGAACGTCTCCGCCTCTGCAATCACAATGACGTCCGGGCTGTCACTTTGCACGCGAAACAGCAGCGTCGAGGGAAGTGCGGCCGGCAACAAGTCGAACTCCCGCGACGCGCGCAAAGCGATAAACCGGTTGGCGTGGACCGTTGAGTCCACGCACGGCAACACCAATAGACGATCGGCGAAGCGATCCGCAACCAGTCTTTCCGATTTGTGATCCTCAGCCACGATCCGCCAGAATTACCTTCAGATCCATTTTTACGCCGCCGCGAATCACCGCGACAGCAACCGGATCACCGACTTTCAGGCTGGATATCTGATGCTGCACCGCGTGCACGTTATGAACTTCCTGGCCATTGACTGACAACAACAAATCACCCACCAGGATTCCCGCTGTCGCGGCCGGCGCATTGGCCTCCACGTGCAGCACCAGCAGAGCTTCATCCACTCCTTGGCCAAACTGGGAACGCAATCCTTCGGGCACAGGAACGGCCTGCATAGCGGCGCCAAGATAGGGGCGAGGCACGTGGCCGCGCTCAAGAATGGCGTCAACGACTCGATCGATGGTCGCTGCGGGCACCGTAATCACCGCATTGCGCGCCAGCGCTGTGCTGTTGATTCCCAGTACCTGCCGGCTTTCATTCACCAGTGCGCTGCCCGACTGGCCTACGTAAAGCTGCAGGTCCGGACGAATGAGTGAATCCATCTGTCCACCCCGCCAGGTTCGCCAACCACTTCCCAGGCGGGCGATGATTCCCGCGCTGGCCGATATGTCGCCCAGGCCGGAGCGGCCCACCGAAAGAACCAACTCACCCACGCGAGCAGGCGTGGCGCCACCAGTCTGCGCAGGGGCGCCTGTTTCCACGCGCAGCACAGCGAGATCGGTCCCGGCATCGCTGCCGGCCAGCGCAGCGTGAACAGGTTCTCCCTGATGCGCTACCTGGAGAGAGTCGGTGCGGCGGAGTCCGTGACGCACAGTGACGACGACTCCCGGCCGCCACACCACCCCACTCGAGGTAGAGCGGCCGCCTCCATGCACCGTCACGATGCTGTCTTCGACGGCTTCAATTGTTTCCGCTATTTTTTTGGAGAGTGCGCTCCAAACTGCCTGATTCTGCTGTAATGCTTCCATGATCTTCTCCCCTTAGGACAAGATCATGGTGACACCGGAGTGGGCCGCGCACATCGCCCACATGACTAGGGCGTGTCAGTCTTTCTGATGGAAAATGGAATTGTTGATGTCTGGCCAGACTTCCTTGAACGCAAAAACGCAGCTATCTATGGCAAGATTGGTAACCCAGCGCTGGTAGGTCTTGGTCAGCGTCCGTTCCTGGCTCGGATAGTAAAAATTTGCAACCCCTGAGAATGCGCCTGCTCCAAGGAACTCGCTGAAGTTGAACGTCTCATGGCCGGAGTCCGAACGGGTCACAGCGACCCGGCTGAATGCATATCCCAGCCGCTTCGCGAAATCCCCCTTGCCCAGCGTGTAATACCTGGTGTCCTGATGCAGGATCGACGGAACGATGAACTCGACAAAGTAGTTTTCATTGATGGCGTCCGCCAGGGTGTGCCAATAGTACCTGCCGTACCCTCGAGCCCCTTGACCAAACTCAGGGTAGGAGCTATCCGCCTGTGCCACTGCGGCTTGGCCGGCGACAAAGATGAAGCTCGAATAATCCACGCTATCCAGCGTGGCCGTCTTGAACTTTTCTTTGATCCCCTGGGGTGGCAATTGCTGATCAGCACTCACCGCCCGAAAATTGGGTATGACAAAAAGAATGCGTTTTGTTTGTCTCCCTTCGGCGAGTGGGTCCACAGGTTGTGACGAAACCCCAGAGGGAGAGGGAGCGCCCGAGGCAACCTGTACCTGCTGCTGTTGAGCATGTTGCTGGTCGCCCGCGCCGGGATCATCGGGAAGATCAGAATCTTTAGATATGTCTGTGAGATAAGCCACGGTTACAGGCTGGCTCGCCGCTTGCATCTCAAGGGTCAGGTTTTCGCCAGTGGTTTCGCCCGCACTTGCTTTTACCGCTGGAGAAAAGATAGCACCCGGCAGAAGTCCAAAAACAAGAACAAACCATCTCGCGGTCGACGTCATACTAGGCCTTTGTTCCAGTATTCCAAGATTGGGTGCAGGTAACTCGTCTGTTATAGGACTTCTTTCGCCGGCGCCACTCTTGCCTTGCACTACCGGGCGGAGCTTAATTGCGCTCACTTACGATGACGTTTGGCATAAAACGACGGTCTCATATTTGACGGGAGAATCGAAGAAGAAGTGTGCAGGGGAGGGAAATAAAGTTCCTTGGAAGCAACTATTTGTCTACAACTTTAGGGTACAAGGTATTTTTTCAATGCCGCCAAACCGTCTTCAATGGCTTGAGGATCAATGGCATAGCTGAAGCGCACATGACCCTCTCCCTGTCCCCCAAATACCACACCTGGAACGGTCGCGACGTGCGCTTTGCTGAGCAGCATTCGGGCCGCCGCGCGGCTGTCTTTGCTGATCTTCGTCACCCGGGGAAAAGCATAGAACGCTCCCTGCGGCATCTCGCAGGGCAGGTCCATTTCGTTTAATCCCTTTACCAGCAGATCTCGCCTTTGCCGGTATTGCTCGCGGCGCGCGTCGATCTCACTGCGCGGGGTGCGCAGGGCCTCGAGCGCGGCCCACTGGGTCATCGTAGAGACACCGTTTACCGAGTACAGAACCAACTTACGCATCCCGGTCATGAATGGTTCATGGGCTACCGCATAGCCCACTCTCCAACCGGTCATCCCATAGCTCTTCGAAAAGGTGTAAGTCGAGATGGTGCGTTCGGCCATGCCTGGCAAGGATGCAATCGAGAAGTGCTCCCCCTCATAAACCAGATCCTCATACGCTTCGTCTGCAATCACGATCAGGTCATGCTCACGGGCAAAGGCGGCCACTTCTTCCGCTTCCGCGCGAGAGAAGACCGTGCCGGTGGGGTTTTGCGGGGTGTTGTAATAAATGGCGCGGGTATTTGGCGTGGTAAAGTCCTCAAGCGTCCGGGTAAGCCCTGCGCTGCGAGCCGTCGCTGTCGGTACCAGCAGAGCCCTCGCCTGGCAGCCTGTGATCATCTCCCGAATAGGCGTCCAATAGGGCGAGAAGAGCAACACGTCATCTCCCGGATCGAGCACTGCCTGAAAGGCAACATATAAAGCGTGTGCTCCCCCGGCGGTCACAATTACGTTCTCTGCGGAAACATCCAGCTTGTTGCGCTCGTTGAGTTTGGCCGCGATTGCCTGGCGCAATGGCTCTACCCCGGAAGAGGGTGCATATCGGGTTTTATTCTCGACCGCAGCGCTTAACAGCGCATATTTCACCGCATTCGGGGTTTCGAAGAACGGCTCACCACCATGGAATGCGTGCACTTTTTGGCCGGCCGCT
>Ga0302180_10001290_pt1 | contig 20111 bp, 20 predicted proteins | sample I_Palsa_E3_2_FD_200575 | JGI IMG/M metagenome (GOLD analysis project Ga0302180, IMG submission 200575) | Peat permafrost microbial communities from Stordalen Mire near Abisko, Sweden - I_Palsa_E3_2 | ecosystem: Environmental > Terrestrial > Soil > Palsa > Peat permafrost | place: Sweden... | reverse complement strand
CCGCCGGCCTGGAGACGGTCGGCGTCCAGGCCGGCCCGCAGGGCATCGGAGTCGACGCGCACCTGTGCGCGGGGGAGCGGCTGTGGGCCGTGGGCGACGTCACGGGCGTGCGGCTGCTGACCCACGTCGGCAAATACCAGGGCGAGGTCGTCGCCGCGAACATTCTGGGCGAGCCCCGCGAGGCCAACTACGAGGCCATCCCGGACGTCGTCTACACCGACCCGCAAGCAGCCTCGGTAGGAACCTTCGAGGCCCAGTTCAGCGCGACCGCCCTGGTTTCCGAGGTGGCCAAGACGGCCACGTACACCCACGCCTACGCCGAATCGAACGGCTTCTTGACCCTGCTCAGCGACGGCGAGCGGCTGACCGGCGCCTACGCGCTCGGCCCGGAGGCCGGCGAGTGGCTGCAGCAGGCCACGCTGGCCATCCGCGCCCGCGTGCCGATCGACGTACTGCGCGATGTCATCCAGCCCTTCCCCACCTTCTCCGAGATCTACGTCGGGGCGCTGAACGCGCTCCACGGCCAGATCACCGCCAACCGCCGGTCCGCCGGGAGAACCCTGGCATGATGCGTCATCCGGGCGCCTGGACTAATCCGTCGACATCCTGGGCGGCGGTCCCGCGGTGCACTACCCCGTCGGAGTACCGCGAGTTCGACGGGATCATGGTTCCGACCCGCCGCCGGGCCTACGTCCGCAACCACGACGGCTCCCCGGTCCGCGACTCGGTCTCGATCGCCGGCGACGTCACCGACGTCACCTTCAGCTAGGAGGAAAACCCATGCGCGCTGACATCGTCCCCGGCGGGATCTTCCCGGACTACGAGCTGACTGACCACACCAAGACGCGGCGCCGACTGAGCGAGCTGCAGGGGGGCGACTCGATGGTCTTGGTGCTCTCACGCGGCGGGTTCTGCCCCAAAGACCACCAGCAGCACCTCGAGCTGGCCGCAAACTACCCGAAGATCCGCGTCGCCTACACCCAGATCGTCACCATCTCGACCGACAACATCCTCAAGACCAACGAGTTCCGCGACTCGGTCGGCGCGCAGTGGACCTTCTTGTCCGACGCCGGCCGCAAGATTCAGAAGGACCTCGACATCCAGGAATATACCGACTCCTACTACGACCCGATGATCCCGTACACGCTCGTGCTCAAGCCGGGGCTGGTCATCTACAGCGTCTACAACGGCTACTGGTTCTGGGGCAGGCCGTCGTTCGAGGATCTCCGCCGCGATCTGCGCGAGGTAACCCGCGAGATCCGCCCGGACTGGGACCTGGCCGCACCCGGCCTTCGCGAGAACTGGGAGGGCGGCGACCACTCGATGCACCACCCGTACCAGGCTGACCACGGACGGAGCCCATCAGCCGCGGACATGCCGAGCGCCGCGGCCGTTTCAGGAGGTGCCTGATCATGGAATACCTCGTCACCATGACCACGCATGTTCCAGCTGGAACGCCGGAAGAAGCCGTCCAGGACATCCGCACCCGCGAGGCCGCTCACTCGCGCGAGCTCGCGGCCCAGGGACATCTGCTGCGGCTGTGGCGCCCTCCGCTGCAACCGGGCGAATGGCGCACGCTCGGGCTGTTCGCAGCCGCCGACGGCGACCGGCTCGAGGAAGTCCTCGCCTCGATGCCGCTGCGGGTGTGGCGCAGCGATGAGGTCACCCCGCTGTCGCCGCACCCCAGCGACCCGGCGATCATCCGCCCGCCGGCGACGGCGCCGGCCCGGACGCCATGAGCCACACGGGCCAGAAGGTCGCCATCATCACCGGCGGCTCGCAGGGCATCGGCGCGAGCCTGGTCGCGGCCTACCGCCGGCAAGGCTGGAGCGTGGTAGCTACCGCTCGCACGATGAAGCCGACCGGGGACCCTGACGTGCTTACCATCGACGGCGACATCGCCGAGCCCGCCACCGCCGACCGGATCATCGGCGCAGCACTGGCACGGTTCGGACGGATCGACACGCTCGTCAACGACGCCGGCGTCTTCGTGTCCAAGCCGTTCACCGACTACACCGCCGAGGACTACGCCTTGGTGGTCGGCGTCAACCTCACCGGATTCTTCTGGCTGACCCAGCGGGCCATCGCCGAGATGCTGAAGCGGTACGGCGGCCACGTGGTCAACATCACCACCACCCTGGCCGATTACGCGAACTCCAGCGTGCCCTCGGTCCTGACCTCACTCACCAAGGGCGGCCTGGCCTCGGCCACCAAGTCGCTGGCCGTCGAGTACGCCTCCCGCGGCATCCGGGTCAACGCCGTCTCGCCGGGCATCATCCAGACGCCGGTGCACCCGGCGGACAGCTATGACGGACTCGGTGACCGGCTTCCCCCGCTCGGGCGCGTCGGCCAGGTCAGCGACGTCGTCGACGGCATCTTGTTCCTGGAGGCATCGCCGTACATCACCGGCGAGATCCTGCACATCGACGGCGGCCAGTCCGCCGGTCACTGATCGGGTGCCCGGGGTGCTGGCCGCCAACGGGTCATGACCCGGGTGTCGCCTGGCATTCCTCGGTGCTCATCAGCGAACCGGCCTCAGAGGGATCCGCGAGCTTCACCGGCCAAGCCAGTTCCCGCCCGTCGTCGGCCAAGTGCGCCAGCAGGTCCACCGCCGCCCGCGAGCCAGCACACGTGGAGGCCGCGATCTCGATGCGGGCGTGGCGCCCGGCCGGGGATCGTAGATCACCACCTCGCCAGGCCACACAGTCTCCAGAGCGCGGGTGTCACCTTTGTTCAGCGCTCTGAAGCCGTCAGGTTGGCGCAGGAGTGTTGGCCGTTGCCACGGCTTCAAAGATCGGTCACCTGACCGATGTCTCTGCCTGAAACTTGCAGAAATATATGTAGTGCAACTACCGGCACAATCGCCTGTCAACAGTTGACCGGATCTCCTCCGCACTGGCTGCGCAGGGTGACCTGTGCTCTCCAGGACCGGCTCAATCCGGCCCGGCAAGGAAACCAGATGGACACGATGGCGCCGATCCGCCCGACCATTCAACGTCCGCGCCGGATCTCGCTAACCGCAGGACCGGCCGCGGCGGCCGAAGCCCGCAGCCAGGTCCGGGAGGCCATCTGCGCCTGGGATGTCCCCGTCGACCCGGCCGTCGCGGTCGTGCTCACCAGTGAACTGGTGACCAATGCCATCAGGCACGAGGCGGGCGAGACTGTCATGCTCGTCATCACCTGTGCCTGTGACCAGTTACGCGTTGATGTCCACGACACGTCGTGGTCCGTGCCAGTACCGGTTGATGCGCCAGCCGACGCCGAGACCGGACGGGGCCTGATGCTGGTCGCCAGCCTGTCGACTGACTGGGGCTATTACCGGACCCCTGCGGGAAAGGCCGTGTACTTCATGCTCGCGTTCCAGGCCGATCTTGACGAGGGCGACGGCCGCAGCCCCGCGGGGCGATCGCAGTAGCGTCCGGTAACTCGTGAGTCCCGGCGGTTCCGCCTGACGCGCCCGCGCCAACCCATTCCCGCGCCCCGATCACCTCGACGCGGTGGTGCGCAAGGCTGCCTCGCGGGCGATGTCGGTACGCGAATGAACGTCGAGTTTCTTCAGGATGTGGGAGACGTGGGTCGCTACGGTCCGCCGGGACAGGAAAAGCCTGGCGGCGATCTCTGGGTTGGACAATCCCCCCTCCACCAGTGCGGCGATCTTTGTCTCGGCCGGCGTCAGGCTGTCCCAGCCGCTCTGCGCCTGCCGGTGTTTAGCGTGCGGGCCGCGGCGGATGCCATGGGCGCGGAACCTGGTCCGTAGCCGGGCGACGTCCGCGGCGGCACCAAGCGAGGCATAGATCTCCACGGCACGGGTGAATGCGGCCCGTGCCTGGCCGCGGTCGTCGGTGTCGATGAAGTCTCCAGCGGCCGCCTCCAGCGCCTTCGCGCTGAGCAGTGGCCGGCTGGCGTCGCCATAACGCTCCGCGGCCGCCAGCAGCCGGGGGGCATCATGATCCAGCAGGCTGCGGCAGTAAAGCGCATTCGCCTGCCGGTGGGGGATATCCGATTCAGCCGCGAGGGCCGCTGCGTGGTCCGCGAGGGCCTTCGCGGTGCTCAGGTCGCCAGTCGTCGTGGCGAGGCGGACGGCGTCAGCAAACAGGTTCTCGATCTCGTCGAGTTCTTCCTTATTGTCGGCAAATCCGGCGGTCAGCACGGCCAGCGCCTCCGGCAGCGCACCGGCCTGCTCAAAGTCCAGGCTGCGGGCGAGCGCGAGCGGGCCGACGACCCGGTTTCCGATCCGGGTCGCGTGCGGGACGGCGGCCTCGAGGTGGCCGCGCGCCGCGGTGATCTCGCCGCGGTGGAAGCAGATCACGGCGGCGATGCCGTGATCACTGCAGGCCGCACCGGGCTCCTTCAGGTCGTCATGCACGACCCCCACCTCGGCCATCGCATCGTCCCACCGCCCTGTGTCGAAGAGCAGCTGGCCCAGGGCGCCGTGCGCCTGAGCCAGCCGGACCACCGTGCCAACCCGGTCCGCGAGGTGCCGGGCTTGCCGGGCTGCGGCGAAGGCCTCCTCGTACCGGTCGAGGCCGCCCAGCGTGATGGCCTTGTTGATCTGCAGCAGCAGCCGCAGGTCGGTCAGTGCCGGATCGGCCTGGGTCACGGTCAGCGCCCGGTCGAACAGCGTCAGCGCGTCAGTCGTCTGCCCCTGCACTGCGGTCACGATGGTCAGCACGTGCAATGCCCAGCCCATCGCCCAGTTGTCACCAGCCTCCGATGCCGCATCGAGCGCGGCCGCGGCGACCCGGCCGGCGGTCTCGACCTCGCCGAGGATGCTGTGCATCCGCGCGGTGAGCACGAGTAGCCGGGCGCGATGGCGGGCCGAGATCCCGGGCGAGGCCAGTGCCCGGTTCAGCGTGGCCAGGGACTCCGCGGACAGGCCGGCCTTCATGCGGCACTGCGCCAGCGTCCAGTGCAGGTCAACGACGAGATCGGGCTCGACGGCATGCGCCAGTGCGCGGTTCGCCACCTGCTCGGCCCCGGCCGCATCGCCGACCCGGAAGAGGGCGTCAGCGAGGCGGCCCACGAGACTGTCATGCTGGGCCGAGCCGGCCGGGGAGCTCGCGACCGCCTGCCGGAGAAGCTCTGCCGCGGCCCGGGGCGCCTGGCCGACCAGTAGCTCTGCGGTGCGAGCCAGCCAGCGCAGTATCCACTCATCCATCGGCTCGCTGGTGCCGCCCGGTCCGCCTACTGCCCACAGCAGCTGGCGGGCAACGCGGTCCGCCGGCGCGCCGGCCTTCGCGAGAGCGCGGGCGGCATCGCGGTGCCAGGCGGCGCGCACCGGCACCGGTATCTCGTCGTACAGCGCCGCACGGATCATCGGATGCCGGAATCCGAGACCGTTACCGGACTCGGCCAGCACGCCGGCCGCGCATGCCTCGTCAACGGCGGGGACCAGGTCCGCCACACTGCGACCGAGAACTGTCGCCAGGTCCGGCACGGCAAAATCCACCCCGAGCAGCGCCGCCGCCCGCAGCACCTCGCGTACCGGCCCGGAAACGAAGCCAAGGCGGTCCGCGATAGCCGCCGACAGGGAGCTTGGTGCGGGGCCGCTCGTCAGCTCGACGGCTCCCGCGCCAGTAATGGTCAAGCTAGAGCTGCGGGCCAGCGCAGCGACCAGCTCAGTGACGTAGAGCGGATTGCCCGCCGCGCCGTCAGCGAGCCGTATCAGTTTGCGGTCCGGCTTGCCGCCGGCCAGGGCGGCCACCAGCTCGGCCACCGCCGCCTCGGTGAGCCCAGTGAGCTGGAGGCGCGCGGCATCGTCCGCCGCTCGCCGCAGCGCCAGTAAGTCATCCCGCTGCGGCACCGGACGCATCATCCCGACCAGCAGCAGCGGCAACTGCCGCACCGACCTTGCCAGCCGCCCCCACAGTGTGATGCTGGCCTGATCTGCCCATTGGAGATCGTCGATGACCAGGATTGTCGGCAGCACGGCGCACTGCTCGGCGATGAGCGCCAGCAACTGCTCCGCCAGCGCAGCTGAGACGTCCGCGCCGCGATCGGCGGTGAGCTCGCCACGCAAGAGCCGGACGATCGTGTTTCGCCGGGGATTGGCGGAGGGCTCGCGTACCCGTAACGCCTCTAGCACCGGCAGCAGCGGTAACGCCTGCCCCAGCTCGTCACCAGCGCCCCAGAATACCTGACAGCCGGCATCCGCCTCGGCCAGAGCCGCCCGCACGAGCGCGGACTTGCCGATTCCCGGCTCGCCCTCGATCAGCACCGAGCTGCCCAGCCCTCCGGCCAGCTCCTTCATCGACCTGACCAGCATGGCAGTCTCGCTGTCGCGGCCGACTAGCGCTCCGGCCAGGGTGGCGGTAGGCACGGAGCGGATTTTACTACTAGAACATTACGGACACAAGCGGCGTTTTCGGGATAAGCCATTGGCCGAAACTGCTTTCGCGGCAGCAATGGCGTTGCCAGCTTTAGCACGCCATGCACTGCAAGTTTCACGGTGCTTTTCAGCGCACGGACATACGGGTATTTCTCCGCACGTAGACGAGAATATTTCTTGCAATATTAATCGGCAAATCTCACTATTAAATAATTACAAATAAAAGGTTACCCAAGGAGCATGAAATAACTAGATGCTGGGAAATAAGTCTGCAGGACGGCAGACACGCCGTGCAGGCTGGCTGGGCCGCGCAACGGGCCGCTGACCTAGGGAATCGCCATGGAGGAATCATGCGCATCAGGCGAGCTCTCATCATTCCCGCTATCCTGGCGCTCGGCGTGGCCGGCTCGGCCTTATCTGGCTCGGCAATGGCTGCGGCGGCCGCGCACTCGCCCAGTGTCCACGTGCAGGCTGTCGCTTCCGCGAACCCCAACACCTATTATCATCTTTGAGCCAACGTGACGCACGACTAACGATGGCACAGATACGGTAGGCGCCACCGGACACCGAACTGCGGCCCGTTTCCCGCCTCGAACTGCGGCCCGTTTCCCGCCTTGGCCCGACGCAATGTCATGGCCGCCGGCCGAGGCTGGCAGGCAGTGTGCTACCGCCAGTTGCGCGCGTCCTGGAAATTCCGTTCGGCCGGGCAGCCCGGAGGCTAGGCGTGATCACCTTGGTCAGCTAGCTGGAAGCCCAGCCGGGTGATACCGGGCAGGACCGGTGGCTGGCCAGCGGCGCCCGAGGCCAGGCCGGACTCGGACTGCAGCAGCTGCGCCGGAGCGCCTGGCATCCTCCCGCCTGACATCACGGCGGGCTGATGCTGCTCCTCTGCGGTGACTGATCGGGTACGGCGCCGGGCGGCTGCTGCGATGCCCGCCCGCTCCGCGCATCCCGGTCGCGGAGATGGCCTGCACCCGGATGCCGCCGCCCGGCAGGCTCCTTCGCCGGCTGCCCGCACTCGACAAGATCGCGGTCATCATGGCGCCGCGAGGGCTGGCAAGGACCGGCACTCACGGCCCGCTCCCGACATGCTGGTCGGCTACCTGCGAACGGCGGGCCGCAGGGGCTTCTCCTCGCTGCAGCGGGAACTCAGCCCGTGCCGTCCTGGGAGCCCGCTGCCGGCCGCTGCTGGACGGTGCCGGATCTGATCTGCGCCGCTGAATCGGAGGCCGCAGGTCGTACCACTAGCTCCATCGTTGCTCCTCCATCGTTGCCTCCTCCTGCAGTTCGTCCTCATTGGCGAGGACCGAAGTCTGGTTACGCTGGGTCTCAGGACGAGTGCGATGAAAGTTCACTATTGCTTCTATGTAAAATCTGTAATGCCTGTCACACTGGTCCCGCTCGCGCGGCACCGAGGAGGGAGGGACGCTGGATGACCGTGCCAGGAAGCCCCACGGTACGGCGCCGCCGACTTGCCGCCGAGCTGCGCGGGATCAGGGAGAGTAAGGGCAAGAGCGGAGATGTCGTCGCCGCAGCGCTGAGATGGTCGCCTTCCAAGATCAGCAGGTACGAGCTGGCCAGGACCGGCTTGAAGCCACGGGAAGTCGAGAGACTGCTGGACTACTACGAGATAACCGGATCCCGCCGCGAGCTCCTCCTCTCGCTCGCCGAGGATGCGTCCCGGAAGGGCTGGTGGGAAGAATTCGCAGATGTCCTTTCCGCCGACTATCAGCAGTTCATTGGCCTCGAGCATGAGGCTAGCTCGATCGCTATATGGCACGTTGAGGTCGTAACTGGTCTTTTACAGACAGAATCTTATGCCAGGCATATAATCAGCGGCTACAACCGGGTCGAGCCGATCGCACCAGGCATGATCGAGCGGCTGGTCAAGGTCCGGATGCAACGTCAGCAGGTGCTGACTCACGAGCCGGGACTTCAGCTTTCAGTCGTGCTCGATGAGTCGGTCCTGAAGCGCCGGGTCGGCGATGATCTGGTGATGTATGAGCAGCTAAAGCGGCTCGTGCGTGAGGCTGACCGGCCAAACGTAACGTTGCAGATCCTTCCCCTTGATGCGCAGCACGCGGTCTTTGTGGAGTCATTTGTCATATTCCGTTTTGGACCAGATGATGATGCTATGTATCAAGATGTGGTAAGCGCTGAGCACTTGAAAAATGCCTTCTCCGTGGAAGGCGAGAGAGAGACCTACTTGCATAGGCTCGCATTTCAGGTTCTCGTCGGTGCGTCGCTGGACCCGGCGTCGTCTAGGGCGCTCATACTCGAGACGGCTGAGTCGCACTGGTCAGGGATCACGTCCCGCGGCGCAGTGCGTGGAGACGGCACCGCGTGATTCTCGGTTCGAGACTTTAGCCGGTAACGGCGGTTAGGGTTACCTCCTCGGGCGGGGTGGGGCCGGCGGGCAGGGGCCAAGACACCGCGGCGATCAAGTGCAGCCGTCTCAAACCCATCCCCGCTCGCCCGGTCCGGCCACTCAGCTGCCGCCAGAACATCAGGGACCTTGCCCGGAGAAGGCAGCACCGTCTCACTTCACGACGCCGCGCCAGCCAGCGGGAACACTGAACACCGCACATCCATGAACGCGACCTTTGCGAATCCGCAGCGGATGCGAAGAGTAGTCACTACGCTACTAGGCGTAGCGGAAACGCTAGGCCATAAATCACCCGACATCCAGTGAGGTAGACGTGGGAAGACTTACGCCCGGGGACCGCCCGGGAAAGCCCGGTTCAGATTCGTACTGGATTAAGAGTTCCCTGAGTTTCTCTAACGGCAACTGCGTCGAAGTGGCGAGCCTGCCTGATGGCGAGATCGGTGTTCGCGACAGCAAGGACTCCGAAGGCCCGGTTCTCCGATTTACGCCGGGCGAATGGCATGCATTCCTCGGAGGAGTGCGAAACGGAGAATTTAACACTTTCGGCAAAATATGACCACCGCGGGCAAAGCGCTGTAGCGTCCTGCCCAGGCTGACCGTAGGCCAGAGTTCAGGCGAAGGCCCCCGCCCAAAGTGCCGAGGGGCCTTCGCGCTGGCCACGCGGCTTAGTCCAGTGCCGTCCGGCTGGTCCTCCGGCTCAACACGCCATGTGCAGGATCGGAACTCCGGGCCAGGCCCGCCTTATTCTCGCATGCCAGTTATCCTAGCTCTCGCTGGGCTTAGCGTACTCGAATGCCGCTTTGTCAGCGCGATCGTTGCTTTCGGCTGCGTGCATGGTTATTCCCTTTGGATGATCGCCGGTATCTCACCCGGCACGGACATGAGGCTGGCTTCCAGCTGACCGACCGGCACGGAGCGGATCCGCTTCAAGATGGCCCCCGGCAGTAGATCTCGCCGCGCTCGTCGGCACAGCTAGCTGGGCCCGCCTCGGTGAACCCCGGGGGTGACCCGGTGACGCTGCCCGGCCCGCGGGCACTGCCTGCGCCGCCCGGGCGTCCGCCTGCCCGCAGCGCACCTGCGGGAGTACCTGTCGGCACCGCCTGGCCGCCGCTGCCCGGCGCCGTCAGGCCCCGCGCAGGCTCGCTGGCCATGGCCGCGGCTTCAAAGATCGGTCAACTGACCGATGTCTCCGCCTGAAACTTGCAGCAGGATTTGCCGTGCAATGACCGGCGCGATCCAGCATCAACAGGTTGATCGGATCTCTCAGGCCGGAGGTCAGCGTGCCAAGATCACTCAACTGGTGGCGACGGCGGAGAAAGGCGAGACTGTTGGACGTTGTCCGGCTGCGGGAAAGCTTCGCCCATGTCGCGACGCACGGTGACGAGCTACCGCTGTTCTTCTACTCCGATCTCTTCATCAAGCATCCTGAGGTACGGGAGCTATTCCCTGTCTCAATGGCGGCGCAGCGCGGCCACCTCGTTGATGCACTAGTGAAGATCGTTTCCCAGGTGGACAGTGTTAATGATCTGACTGCGTTCCTTCAGGGATTGGGCCGTGATCATCGGAAGTTCGGCGCTGTCGCCGAGCACTATGACGCCGTGGGCGCCAGTCTGCTGGCGACTCTAGAGCATTTTTCCGGGTCGGCCTGGACACCGGAGCTGGCCGCCGACTGGAAGGCGGCCTATGAGCTCGTCGGCTCGGTCATGACCGCGGCGGCGCGCGCGGACGAGGAACTGCGGCCAGCCTGGTGGCGGGGCACGGTCGTGGCCTACGAGCGGAGGGCGTTCGATGTCTCCGTGCTGTTCGTCCGGCCGGAGCCGCGAATGGACTACCTGCCGGGGCAGTCGGTGGCGATCGAGTCCCCGAGCCGCCCGAAACTGTGGCGCTACTACTCCATGGCGAACGCGCCGCGTCGCGACGGGCTCCTGGAGTTCCACATCCGTCTGATCGACGGCGGCGCGGTGAGCATGGCGCTTACCAGCGCCGCGATCGCTGACACCGAACTCAGGCTGGGACCTCCGGTCGGGGCACTCACGCTGAGTGACCCCGTCTCCGGCCGGGACCTCTTGCTCATTGCGGGAAGTACCGGACTGGCCCCGCTGAAAGCCATCCTTGATCAGGTGGCGGCTTTAGAGCAGCCGCCGAGGGTGCACCTGTTCTTCGGCGCGCGGACTGCCGACGGACTGTATGACCTGGACAGCCTGGAGAAGATGGCCGCCCAGTACCAGTGGCTGACCATCACGCCCGCGGTGTCAGCCGGTTCTCGGTTCGTCGGCGAGACCGGCAGCCTCCCGGATGTGGTGGCCCGGCACGGCGATTGGTCAACCCGCGATGCCTACCTGGCCGGCCCGACCGAGATGGTCCAGGAAGCTGTCGCCCGGCTGGCTTCAGCAGGCATGGCGCAGGATCAGATACATATCGAGGATTTCGGGTGGAGCGAGCCTTGACAACAGCATGGTTCGATGAGGAGAGCAGGCTGACTCCCGAGGAGTTGCAGACCGTGACATTTCCTATGTCGCGGCTGGGGCGGCGTGGCTACGAAGAGGAGCCCGTCCAGGGATTCCTGCGCGCGGTGCACGCCGAGTTCGTGCGTCTGGTGAACGAGCGGACGTCTCTGTGGCAGGACGTTCAGCGGCTGCGCCGGCGGATTATCGCCGGAGAGGCCGGCGGGGATCCGGATGGGGTGCTCTTCGGTAAGGAAGACGCGCACATACACGCGGTGCGGATACTGTCAACCGCGCAAGTCACCGCCGACCGGTACGTGGCCGACGCCCAGGCTTACAGCAGCCGGGTAACCGAGGAGGCGAGGCTGCGCCGCGATGACATCATGCGCGAGGCCCAGCAGCACTCGGACATGCTCCTGGAAGACGCTCATACGAGGGCGCGCGAGGCGGCGGTTTCCGCGCTGAACGTCGCGCCGCCGCCGCAGACTGATCGCGAGCGGCAGGCCGCGCAGGCCGAACTGGCGTATCTGCGGACCTACAGCGACGTCTACCGGGCACACCTGCGGGCTTACACCGAGGGTGTCCTGCGCGGTATCGAGGAGTGGGAGCGCAAGGAAGCAGCCTCACTCCAGGATAGGCCGCAGGGGCACACCGATCGCCGGAGCATCGGGCACTGATGGCGCGGGCCCCCCGCTTACCATCGCGGAAGCCAGGGCGACTTCACCATGGCGGGCGCCGGGTGGCGGTAGAAGTTCGGTGCCTTGTCGAAATCCTGGTAAGTCCGGTGGAACACCGGGGTAGCGGAAGACGCGGCAGGCGGCACGATCCAGGTCCAGTCCGCCGGGCACGCCCGGCCCTGCCGCTCTTCCCGTTCCATGTGCTGGAGAAAGCGAACCGATTCGGTGTGATGATCGGAGATCGTTACCCCGGCGGTGCTGAACGAATGCAGGACCGCGAGGTTGAGCTCGGTCATCGCCTTGTCTTTCCACAAGTTCCGGTCGCTGGCCGTGGAAAGGCCCATGTGCCTGGCGATCACCGGCAGCTGGTCGTACCGGCCGGTGTCGCCGAGGTCCCGAGACCCGATCTCCGTGCACATGTACCAGCCGTTGAATGGCGCGGCGGGGTAACAGACGCCGCCGACGTCCAGGTACATGTCGCTGATCACTGGCACGGAGTACCACCGCAGCCCGAGGTCGGCGAACCAGCCGAACTCCGGATGCCTGATGATCACCTCGAGTACCGCGTCGGCGGGCAGCTCGTGCAGCGTGAGAGGCGCGCCGGCCTCCTGCACGAGCAGGGGGAGGATGTCGAACCGGCCGGCCGGCTGGCCGCCCGGCCAGCCGAGGTAGCGGGCAAGGCGGGTGACGTCCGCGTTCGCCGGGTCACCGATGACGGCGCCGTCGGCGGTCTGGTAACCCGCATACCGGGCCAGCTGCGAGTTGAGGATCCGCGGGCCTGGCCGGTCCGGCGTGTCCGGCGCGAATACAGTGATCACCGGCCGGATCCGGCCGCCGTTCGTTGCCTCCCGCAGGTGCTCGATCGACTCGGCGGCGATGTCCGGTGCCGCAGTGACCTCGCGGCGGTCGCGCACCCGCAGGCTCTGCCAGTACAGTCGCCCGATACACCGCGAGCTGTTCCGCCAGGCGACACGCGCGCCGAATGTCAGCTCATCCGGAGTGTGCCGGTAGGTGCCCGTCGTCTCGATCTCGCGGCGGACGTGCCGGAGCCGCCTGTCGGGCGGCCCCGCGCGATTCTCGGCGTGGAACAGCGTGATGAACCGCTCGGCGCTGACCCACAGGCTGTCAATGGCGAACGAGTCATCGCCCGCCAAGGACCGCCCGGCAGGAGGCACGCCCAGGCCGGCGGCGAAGCCGGTCTCGGTTTCGTCCACCGCCACCGGGCAGGCCTGGAAAGACGGGAACACGGCGGGCTCGCTGCCCGGTTCCTGGCCGTGGGCGCGGCCGCGCGGCCGGCCGCGACCAGGAATACGCCAGCGAGAATCCGGAAGAATCCGACCCTGGTTCAGACCCACGGAGACCTCCCCGGGCAGTGCAAATCGCGGTCTAGGTTGGCCCTGCCGGGCAGCGCGCTCGCGCGCGTCAGCCCGTGTATCGACTCCCGCATTAATAGCCGCCCTTCCGCAGATGGCAGCCGGCGGCCTCCGCTGCCGGGAACTGTGCCACAAGCGTGCGCTACCAGCCCGGACGTTCGTATTGCACTCGCCTTGACGGCTACCTTGCACCCCAGGTCACAGACGCAAGCCGGATGTGCTCAGGGGCCGGCCAGCCGGGCTCCGGGCGGAACTCCCGCACCCGCGTACCGAACTCAGCGTCCGTCGCGGCAACAGGGCTAAGGGGTAAGTGCCCAGGCATACCGGGCGGATAAACCGGGCCTGGCGCGGGCAGCTTCCAGCGCCGCGGCCTCGTCGTGTCCGGACCCGTCGCGGGCCAGCGGCACCAGTGACTCCGCCATCGCGGACGGCCAGCGGCTGCACGCCGGGCTAGGAAATGCGGCGGTCGGAGGCGGGGCTCATGGTCTCTATGCGTATCCGCGCAGACTCTGCCTCTGGCACGCCGAGCCGTTCAAAGATGTCCAGCGCCTGCCTGAATACGATCCGCGCAGCATAGGGCCGCTGCGTGTTGAACGTCGATTCTGCGATCCCTTCGAGGATCTTGGCCTCCTCGTATGGGTCACCGATCTCCCTGGCCAGCCGGAGAGCGGTGTGGTAATGATCAAACGCCTCGCCATGCTGGCCAGATCCGCGACGCACGTCGGCTATCCTGCGAAGCGCGATCACCTGCTGGGACAAATTCCCGATCTCCTCAGCGATCAGTCTCGCCTTCTGGTGATGGATCAGCGCCTCGTCGTAGCACTCCGCGCTTTGATAAATGGCGCCAATGTCATTGAGCACATCGGCTTCATTCGGCAGATCGCCGATATCACGGTATATGGCGAGCGCCCGCCGGAAAGCAGTAAGCCCTTCTTCGTAACTGCCCTTATAATGGTGGACGCCTCCGATGTTATGATACAGAATCGCTTCGTTCTGCGCTCCGCCTATCTCGCTAAATATTTCCAGTGACTTTTGGTAGTCTTCGAGCGCATCTCTATGATAACCGCAATACAGTTGCATCCTTCCTAGGTTGTTGAGGGTTTTAGCCTCGCCGCGCCTGTCGCCGACGTCACGGTAGAACGAGAGCGCTTCACGGAGGTGACCCATTGCGTCGGGGTAGCGCCCGAGGTGCCAGCAGGCGATCCCGGAATGACTCAATGTAGTGGCCACGCCGTGCTGGTCCGCGGCGTCGTGGTACAGAATCCTTGCCTCGCGGAAATAGGCGAGGGCCTCACGGGAACGGGCCGCACGCTGGTGGGCCATGCCTATCTGGTCGAGGGCCTCGGCTTCGCCCCGCCGGTCGGCCAGCGACCGGTAGATTGCCGCGGCGTCCTCTGCTAGGGGAAGTGTCGCCTCGTGCCGGCCCGTCTGCTGGCTCACCACGCTGAGTTCCAGTGACGCCTGCGCGATCATGGCAGGATCGGCGACGTCACGGCAGGCCTGCAGGGCCAGCGTGTGGGACGCGATTGCCTCGTCCCAGTACGCCCTGATCTCCACGAAGTCGGCAAGCACGTGGGTGAGATCGGCGCACTTCCGCTTCCATTCGTGCCTGCCCGCGTGCTGCGCGGCCCGCAGGATGTTGCGCCATTCCGATTCCAGCCACCCTGCCGCGTCTTCCTGCGTGCCTAATGCTGGGCTCGCGGCTGGCAGGTGGGTGACCGACACGGGCATCCGGCGCCGGAACGGATGAAGCACCCGGTCAGCCTTATCGGCTGTGTGCAGATAGTAGTCAAGGAGCCTGGCGACTGCCTGCCGCTGCTCCGGCTCGGGGTCATCACGGGCGGCGCGCACGGCCGCGTATCCGCGGATGAGGTCGTGGAAACGGAACTGATCGGCTGGGGCTCGTGCCAGCAAGTGATGATCGAGCAGAGCAGCGAGGGCTTTTTCTGCTTCGGCGAGAGTGCAGCCGCCCAGGGCCGCCGCAGCTTGGAGGCTGACATAAGCGCAGGGGCTCACGCCCAGTCGTCGGAAGAACCGCTGGTGGTCGGGTTCCAGCGCACGGTAGGACAGGTCGAAGGCAGACATCACTTCCGGGCTTGCCGCGCCTGTGCCGCCAAGCTGAGCGGGCGACCGCGACAGTTCCTCGATCAGGTCGGCGAGCGCAGGCGGGTCGTCTCGCGCGAGCCTGCCGGCGGTGAGCTGGATAGCGAGCGGCAAGCGCCCGCACAGTCCCACGGCCGTGGCGACCTTATCCTCGTCCTGCGCCCTGGCTTGCCCCGCGATCCGCCTGAACAGCGCGATCGCGTCGTCGGTGGACAGCGCATCGAGGGTCAGCGTGCGGGCGCCCTCAAGGTCGGGAAGCCTGCGCCGGGCGGTGATCAAGATCAGGCACTGGCCTGCCACCGGCAGGAGCGGGCGGATCTGGTCAAAGCCGGCAGCGTCGTCGAGAATCACCACGGCGCGACGGCGGCCCAGCTGGGCTTGCCACAGCGCGGCGCGCTCGCCGATCGTGTCAGGTATCTGCATCGCCGGCACGTTGAGCATCCGGAGCAGGCGCTGCAGTGCCTCGGCTGGGTCGAGCGAGGGACGCCCGGGGTCGTGGGTATGAAAGTCGAGGTAGAGCATCCCGTCCGGGTACTGGCCGGAGACGATGCGCGCGGCGCGGACCGCCAGCGCGGTCTTTCCCACGCCGGGCATGCCCTCGATGACGCTGACCCGGAAGGCGTCGCCGTGCTCCCCGGTGAGCAGCCCGAGTTCCTCGCTGCGGCCCACAAATTCCGCCGTCTCGGGCGGAAGGGTGTCTGGCCGTGACACCCGGCCAAGACGTTGGCCGGCGGTCCTTACGGCAAGCTGGGGGTCACGGCGCAGGATGCGCTGATGGAGTTCGGACAGCACTGGCCCCGGTTCTGTGCCCTGCTCATTGATAAGGCGGCTGCGGGTTTCCCGGTAGAGGCTCAGTGCGTCACCCGGCCTGCCGTTCCAGTAAAGAGCCGCCATCTGGTGGGCGATGAATGTCTCATCCAGCGGGTACTGAGCCAGCAGGTGGTGAAGCTCCCCTACCAGGTCGGCCTGCCGGCCCAGCTCCAGCTCGCACTCGACGCGCTCCAGGATGGCAGCCCGGCGCTCCTCTTCGAGACTGTCACGCATCCGCGCCACCCAGTCGCCGCGGATCCCTGCCAGCGCCTGGCCGCGCCAGAGCCCGTCCGCCTCGCGCAGCAGCGAGGCCGCATGATCGTAGTCGCCGGTTGCGGCCAGCGCGCCCGCTTGCCGGCGCAATCGGCGGAACTGATGCAGGTCGACCGCCTCAGGATCGACGTCGAGTACGTAACCTCTCGCGCGCCCGGCCAGCCGTACGCTATCGCCCAGAGCCTGCCGGAGTGACGCTCGAAGCCGGGCGATGTAGACCGAGAGGCTCTCTCGGGCTTTTGGCGGAGGCCGGGTGTCCCACAGTCTGTCAATGAGGGCCTCAGCCGGCACTATCGTGCGCGGCGTCAATAGGAGGATGGCCAGGACACACCGCGCCCTGGCCGGCCCAAGATCACTTTGCTGCCCGGCCGACCAAAGCTCAATCGGCCCGAGTGCCCGGAATTCCATGATCGCTTTGCATTTTCTACCGCCTGTGGACAAGGTCGCAGCTGGTACCTGAAGGAGATGTACGGAAACATCCCGCCACGTTAATACCCGCTGTGGGCAGTTCTCACTCTAATCCTGGGATAATTAGCCATAATGAAGAAATGATCATGCTCCTTCGTTTTGCAGGGATGCAATGAAATTTGCACCGCATTTTTCATGCCTCTCATTGTCGGCCGACAACGCCATATGGAATAGCGTATTTGCATAATGACTGGGACTGGCTATGGCCGTCAATGGTGAGTGAGAACCGGTGCTGTATAGGCTGGCGTGGCGCGATACGGCTAGTGAGGTTTCAGTTGCTTACAGGGGCCGGGGAAGCTCCTGGTAGAAGAAGTAGTGCCCAGTACTACTCCAGCCCTTGATCGTCATTGTCCGCGGGCGCACCGCGTCCAGCCCGTCGGCTCTCGGCGGCGGCGTGGTCGGCGCCGGGCGGAGTGGTCGCCGCCGGCGGCGAAAGGCGATCGGGTTCCGGCGAGGGCATGCTCCCGCGGCACCTGGATAACCCTTGCAGCGGGCCACCTCGCGGCGTTGCCTGGCGGCGATGATCGGCGCGGTGCTGCCGCAGTTCGCCCGGCTGCTTCAGCGCGGCGGCGCGCGCGGCGGCGGCCTGCCCTTGGGCAGGGGATGCGCTCATTCCGTCAGCCACGTGCCGTCTGCCGGGCACTTATGCAGGTGACCAGCGGCTGACCGCCATCAACTGCATGGCACACCCGATGACGGTAGCCACGGACGATACCAAGGACGCGTGGCAGGATGTCGCCCGGATTGGTCCGAATGCCATATCCCGAGAGGGATTCTGGTGTAATTTCTTCTTCCTAGAGACTCTGCTTTCTAAGTTACCGATGAGGGGATCTTCCCGATGAAGACTCATATGTCGTTACCGCAGGTCAGCATGCGGACCAGCGGATCGGCGGGCATCGCGCCCCGTGCACCGTCGACTGGGACCGTTCGCGCTTGGGCGAGGCGCGGGATTCTCGTTCTGACTCTCGTGCTATGCAGTCTCGGCGCCGCAGCGTGGGCATCGCCGGGGCACGGCAGCACTGGCCATGTCCAGGCGAGCGCACATCAGCCGGCGAATAATCTCGCGCTCTTGGCGGAGGGTGACTCGATAAGCTCCGGGCAGACCAACAGATTGCCCTGGATGTATTGACCCAGGATCATGTCCTGGTGGTATGCACCCTGGATCTCTTCACGCCGCATGGTCGCCTTTCCGCCTGCTTCCCATTCCTGCTATACGAGGGGCCGGCATATCCAAACGCCATGACCTCCAGCGGCATGATGACTGTCCCTTTCGCAGCTAAAGGGTGCCGGTGCGGTGCTGCTCGCGGTGATCCTCAGTCCTGTCGTGACAGCACCGGCAGGACGCCGGTTAACGAGCGAGCTTGCCGATCTTGCCGGTCCGGCGCTCCGGACCGCTCATGTGCCCTGCCCCGTTGCCGGTCGCCGGGCCGCCGGTTCGATGCTGTTCCTTTCAGGGCGGCTCGGGAGCCAGGGCGGCTCGGGAGCCAGGGCGGCGAGAGCCTGGCGGGCGTGCGCTCCTCCCCGCGTGCGCTGGCCGATGATCGTGGCGCGCCCGGTTTGCCGCAGGTCATAGGCGAGCTGCTCGCCGCCGGAGAAGGTCGCGGGGCCGGTAAAGCACGTAGACAGCCATGTCGCCATGCCCGGTTCCCCGCCGAGGCAGTTGCGCACGTCGATGATCAGGGCCTCAGCGGGCGCCACCAGGCTCATCGCGGCCGCCATCGCATCGCCGCAGATTCCCACCGGGAACAGCACCGGCTGGAAATCCAGGCAGCCCACGTTTCCGGGTAGCCACTCAACGCGAGCGACGCCGCACCCGGTCCGGGAAGCCCGGCGTGCCATCGCGGCGTAGTCCGCGGAGTCGTCGCCGTGCTCCTTCTCAGGAAGATCACCGCCATGCTCACCGCGCTCGCCGGCGATACCGAGGAAGCCGCTGAAGACCAGCCGCGCTACGGACTTCTGCTGGGCCTCTATCAGCAACCCTGGCCACCCGCCGCAGCCAAGGCCGAAGATGCTCGTTAAACCGCTCGGCATTCCGTTGCCGGGTCGATGCGCGGCCGGCGGAGCCGACCCAGGATGCTGCCTTGGCGCCGAAAGTCTCGACTACGGGGTGATCGCCCCGCCGGCCGCGGCAAGGCCGGGCACGAGCCTCCTTGCGTTGTCCGCGTAAACCCGTCCCAGGACGTCGGCTGGAAGGTCCAGAGCCGAGATCTGCCAGCGGCCGGAACCCGGTGGGTCATCGGGAGAATACGGAAAGCACTCGTCCGATGTTTGCATGAATCGGAAGTAGATCTGGTAGGCAGCCCGGTTGGGCGGGATCTCGTCCGTGCCGAACAGCACCCGGTCCGGATGCCTAAGGATCAGGGCCCGGGTGGCCCTGGGCTGGCGGCCGAGTTCCGCGATGCGGGCGGCAATGTCGATATGGAAGTTCGCGTAGTTTTCCAGCATTCTGCTCACCCAGGCGAGATCTTCCGCATAACAGCCGACATGGACTCCGATGAACATCGTCGCAGGATGTGCGGCGACGACCGTCTCGAGTGCCGCGAGAAGGCGATCGAAGCCGGGATACATGGGGCCGCAGAAAGACCAGTCGGGGCGCGCTAGCAGCTCCTCGAGGCGCTCGTTGCGCTGGTCCACCGGGTCGAAGAAGGCCACCGGGTCGGCGGTATGTATGGCGACGGGTACCCCGAGCCGCCCCGCGGCGTCCCACAGCGCATCCAGTCTCGGATCATCGGGCAGTACGAGCCTGTCGCCGGCGTCTCGGACGCGAAGGCCGAGGTCCTTCCACACCTTCAGGCCACGGGCGCCCGCTGACACGGACCGTTCGAGGCTGCCGGCGAGCCTGCTCTCAACGCCTGGGTCCTGCAGCATGTCCCAGTCGACATGGCAGAAGCTGGCGAATCGGCCGGGGTGGCGCCGGTCGTACCGATCGAGGTTTGCCTCCAGCTCGTCGCCCCATCGGCCGTCGAGGTTGACGACGGCGGTGATGTTGCAGGAGTCCATGAGCCGCACAAGCGCCGCTACGTCCGGGACGGCCCAGCGCCCATCGGTGAGCCAGCGTCCGAGATGAGCGTGCGCGTCGACGGCCGGCCAGCTCGCTGCTGGAACGGTGGTCTGTGCCAGCCGCAGACGGGAGTACGGGCGATACTCGGCCAGCGGCAGCTCGGACAGCGGCAGCTCGGACAGTGGCGGACCCTCGTCGGCCGGCATCGACTGCTCCTACGCGGGCGGGTAAGACGCTTGCTCATCCTG
>Ga0302180_10001289_pt1 | contig 20114 bp, 19 predicted proteins | sample I_Palsa_E3_2_FD_200575 | JGI IMG/M metagenome (GOLD analysis project Ga0302180, IMG submission 200575) | Peat permafrost microbial communities from Stordalen Mire near Abisko, Sweden - I_Palsa_E3_2 | ecosystem: Environmental > Terrestrial > Soil > Palsa > Peat permafrost | place: Sweden... | reverse complement strand
CATCGCGGGTACAACCGCTTGTGTGAGCGCGACGGGGGCGAAGAAGTCGACTTCCATCAGGAACCGATAGGTTTCCATCGTCGTGTCGCGCGCGAGCGAACGTTGCGAGACGCCCGCATTGTTGACCAGCACGTCGAGGGGCCCGAGTTCCGACTCGATCTGCGCAATCCACGTGGGAATCGAGGCGAAGTCGGTGACGTCGCCGGGGATGATGGTCGTGCGCGTGCCGGCCGGCAACGCCGCTTTAACCCGCTCGAGCTCGGTCCGGCGCCGTGCTGAGAGGGCGAGCAGCGCGCCCTCCTGGGCGATGCGGTGGGCGAGCGCCTCGCCGATGCCGCCCGATGCGCCCGTGATCCAAACGACCTTGTTCGCAAGCTTCATCCCCGTGAAATACGGCCATTTCGGGATACCGCCTGTGCGAAACGGTGGTACGCTCTCGGAATGAAGACCTTTGTGCTATGCGCTGCGTTGTTGCTCGCCCTGAGTGGCCAAGCGCCGAACTCCGCGCCTACTCCGATGCGCCATCTCATCTATCAGTTTGGCTACAACACCAAAGTTGCGACCCAAGGGAACGGAACGGGGACGACGACCGTCGATATCGTGGGGCCGGCACCCGACGGCGGCCTCACGGTCAGTGGAACCGACTCCTGGTGGAACACTGCGCGACCGCGGGCGACCAATACGTGCGAGGTCTACTCGAATGGCAGCGTGATCTGCGGACAGCCGGCCAATGCGATATCGCCCATGCAGCTTACGTTGTTTCCACTATTGGGGCATTCGTATTTTAGCGGGCTCGCCGGTGGTCCGCATGCCAGTTGGACGAACAAGAGTAAAGTCAGAGCCGCGATCGTGCCGGGCGCCTCGGGATTTGCGGGGCAGGTGACGACCTGGAAGTGCGTGTTTACGTTGACTGGGAAAGGGCCGGCTCCGGGAAACGCGCACCTCATTCTCGTGCATCAAACCGGAACGCTCGATCAACAGGGCGGCACCTATTTAAAGGCGACCGAAAAGGCCAACATCGCCTACGATCCCGTTCAAAAGGTGCCGGCGTTCGTCGAGGAGGTGCGTACGCATTTTCCGCAGCGATCGGTGTATAACAATGACACCATCCAACTCAAATTGACGCAGCTCTCGCCGCGCTACTAGTGCGCAGATCAACGCATTCATCGAGCACTTGTCGCCACATGGGAGCTGACGACCAGCAACAATAAACTGAGGATCACGAGGAGCGTAACTGCTACCACGACCCAGTGCCACGGCCTTAGGTTAGAGATATTTGGGCTCCGTTTGACTTGACGGCTTCGATCAACGCTTCGGCACTCCGAAAATCAGTCTCAGCGTACATGGCTCTGGCGCGCCGATAACGTTCCGCTTCGGCTTGCTTGGCGATCAAACGGAACATGTTTTCGGTGAGCGTTATTTCCTTGCTCTCGAGTCTGATGACGCTGATGCTCCATGATTTCGTTTGCGCTTCCAAGACGATAGACGGCTGAGAATGCAAAAGAACGCGCTCACATTTGCGCAGAACCTTTAGTGTATAAACGATTAATATGAGTACGGCAACGTAGAGAATGAAGAAGGCGAGGGATGTAACCATCATGCAACTGCGGAGTGGAAGGTCTTGGTCCCACCAAGTCTACCGCTCCCTCAGCTTGCAAAGTATAGTTAATCTCACGGTATATTTTGCTTATCGAGATACCTTGGCGCCGTTTGACGCGAGCGCTCCGTCGCTTGTAGCGGGCGCTCCGTCGCTCGTCGCGTGGTTACTCATGATCTCGTAGAAGGGCTTGATCAGGTCGATCGGCATCGGGAAAATGATGGTCGAGTTGCTCTCGCCGCCGACCTCAGTAAGCGTTTGCAGGTAACGCAGTTGCATTGCGGCCGGGTCTTCTGAAAGAATTTTCGCCGCATCGAGCAACGTCTGCGCGGCCTGAAACTCGGCGTTCGCATGAATGACTTTTGCGCGCCGGTCACGTTCGGCTTCGGCTTGTTTGGCGATCGAGCGGATCATGTTTTCGGTGAGGGTGACCTCACGAATTTCGACGCTGATGACCTTGATGCCCCAGGATTCCGTTTGCACGTCCAACGTGCGTTGAACGTCGGCATTGAGTTCGTCGCGCTTGGCCAGCATCTCGTCGAGTTCATGTTCGCCCAGCACGGAACGCAGCGTCGTTTGCGCGAGCATGTTGGTAGCGCCGAAGAAGTTCTCTACTTGAATGATCGCCTTTTCGGCGTCCACCACGCGGAAGTAGAGGATCGCGTCAACTTTTAGAGACACGTTGTCGCGCGAGATGACATCCTGACTGGGCACCTCCATGACGACGGTGCGCAAGTCTACCCGTACGACCTGCTGCACAAACGGCACGATGAGAATGAGACCAGGACCCCGGACGGCTTCGAAGCGGCCGAGACGAAAAACGACGGCGCGTTCATACTCGCGGAGAATTTTGACGCTCGACGCGAGCAATACCAAGAGAAGCACCGCGACCGGCAGGTACAGTATGGTTGACGACATGATGAATCTTTCTGTGTGCGCGTTCTTTAAGACGGCGCGGTTACGCGGAGCCGGCGGCGCATCTCCGGCGTGGGCAGTTTGATATCTTTGGCGAGCCGCACGAAGGCCAGAAATCTGATTGTGATCCAGGTGACGTCGAATTCGTACCATTGCAATCCGTGGCGCGCCGAAAACGGGAAGGCGTGGTGGTTGTTGTGCCAGCCCTCGCCCCATCCTATGAGCGCGAGCCACCAGCAGTTGGTCGAACGATCGGTCGTGCGATAGGTGCGATAGCCGGTCGTGTGGCTGGCGCTATTGACCAGCCACGTAATCTGATAGACGACGACGGATCGTACGAAGATTCCCCAGATCACCCAAGGCCAGCCGCCGAGCGCGAACAAGATGATCGCCAGAGCCGCCTGCAACTGCAACTGATTGTTTTCGAGAAAAACGTAGTAGGGATCCGACGTTAAATCGGTGACGGCGCGACGATACTCGTCGCTGCGCTCGCGGCAGTGCGCTTTCGAATACAGCAGCCATTCGAAGTGGGACCAGAAGAAGCCGAGATTCGCGTTGTGCGGGTCGCCTTCGTGATCCGAGTGGGCATGGTGAATCCGATGTGTGCCAACCCAACTGATCGGTCCGCCCTGCAGCGCCAGCGTGCCAAACAGTGCGATCACGTATTCAAGCCACTTGGCGAGGCGCAAGCTGCGATGCGTCAAGAGGCGGTGAAATCCGAGCGAGACGCCGAGGCCGCTCGTTACATAGATGAGGACAAACATCACGATCACAGCGGATGGCCGGAAGAACATCGGCAAGACCGCTAGGAGCGCGCCAACGTGAAGCGCGACCAGCGCCGCCCCCACGCGCCAGTCAAATCTCGAGGGGGCCGTTATCGTGGAGTCGCCCATACCCAGCAATCGTAGGGCTCGCGACCGCCGCGCGCTATCGTGGAATGCGGGATATGTGAGCAGGGAGGCGCTGTCCCGGTACATTCGCTCATTTCACTATAGAGAAGCCGAGCGTTGCATGGGACCATAGGGCCACGGAGAGGATAGACATGGGAAGTAGAGAGCTCGTGGCCCAGGACCGCCGTCTTGGTGATCGCCGCCATTCGAGCGTTTCGGGAAATACCGAAACGCGCAAATTGACGCCGGACTCGGCTGCCCGGATCCTCGTCGAGCACCTCTTTGAACAGCACTTTTTAGCAATCCCGGGCGTCGATATCGGCACCGCCTACGTGCTCGCCGACGACGAGGCGCGGGTCGGCGGCGATCTCATCGACATCTATCAGTTCGACAACGGTTCCGCTGCAATTTCAATCGCGGACATATCCGGCAAGGGAATGAAAGCGGCGGCCCAGGCAGCTCTTGTGAAATATGGCCTGCGCGCATATGTCTCATCAGGGCTGACACCGGCGCAGGCTCTTCTCTGCCTGAACGTCCTCTATCTCGAAACCGCGGCGTTCGATCGATCGGATCGCGAGTCGTTCGTTAGCGTCTTCTTGGGTATTATCGATCCCGAGCGAAAAATCATGACGTATGCATCCGCCGGGCACGATCCCGCCATTTTCATGACCAGCGATCAGTCTCCCATAACGCTGGCGCCAACGGCTCCGATCATCGGGGTCTTTGAGGAGTCGCATAAGCTCTTTAACCAGCGCTCGGTCTATCTGCAGCCCGGCACCGCAACGCTGATCCTGGGGACGGATGGACTTACGGAAGCGCGATCGCCGAATGGCGACTTCATCGCGCGAGAGGACATCATGGCAAGAATCGAGGCGAATCGCGAGCGATCCGCCCAAGAGCATGCCGACGACTTGCTTCATGCGGCATTTGAGTTCTGCGGAAGAAAGCCACAAGACGACATCGCCATCATCGCAGCGCGCTTCGGTTAGATCACTAGCTCTCGGGTAGACAGGGCCGCGACTTCTGTATACTGTATACAGTATGTTGGCCACACCACTTAAGCGAGAGAACATCGCGGAAGCCGTCGCTTCGGCTGTGCGGACGATGATCGTCGACGGGCGCCTCCCCGAGGGGCGGCGGGTGAACGAGGTGCGACTGGCTGAGAGCCTGAGCGTTAGCCGCACACCGCTTCGCGAAGCGCTGAGCGGTCTGGCCCGCGAGGGCGCGCTCCTGGGCGCTGCGGGTCATGGCTACACGGTTCGGCCGCTGACGCTCCAAGAGTTCGATCAGCTCTACGGAATCCGGCCGCTTCTCGACCCCGAAGCGCTGAGGCTCGCCGGCCTCCCAGAGCGCGCGCGAGTTGAAGAACTCGAGCAGATGAACCGCATGTTCGCTGCCGCAACAGATCCCGGCGAAGCGATCGCGCTGGACGATGAATGGCATCGGCGGCTCATCGACGCGTGTCCCAATCGCGTGCTGATCGAGCTGATCGAACAGTTTATGCTTCGTACGCGCCGTTATGAAGCCGCCCTGATGCGCGAAACGAAGAGTGTGTTGCGCGGGACCGAGGATCATGCGCATATTCTGGCTGCATTGCGGGACGGAAATCTGCCGGCTGCGTGCGCTGCGCTCAAAGCAAACCTCATGAGCGGCCGTGCGCCAATCGTCGAATGGCTTCGGAACCGGTGATACACTGCATTCTGCTCGCCGCGCTCGTCGGCACGTGGGCCAGTGTGACCGACGCACCGGTATTGCACGGGCAGATCACGGTGAAGCGCGAGGCCGGGCATTGGCGCGGAACGATCGCCAACGCGGTCGCATCTGACGCGGAGGCAGGTGCGCACTTTCGGCTCGTGTTTCCTTCGGGACAAGGCGAATTTCGCGGCGACATCGTGCCGAACGGAACGCTCGACGGCTTTTGGCTGCAACCTCCGACGGTCTCGGGCGAAGCATATGCATCGCCGCTGGTTCTGCGCGCCGTGAGTTCTAATGTGTGGCGGGGCGTGGTGCAGCCGCTGCACGATCGCTTTTCGCTGTACCTCACGATTTCACGCGGATCGGACGGAGCACTGACGGGCGCCTTTCGCAATCCCGAATCGCACGGCGGCGAGTTGCGATTTGCGGTGACGCAGAAGGGTGACGCGTTACAATTCCAGCGTCAAGGGATGCAGCTGCGCGCAACCCTGACGCCGGCTGGGATTGAAATGCTTTGGCCGGAGATGGGGAAAACGGTTCGGCTGACGCGACTCCCAGCGGATGCGATCGATTTATATCCACGACGGGCCGATGTCGCCGCATATGTGTATCAACAGCCGCCCGATACCGGCGACGGCTGGGCAACGGCGCGCGCCGCCGTGGAGGGATTGGATGAAGCGATGCTCGCGCGTCTCGTACAGCGTTTGGGCAGTCCCGACTCTGCCGTGCGCCAGAACGCGCTCATTCACTCCCTGCTCATTGCTCGGCATGGCAAGCTCGTACTCGACGAATATTTCTTCGGCTTCGACCGAGATACGGTGCACGATCTGCGTTCGGCCGGCAAGACGTACGCGTCGGTCATGCTCGGAAGTGCAATGATGCGACGCATCGCAATCTCGCCTGATACTCGAATCTACGGCCTGTTACAGAGTATGGGTCCGTTTGCGAATCCCGATCCACGGAAAGCGCTGATAACCCTTGCGAACCTGATGACCCATGCGTCGGGCCTCGCATGCGACGATAACGACGACGCGTCACCCGGCAACGAAGATCGGATGCAAAGTCAAACCCAGCAGCCCAACTGGTGGAAGTATACGCTCGATCTTTCACTGCTCTACGATCCCGGGACGCACTATGCGTACTGTTCGGCTGGTATGAATCTGGTCGGCGCCGCGCTCACAACGTCGACGCAAACATGGCTGCCGCAGTGGTTCGACAGCACGGTCGCGCGGCCGTTGCAGTTCGGCACGTATTATTGGAACCTGATGCCGACCGGGGAGGGCTATATGGGCGGCGGCGCGTTCGTGCGCCCGCGCGATTTGCTCAAGCTCGGTCAGGCGTATCTCGACGGCGGCGAGTGGAACGGACGACGTATCGTCGACGCGTCGTGGGTAGCGCTATCGACCGCGCCGCATTCGCCCCCTACCGACGCGACGAGCGGCACCTTCGATGGATATGCGTGGCATCTCGGGACGCTGCACGTCGGCGATCGCTCGTATCGGGAATATAACGCCGGCGGAAACGGCGGACAGCTTCTGATCGTCATTCCGGATTTGGACATGACGATCGTGTTTACTGCCGGTAACTACGGTCAATATGGCGTGTGGGGAAAATTTCTCACGCAGATCGTTCCTCAAGAAATCATTCCGGCGGTGCGCAACTGAACCGCTTCAGCTGAAGCACGCTGCTATTGGTGCGGAGCGGCCGGATTATTCCACATGCTTCCATCGGAGTAGCGTACGCGCAGCGGAACGCACGACATTGCGGAATCCATGTTGAAGGCGCTCGCGCCGTCGAAGCTAAACGCATGCATGATGACTGCCCGCGGAGCGAACGCTCCGACATCCCGAACTACGGCATTTACCTTGTTATCTTGAAGATACGCGAACTCGATCGACTCGATGGACTTGTTTGAGTTGTTTTGGAAGTCGATCATGAGCATGGGCGACGTGCTCGATTGCGCAATGCGCGTTCCGAAGAAATCGGTGAACGTTTGGCTGGAAGTCGCACGTTGTGCCGCGCAACCGTTGACTTTTACGACCTCCGGCCCCATCATCGATTGCGCTTGAACGGGAGCGGTAACGGTAAGCCCGGTTGCTAAGATGCCGAGCACGACGTAAGGAATTTTCATTTGCTAATCTCCTTTGCTGATACCGTTATTACGCGGACCGCAGCGTTGCGGATTAGTCGCGCAAAAAAAAGAGCCGCACGAAAACGTGCGGCTCTCGAAGATTAGCCCCAGCGGGAGTCGAACCCGCGTTACCGCCGTGAGAGGGCGGCGTCCTAGGCCACTAGACGATAGGGCCGTGGCTCCGGGTGATGGATTCGAACCACCGAATGCCTGAGTCAGAGTCAGGTGCCTTACCAGACTTGGCTAACCCGGAATGGCAGCGACCGTTATACTACACTGGTCGTGGCCGGTCTTGCAAGGACCAGCGTCCCTTATTTCGTGCCCCATAGGTGTCAGTCTGGCTGTGGCAGTTCGGACAGAGCATCCGAAGGTTCTCAAGACGATGGTCGTCCTTGATCCCGTTTACGTGATCCAGATGCATGACCAACTGGGTTCCTCGCCAGTCGGTGAGGCCGCAGGTATCGCAGCGATTCTCGAACACGCCAGACCTTAGCAGCCGAAGCTTCACGTTGCGCCGGCTGCCGCCGCGTGAGATCAGGATCTGCTCCAGGGGCAGTCCCAATCGCCTAGGCTTGATCTCGCCTCGAAGCCGCGCCTTATTCCAAGCGGCGGCGCAAAAGCCGAACTCCGAACGGCATTCTCGGAACGAGTGGCCCTCGTCATAGTAGGCTTGCACCTCAGCCCAATCATAGCGGCGACGGCGATCCCTAAAAAGGCTGGGGACGGTGCGCAGCCGGCCCGTCGCGATCGCCTTGTTCCATGCGGTGTGGGTGATCGCGAATCGCCGAGAGCACTCGATGAAGCCGTGGCCCTCGTCGTGGTAGAGCTGGATCTCGCCCCAGTCGTAACGGAGGCGGCAGTCCCTCGTCCTTCGAGGCTCCCCTTCGTCAAGCTCAGGGTCGCGCCTCAGGATGACAGCTTCGCTACGCTCGGGATGACAAGGGGGCGCTTCGCCACGATTGGGGCGGCAAGACGGGCAACTACATATTCCCATACCCTTATTATAGCGAACATACGTTCGATAGTTGTTTCCAGGATGTTACGGCTGGCTGAGAATTGAGCAAATAGAAAGACCTGTAATGCGTCGAACATTCGCTGTGCACACGATTTTTCGAAAAGGAGCGCTCGTTGCAGGCTATCGTGCTCGTTGGCGGTGAGGGAACGCGTCTTCGTCCGCTCACCTACGGAACGCCGAAACCGATGGTACCCATCGCCGGTGTCCCGTTTCTTGCGCGCACGCTCGAGCGTCTCTGCCACGCCGGTATTCTCGATGTGATCTTGCCGGCGGGCTACATGCCCGAGGCGATCGTCGACTACTTCGGCGACGGCTCGAGTATCGGCATGAACATCACGTATGTGATCGAGGAAACGCCGCTCGGCACCGCGGGCGCGCTCAAGAACGTCGAGCAATATGTCACCGGTCCATTTGTCGTGCTAAATGGGGATGTTCTCACCAGCCTCGACTTACGTAAAATGATGGCGGAGCACGAGCGAAAAGGCGGTATCGGTCTTTTGCATTTGATTCGCGTCGAGGATCCGTCAGCGTTCGGCTGTGTCGTTCACGATACGGATGGGCGCATTTCTGCATTTGTCGAGAAGCCGCCGCGCGAAACCGCGCCGACCAACGAAATCAACGCCGGAACGTATCTTTTCGAACGCGAGATCCTTGACATGATTCCCGCCGGTCGCAATGTGTCGATCGAGCGCGAAACGTTTCCGCAGATCATTGCAAGCGGCAAAGGCCTGTACGCGTACACGACCGACGATTATTGGATCGATCTGGGCAAGCCCGAGCAGTATCTCGACGCGCATCGCGACGTGCTCGCGGGGCGCATGCCGCTGCTTACGCTGGAGCCCGGCGCAACCGGAGAGGGCGCTCCCGCGCTCGCGAACGTGGCGAAGCTGCACCTACCGGTGCACGCTGACGCTGGTGTCCAAGTCGACCCAACCGCTGAAATCGGACCCAACCTGGTCCTCGGAGCTGATACTTCTGTCGGGGCCGGTGCCATAGTCCGCGACAGTGTGCTGTGGGACGGGGTTATAATAGAAGGCGAGGCGATCATCGAGGGTGCGATTATTGCCAGCGGTGCGCGAATTGGCCGCGGAGCCCGGATCGAACCGGGCAGCGTGATCGGTCACGACACTGTCGTCGCTCCCGGCGAGCGACTCGGACGCGACAGTCGCGTCGGTGCTTCGGCTCCCATCTCTCGCTAGCCAAGCGGGTTACGCACGACGGCCGGCGGGGTAAGCCCTTGGATGAGGGCAGGAGGAGCTTCATAAAATGGTCTTGTTGCTGGGTTCGTATCCGCCGCGAGAATGTGGGATCGCCACGTTCACGCACGACGTGAAGACGTCGTTCGACGGCGCCTTTGCATGGCGCACCGATGTGATTGCCATCGACGAGCCCGGAGGCGAAGCGCGCCGCTATCCCCCCGAAGTCGTCGCGCGACTCCAAGAACAGAACCGCTTCTCCTATAAAGACATCGCGCGTTTCATCGACCGCCACCCGGCCGATCTTCTCAACATTCAGCACGAGTACGGTCTCTTCGGCGGTGAGCGTGGCGAGTGGCTCGTTGATTTACTCGACGAAGTCAGCAAACCCGTCGTTTTGACGATGCACACCGTTTTGCCCGAGCCCGATGATGTCATGCTCCGCGTTACGCGTGAGCTGTGCGAACGCGCCTCGCGCGTGGTTTCGCTTTCGGCGACCGGCCGCGACCTGCTCGAACGTGTCTACGGCATCGATCCGGAATGCTTGCGCGTGATCCATCACGGCGTACCCGACGTGCCGTTCACCACGACCGACGCGGCCAAGGCCTCCTTTGGCATCGGCCAACGCATGGTGGTTTCGACCTTTGGATTGATCAATCGCGGCAAAGGGCTTGAATACGCGATTGAAGCGATGCGCGATGTCGTCAAGCGTCATCCCGAAGTGCTCTATCTGATCTTGGGTGAAACGCATCCGGTGGTGCGCCGCCGCGAAGGTGAATCGTATCGCGAGGAGCTGCAAAACCTCGTGCGTTCGTACGGACTGCAATATAACGTGCAGCTCGTCGACAAGTATCTCGACTTCGACGAACTCGTATCGTATCTGCAGGCAACCGACATCTACCTGACGCCTTATCTCAACCCGGTGCAAATCGTCAGCGGCACGCTGGCGTACGCCGTCGGCTGCGGCAAAGCAATCGTCTCGACGCCGTATCTCTACGCGCAAGAAGTGCTCGCGTACGGGCGCGGATTTCTCTGCGAATTCCGCGACGCGCGTTCGATCGCCGAGAACGTCACCGCCCTGCTTGATGATCCATCCCTGCGTCGCGCCACCGAGCGCCGCGCTTACCGTTTTGGGCGGCAGATGACCTGGCCGCACGTCGCCCGCGAGTACGGCCGGCTCTTTGTTGAGCTGCAGCCTGCGGGCGAAATGCCTTTGGTCACCTCGGCGTAGAACCCGGGGGAGGATGGCTCGCCCGCTTCCACCGCTCGACCACGTGCTGATCCTCTCCGACGACGTCGGGATCATCCAGCACGCGCACGAGAGCATTCCCAATCGCTCGACCGGCTATTGCACCGACGACGTGTCGCGCGCACTCATCGTCATGCTCTCGCGGCTCGGGCGCGAACCACGCGATGCCGACGCGCTGCGCCTGGCTTCGATCTACCTCGCCTTCCTCTACGACGCGCAACTCCCCGACGGCAGCTTCCACAATTTCATGAGCTACGAGCGCGCGTGGCTCGACGACGTCGGGACGAAAGACAGCTGCGGACGCGCGATTTGGTCGCTGGGCTATGCGGTGCGTTACGCGCCGCGCGCATCGTGGCGCCGCGTCTGCTCGCGGATGCTCGATCGCGCCATCAATTGCGTCGGATGGCTGGAACATCCGCATGCGCAGGCCTACGCGATGCTCGGCTTTGCGCACGCCTATGACGCCGAGCCGACCCCGGCTCGGGCGGGCGCGCTACGGGAACTCGCGCAGCCGCTTGCGTCCCTCCACGAACGCGAGCGCAGCGACGACTGGGAATGGTTCGAACCCGTGATGACCTATGACAACGCCCGGCTGCCCGAGGCGATGCTCCGGGCCGGTTCCGCGCTCGATGACATTCGGCTGGTGGAGATCGGCCGGGTGACGCTGGCGTTCTTGGAACGCACCGTCTTCGAGGACGGGGTCTTCGTGCCGATCGGCAACAAGGGCTGGTTCCCCCGTGGCGGCCCGCGCGCCCGCTTTGCACAGCAACCCCTCGAAGCTGCGGCAATGGTCGATGCGGAGCTTGCGGCTTTTGACGCATTCGGGAACCTCGCTCACCGCACCGCGGCGGAATCCGCGGCGGCGTGGTACGACGGAAAAAATCTGCTCGGCGTCGCCATGGCACACGGCGGCGGATGCTACGATGGGCTGGAAGCGGACGGTCCGAATCGGAACATGGGCGCCGAATCGACGCTTGCGTACCTTGCGGCAGCCCACGCGCAAGAGTAGAATTGACGGTTCCCGGCGAATATATGCCGGATGATGATCCTGGAGACTGAAGCTCTCAACGATATACAAACACAGGCCGTCGAACATATCGACGGTCCCGTTTTGATATTCGCCGGTGCCGGAAGCGGCAAGACGCGTGTGCTCACGCACCGCATTGCCCTGCTGCTCGGACAACACAAAGTTGCTCCGGATCGCATCTTTGCGGTGACCTTTACCAACAAGGCCGCGGGCGAAATGAAGACGCGGCTCGAGCGCATGGTCGGTGCCTCGGCGCGCGATCTCTGGGTCGGAACGTTCCACGCGATGTGCGTGCGCATTCTGCGCCGCGACGGGAGCAAGGGCGGCATCTCGCCGAGCTTTGCGATCATCGACGATGCGGATCAGCGCCAGCTCGTGAAAGATATTCTCGACGATCTCGATTACGATGAGCGCCAACTCGCGCCGGGCGCATGCCTGCACGAAATCAGCAAGGCGAAGAACTCTCTGGTTTGGCCCGACAAGTTCCACGAGCAGCAGACTTCGTTCCTCGGCGAGCGGATGGCCAACGTCTACACCGAGTACGAGCGGCGTCTGCGCGAGTCGAACAGCCTGGACTTCGACGACCTCATCGTTCGCACGATCGATCTGCTCGAGCGCAACGAATCCGTGCGCGAGAAGTATCAGAACAAGTTCGAATACATCCTGGTCGATGAGTATCAAGACGTCAACGTCGCGCAGTATCGTTTGATCGCGTTGCTCGGCGCCAAACACAAGAACATTACTGTCGTCGGCGATGACGATCAGTCGATCTATTCGTGGCGCGGCAGCGACTACCGCATGATCCTGCGCTTCGAGGAAGACTTCCCCGGCGCGAAGGTCTTCAAGCTCGAAGAGAATTACCGCTCGACGCAGCGCATTCTCGACGCGGCCAACGCGCTGGTGGAAAACAACAAGACGCGAGCGCCGAAAAAACTGTTCACGAGCCGAGCCGAGGGCGAGCAGATTACGGTCTACGCCGCGGCGACCGAGCGCGACGAAGCACGCTATACGACCGAGAAAATCAAGCAGATGGTCCGCGACGGCGCGGCCTACAAAGACTTCTTGGTTCTGTACCGGACCAACGCGCAATCGCGCGTTTTCGAGGAAGCGCTCATCGCCGACGGAATCCCCTACCGCGTGGTGGGCGGCGTCGGCTTCTACGCGCGCGCCGAGATCAAGGACGTCATCGCGTACTTGCGCTACATCGTGAACCCGGCTGACGCGCTTGCGTTCAAGCGCATCGTCAACGTGCCGCGCCGCGGCATCGGGCAGCAGACACTGGCCGCACTCGTCCAGGCCGCGAACGCCAAGGGGCTTTCGGTCGGCGAGGCGATCTTCGATAGCGAGCTGCTCCGCGAAGCCGTTCCCAAGAAGCTCAAAGAGCTCGAGCGTTTTGCCGAACTGATCCGCAGCTTCCGCCAGCGCGCTGACGACATGAGCGTCGGCGATCTGCTCGTGAGTGTCATGGAAGATTCGGGCTACGTGCGCGAACTGCAGGCGGAAGAAACGCACGACGCGCGAGCGCGCGTTGAAAATCTCCAAGAGCTGATCGGGGTTGCGCGCGAGTACGAAGGCGGCGATGCCGAGGCGACGCTCTCCGGATTCCTCACCAATGTCGCGCTGATCAGCGATCTCGATTCGCTCGATCCAGACTCGTCCTATGTCACGTTGATGACGATGCACGGCGCGAAGGGCCTCGAGTTCCCGCACGTATTCCTCACCGGACTCGAGGAAGGCGTATTCCCGCACAGTCGTGCGCTCACCGATGTGACGGAGTTGGAAGAAGAGCGTCGCCTCGCCTATGTCGGCGTGACCCGTGCGATGGATCGCCTCTTCCTTTCCTACGCGCAACGGCGCGCATTGTTCGGCAACACGTACGCCTATCCGAAGTCACGCTTCATCGACGAGATGCCGGGGCTCGACGTGCTCGAGAGCGATAGCGTCGTCCTTCCGCGTCCCTCGGGCGGCCGTTGGCGCGAGGTCGCGATTCACGAGTCGGCCGGCGCCGGCATGTCGATGAACCTGTGCGATGGCGACAAGGTGCGCCATCCCAAGTGGGGCGAGGGCACGATTCGCGGTTTGGTCGGCGCGGGCGGCGATGGTCTCGTGACGATCGATTTCCCGAACGTCGGTCAAAAGATGCTCATGCTCAAGTACGCGCCGCTCGAGAAACTCTAGCCCGCCAGGAATCGCCGATGCTGCGCGTTGCTGTAGCGGGCGCGCTCGGGAGGATGGGCCGGGTCGCGTGCACCGCACTCAGAGAAGCCACCGACGTTACCTACGCCGGTGGTTTGGCGCGCGCTGCGCTGGCCGAGGAGCACATCGTCACCGACTTCGAGACGCTGCTGCGCATCGGCAAGCCCGACGTGCTCTTGGATCTGACGACGCATCCGTATAGCGTTGAAATCTCGATGACTGCCATCGCGCATGGGGTTCGGCCGGTGATCGGGGCCACCGGGTGGACCGATCAGGAACGCCGTTTGCTCGAAGCGATGGCGCTGGAACGCAATCTCGGGGCAATGCTCGTGCCGAACTTCTCGATCGGTGCGATCTTGATGATGCGTTTTGCGCAAGAGGCGGCACGGCATTTTCCAAGCGTCGAGATCATCGAACTGCATCACGATCGCAAGATCGACGCGCCGTCCGGAACGGCCAAACTCACGGCCGAGCGCGTAGCGGAAGGCGGAGGACCCGAGCAGACGCCGATTCACAGCGTACGCATGCGCGGATTGATGGCGCACCAAGAGGTGCTTTTTGGAACGGATGGTGAGTTGTTGACGATACGCCACGACTCGTTCTCGCGCGAGTCCTATGTGCCGGGCATGCTCGCCGCCGTTCGCGCCGTGATGGCCGTGCGCGGGTTGCAGGTGGGTTTGGATGCTTAAAGTTGCGATCGTCGGCGCGACCGGCGTCGTCGGTGAGACGATTGCGCGTGTCCTTGAAGAACGCAAGGTGCCGGTCGATACGCTCGGACGTTTCGCCTCGCGTGCCCGCGACGGCATCGAAGCGACGACGCCCGAACGGCTACGCGATTTCGACGTGGTGTTCTTCGCAGGCGGCGAGGATGCAAGTGAGACCTATGCACCGGCGCTGGTCGAGCAAGGCACCTATGTCATCGACAATAGTTCGACATTTCGCATGCGCGCGGGCGTGCCGCTGGTCATTCCCGAGGTAAACCCGGGCGACGTCGGGCCCGAGCACCGGCTCTTTCCAGTCGCCAACTGTACGGCGATCATTTTGTGCACCGCGCTTGCGCCGGTTCGCGATGCGGCAGGCCTGCGTTCGGTGCGCGTCGCGACGTATCAATCCGCGAGCGGCGCCGGGCGCGCGGGTCTCGATGAGCTCTTGGCGGGTGAAGGCGCGATTGCGCGCGGCGAGGATGAGCCGCAGCCGGCGGCCTTCCCGCGTCCACTGGTACGCAATGTGATTCCGCAGATCGGCTCGTTCGACGACTCCGGCTATACCGGCGAAGAGCGCAAAGTTGCCGAAGAGACACGCAAAATGCTTGGCTTGCCCGAACTCTTCGTGAGCGCGACAACGGTGCGCGTGCCGGTGCGCACGGCGCATTCGGAAGCGGTGTGGTTCGAAACCGATCGCGACACGAGCCTCGAGGCGCTCGCTGCCGCGTTGGCGCGGGCGCCCGGCGTGGTCTATCACCCGGACGGGATCGTCACGCCGCGCGAGGTCGAAGGCACCGATCTGGTCCATGTTGCACGGTTACGTCGCGAGTACGACCATTCAAACCGTCATTTCGTGCTCTGGTGCGTCGGCGATCAGCTGCGCAAGGGAGCAGCGACCAACGCGGTGCAAATTCTCGAACTACTCTTGGAACGAGGTTCGCTAGGATGACTAACGCGCTCGCGCGCGTCGCGGTACTCAAATTCGGCGGAACGTCGGTTGCCACGCGCGAGCAGCGCGAGGTGGCGTTCGCGCGCATTCTGGATGCGCGTGAGGCAGGCTACGCACCGGTTGCGGTGGTGTCGGCCATGGGCCGTGCGCCATCGCCCTACGCGACCGACACGCTCCTCGGCCTGATCGGCGGCAACACCGGCAGCGCGAACTCGGATATGCTGCTCGCCTGTGGCGAGTTGATCGCCGCCGCGGTCTTCGCTGAGGAACTGCGCGCGATGAACGTCGAGGCGCAAGCGATGACCGGCGCGCAGGCCGGCATCCTGACCGATGGTGCACATAGCGATGCGAAGATCTTACGGGTCGACCCCCATGCGGTAAGCGCGCTGCTCGAGCGCGGCGCGGTCCCGGTGATCGCCGGCTTTCAAGGGACGACCGAAGACGGCACGGTCACGACGCTGGGCCGCGGTGGGACCGACCTCACGGCGATCGCGATCGGTCACGCACTGGGCGCGGATCGCGTCGACATCTACACCGACGTAAGCGGCGCGATGACCGCCGATCCTCGTCGCGTTCCGACCGCGCACGTGATCGATCGCGCCTCGCTCGAAGAGATGCACGAGCTTTCGCAGCATGGCGCCAAGGTGATGCATCACAAAGCAGCCGGGTTTGCCGAGTACACCGGCACGCGTTACGCGATCAAGGGTTTGCACACCGATCTCGGCACGATCGTCGAGGCGGGATACGATTCCGAACGGCCCGTGACCGGCGTGACCGCCTCGGGGCGCGTCACCTGGATTCGCGTGATCCGCGGCGACATCGAAAACGCTTCGCACCGGATGCAGACCGAGCTCGAGATGTTCCGGCGTATTGCCGAGAATGAGATCTCGATCGATCAGGTCACCATCAATCAAGCCGGCGTCGCGTTCGTGGTCGACGGCGACCGCGGCAACGAAGTGCGCTCGCTGCTCGGCGATCTCAATCTCGCCGTGCGCGTGCGCGAGGGTTGCGCCAAGATCTCGGTGGTCGGCACCGGCATGCGCTATCTGCCCGGCGTCGTGCATCGCTGTGTGCTCGCGCTCAGCCAAGCCGATGTCGAGATCATTCATTGCACCGATAGCAACATCACGATTTCCATCTTGGTGCCGGAGGCCGACGTCACACGCGCCGAAACCGCCGTGCACGATCAATTCCACCTGGCGAGGAAAGGAGACGCATGAGTCGATTGGGACGTATCCTGACCGCGATGATCACGCCGTTCGACGCCCAAGGCAAGCTCGATACGAAGGAAGCCGCGCGGATAGCGCGCTGGCTGGTCGATCGCGGAAACGAGGGCCTCGTGATCGCGGGCTCGACCGGCGAAGGGATGACGCTCGATGCGAACGAGCGGCGCGAGCTCTTTGCCGCGGTAAAAGCCGCGATCGGTGGCGACGCGGCGATGGTCGCCAACGTCGGAACCAATGACGTGCGCTCGACCATCCGCGCGGGAAAAGAAGCGCAAGACGCCGGCGCGGACGCGCTGCTCGTGGTCGTGCCGCCGTACGCCAAACCCACGCAGGGCGGCATGTTGGAGTTCTTCGGTGCGGTCGCCGATGCAACGCCGCTGCCGGTCATCGTCTACAATGTCCCGGGCCGTACGGCGGCAAACATGCTGCCCGAGACGCTGCTTGAATTGAACCGGCGTCACCCCAACATCGTCGGGGTCAAAGAATCGAGCGGCGATCTGAAACAGATTGCAACGATCGTGCGCGACCGGCCCGCAAACTTTAGCGTTTGGTCGGGCGACGATCATCTCTTCCTGCCCTCGCTCGCCGTCGGTGCCGATGGGCTCGTCGGCGTTACGTCGCATCTGTGTTCGCAAGAGTACCGTTCGATGCTCGAGGCGTTTACCAGCGGCGACGTGCAGCGCGCGGCATCGATTCACAACGGGCTGCTGGAACTCTCCGACGCGCTCTTCACGGTGACCAGCCCTATCGGGATCAAGTGGGCGATGGGCGAGCTCGGCTTCAAGGTCGGGCGCTGCCGTCCGCCGCTGGATGAGCTTCCGCCCGCGCTCGTCGAGCGTTTGCGGCCGCTCGTCGCATCATATCTCACCACCGCATAAGTGCACTGACGTTGGATTCGATCGATATTTTGGGATGTCGCCTCGACCTGCTCGATCAGGACGAAGCGACCGAAGCCATCCTGGGCTTTGCTCTCGATGGCGCCGGCGCTCAGGTCGTGACGCTCGGAACCGAGATGGTGGTCTACGCGCAGCATGACGACGCATTTCGCGCGGTGGTGAATGCAAGCGCGCTCTCGCTTTGCGATACGGTCGGGGTGCTGGCGGTAGCGCGTAGCCGTGGTGCGAAGCTGCGCGAGCGCGTTACCGGCGTCGACCTCATAGAAAGGCTTTGCCAACACGCGGCCCTGGATGGCCTGCCGGTCTACTTGTTGGGCGGCGCCGAAGGCGTTGCCGCCGATGCTGCAGCAATCCTCGAGTGCAGCTTTCCGGGGTTGATCGTTGCCGGAACGCGGAGTGGGTTTTTTAGGAGTGAGGAGGAAGCGGCGATCGTCGAATCGATTCGAAGCAGCGGCGCGCGAATTCTCTTTACCGGTCTGGGCTCGCCGCGGCAAGAGATGTGGCTGTCGCGAAATCTGCAAGCGAGCGGTTGCGGCGCCGGCATCGGTATCGGCGGCTCGTTCGACGTGATCAGCGGTCGGGTGAAGCGCGCACCGATGATCTGGCGGCAACTCGGCATCGAGTGGCTCTACCGCTTGATTCGCGAACCGCAGCGCTTGCGCCGGCAACTTGCGCTTCCCTATTTTATGTGGCTGATCACGCTCGACCGGCTCGGCTTGAGCAAACAGAAAGATCCGAACGCATGAAGGCGATGCTCTTGGCCGGCGGACTCTCGACGCGGCTCTATCCGCTCACCAAGACCGTACCGAAGCCCCTTGTCCCGGTCGCCGGCGTGCCCAATGCGATCCACCTGATCAACTACCTCAAGTCGTTTGGCTACGATGAGATCGCGATCAACGTGCACTATCTCGCGGACGCGATTACGCGTACGCTTGGTGACGGCTCGGCCTTCGGCGTTCGTTTGGAGTATTTGCACGAAGCAACGCTGATGGGCAGCGCCGGCGCGCTCAAACCCATGGAGCACTTCTTCGGGAATGACACGTTTGTCGTGGTTGGGTGCGACGATCTGACCGATCTCCCACTCGATCGCGTCGCCGCGCTGCACGAACAAAAGCGCGCGGTCGCGACGATCGGCCTCGTTCAACGCGAGCAGGTGGATCAATACGGCGTCGTGGTCACTGCACCCGATGGGCGCATCACCGGATTTCAAGAAAAGCCCGCGCCCGGAACCGAGCGCAGCAAACTGGTCAATACCGGCATCTACGTCTTCTCGCCGCAAATCTTCGAGCGGATCCCCGCGAACACGTTCTACGATTTTGGCAAACAGGTCTTTCCCGAATTGCTCTCGGGCGAGTTGCCGTTCTACGGCTACGACGCGCAGGCCGCGTACTGGTGCGACATCGGCACGCCCGATGAGTACCGGCGTGCCAGCGCCGACGTGGTCAACGGCGCGTTCCGGATTCCGCACACGCGGGCGAACGGTGCGGATCCAAGCGCGAGCATTGCGCCCACCGCCGCGATCGATACGAACGTGTGGATCGGCGCGAATGCGCGCATCGGCGAGCGCGTACGTATCATTGGGCCATCGGTGATCGGCGAGGGCACCGTGGTCGAAGATGGAGCGATCGTTGAAGCGAGCATCGTGTGGGAAGAGAGCACGATTGGCGCGCGGTCGCACCTGCGCGGGGCGATCGTGGGGAAAGAGACGCATGTCGAGGCCGGGAGCGAAGTGAACGGCGATATCGTCGCCTCTTGTCAACCTGTCTAGAGCGCGTGATGGAACGCGTGGATGTTCCACGCGCTTCTCGACATGTTTTTCCCGCCCCAGTGCGCCGGCTGCAACGCAGCCGGCATTGGGCTGTGCGACCGATGCGTTCCGCTCGATGAGCCGCCGCTGCTGCGCGCCCTGCCGACCTTGCGCGTCTATGCGCTCGGCGAGTACCGGGGCCCGTTGCGCCGCGCGGTGTTGGCGCTCAAAGATGGACGGCGCGACGTCGCGCAAAGCCTCGGCGAGCGTCTGTCCGCAATGGTCTCGGCGCCGATGCTGCTGGTTCCGGTGCGCACGACGGCGGCGCGGCGCCGCGTTCGCGGGATCGACGGCGTGGAATACCTTGCGCGCGTGGCCGCGCGACGCACCGGCGCAACGGTGGCGTGCGCGATCGAGCCGATTCGCGGTGATGCGCAGCGCGGTCGCTCGCGCGGCGAGCGTCTTGCGGCGCGCGGTCGATTTTGGTGCGACGTGGGCCTGGTGCGGGGACGAAGTGTGACGCTCGTCGACGACGTGTGCACGACTGGAACGACGCTGGAGGATTGCGCGGCGGTACTGCGCGCCGCGGGCGCGGTGGTTTCGCAAGCATTGGTGGTCGCCGTCGCGAACGACGATCCCCAATGTTCAGTGGACTCATCGGCTATCGCGGAACCGTCCTAA
>Ga0302180_10001288_pt1 | contig 20127 bp, 18 predicted proteins | sample I_Palsa_E3_2_FD_200575 | JGI IMG/M metagenome (GOLD analysis project Ga0302180, IMG submission 200575) | Peat permafrost microbial communities from Stordalen Mire near Abisko, Sweden - I_Palsa_E3_2 | ecosystem: Environmental > Terrestrial > Soil > Palsa > Peat permafrost | place: Sweden... | reverse complement strand
CTATCTCGATCCTACGCATCGTCATCCCATCCCTCCGGCGCTCGGGCAGTTTCTTGCCGAAGCCCGCGGTTTGCGGCGTGTCGAGATCCTGGAATTGCATCCGTGGCCGGCGGCCCATCACGTGGACACCCGTACCGGAGGCGATGTGGCAGCCCGTTTCAACGAATGCTTTTACGGACCGCAGGATTACGCCATCATCGGCCGGAAAGTCTGAGCGGGTTGATTTTGCGAATTCTGATCGCAACAGTGAGAGTTCCGTTTGTCACCGGCGGCGCCGAGGTCCTCGCTGACGGATTGCGCCGGGCGCTGGTGGATGCCGGGCATCAGGCCGAAATCGTCGCCATCCCGTTCAAGTGGTATCCCCCGGAGCGTATTCTCGACCAGATGCTGGCATGCCGGCTGCTCGACCTGAGCGAAACTTTCGAGGTCCCCGTCGATCGCCTGATCGGGCTGAAGTTTCCTGCCTACCTGATTCCGCATCCGCGCAAAGTGATCTGGATGCTCCATCAACACCGGCAGGCCTATGATCTATGGCAACATCCGCTCAACGACCTGCACACCTATGCAAACGGGGCTGAAGTGCGCGCGGCCATTCATCGCGCGGATACCGAGCTGATTCCGCAGGCGCGGGGCATCTTCACCATTTCGCGCAATGTAGCCTTTCGCATGCACGCCTATTGTGCGCTGAATGCCACTCCGCTGTACCATCCCCCACAGGATGCCGACTGTTTCTATACTCGTCCGGCGGAAGATTTTCTTTACTTCCCGAGCCGGATCAATCCGCTGAAAAGACAAGATCTGGTCTTAGAGGCGTTGGCGCGTACCCGCTCGAAGGTAAAGGTATGCTTCTCTGGGCCAAGCGCCGAACCCGGCTTCGAGCGGAAGTGCGGAGCGCTGGCGCAGGAGAGCGGTTTTGAGAACCGCGTGGAGTGGTTGGGCGCGGTTTCCGAAGAGGAGAAGCGCGATCTTTACGCCCGCAGCCTGGGAGTGCTCTTTCCGCCAGTGGACGAAGACTATGGCTATATCACTCTGGAAGCCATGCTGGCCCGCAAGCCGGTCATTACCTGCTCGGATTCAGGCGGCCCGCTGGAGTTCGTCGTGCACTGCCAGACCGGCATGGTCGCGGAACCCACGCCCGAAGCATTGGCCGCTGCGATGGACGAATTGTGGGAGGATCGCCGGCGGGCGAAGCAGTGGGGCGACGAGGGGCGGCAACGTTACGATGACCTGAATATCAGTTGGGGCAACGTGCTGGAGAGGCTGCTGGAATGAAGATCATAGTGGCCACTTCGAGTGTCCCCTTTATCAGGGGCGGCGCCGAAATCCTTGCCGACAACCTGCGGGACGCCTTTGTGGCAGCCGGGCATGAGGCCGAACTGGTCTCTATCCCTTTCAAACATTACCCGCCCGCACGCATCCCGGATCATATCCTGGCTTGCCGGCTGCTGGATTTGACCGAAACGTGCGGCGTTCGCATCGACAGAGTAATCGGGTTGAAATTCCCGGCCTATCTGATCCCCCATCCGGATAAAGTCATCTGGTTGCTGCATCAGCATCGCACGGCATATGAGCTCTGGGACCATCCGAGAGCGGGTGATCTGATTCAGTGCCCTGACGGCCCCGTCATCCGGGAAGCGATTCGCCAGGCCGACCGCGAACTGATCCCGGAAGCCAAGGCGGTTTACACGTTATCGAAGAATGTTTCCGGCCGCCTGCGCCGCTATTCAGGAATCGACTCAGAACCGTTATATAACCCGCCCGCCCATGCGCAGTTGTTTTACAACGGTCCCGCCGGGGATTACTTTTTTTTCCCGAGCCGCATCACTGGGATAAAACGGCAATGGCTGGCGATCCGGGCCCTCGCCCAATGCCGGGAGCAGGTGCGGATTTGTTTCGCCGGACAAGCTGACAGTCCTATGCAGCAAGCCGAGTGCGTCAACATCGTCCGTGAACTCAAATTGAGCGATCGGGTTGAGTGGCTAGGCATGGTGTCCGAAGAACAAAAGCGCGCTTTGTACGCCAACTGTCTGGCTGTAATTTTTTCTCCCGTGGACGAGGATTACGGTTACGTAACACTGGAGGCCATGTTGTCGTCCAAGCCGGTGATCACCTGCGCGGATTCCGGCGGCGCCCTGGAGTTTGTCGTGAATCATCAGACCGGATTAGTTGCGGATCCCACTCCGGAGTCGCTGGCGCAAGCTATGGACTCGCTGTGGACCGAGCGCCAAAACGCGGCGGCCATGGGCGAGGCTGGACGGGCGCGCTATCAGGATCTCAACATTTCCTGGGCGAATGTGGTGGAGAAGCTATTGTGCTGAAGATCAACTGGTTCTCACCGCTGCCGCCGGCGCGGAGCGGCATCGCACATTTTGCGATGCAGATCCTGCCCGTGCTCGCCGGACGTCAGGAAGTAGTGCTATGGACGGACCAGGACCAGGTGGCGCCCGAGGTGCTGCGCATTGCAAGTGTCGTGCGCTATGATCCCGCCGCTCCTCCCTGGCGCGAGATCAACAACGGCGCGATTTCGATTTATCACTTCGGAAACCATCCGGATTTTCACGGCGGCATTCGGCAAGTGAGCTTGCACCAGCCCGGGATCGTTGTGCTACACGATCTTTGCCTGCACGACTTATTCTTCAGGCTGTGGGTCCACTCCGGAAGGGATCGCGCCAGCTATCTCGCCGCGCTGGAGCGATGGTATGGGGCGGAAGGCCGGCAGGCCGGCGAGGCCTTCTGCAACGGAGGTATCAGTTCCGAATCCATGGCACTCAAGTTCCCGCTAACCCGAGAGGCCGTCCGCGGGGCGCTTGGAGTCATCACGCACTCAAGTCGAGCGTTCGAAGAACTCAACGAAACGCCCGCCTGTCCCATAGTCGCTTTGGACTTCCCCTATGCGGCCGCCGAGGAGTCGCGCTACCGTACATGGGTAGCGGCACGGAGCGCCGCGCCAGGCCCCCCATACCGCCTGATCGTTTTCGGCTACCTCGGCCGGAACCGGCGCTTGGGGGCTGTACTCGAGGCGCTGGCCGCCATTGGCAAGCGTGAACAGTTCCGCCTGGATATCTGTGGAGAGCTTTGGGACGAGGGCCAGGTTCGAACACAGATCGAACGGCTTGGGTTGAGCTCCATCGTGAACTTGTATGGTTTTCTTCCGGACGATCAGGTGGAGCAAAAGTTGAGTACCGCCCATCTCGCAATCAATCTTCGCTACCCGTCCATGGGAGAGGCTTCGCTCAGCCAGCTGCAGTTCTGGGATTATGGTCTACCCACGCTGGTAACCCGCACGGGCTGGTACACATCATTGCCGGAAGAGGCTGTCGCATTTGTTCGCCCAGACCACGAAGTCGCCGACATTAAGGCGCATCTGCGCGCTTTTCTGGCCGATCCCGGCGCCTTCCGCGCCATGGGGGAATGCGGCCGGCGGTCGCTGATCAAGAACGCTCCCGGAAGATATATCGATGCCATGGCACAGTTCGCTTCCGAAGCACTACGGGTATCGCCGCGGGTTTCCGCTCTTGCGCTGGCCCGGAGAGTCGGCCAGGATTTGAGTGCCTGGCTGCATCCGGACGCGGGCCCGTATGTGCTGGAGCGCGCCAGCAAGGAGATTTTCACTGTTTTTGAAGGACATTAGCGGCGCCATCGCCGGGGCAGGCAGGTTCTTAAAAACCAAGGGGGAAACTTCAGGATCGGGTAAAACCTCGGCCCTGCAGCCCCCCAAGGGGCCCGGGCCGAGGCCCAACATTCAAAACCAACAATCAGCAATGCAACCAATCCGTGCGCCGATTATTCGTACAGCGCCACCGAGAAAGGATAAACTCCGATCTTAGCCATGACGTCTTCGATCGTGTTCGTCGCCGTATTGATTTTCGTCAGTGTATATCCGTAGCCGCTGGTCACATAAGCCGTCGTTCCATCCGCGGACACCGCCACCGCCGTGGGCAACAGACCCGCGGCAATCTTGGTCTCAACCGCTAAAGTGGCCGCATTCAACGCCCATACCGACGAGGAGTTGCCATTCGTCACATAGGCCTGGGTCCCGTTAGGCGTCACCGCTACCGCATTCGGAGCCGAAAACCCCAGAGTGGTAGACAGCAGGGCTCCGGTTGCAAGGTTATAAACGGTGAGCGCATTCGCGTACTGGTTGGTCACATAAACTTTACTGCCATTCACCGCAATCCCGTTGACTCCCGACAGCGCTACCCAAGTCGCGGTAACCGTGTTCGAAGCCGTGCTGATCACCGATATGGTCGATGAAGTCATATTCGCCACCAGCACCTGCGTGCCGTTCGGCGTTATCGCCAGGCCCACCGGCTTGGTGCCCACCGGTATCGTCGCTGCCACTTCTTCCGTGGCGGTGTTAATGACCGACACACTGCCCCCTAGCTCATTCAGCACATAGGCCGACGCTCCGTTGGGAGTGAAGGCTACTTGAACCGGCTCGGAGCCCACCGCGATGCTGCCAACCACGCTGTTAGTCGCGGTACTAATGACGCCAACCAGGTTCTTACTTTCCTCGGTCACGTAGACATACGCTCCGTTCGGCATTACCGCCAGACCGCTGAGCCCCGCGCCGCTAATCGGTATGGTTGCGGCAACGGTGTTGGTGGCCCGGTTCACCACTACCACGCTGTTGCTGCTCTGATTGGCTACATATCCGAACGGCTGTGCGGCCGCAACGGCTACACTCGCCAGAAGGGTCAAGATCAGTCCCGCATGTTTTGTGCTCACTAAGTTATGAATACGCATTTTTTCTTTTTATCCTTTATGTTTTGAGAAACAAGAGCCTGAAAAACTTTAGGCCTTGCGATTTAACTAAGGGCAGTCGTATGGCCGTATGCATGGGCTAAGCGCTGTAAAGGGGTCGCAAAGCCCCCCTGAAAAACAGGCAAGTGCCTGCAAACAAGCGGTTATGGGTCTTGCCTCAGGTTCGATATAAAAACCACGGAATTATCGCTTTAGAGTCGACGGAGGCCTGAGTATTGTGGGTATTTGTGCTTATTAACACCCAATACTGGGGATTTCCGCTAAATGACACCCACATTAACGGGGTGGACAGGCGGGCCAACGTGAGTTACCTCGGTGGAACGGATGGCGCTACGCTAATCGGTTGGAGCCGGCTCGGCCCGCCGGCGTAGCCGAAGTACGTTTCCAGCGCCTGGCGGATGCGGCCGCTGGCGCATCCGTCGCCGTAAGGATTATGGATGCGGGCCATGCGCCGGTATGCGGCGTCGTCATCCAGCAGACGCTCCGCTTCATATACGATGCGGTCCGCATCGGTACCTACCAGCTTCACCGTGCCGGCGGCGACGGCCTCGGGCCGCTCCGTCTTTTCCCGCATGACGAGGATGGGCTTTCCCAACGAAGGGCCTTCCTCCTGGATTCCGCCGGAGTCGGTGATCAGCAGGCGCGCGCGCCGCATCAGGTCCACAAAAGGTACGTAGTCAAGGGGCTCGATCAGGAATACGTTCGCCAGGCCGCCCAGCCGCTGGTACACCAGGTCCATGGCGTGGGGGTTGCGATGCACGGGATAGACCAGTTGCACGTCCCGGCGCATGGCCAGACGGGCGAGCGCTATGCAGATGCGCTCGAAGCCGCTGCCGAAGCTTTCGCGGCGATGGGCGGTGACCACAATCAATTTTTGGGCCGGATCCAATTGCGGCCACTCGCCGGCGAGCAGGCGGCCAGCGGCCAGCGCGTCCCGCACATAGAGCACCGCGTCGATCCCCGAATTGCCCGTAACGCAGATGCTCTGGCAGGCGACGCCCTCAGCCAACAGGTTGGCCGCCGCGGTTTGCGTGGGTGCGAAGTGCAGGGAGGCCAGCCGCGTGGTTAACACACGGTTCATTTCCTCGGGAAAGGGCTGGGCCAGGTCTCCTGTGCGCAGGCCGGCTTCCACATGGCCTACCGGCACATGCTGGTAGAAGGATGCCAGGGCGGCGGTAAGGGTGGTGGTAGTGTCGCCCTGCACCAGCACCATATCGGGACGCTCCGCCTGAATAACCGGCTCGAGCGCCGCCAGGATGCGCGCCGCGATCTGCGCCAGAGTCTGCCCAGGCTGCATCAGATCCAGGTCGTGATCGGGAGCCACTCCGAAGGCGGCGAGCACCTGGTCGAGCATCCCACGGTGTTGGGCGGTGACGCATGCGCGCACTTCGAAATGCGCGCTCCGGCGCAGGTTCAACAGTACCGGACAGAGCTTAATCGCTTCGGGCCGCGTACCGAATACGATGAGTATCTTCCGCAATATTCTGGTGCTGTAGCATCCCTGAAAGTCTCACCTAGCGGACCCGCCGCGTTGGCTGGCCGCGCTCGCGGCGCAATTGTTGGAGGGCCTTTCGGTATTTCAGGTAGTCGGTCCAACCGGGATGGGTGTAGTTATGGCTTGGGCGGCCTTCGGTGGGGACTCGGGGGTGCTCGCCGGCCTGTAGTCTCCGCAGCGTTTCGACCACGCCGGGCAGACCGTCCACATGGGACCTATGGGCAAGGAAGACGTGGCTTTCGGTGAACGGGTCGGGGTTGCGTGTGCTGGCCTGAGCCAGGACAGCTCCGGTATCGATGCCGGTATCGATGCGCAACAGAGACCAGCCAATGCCCCATAATTCGCGATTCAAGACGGCCCAGAATGCCGAGTGGGTGCCACGGTATTCCGGCGTCAGGCCAGGGTGGAAGACCAGCATTCCCAGGGGCGGGATGGACAAGATCTTTTTTTTGACGATCGGCATCAGCATCAAAACGCAAACATCGGGGGCCAGGCTTTCGAGCAGCGCGGCGGATTCTTCGGAATTGATATCGTAGACGCGATGCACCGGCGGGCGCCGATAACTGGCGGGGATATCGCGCTGAACTTCGGCCATGAATTGCCGGAGCATGCGGCCGTCGCGGCGGCCCTGAAACAGGACGTAATACAAGCGGAGCAGGAGTTCGTCGGCAACTTTCCGGATTCCCAGGCGGCGCATTCTCCGCCAGAGGAAAGCAACCAACCCAGGACGGGTTTTCTCCACGACGACGAAGCCATCGAAGGGGAAGCGGGAGGCGGCCCAATCGGCCTTGATGTATTCGGTCCAGTGGTCGTGAAAGAGAAAATAGGTCTTCATTGCGGGCGGTGCGGATTGGGGAAAAAGCCGTGGAACGAGTTCTGGGCCAGGGCCACCCAATCATAGAAGCCGGCGGCCTTCGCCCGGGCGTCCAGGGCGGTATCGGACCCCACCAGCGAAATTCGCGGCAACAGCCAGGCTCCCGCACCCACGGCGGCACGGCTGATGCGGGAAGTACAGGAACACCGGTAACCAGCCTGTCGCAGGATGGCTTCGCTTCGTAAAGAGTAGGCGCCATAGGGCCGCACGCCGTAAGGGTAGGCAAAGAAAGGGACTTCGACTCCCAGGCGGTTTTCGAGGATTTCCTTCGATTGGCAGATTTCGGCGCGGAGATCGTCGTCGTCCAGATGGCCGGTCATGAAATGATTCAGCGAATGGCTGCCGACGCGCACCCGCTTGCCGGCGATCATTTCCCGCAATTGCGGCCAATCGAGCGGCTGGAAATGGGCGGCGTAGACCGCGTACTCGCGCAGCAGGGCGGCATCCCGCGAGTGCCAGGGCGGTCGTATCAGGCCATCCAGGAAATTTACCGTGATAAATAAGGTTGCAGTGAGGTCCAGATCCTCCAGGATCTGCAAGCCGGGATCGTAGACGCTACGGTAGCCGTCGTCAAACGTCAGGCAGAAGGCAGGTTGGGGTAGAGGATCGGAGCCGGCCAGAACGCGGAGCGCTTCCGGAAGATCCAGGCAGCGGTAGCCGGCCTCCAGCAAGCCGCCCAGTTGCGCGCGCAGGCAGGCCTCGCTTACGGCCATGTCGCTCGCAGCGTCGGCAATAGTGTGCAGGGAGAAGATGGCGAACCTGATGCGAGAGTGCTGGTCGAGCGAACTCCAGCGCAGGCGCAGGCGAGCCGCGTGGCGTTGGCACGCGTAGAAGGCTTGTTTGACAATGGCACGCATGTTTAGAGGGCGGCCTGTATGATGCGATCAAAGTAAGCCGCCACCGCGGGCCAGCCGTAGTTTTCTTCGACGAGTTGCCGGGCGGCGTGGCCCAGCTGCTGGCGACGTGGGGGATCGCGCAGCAGGTCGACGACCTGCCGGGCAAAGTCGGCTGGGTCGTCGGCCAGGATAATGTTGTCGCCATGCCGCACGGGAAGCCCTTCGGCGCCCATCGAAGTGGAAACCACGGCCTTCCCCATGGCCATGGCTTCGAAGATCTTAATGCGGGTTCCGCTGCCGCTGCGCAAGGGCACCACGCACAGCGCGGCTTTGGCGAGATAAGGCCGGATATCTTCCACGGCGCCGGTCACCACTACACTGTGGGACGCCAGGGACTGAAGGCGACGGGGCGGGCGGCGGCCAACAGCCCAGAATGCCGCCTCGGGAATCTCGCGCCGGATCAAGGGCAGTATCTTCTCGACAAAGTAGGCCACCCCATCCTCGTTCGGCATCCAGTCCATGCTGCCGGTAAAAACCGTGGTGTCCGGCTGCTCAGGGACGGACCCAGAGGGCACGCCCGGCTGGAAGTATTCGGTGTCCACACCCGTCGGAATCACGGAGATGCGGCGGGGATCGGCATATTGGGCGAAGGAGGCGCGGTCGTTTTCCGAAACGGCCAGAACATAGTCCGCCAGTTGGACATAACGGCGCTCGGCGCGCTGCAACGCACGGGATTCCAGCCAGCAAGCCAGTTTCACGACGGGATTGGATGCGATCTTAGAGTGGCGCGCCCAGACCTGGGCTTCTACGTTATGCGTGAACAGGATTTTGGACGGCGGTGTCTTCCACTCGATCAGGGGGGCCGGGAAAATGAAGTCGCAAACGATCAGATCGAAGGCCGTGGATGCGAGCAGCGCGGTATAGCGGCGGCGCACCTCCGGGTAGAAATATTTATCGATGGTGAAGGGCCGGCCGGCGAGCAGCATGCGCGCATAGCGGGCGTACTCGCCAAGGCTGCGGCGCGGCGGGAGCGGCAAGGGTACGCAGACTAGTTTGGAAAACATCTCCGAACCGGCGGGATGCAAATCGCCGGAATGCTCCGGATAAAAGGTGAAGAGGGTGATGTCGTGTTTGCGCGCCAATTGCTTGAGAATGTTGAAACTGCGAATTTTGCCGCCGGTATCGGGCGGGAGCAGGCCTCCGGCTTTCACCCACAGAAGCTTCATATGGAAAATTCCTTGGGACCGTCGGGGGTATCGGCGCGATAGATAAAGCGGACGCCGCTTCGGGGGAAGATAAACTCGTGCGACCCCTGGGGTTGTTCATAGCGGTAGGCGCTCGGGCCCGTTTGCGTGAACGTGCCAGACTCGGCCGAAGTGAGAATCACCGCGAATTCGGCGGGCAGGGTGAGTTCGGCGCTGAAGCGTTGGACGAAGGCGGGTTCTTTTTTGCCGTAGACGGGGGACCAGTCGAAACGCTCGATTGATTGGGACCACGTATGTCCGGCGTGCGGCAGGATGGCGATGTCGCACTGGTCGAGCAAGTGCCAGTGCAGGTCGAGGCGATGACCGCTCCCTGATGGTCGCGGCTCGGTAACAACGTCGCGCACCAGCCAGAACCCGGATTTGTGGCCAAAGACCCAGCGATGGTGGATCACCGGAGCGTAGCCATTGTGATGGCCGGCGAAGAGATCGAAGGTTTCGCCGGGGAGCCATAAGTCCACGGCGGTTTCGGGCATGCCGATCCAGGCGAAGGGACCGGCAGGGGCGGCTTGGTCGCGGCCATCTACCTGGAGGGTATTGTGGGCTGCCGTGCCGCGAAAGCGATCCCGCTCGGGACAGGTATAACAGAACGTACCCGGATCGATCAGAATAGGGCGGCCATCGGTGATGAGCTGGATGCTGAGAGCGTCGGCATGGCCGTGCCCCCCGGCGAAGACGCCTTGCGGTCCGGCGTCGATAAAGAGTTGGGAGCCGGTCGTAGTCATGGTGTAGATTCCGGCGCACGTGAGCGCGAGCGAGCGAGGGGGCGAGGGGGAGCGAGCGGGCGAGGGGGTGAGGGGGCGAGGGGGCGAACCTAGCACGCGGCCCCCGTCGTCATCTCCGAAGTTTGGCGGGCGACCGGCTTGTGATAGGACGCTGAGCGCTTCGCTCATTTTCTCTATGGTGCGATCGAAGGAGGCCGGAATTGGGATCGCGTTCCGGGCGGCCAGATCTCGCGCGAATTGGAAGAAGTCTAGCGCGTAGACGTGGTAGTAGACGGACTGTTCGAAGTGGAAACCATCCGGGCGGACCTGGGTCTCGGCCTGTTGCAGGACGATGTTCCAGCCTCGGTCCCGCCAGCGGCTCGCGCCGCGGATCTGCGGGCATAGGAGGCCAATGGCGAACAGCGCTACGCCTTCTCCGAGTAAGTGCGTGTTGGGCGAGTAGTAAGTCGAGAGGTAGCGCTCGATGTGCCAGCCGTGCAGGTGGAGGGCGCCGAGTAAATCCTCGTGGAAATCACCGAGTAAGTGGCGGACCCAAAGCCACGACAGCGCACGGAAGGCGACTTCCAGCGTGCTGGCCCAGTTGATGCCGATGGGATAAGGGTTTTCGCGCTGCCAGTCACCCCACTGCGACCGTAACTCGGCGGCGAAGCGATCGTCTTTGGTGAGCCGCCCAGCTTCGGCGAGAGTAACGAGGTGTTGATGGCGGTTCAGCTCCCAGATGATTTTATGGTCGCCGACCGCATTGAAGTCAAGGAATGGAATTTGATACCAGGGCTTGCGCGGGGCACGCTTGTGGTGCACGGGGTCGAGGTGCCAGTCGATCGGGGAACCGAAATCGAGGTCTTTGTAACCTAGGAGATCGAAGCGGTGCAGGCAGATATTTTCGGCTTCTGGTAGTGAGCAGAGGGTGGGTGGGTCTGGAAAAACGGGCGCGCCCGCAAAAGGAATGACTTCGAAGACTGGAGGCCTGCCCCACCGTTTCGACAGGGCTTGGTGCGCGCGAGTGCGGATTTCGTCCGGACCCATGCGGGTCAGGCGGGCGAGGGTCCTGTTCATAAGGCGGCGGGTACGCCTACCTTGCTGGTGATAAAGATACCGCCCCAGATCTGGAGATTCAGAAGACGCCAGATACGGTCGGTGGCGTCTTCGAGGCCGCTCTTGTGGCGCGCGAGCAAGCCGTTCAGATAAGTGAAATCGATGTAGGGAGCCAGTAGGCCGTCGCGGTCCTGAAGCTGCGCGATGAGCGAATCGGCACGAGAATCCATCAGCCATTGGCGGAGCGGCGTGGGGAAGCCCATCTTTTTGCGATAGACGATTTCGCGCGGGAGGAGATCTTCGACGGCGCGCTTGAGAATGTATTTGCCCACGCCGCCGCGGAGCTTCATGCGGTCGGGGACGCCGGCGGCGAACTCGACCAGCAAGTGATCCAGGAAGGGGACGCGGCTTTCAAGCGAGCAGGTCATGCTCATCTGATCCTGCTTCATGAGCAGCTCGACGAGGTATGTTTTCTGATCCGCGTACAGCATGCGGGAAAGCAGCGGGGACTGCGGCTCGGCGTTCCAGTATTGCAGGAAAGAATCGTAAGTGCCGTCATGCGGTGCGCCGGGAGCCAGCAGGCGCCGCTGTTCGGCGCGGGAGAAAGCGGCGTAAAAGTTATCGAGATAGAGAGACTCGAGATCCGCGGCGCGCCCCAGTACGGAGTGCTGCAGCTTGCGCCGGATATCTCCGGAAAGCAGGCTGGAGCCGGCAATCCGCGAGCGCACGGCATCGCGCCAGGCCCGGGGCACGTGCCGGTAAGCATCCATCCAACGCTTGTTGAGGAGATAAAAGCGGTAGCGGCCGTAGCCGGCAAACAATTCGTCGCTGCCTTCGCCGGTGAGGACGACTTTCACTTGCTCGGCTGCCAGGCGGGAAACAAAATAAAGGGAAACGCTGGAGGGCCAACTGATGGGCTCGTCCTCGTGCCAGACTAATTGCGGCAATGCGTTGAAGAAGTCGTCCATGCCGATGACTACTTCGTGGTGCTCGGTGCCGATAGCTTCGGCGACGTGGCGGGCATGGGCGAGTTCGCTGTATTCCTGTTCGCGATAGCCGACGGCGAAGGTTTTGACGGGCCCATCGACCATGGTCTTCATGAGCGCGGCGATGGCGCTCGAATCGACGCCGCCCGAGAGAAACATTCCCAGTGGCACATCGCTCATCAGGCGCGTGCGCACGGCATCTTCCAGGCGGCTGCGGCATTCGGCGATCCAGGATTGATCGTCGCGCTTTTCGTAAGAAAGCGGGCACGGGATTTCCCAGTACCGGCGGATTTCGAGTTGTTCGGGCGTCAGCCGCAGCCAGTGGCCGGGCATGAGCTTGCGGATGCCGGAGAACAGCGTCTGTTCGCCCGAGCAATAGCCGAAATTGAGGTATTCGGAGAGCAGCGACTCCTCGAAGCGCGGCGAGATGGCGGGGTGCTCCAGCAGCGCCTTGATTTCGGACGCGAAGGCGAATAAGCGGCCGTCCCAATAGTAGTAGAACGGCTTCTTGCCGAGTCGGTCGCGGGCGCAGAACAGGGTGCGGGCGTTCTTATCCCAGATGGCGAAAGAGAACATGCCGCGAAAGCGCGTGACCGAATCCGGCCCATATTGCTCATAAGCGTGGAGGATGGTTTCGGTGTCGCACCTGGTGCGGTAGCGATGGCCGGCCCGCTCAAGGGCGGGACGCAGATCGGCGTGATTGAAAATTTCGCCGTTGTAAGTGATCCAGAGAGCGCCATCCTCATTGGACATAGGCTGGTGGCCTGCGCTCACATCGATGATGCTGAGGCGGCGGTGGCCCAGGGAGGCGAACGGATCACGATAAAAGCCGCAGCCGTCCGGGCCGCGGTGGTGGATGATGCCGGTCATGCGGGCGAGCAGCGAGTCGGGCGGGGCCTCCGGGGCGCGTGTGACGAAACCTGCGATGCCGCACATAGGGTTAAGAAAGCGGTGAGCGCTACCTTATTGAATTCTCACACAAGATGCCGTGGAAAACTCAATCTGCGGAGCGGCTCCCATCGATTATATGGGCGCGAATCACATTTCCTGGCGAAGAACATAGAGCAGCTCCACATCGTCCATTATCTGGATTCCGTATCGAGTGCAAAATGCCAGTACGTCTGGCTCGTAGAAGTGCCCATCTACCGTGCAGAGCACGTCGGCCGCCCCCGCGAGCGCTGTATAGATCACCGGGTCATCGTCAGGGTCTTTGAGTACGACCGGCGGGCCTTCCGCCGGAGTGACGGTCTCGGCGCCCGTTCAACCTCGCGGATGAGAAACGGGGATAAGACGAGCACCCGCACCACACTGTTGGATCGCGCCCAGGAGTTCTTTCGTGGGTCCCGTTGCCTTGGTGTTGGTACGGACGAGAATTGCCGTATCAAGGGTTTATCCTCATCCACGATGATGCCGAACGTGGTCGACCGCCTCATCGATGGCGGCATCAATTTCCGCTTCCGGCACGCCTTGAGCTGGTTTGGCGGTTTGCTCGATGCGGGCACGCAAACGACGGAAGACCTCGGCCCGTGCTTCGCCAGTGGGGGCCTGTTTGGCAATGTCGCCCTTGAACACCCGGACGCTAATGCTCTCGTCTTCCTGGAGGACTCGGCCCATTAAAATCTCAGCCGCCCGCCGGAGGTGGGGCGTTAGGTCACGGGCTTTGTGAATCGAGCTGGCGGTCTGCACAACTGTTACTCCTCTCCGATAGTACACCCAGATCTTGTTCCCCTTCACACATTGGTTTATTCAGGTCGCGAGTAAACGTGAATAAACGGGCTCAGGCAGTTTCCGCACCGTGGCCGCCCTGGCCGCAAGGTGAACACTCGCGAGTTCGAGTTTCCCGATCTGCCCTTTCTCGCCGTCTACCGCGTCCGTGAGGATGTCATTGAATCAACCGCATCCTGCATGGCGCTCAGAAGTGGCCGTAAAGGGCGCAGAACGTATGGATTTCAGCCATCGCTCATTTAGAGGGCCCGGTCGCGCGGGAGAAACTCAGTGATAAACGTCAGAGCGATGTCGAACCCGCACAATGGCGATCTCCTCAGGCGCAACCATGAAGATCACGGTAATCTCCGACACGGATACGAAAGTAACCTTGCCACTGCCCAGTGAGTGCCCTCACGTCCCCCTCGCCGGAATCTCCGTACCGGTCTAACGCTCGAAGGATTCGAATGGCTGTCTCCCGCTCGATGGCCCGCAACTCGGCTCGTGCGGACTCCGGCCAGATAAACGTCATCGCAGGTCGAATTCCCGCAGGATTTCGAGGTGCGAAACAACTTTTCCGGCTCGAACATCTTGACGCGCCAGCGAGATGGCGGCGGCGTCAGCTTCGGTGACTGACTCGTCATCGGGCGGTGCGGACAACGCTGCGCGGTACGCCGGACTTGTCGCCAAGTATTCCAAGAACCGCTTAGCGGCAGGCAGTTCATCTTCCGGAATCCGGTCGATCAGGGCATACAAGGCGTCGCGGCTCATTGAAGTTCTCTGTCTCCAGGTTAGCGTACTGCATCAGGTTTCGGCTACGCCAACAGCGTCCAACACAGGATCGGGCCAAAAGGAGAAAACCTCGCTGCAACTTACACGATTGCTGAAACTATGCACGCCTTAACACCGCCGTCCGTCAGAGGTTCCAGAGGAGTTGTTATGCGGTTCTTGATTATGGCCTTCGCCGTATCAGTGGCCTTCGGGCAAACCAATCGGATATTTCAGCTCACGCAGGACGAAAACAAGCAGGAGCTGGAAGAGATCGCGACGGTGCTTCGCGCGACGGGGGATATCCAGCAGGTGTCCATCGATGACATAAACAGGACCGTGACTGTAGATGGCACGGCCGGGCAGATCGCCATGGCTGACTGGCTGGTTCGCCAGATGGATCTGCCCGCGAATGGACCACTTTCCGGGGTACACGAGTACCGGCCGGCCGCCGGCAGCGATGATGTCGTGCGTGTGTTTTATCTTACGCACGCCTCGACAGTGCAGGAACTGCAGCAGATCGTAACCACGGTCCGCTCGGTGGCGGATATCCCGCGGGTGTTCATTTACAACGCACTGAACGCCGTGGCGGTGCGCGGAACCAACCAACAGGTGTCACTGGCCGCGTGGCTGGTGGATCAGCTCAATCAGCCTGCGAATGTCGCTGCGCCGGCGCCGCATGAATACAAGCTTCCGGGTGACGATGTAGCGCGAGTTTTTGAGCTGACTTATCCTCAGACTCGGCAACAGTTGCAAGAGATCGTCACGTTAATCCGTTCTATCGGCGATATTCAGAGGCTGTTCCTCTGTAATGAGCGGCGCGCCGTGGCCCTGCGCGGAACGGTCGAACAGGTTGCGCTGGCTGCCTGGCTGGTAAGCGAATTGGATAAGCCGGTGGATAGTCAGGCTCGAACACAGGACTATAGTCAGCCACACGAATACCGGCTGCCGAACAGCCCCGATAATCTGGTGCGCGTGTTTTACCTCGATAGCTCGCAATCCGCGCAGGATCGTCAGAAACTGGCCACCCAGGTCCGTGTCACGTCCGGGATCATGCGGTTGTTCGTTTATAATGCGCTCGGTGCTTTGGCCGCGCGAGGGACGGACACGCAGGTGGCTACGGCGGAGAAAGTGATTGAGGAGATGAAAGCGCAATAGGCGGCGCCCTATTCCGCCCTCAACGTGACCGATGGATCCACCCTTGCCGCCCGCCACGCAGGTATGCCGCTAGCGATCGCCGACACCGCCGCCAGCAGCGCGATGACGCCAAGATAGGTGATTGGGTCAAGTCGCGAAACGCCAAACAGCAACGTGATAATGGCTTGGGTCGCGGCCGCCGCTCCGAGCAGTCCGATCAGGATACCCAGCCCGGTGAGCGTCATCCCCTGGCGAACCACCAGCGCGAGGATGTTACCTCGCGACGCGCCCAGCGCCGACCGCACGCCGATCTCACGCATTCGCTCGGTGACGCTGCCGGAGAGCACACCATAAATGCCGGTGGCCGAGAGCGCCAGAGCGACCAGAGCAAATGCCTCGAATACGATCATGGCGAAGCGGCGCTCCGACTCCGACGCGGCTAGCAGGCTTTCCATGGTGCCTACGCGGACGACCGGCTGATCCTTATCCACCGACCAGATGGCGTTCCTGATGGCAGGGGCAAGCGCGGTCACGTCACCAGGGGCGCGGACTACCAGCCACATCGCGTCGTCCGCGTACCATGACTGGGCGGGCGTGAGGTACGCCGCTTCCGGTTGGCTCTCCGCCAGGGACGACTGCTTCACATCGCCCACTACGCCGACAACGGTGTACCACGGTCTGTTGGTGGGGCCGACGCGAACCCGCCGGCCAATGGGGTCTTGACTGGGGAATTCGCTCTTCGCCAACGATTCACTGATGAGGACAGCCGGCGGCGCGCCGGCTGTGTCGTGCCCGTCGAGCAGGCGGCCGCGGCGGAGCGCGATGCCCATGATCTCGCAGTAGCCCGGTGTCATCACATATCGAAATACATCGTAACCGCGTGGCTGGCCGTCCTCGAACTGCATACCATACGTGTCATATGGACCGCCGCTCAACGGCAACAGGCTGGTGAACGCCGCCGCGGCGACGCCGGGAACGTGGTGTACCGCTTCCAGGGTCTGCGCAAGAAACCGGCGCCTGGCGTTGTCGTCGTCGAACCGGTGACCGGAATACTGCACCTGCATGGTGAGCAAGTGGGAAGCATCGAATCCCGGAGCGACCGCGAACAGACGATCGAGGCTGCGCAACAGCAATCCCGCGCTTACCAGCAGCACCAGGGCGAGGGCGACCTCCGCGACGACCAGCGTACGCCGCGTCCATTGGTGACCACCGGCGGTGCGCCGTGAGCTCTGCTGCATTCCGGCGACCAGGTCGGCGCGGGACGCGTGCAGCGCCGGGATGAGCCCGACCACCAGCCCGATGAGCGTGGTGACGCCAAATGCGAACGCGAATACGGTACCGTTGACGGCGATCGCGCCCACCCGCGGCAGTCCGGAAGGGCTGAGCGCCACCAGCGCCTCTACCCCGAACTCCGCCACCACTATTCCGAGAGAGCCCCCCAGGGTGGCCAGCAGCAGGCTTTCGGTGAGCAATTGCCGGATCAGCCGCGGTCGCCCGGCGCCCAGCGCGGCGCGCATAGCAAATTCACCGCGCCGCTGCGTGCCTCGGGCAAGCAGCAGGTTGGTTACATTCACGGACGCGATCAGGAGCACCAGCATAACCGCGCCGAGAACGGCGAGCAGCACCGGTTGGACTCCCCGGGTGATTTCAGCCTGCAGCGAATTGACGATAAACCCGAACTTGAGGGACGCCCAATGCGCCCTGGGAAACTCCGGCACCGGGGCCAGCGCGATGGTGTTCAGTTCCCGCCTGGCCTGATCTACTCCGATGCCTGGCCGTAGACGCCCCACCATGCGCAGATGATGGCCCCACTCCTGTGTGTCGAAGCTAGTGATATTTCCCGCATCGTACTGCAAGGGCGACCAGAGCTCCGCCGAGGGAGCCAGGACGTTCTCAAACCCCCTCGGCATCACGCCGAGGACGGTATAGAGATTATCGTCGAGCCTGACCTGGCGCCCCACGATGGCGCTGTCGCCGCCGAAACGCCGCCGCCACAACGTGTGGCTGAGGATCACTACATGGGGGCCTTTGAATCGATCGTCGGCTTCCTGGAAGTCTCTTCCCAGCACCGGCGCGACGCCCAGCGCACGGAAGTAGCTCGCGCTCACACTCTGCCCATCGAACCGCTCCGGCTGGGTCGCGGTGGTCATGGTGGGCTGCCATGTTTCCATCACGGCGATGGCCGCGAAGGAACGATTGCGCGCCGCCAGCTCACGATAGGTGTGAAACGTAACGTCGGAGCGCGCACCCTGGAAGATATCCCAGATCATCATGATCCGGCCGGCATGCGGATACGGCAGCGGCTCGAATAGAATGGGGTTCACCGCACTGAAGATAGCGGTGCTGGCGCCGATGCCCAGCGCCAACGTGAGCGCGCTCACAGTTGCAAAGCCCGGACTCTGGCGCAGCCGGCGAGCCGCATAGCGCAGATCGGCGAACCAGGTTCCGATGGCGTTCTCCCATCCGTACGCGCGCACTTGTTCCCGGAGGACGGTGATGTTGCCGAGTTCCAACCGCGCGGTCCGCCGCGCATCGTCGGGAGAGTATCCGCTCTCGACCAAAGCGGCAGTGGCCTGTTCGAGGTAGTCCCGCACCTCGTCGGCGACGTCCTGGTCGGCCACCGTGCGATTCGCCAGCACGCGCAGTCCGCGTGCCAATTGGCGCCAGAGAGACATGCGCTTAACCCTCCACCTTCAAGACCCTCGCGATGGCTGACGCCCTGCGTGTCCAATCGGCGGTTTCGATCTCGAGTTGTTTTTTTCCGGTACGGGTCAGTGAATAGAACTTCGCGCGGCGCGAGTTCTCCGTCTGGCGCCACTCGGCATCCAGCCATCCGGCGCGCTCCAGCCGCTGCATCGCGGTGAGCAGGGATCCGGGGTTCACCTTGAACACCCCGCGAGAGATCTGCTCGACGCGGCGGGCGATGCCGAAGGCATGCATGGGCGCGAGGCTCAGCGTTTTGAGGATCAACATGTCCAGCGTCCCCTGGATGACGTCGGTGTTGGGCTCTTCCATGGATGTTGCCGAGAAAGGCATCCTGATAACGATAGCACTTTCCTGATGATTGTCAAGATGTGATAATCATGAGCTGAATATCGCTCGGGAGCGGTTTATGCAAATGCATCAGACCTTGATGCAGCTGCATACGTATGCTATCATTCTCAATATGAGAACGACGATCTCCCTCCCCGCGCCGCTCCTCGAAAATGCTAAACAGTGCGCCGCCGAGCGTGGCGTAACCCTGAGTGCGCTGCTCGAGGACGCCCTCCGCTGCCTGCTGGCGCGAAACCCCTCTTCTTCTGTTCCGGCATTTCGTCTGCACACGGTTCGCGGCAAATTGGTAGATCCGCAAATGGATCTTGATCGTACTTCCACTTTGATAGCGCTGGAAGATGAAGCGTGCTTCCGCGAGCAACCTCGCTAGCCAGCCATGCGGATGCCGGATGTCAACATCCTGGTTTACGCGCATCGGGAAGAAGCGCGCGAGCACCGTCGCTACGCCGAATGGCTTATGGAGTGCGCCACCGGAGCTGAGCCGTTTGCGCTTTCGGAACCTGTTCTCCACGGCTTTGTTCGAGTGGTGACCAATCCTCGCATCTTTGATCCCCCGTCGACCTGTGAGCAGGCATTTCGGTTCCTCAATGCGTTTTTGGCACGCCCGGCATGCATCCTGATTCGACCGGGACCACGCCATTGGCCCATTTTTCACCAGCTCTGCACCAGCTCTCGCATATCTGGGAAGCTCGTGGCAGACGCCGTGCACGCCGCTGTCGCCATCGAAAGCGGATGTGAGTGGGTGACGGCCGACACGGACTTCTCACGGTTCGCTCCTCCCCTGCGGTGGATGCGGCTTTGAGTGATGCAGGAATGCGGCATGCGGTAATTGGGTCACCGCCGATAATTGGCGTGGGCGGGCATGACGCGACGCGGCTACGCCGTGGATAACCTGCTCGCCGGCGGCGCCGGGCCGGCGGCAGCGGCTGGGCATCCTGGCGGGGTTCAGGCGCCTTCAAAAATGCCAGGAGGCGGGATGCCTCTTCTCCTAATCATCTTAGCATCGGCGATCGGGAACATCCGTGGCCCGACAGACGCACGCTGCTCAGGAACAGCTCTATCCGTGAGCGTGGATAATGCGGATTTTTCCGTTGCATTCGCGTAATAGACAGTGTCGCCCGCCCCGAAAAATGGTCTTGTACCGGTCCAGAGCGCCGCTACCCGCAAAAAACAGCGGCGGCCACGGCCAGGAGTAACGTCAAGACCCACCTGGTTTTCGGGGCGCGACCGATGGTCCAAGCTCCGCACTCGGCTGATAACAAAGACGGAGAACTTTGCGGGAAACCTGGACAACATTATCTAGCCAACAATTTTCTTAATACATGTCTCTCCACCCAATCCAGCAGTCCCCATTTACGTCTTCTTGCCCGGAAGGAGAGCGTTACGAGCTATACGAGCCAATCGGAGAAGGCGGCATGGGGAGGGTCTTTCGTGCTTTGGATCGGGTGCTGAACCGAACTGTTGCAGTTAAAGTGTTGCGGCCGGAG
>Ga0302180_10001285_pt1 | contig 20160 bp, 16 predicted proteins | sample I_Palsa_E3_2_FD_200575 | JGI IMG/M metagenome (GOLD analysis project Ga0302180, IMG submission 200575) | Peat permafrost microbial communities from Stordalen Mire near Abisko, Sweden - I_Palsa_E3_2 | ecosystem: Environmental > Terrestrial > Soil > Palsa > Peat permafrost | place: Sweden... | reverse complement strand
TTGCCTTAGTTCGTTAGTGTTAGTCCCGATGGAATAGTTGTTGGAAACGATATTCTCCACCCCTTCGGTTTGCGGCGCGAGCGGCACGATGCCTCCGTCGGCCCCAGCCGCGAAACCCTGCGATGCCAAACTAACACCCAGTCCGCCCTGCGGTCGGCCCAAGTCATTGGAATCGCGCAGGTAGCTGAAACGGAATTCGTTGACCGCGGTTGTGCTCAGAGTTCTGGTGTTGCCCAGGTTCAGCAACTGGGCTCGACCAAGATTGAGCGCGTTAAATCCGGGCACATTCGCCCCGCCTTGAGCCGTGGGATAAGGATTGTCCTGCGAGAAGTTGTCGAGGAAATAATAGGCGGAGAACAAACCCCAACGCGTGTTGGCATCGAGGCGAAGCGCTCCTTTGTCGTCGTTGAGTGTCTGATTGTTGGCGGAGGTCGAGAAAAGGTTGCCGGGCTGATTGGGCGCGGGAATGTATTGCAGCAACCGCTGCGCTGGAAGCGCCCACGCACCTTGTGGAGCGGTTGCATTCGGAAAGACACACTGCGAAAAACTGGTGCATGAGCTGGGATAAGTTGGGCAACCTCCGGTGGGGCAGGTTCCATTGGCGGGCGGTTGTGTCTCGCCTTGCGTAAAGTAGTAAGGCTCTCCCGGCGTAACCGCATAGCCAAAATTTTGAGTCAGTACGCTGGCCAACCCCGCGGGCAAGCCGGTGACCGTAGTTGGCACGGTTACCTGCTGCGGCTGTCCATTGATGTTGTCGGTAGTTGTCGCGACCAGCGAACTGGCAAGATCCAGCAAATTGCCGGCGCGGTCCTGCGACGAAGGCACGGGGATCAATCCAGTATCCACGCCCTGGGTCTGGCGCGTGCCTTGATAGTCGGAGTAGAAGAAAATGTTGTTTCTTTTCACCGGTCCGCCCAGCGTGCCGCCGAACTGATTCTGGTCAAAGGAACCGCGCGTGGGAGAAAAGTAATTGCGCGCGTCGAGATTCGTGTTACGGAGAAATTCGAAGACATCTCCGTGGAACGCGTTGCTGCCCGACTTGGTGATCACATTGATTTGTCCGCCGCTGTACTCGCCATATTCGGCGTCAAAATTATTGGTAAGGATTCTGAACTCGGCGATGGAGTCGAGATTGGGAATAATGGCGGTGCCCATGTTGACGTCTTCTTCCACATCGCTCCCATTCACCATGAAGCTGTTGGCGAATTCGCGCTGGCCGTTGATGGAAACAGTGCCGGGGTTCAAGTCTCCCGAGGGAGAAAACGCGCTGGCACCTACATCCTGAACCGTGCTGGAAGTGATGGACGTTCCGGGAGCAACGCCGGACTGAAGGGCGAGCAGATCGGTATAGCTGCGGCCGTTCAGAGGAACGCCGGTCATGGTGGAACCGGTAATGACTTCGCCCATCTGGGAACTGGAAGTCTCGACACGGGCCGCGTTATCACTCACCGTGATCGCGTCGGTGCGCTCGCCCACCTGCAGAACAATATCCAACTGAAGAGCGCTATTAGCGTCGATCGCGATGCCGGTACGGCGATAGGGTTTGAATTCGGGATGGTTCACTTCGAGAACATAGTCGCCGACAGGGAGAACGGGAAAGGTGTAGGTGCCGCGGTTGTCGGCGGCGGCGGATTGCCGAACCCCCGTACTCGTGTTGAGCACTGTGACGGACGCTTTTGCAATCGCGGCGCCGGACTGATCTTTGATTGTGCCTGAGATGCTCCCCCCCACGCCGGCGAAGGTCATCCCCAGCAAGCAGAGATGAAGGCACAAGCCGCGCAACGAGATTTTTGACAGACTTCGCATGGTCTCTAGGAGTTCCAGCCGCCGAGAGGCTAAGACGTGAGACGCTCAGTTGCGATCTAGTCGCATCTAGCGCCATCAGTCCGCCCTCCACTGTTAATCACAGGGATGGATCAGAGGGTGCTAGTTGCAATCGAGTCGCATCTGAAGTACAGTTTCGATACTGACGGATGTTGCGGTGCGTCGTCAAGAACCGGCGGAAGATTCCGTCGCAGCGCAGTTGCGACCAGTTGCGACAGCCCAGGAGCGCCCCATGCCACTACCCAAAACTGAAATGCCGGGCCGGCTACAGGCCCACTTTGCCGACCGCGGAATCCGCATGACCCAGCAACGGCGGGCCATTCTGCAAGTGATGGAGACTGCCACCAAGCACCTTGACGCCGCTCAACTCCTGCGCAAGGCGCAGAAGCTGGATGCCAGCGTGGATCGCAGTACGGTTTACCGGACGCTGCAATTGTTGAAGCGCCAGGGACTGATTGATGAACTCGACCTGATGCACATCCACGGCGAGGGACATTACTACGAACGCAAGCTCAACCGCGACCACATTCACATGGCCTGCCTGCGCTGCGGCAAGATTATGGAATTCGTCAGCGATATTTTCGAGAAGCTGAAGGGGCAAGTCGAGAAAGACTGCCGGTTCCGGATTGTAGTGTCCCGGTTGGAAATTGGCGGATACTGCGCGGCGTGCTCGAAGTAGGGGCCAGGGCGTCGTTCAGGATACGGTCCGCACAAAAAAAGCGCCTCGGACTTTTCAGTCCAAGACGCCTCGGCAGCCCTCCCCCAGAACTGCCAAACCACGAAATGGATATTAATGAACCACTGATTGAGTGTAAACGTCACTTTGGTAATGAGATTTTCCTCTTAATGAGGCAGTCCTAAATTGGGAACGCAGCCAATGAGAAGCGCGGGAAGATAAAGACCGCGGGCTGGAATTATTGTTGTTTGTGCCAGGTCTGGCCATCGTCTGCGGTAGTCCAGAGTTCGGCGCTGGACGTGGCCACAGTTCCGTGCTGCGGGTCAGGGAACTGAATGCTGATTATGTCACCGGTGAGAATCGTGCCGGCAGCAGAAGGCAGCACAAGGGTCCAGCGATTGCCGCCATCGACGGTGTGATAGAGCGCTCCACCGGAGCCGCCGGCCCACACTTCGAGTCCAGAGGCGGCCACGGCGCGGAATATGGGGCTCGAGTTCGGTGAGGCTTTGGCGTTCTGATTTTTCTTAGCCCGATTCGCCGCGTCTTGTTCCGGCACGTCTTGCCCTGTCTTAAATCCGCCCGCCATGGCTGCGCTTTCTACTGTTTTGGCGGCGGCGATGGCAGCGAGGTTCATGCTCGGATTTATGTCCTCCCAGGTCTTGCCTGCATCGAAGGAACGCTGCAATGTTCCAGCCGCACTAATCGCCCAGCGCGGGGATGCGCGGAGCATGAGAGCCGGTGAGGTTTGCCAAGGAATACTGGGCGGCGCAAGCGGGGCCGGAGTTGCACTGGCGGCAGCCTGCGCGGGCAAGGGATCTTTCGCTTTGGCGACTGCACCCAGATTGGTGACGCTGCGGCCGTTCAGAGGCAGCCCTTTTCGATTCTGAATGAGCTGATCTGGAACCTGGTTTTCCGCGGTGACTTGTGTCGTGACCAGCGCCGCTTCCGATTGCACTTCGACGACCTCGGAGGCGCCGGAGACTTGAACCTGCTGGGTAGAGGTGGGCGGCAGAGCCTGGGGTTGAGCGGGCGCAGGGCTGCTTGCAGCTTGGGTCACATCTGAATCCTGACGAGCCGAAGGCGCAAAGTCGGCAGCGGAACCGTTTCCAACCCCAGCCGCTGCTCCGATCCCTCCTGCAGAGCCTGCGCGGTTCATCGGCTGCGGTTGGCGGAAGATCGCGCCCGCTCGCGGCGCAGCCTTGCGCTCCGGCAATATGGTCTGGGAGGATGTAGCCAAGGCACCTGTTTCAATCTTGTTTTGGGCCATTCTGGATTGAGGAACCGACGCTGCCGATGCAGGAACTGGCGGAAGGACCGGCGCATTCTGAGACGCGGTGCGCGCGGTTGCATCGCTCTGCACAATGTTCGAGGCTATTGTTCTTTCCCGGTGACGCTGCCGGTATTGCAGAACTCCGACCCAGGTGACGATCAAGAGCCCGGCAGCAACGACCCCCCAACGAAGGACGGGCCAGCTTAACCAGGCGATTCGGGCTCCGGACGCAGCGGGCACGGCAACCGCTTCGGTCGCCGGCAGAGCGAGAACAACCACATCTCTACAATCACCGCAGTGCGCAAGGTGATCGATGACGAGCTCACGCTCGCGGCCCACGAGAGCCTGCTCGGCGAATGCGGTCAGAAGGTCGGCGTCGGGATGCGATTCTGCCACTGCCGGCTTCGACGCCTCCAACTGCTGGCGCACGATTTTTGGGACGTCCTGCATTTGTAGCTCTTGGCTTCGGCTCTTAGCTTTTGGCTCTTGGCGCCACCTTTTGCGGAAGAGGCAACGTGTCCTTCTTCCCTGAGAACGTTGCCGCCGGCGATTCTTGCGTCAGGCTGCGACGAATATCCAGCCGCAGATCGCGCACGTCCACTTCCAAAGCCTCTTCGGCCTGGCGGCGGGCCATCCCCTGCTGCACCATACCCGCCAGGATCTTCTTCCGCAACGCCTTGGCCAGTTTGTCGACCTTGCGGCTGATGGTGGACTCATGCACGCCCAGCATGCGGGCGATTTCAGCCAGAGTTCGTCCGTCGAGGTAATACGCCGCCAGCACCACGCGGTCTTCGCTGGAAAGCGACGCCAGGGCGGCGTGGGTCGCAGATTCGAGCCGCGAGTCCGCGGGCGTAACCGGCTCCGGCTCCGGAGCGGCGAACTGGGAGCCGTCTTCGCTTTCTTCGTCGAGGCTCACCAGGCGCTTGATGCGGCGGTAGCGATTGACAAATTCCTGGGCCAGCACCGTGCGCAGCCAGCCTTCGAGTGACCCGCGACCGGTAAACGATGCCAGCTTGGAAACCCGTTCGCCATCGCGTGTGCTGGTGCCGTAGAGCTCGGCATAGAGAGTGTCGGCAAGGTCGCGCGCGGCTGAATCTTCGCGCGCAATGCGCAGGGCCGATTGATAGAGCTTTTCGCGGTAGCGTGTGAGGAAAATTTCCCAGGCGGAGTTGTGCCCTGCGGCGCAGGCCCGGGCGAGAGCTAACTCCTCCACGCGCAGGGTCAGCAAGAAAGTGCGCGCCTCCGCATGACTTGTCTCGGCGGGAAGATACTTCGCGCCCACGTCACAGAGAATCGCGGCGAAGGATTCGTGCGAGAGGCCGATCTTCCCACATCCGCTGCTGGCGTGCAGCTCCGCCGCAAGCTCGGCGACTGCCGATTGCACGGAAGCGGAGATCGGTTTCGTGGCACACATGAGGAAGAGAGATTACGACGAGCCCTGCCCCGATACTACTAATTCCTTAGACGCTTGCAATGTTAATTTTGGCCGCAAGGCCCGATCTTTATTTCGTTCTTGCGGCGGAGAGTCGAGATGGGCCGGTGCGCACCGTGGAGCTGAGACGGCGAGCCTCCTGGGACCGGGCGCACCGGCCCGCGAGGGGAGATCTATGCGTCCGACATTAGTTGTCGCGGTGACCGTGATAGCGATCAATGGCCGGAATAGTCTGCCTAGACCTGCGGCCGGTTCATGCCGGGGAGCAACCTTCAGTCTCCGGATATAAAGTGCTAGAGCCGATCCGTCACGGAAGTCTAACCGTATTTCCGGTAGTCGCACCTAAGTCCTACACTACGAGCGAGTTTCTTACACTCGATGAGGGGCTGCGATCGGGCGAGGTGGTAGTGACCGAGTACGGCAATGTTCGCGGCTTGATCCGGCGGCATGTCGCGCCGGCATTACAACACGATAGCGCCGAAGTGAACCGGCTGGTGCTGATCAATAACTCAAAGCGTCCGCTGTTGCTGTTGGCCGGCGAGATTGTTGCGGGAGGCAAGCAGGACCGCGTCATCGGAAAGGATCGCATCGTTCCGGCGGAGAGCGATCCCGTGGATCTCAGCGTGTTCTGCGTGGAGCCGGGGCGCTGGGTCGCCACCAGCGAGCGCTTCGGTACATCGGGGGCGACTTACGGAGGGGGAGTCGGTGCCGGCAGCGCCGGGGGTGCCAGCGCATCCGCCGGGACGCTGATGGCTCAACCTTCCGTGAGGGCTAAAGCGATGGGCGACAAAGATCAGGACCAGGTTTGGGCGGAGGTGAGAAAGCAACAGCAGGCGATGGAAACTGTTGAAGTGTCGGCGGCGGCTCCCCTGGTGAACACGGAAGCAATCCGCACCACCAGTTCTTACGCTGTCGTAATGGAAAACAGGGACGTGAAGGAAAAAGTGGACGAGGTCGCCAAGCCCATCGAGCAGAACTATCAGAGTCTCATCGGCCAATTGCGCGACCGCAAGGCGGTCGGCGTAGTAGTCGCGGTGAATGGACACATCATTTGGGCCGACATTTTTGCCAGCACGGAGTTGCTGGAAAAATATTGGCCCAAGCTGGTGCGCTCCTATGCGTCAGAAGCGGTGGTATCGCGGGCAAAAGGCGCGGAAGTGGGCTCGGCACAAGCGGAAGCCTTTCTCGCAGACATGGAAGGACGCCGGGAAACGATTGAGAGCGAACCGGGAGTCTATCGTCACACGGAGGTGAACGGCGACGGCTTCAAGGCGTTCTCGCTAACGTCATTGCTGCCCAAGACCGGTTTCGAAGTGCATGTGGCGAAGATGGCGGAGTGAGAAACGCAGTGGCCGGGGCCCAGTGGTCAGTGGTCAGAAAACGCAAACTGGCTACTGGCCACTGCCCACTGCCGTTTGGTACCAACTCCGCCAGGCGGCAGATTCGTTCGGCAGGCTTTGCCCGGTGATGCGAGCTAGCGCCTGGAACGCGAGAGCATGGGTTCGCGCGTCGAGCGCCGGATCGCTTGAGTAGTTGATGAGTTGCGGAACAGCGACGAGACGCTGGTCGTGGGTCAACATGCCGGATTCTGCCAGATTGCAGGCGGCGCGTTCGCGCACCATCGGCGACGGATCATTGTGCAAGGCCTCGAGCAGAGGCGCGATGGTTGATGTGGTTCCCACCAGAGCTAAGCCTTCGACGGCCCAACGGCGCGCGTCTTCATTCCCCCGATCGGAATCTTTGCCGAAATCTTTCAGATGCGCAGTCAACACCTGGACTACACGATCAGTTTCGACTCCCCGATTTCCCAGCAAACCCAGCGTCCACAAAGCCCAAATCTTTTGCGCATGATCGCGGGAATTGGCCTGACGCGCCAGCGCGTCTACGCTAGACCCACTCTTAGTGAGTCCGTACGCCGCCAGTTGCACCTCGACAGCGGACGCGCGCACGCGCTTATTGCTGGAGTTGAGTGCGACCGTGGTCAGGTCGCCGAGTTGCGAATCCCATTTGAGCTTGCCGCGCCAGGCGTCAACGTGCGCCTCGATCTGCGCTTCGGTTTGAACATCGCTCTCGGCCGGGGTATCGGAGCGGCTCACGACGCGCTCCAGCAGGATCTCGGCTTGCTTCTGCGGCCCCTCGAGATCCAGATCGCGATCCGAAAACGCAGCGGAGGACTCAGAAGAACGCCTTTGCAGCGACGATGCACCGTTGATTTTTCCCCAGAGCGCGCCGCGCCCTCCAGCGCTGGAAGCCAGGAGAGCGAATCCCACTCCCACCACTATTGCGGCGAAGTGAAGCGTACGCAGGTTCGCCGCCGGCAGCCGTTGCTCCGCCAACTCTCGCTCCGGCAGATTCGGTCGATCCACATCCATAGCCAAAGTCTAGGGGTGGCCCGGAATAGGGTAAAGTTACTTCGGGACCCCGCCAAGTGAGGTTAGATGCGTAATCGCGGCCACCTCTGGCCGGAAACTGGCATCGAAGTCAACACCGTGGGCCCAGAGAGCTTGCGGAGGAGATCTTGTCTAAAAAAGCAAAGTCCATGCGCCTTTGGTTGCCTGCGGCGCTCGCCCTGCTGGTTGCGGCTACGGCGTTGGCTGCGGCCGGCCCGGGATACAAGGTCGTAAACACCTACAAACCCGGCGGCGAAGGTGGTTGGGATTACTTGACCGCCGATGCGGCGGCGCGCCGTCTTTACATCTCTCGCGCGACCCACGTCATCGTGCTCGATCTGGATTCCGGCAAGGTGGTCGGCGATATTGCGGATACGCCGGGGGTTCACGGCATTGCGCTCGCGCCGGAACTGGGACGCGGCTTCACCAGCAACGGCCGCGAAGGTACGGTGAGCATCTTCGACCTGAAGACGCTCGCACCAATCAGCAAAGTAAAGGTGGGCGATAATCCGGACGCGATTCTTTACGATGCGGCGACCAAACGGGTGTTCACGTTCAACGGGCGAAGCCAGGATTCGACGGCCATCGACGCTGCCAAGGGTACGGTGCTGGGCACGATCAAACTGGACGGCAAACCGGAGTTCTCGGCCAGTGATGGCAAGGGTGAGATTTTCGTAAACATCGAAGACAAGAGTGAACTGGTAGCGATTGACCCGAACAAACTTGAGATCAGATCGACATGGGCTCTCGCGCCCTGCGAATCGCCCTCAGGACTTTCGATGGACCGCAAGAATCGCCGCTTATTCGTGGCCTGCGATAACAAGATGATGGCCGTGGTAAACGCCGATACGGGCAAGATTGTCGCCACTCCGGCGACTGGCGACGGCGTAGACGCAACCACATTCGACGACGCGACCGGACTGGCTTTTGCTTCGGCCGGCGAAGGCGTGCTGACGGTCGTGCATGAAGACTCGCCCGACAAATTCAGCGTGGTGGAAAATGTTCCAACGCAAAAAGGTGCGCGCACGCTGGCGCTCGATTCCAAGACGCACAACATATTCCTGGTAGCGGCGAAGTTGGGCCCGGCTCCCGCGCCCACGCCGGAGAATCCCCATGCCCGGCCGAGCATTGTACCCGACACTTTTGTAGTTCTCGTTGTCGGCAAGTGAGAGGGTCTCGGACTGTCGGAATCACGCCCTTCTTAAACATCTCAAGCCACGGCTCAGCTCTGGCTTCGCCGAATATCTGATGTAGGGGCCACCTCGCACGCGCCCTACTCCCATCCAATGCCCGTTCTTGCGGTTCACTGCGGCCAGGCTGATTGTCCCTCCAGCCTTTGTTATCCTCAGAGTACATGCCCTCGCGCTACGCACAACTCATGTATGACTGGGAGCACCGGCTCACCTCGGTGGATAACAACCGCGTGGTGCGTCCGCTGGAATGGGGCGTCGAGTGGGCCCGGGACTGGCCTTGCCGGAATGGCTTGTGTCCCGGCCAGGCCATCGACGATCCGGCAAAATTCTTAATCGATTTCAACCGGCGCATCGTCGCCTCAAGCGACGAGTTTTATGCCTACACCCGGCCAACCGACTTCCGGCTGGAGAAGCGCGAGGTGAAAGTTTTTTCCACGCGCCAGGTTCCCGATCCGAAGCTCGAAGCGAAAGTGAAAGGAACATTCGCGGAGTTCCTGCGTTTTACGGCCCCAGTGAAAACGCCATACGCAGAAAACAATCTGGTGAATGCGCGCTGGTTTCCCGCGCGCGGCAAGCGCGCCGTCGTGCTATTGCCGCACTGGAATGCCGATGCGATCGCATATGTGAGCTTGTGCAAAGTGCTCAACATGCTGGGCATAGCGGTATTGCGGCTGAGCATGCCTTATCACGATATCCGCATGCCGGCCGAGATCAGCCGCGCGGATTATGCCGTCTCCGCCAACATCGGCCGCACGCTCGATGCGGTACGGCAGGGCGTGGTGGATGTCCGCTGCTGTCTCGATTGGCTGGAGCAACAGGGTTACAGCAAGCTCGGGATTATCGGGACGAGTCTGGGTTCGTGCTACGCATTCATCGCGGCCGCGCACGATCAGCGGATTCAAGTCGCGGCGTTCAATCACGCTTCTACTTTCGTTGCCGACGTAGTGTGGCACGGGCAATCCACACGGCACATCCGGCAGGGGATGGAATCGCAGATTACGCTCGAAACCCTGCGCCAGTCGTGGCTCGCCGTGAGTCCGATGGCATACTTCAAGCAGTTCGCGCGCTGGCCCCGGAAGTCGCTCATTATTTACGCGAAGTACGATCTGACTTTCTTGCCCGAACTTTCCCGCAATGCCGTAGACGAATTCGCGCGGCAAGGACTCGACCACAAGGTTGTTGTTCTGCCCTGCGGCCATTACACCACGGGCGAAACGCCTTTCAAGTACATGGATGGATGGCAACTGGCTTCGTTCCTGCGAACAGCGTTTGCCGGCTAGAGGGAACGCGTCGATGAAAGCTACAATCGCGTACGAAGCAGTAGAATGAGGGCATGGCAACCGTTTGCATGTCGGATTCCGAGGTCGTAATGGAGTACCGGCGCGACGAGTTTGTGATCAGCACTGATCGCGAGCGCCTGAGCCTGGATGTGATTCACAATTTTCTCACGAACTGCTATTGGGCTAAAGGCATTCCAAGGAATGTTGTGGCGCAGTCGATCGAGCACTCGCTGTGCTTCGGTATTTATGACGGCAGCGGAGCGCAAATTGGCTTTGCCCGCGTGGTCAGCGACTTCGCCACCGTCGCTTATCTGGGCGACGTATTCGTCCTCGAATCGCATCGCGGCCGCGGATTGAGCAAGTGGTTGATGCAGTGCGTTGTGCAGCATCCCGCGTTGCAGAACTTGCGGCGCTGGATTCTTTTGACTCGCGACGCCCACGGACTTTATTCACAGTTTGGCTTTACTCCGGTGACGGCTCCGGAGCGATATATGGAACTCCACCAGCCCAACGTATACGAAAAGCGCTAGGAACAATAATTATGAAGAACTCCGCAGCTAAGATGTACCGCCCGCTATGCGAAGCCGATCCCCAGATTGCCGCTGCCATCGACAACGAAACCCGGCGCCAGCATGAAGGCCTGGAGCTGATTGCCTCCGAGAACTTTGTCAGCGAAGCCGTGCTCGAAGCCGCGGGGTCGGTGTTCACCAACAAGTATGCCGAAGGATATCCGGGCAAGCGTTATTACGGCGGATGCGAGTACGCAGACGTAGTCGAGAACCTGGCGCGCGACCGCGCGAAACAGCTATTCGGCGCCGAGCACGCCAACGTCCAGCCTCACGCCGGTTCGCAAGCGAACATGGAAGCTTACGCGGCGGTTCTGCAGCCCGGCGACACTATCCTCGGATTGAACCTGGCTCACGGCGGCCATCTCACTCACGGCTTTCACCTGAATTTTTCCGGGAAGACTTACAAGATCGTCCCTTACGGCGTGACCAGGGAAACGGAGACGATCGATTACGACGAACTGCAAAAGCTCGCGGAGGAGCATCGGCCCAAGCTGATCATCGGCGGCGGCAGCGCTTATCCCCGCATCATCGATTTCGCCCGCATGCGGCAGATTGCCGATAAAGTTGGCGCTCTCTTTCTCGTCGACATGGCGCATTTCGCCGGATTGGTGGCCGGAGGCGCGCACCCATCGCCCGTACCCCACGCTCACATCGTGACTTCGACCACGCACAAAACTCTGCGCGGCCCGCGAGCGGGCATGATTCTTTCCAAAGCGGAGTTTGCGGCCGCGATCGACAAAGTAGTTTTTCCCGGAATGCAAGGTGGTCCGCTCATGCACATCATCGCGGCCAAAGCGATCTGCTTTCAGGAAGCGATGCAGCCCGAGTTCCGCGACTACGCAAGGCAGGTCGTCGCCAACGCGAAAGTGTTGGCGGAAACACTGGCCGCCGAAGGCTTCCGCATCATTTCCCGAGGCACCGATACGCACCTGATGCTGGTCGATGTCTTCTCGAAAGGTATGCTGGGCAGCGAAGCCGAGAGAGCATTGGGTGAGGCCGGAATCACCGTCAACAAGAATGCCATCCCGTTCGATGTCAACCCGCCAATGAAGCCAAGCGGCATCCGCATCGGTACGCCGGCCCTGACCACGCGCGGAATGAAAGAAGTCGAGATGCGGCAGGTCGGCCGCTGGATCGCGGAGGCGCTGTTGCAAAGGACGGATGCGGCGGTGTTGAAGCGAATTCGCAAGGATGTGCTTGATCTGAGTGAGGCGTTCCCGCTCTATGCGGAACGCAGAGCGAGGGCGCAGGCGGAAGTGCGAGCTTAGGTGGGACGGTATTCCGAGCGGTGGGTTACCCTGGCTACGCCGATCCGAAAGCCGTGAGCCCCTTCGGGGATTCCTGCGAGCTCGGGTGCGCAGCAACTCCGACTCGCCTCCAGCATTGCTCTGTGTTTAAATTGCCCTCAATGAAGATCGCCATCGACATCCGGCGGATGACTGAGTTCGGCGTAGGCACTTACATCCGTAATGTTGTTCGCACTCTGGGACGTCTTGACCACGAGACCACGTATTTCCTCATCGGCGCTCCCGATAAAGTTAAGGAGATCGGCTCCCTGCCGCCTAACTTTCAAACGGTGCCTCTGGCTGAACCGGAGCGCTCTCTAAAGAGCTTTCGCGAATTTCGCACGGTGGTGAAACGGCTGGAATGCGATCTCGTGCACATTCCCAATCTGTTCTCTATCCCGCGTGCCCTGCCCTGTCCCTACGTGATGACGGTGCACGACATCCTGGAACATCTTTCACGTGCGCGCCAGCAGACCGGCTTCTGGCGATCCCTTCATTTTCAGTTAACCAAGCGGGTCTTGCACGGCGCGGCGCGCATTTTCGCGGTCTCAAACTTCACCAAACTCGAAATCGAAAAGCTATTTAACATTCCCGCCGGGCGCATCGAGGTGGTCTACAACGCCATCGATGAGAGGCTGCTTCAGGGTCACGCCAGCGCCGCAGACCGCCAGTTGATTGTCGAGCGTTACCAGGTGACTTATCCCTTCCTGCTTTATGCGGGAAGAATCAGCCCGCACAAAAACGTCGTGCGCATGATCGAGGCATTCTCCGCGCTGAAAACGGAACTGGAGAAGGACCAGGCATTCCCCGACCTGAAGCTCATCATTATTGGAGACGACGTTTCCGGCAATCCCGACCTGCGGCGCACGGTAATCCGCAGCGGTGTGCAGAACGATGTGCGCTTCCTGGGCTTCGTGCCTATCGAAGTCTTGCGTACGTTCTACGATGCCGCCAAGATTTTTGTCTTCCCCTCGTTGTACGAAGGCTTCGGCCTGCCGCCGCTGGAGGCGATGGCGCACGGCACGCCGGTCGTCACCTCAAACGTGTCGTCGCTGCCTGAGGTAGTCGGCAATGCCGCGGTACTCGTCCACCCGGAAAATGTTTTCGAAATTATGCGCGCGCTGCATCGCGTTCTTCTCGATCAGCCGTTGCGCGAGAAAATGAAGGAACGCAGCTGCCGCCAGGCGACAAGATTCTCCTGGGAGAAATCGGTCACCCGCATCATGCAGGTCTACTATGAAGTTGTGACCGCGCAAAGCAACGCCGCCCCTCCTGGCGAATCCGCAGGCAGCAAGGCCACGGCAACTGTAGGGTAATTCGGCGGATCATTCGCCCGCCGAGCGGTCAAACCCAATCTCAGCGGATCTACTTCAGCAAGGGTTGGCCCGGCGAAGCAATGGCGAGCTTGTGCAGCTTGGCGGTAATCCGGTTGCGGTCGGCATCGGCCTGGGCTGAGGCGAGACGCTTGCGGAGAGTGGTGATCTTGTGTTGACGAGCGCGGCGCCGGCGAATTTCCGGGCGGCGGCTGGGTGCTGACATGTATTCTGCTCCTGAAGTGAATTTAGAAAACGAACTTACCGCCTATTTTCAGCTTGACGGTTCTGGGAGTTAGCTTCGCGCTGCTGATTCATATCTTGCTCCCTGCGCCGTTGCTGCTCCTTGGCTCGTTCAACCGCATCGATTTGGTCCTGCGTCCACCGCGCGGCCTTTTGCGCAACATCGCGGGTGTTAGTTGCCATGCTAGCCTCCTTATGGGTCTTCTATTCTTAAGTATCGGCCACGATGGTCGCCGCTGTCCACCAAAACTCGCCGGAGACGACCGTCAACGTTACCCTGTACGCTAGACCATTGCCATAAGGCAGGGCTATCATCACGGACTCCGTTATGGGCTCCGAAGGCTCCACGCCGTTATTGCCCGAGAATACCTCGAACGCTGCCACGGGATCGTTCCATCGAACCTCACTTGGGAACAGAGGGGGGTCGCCTTGTTTGTTTGCTGAGTGTATGACTAGGGCGGTTCCTCTTTGCTGAATAGATACCTTCGACAAGCCAATGTTTCTTATCCTCACGACAGCTTTGAGAAAAGAATGGCCTGAATGCTGTTCGACGGACGCTTCGACCGAACACTCCAGCCTAGGTTTATAGATTCGGCCTCGAAAGTAATTGAGATTAGGTCCATGCAGCCCCTCCCAGGATGGCCAAGATTTCACAAACATTCTTAGCTGTCTCAACCCAATGGCTGAAGTCCGAGGCAAGCACGCCAACACCTCCCGTGAGGATAACGGACCCGCCAAACCTACAGTTAAGAGCAGGCGACTCACTTCCGCGTTAGGCTGCCGTTCCCCCGGTACGTCGCCCGTTGAAAGCTCGCCAGCCACCCGCCGCAAGCGCGGTAGAAATCGGCAAGCTTCTAAGCGGGACTCCTCCAGGCTGGTTCCCGCAAATTATAGTTGGATCAGGACTTATGAAGCAAATCTACACCTCTGGAACGTTGACGAGCGCATCCCGTTAACGTTTCCCGCGCCTGGAACCCAAACCAACTGGACCTGGAAATTGGCGGTATGAGAAGATTTCGCATGTCACACGGCGCATTCAGTGTCTAAGCCGACCATGTTTTCCCGCAATTTTGTTTTTCATTCCTGGCGGACTGCCCGCTTCATCGCTATTCGATCCTTCTGCTTGGCGGTATTGCTTCCAACTGCGCTGGCGCAGAACGCCCCGCAAGCGGATACTCCCGGTCAGCGAAGCGGCATGAGCACCGGCCCCGTGCACGCTCCGGTCAAGGATGCCCTTTCCCGTCCGATTACGGCGGGCGGCTTTGTCGATGGCGCGCCGGTCGTCTTCTCCGACATTACCCACGTCGCGGGCCTGGATAAGTTTCACCATAAGTCGGGCGAGCCCGGCAAAAGCACAATTCTCGAAACGCCCGGTTCCGGCGTCGCGCTCCTCGACTATGACAACGATGGCTGGCTCGACATCTATCTGCTGAACGGTTCCACATTTCCCGCGCTCAGGGGCAAGGAAGCGCCGCCCCGGGCAATGCTGTTTCACAACAATCACGACGGAACCTTTACTGATGTGACCGACAAGGCCGGCGTGGCCAACGAGCGCTGGGGCTTCGGCGTGGTGGTGGGCGATTACGATAACGATGGCTGGCCGGACATCTACGTCTCCAATTTCGGCAAGAACCGCCTCTACCACAACAATCACGACGGAACCTTTACCGACGTCGCGGAAAAGGCTGGAGTCACGCTGGGTGGATGGTCCACGGGCGCGACCTGGGGCGACTACGATCACGATGGCTTCCTGGATCTGTTTGTTCCTGGCTATGTGAAATTCGACCCCGATAATCCACCAATCGCCGGCAAAGGAGGGCTTCCACCCGGGTTCTGCCAGTTTCGCGGGATCACCGTAATGTGCGGCCCGCGCGGGTTGCCCGGCGAGAGCGACCATCTGTTTCACAACAACGGCGACGGCACCTTTACTGACGTAAGCGTAAAGGCGGGCGTCTCCGACCCCAGCGGCTATTACGGCTTGGCTTCGGTTTTCGTTGATGTCGACGACGATGGCTGGCTCGATCTGCTGGTCGCCAACGATTCCGTACCCAAATACCTCTACCGCAATAAGCATGACGGGACGTTTGAGGACATCAGCTATATCTCAGGATTCGCTCTGAATGACGAGGGCCGCGAACAGGCTTCCATGGGGATTGCGGTCGGCGACTACGACCGCGACGGGAAGGTCGACTTTTGCATCACAAATTTTTCCGACGACTACAACACGCTGTACCACAACGACGGAGAAGCCAGCTTCACCGACGTGAGCTATGCCGCCGGCATCGCCAACGCGACCATTCCGTTTCTTGGCTGGGGTGCCGGCTTTCTGGATTATGACAACGACGGGCTGCTCGACATTTTCTTTGCCAATGGGCACGTTTATCCAGCCGTGGACAAGCAGGATTGGGGCACGACTTTTGCCCAGCGTCCGTTGCTGTTTCGAAATTTGAATGGTTCGAAATTTTCGGAGGTCCCTCCCGCTACCGGCAGCGGACTTGCGGTGGTGGTCCCCGCGCGTGGAGCCGCGTTTGGCGATTTATTCAATGACGGCCACATCGACGTGGTGCTCAACGTAATGGATTCCACGCCCGTGCTTTTGCGCAACGTAGTCAGGAATTCGAATCATTGGCTGACGCTTAAGTTGATTGGCGGGCCGAAAAGCCCGCGCGATGCGATTGGAACAAAGGTGTTTGTCACGACAGGCACAATCCGGCAGCGCGCCGATGTTTTCAGCGGGGGCAGCTACGCATCCAGTTCCGATCAACGCCTGCACTTTGGCCTGGGCTCGGCAACAAAGGTGGATAAAGTAGAGATACTTTGGCCGGACGGAACACGGGAAGAGATTAAGATTCCGGAGATCGACAGGATCGTAACCATTGTCGAAGGCAAAGGAATCGTGGGGCCGTAAACATGGGCGGATGAAGCATTGAAGTTATGGCAGCCGGACCTGTAAGCCGAATTCTGTCCACCGGATTGCTCCGGCGGGACGGTCATTCCTCTGGGCCACGCATCGCTGCGAGGCTCTAGCGACCTACCCGAAGGTTTGACGCACCGAGCCGGCACGTGTCCGAAACCTGATTCGCATCAAGCTCCGGCTCCCTCCCTATTTGGTCTTGCTCCGTGTGTGGTTTGCCCTGCCCGCTGCATTGCTGCGGCGGCGGTGCGCTCTTACCGCACCTTTTCACCCTTACCCTGATCCCGAAAGATGCGGGCGGTATGTTTTCTGTGGCACTTTCCGTCGGACGGGCTTGAACCCGGCCTCCCGGACGTTATCCGGCACACTGCTCTGTGGAGTTCGGACTTTCCTCTCCCCGCGCCCGAAGACGCAGGAAGCGACCGTCCGGTCCAGCTGCCAACTTGATCATTATAGTTCATGTTTTTCGAGCGACCTAATTGAAGCGACCACGAATACGCGACTTGTTGAAGATAACCATATGGATAGGATTCTTAGGCGCGGTTTTCAAGCTGAGGCTTGACCTGCTGTCGATGTCGACCGGGTGAAAGGAGAATATCCCAATGGGCAGTCGCTCCGCTGTTGATCTCCTCGTCGACGATGTTCTGCGAGAACTGGAGGGCGAATTTGAAGCAGAGTCTTTCGCGGAGAAGGATATCGGTTACGCGGTTCTCGCAAACCGGCGTTACAAAGTCATGCTGGGATGGGATAGATACGAACAAGACATCGGACGGCTCTTGGGGTTCGCCAATTCCAGCCCGACCGAGGCCCTGTTTTCGCAATCGGTCGCCGAGTGGCAGGCGCAGAACGGCCTGCGGCCGGTCGACGGGATGGTTGGTCCCGTCACTTGGGCGCGCATGCGTAGCGCATTAGGTTTGCCGTCAGGAACCTCTCCAGCCGCGGCTGGCGGGCTGTCCGCACCTCCATCAAAGACGCTGACATGGCCTCAGATCATTCTCCTGCTGAACAAATATCGCGGAGACATTCCGCTGTACTTTCTCATGGGCTGGATTGATGTGGAATCCGGTCGCCAGCTCGAGGGCCCAACCAGCCTGGGCGAGCTCGGTTATTTTCAGATCCATCCTGGAGAGTCGAAGGAACTCGGTCTGGATCACCCTCGTTTGCGCACCGACCCCGATTATTCAATTTGGGGAGGGATCCAGTTAGTCCGCAAACGCGCTGCCCAGGCACATAGCCTGGGATTTCCGGAAGGCACCGAACTGCTCTGGAGGGTCACCAAGTGGCGGCATTGGGCGCCAGGGGGCGTGGACGTGATTCTAAAAGACATGGCTGGCAACGGTGTCAAACCTGTCAGCTGGGATGCGATCGAACAATATGTCATCGCGAATCGAGTCCGGATTGGAGCCTTGATGGACGCACGATTTCCGATAAGGGGAAAGCACTGGGACCCGATGTTCGGAATCAACAACGTGGATAAAACCATCCAGAGGGGCAAGCAGCTGGCGGCAACTTTTGGCATCGTATGAAGAGTGCCGCAGACGACCGATTCTCTTGGCTCTCGCGACGCCTATGAGCGGCATTCCAGCCCGATTCGATGCGGCTAGCCTCCTCCTTGGGCTGGCCCTGAACTTCACCGTTCTCTCTACCCGAACGGCAGGTCCAGCCTGCTAGAATCCGAAGGCAGACTCGAGGGCTCTGTTCTTAGGCCCTCGGGTCTGCTGAGCGGGAATCCCAGGTTGGATCATGAACATCGCCGAAGCCATCCGAATCGCGCTGCAGTCGCTGTGGGTGAACAAGCTGCGCTCGGTGCTGACGCTGCTCGGCGTGGTGATCGGAGTGGCTGCGGTGATCGCCGTAGTCACTTTCGTCTCGGGAATCAACGATTACGTGGCGAAGAAAATCTTCAACCTGGGCGCAGATGTTTTTATCATTTCGAAAATGTCTCCCGTCGAGACCAACGTGGACCACTTCCTGGCGGCCGAGAAGCGCAAAAACCTGATCATGGACGACTATGAGGCGGCACTGGCAGCCTGCGGGCACTGCGAATACCTGGGAGCGGTCCTGCGCGGTACCGGCGCGGTGAAAAATGGTGAAAAGTCGATCAGCGATACCACCCTCCAGGGGATCACGCCCTCGATGGCGGAAATCCTCGATACCGATCTGACCGCTGGCCGCATGGTCAACGAGACCGATTTAAATAGCAGGTCTGCGGTCGCCGTCGTAGGCACTGACATCGTGGATCACCTGATGGCGGGCGCCGACCCGCTGGGCAGGGAGATTCGCATCGATGGCTGGACTTACCGCGTGATCGGCGTCGGCAAGAAGAAGGGCACAACTTTAGGCCAGAGTGCCGACAACTATGTGATGATTCCCATCACCGCCTTTCTGAAGCAGTACGGATCGCACAACAGCAGCATTGGAATCTGGGGCAAGGCTCTGGCCACTGGAGTCCCGCTGAACGAGGCCATGGACGAAGCCCGCGTCGCTTTGCGCGCGCGGCGCCATGACCGTCCCGGCGACGACGATAGTTTCGAAATCGAAACCAATGCCAGCCTGCTCGGGATCTGGTCCGGCCTGAGCAATACGTTTTTTATGGCTACGATTGGCATCGCCGCCGTCTCGCTGGTGGTCGGCGGCATTGTCATCATGAATATCATGCTGGTGTCGGTGACCGAGCGTACCCGCGAGATCGGCATTCGCAAGGCTCTGGGGGCGCGGCGCGACGATGTGTTGCTGCAATTCCTCATCGAGTCCGTTACTCTGGCGCTGCTGGGCGGCGCTCTGGGCGTATTACTGGGAGTGGTCATAGCCTTCGCGGTTACAGCGCTGATCGGGATGCCTTCCTCGATCAAGTTCTGGGCCGTGGGTGCCGGGCTGCTGGTGTCGGCAAGTGTAGGAGTGTTCTTCGGAGTCTATCCCGCGCGCAAAGCCGCGAGACTGGATCCGATTGTGGCGCTCAGGTTCGAAACGTAAAAAATCTGGCGACTTGTGATCGGGTGATCGGGCGATTGAAAACCTGATTGCGCGGGCTGTGACTCTAGGTTTTAGATCACCCGATCGCCAGATCACTCAATTCTTCATGATTCACAAGGACGAGTTCCGCGAGATCGTGCAGATGGCGACGGCCACCATCCGCGAGAACAAGATGCGCTCGTCGCTGACCGTGCTCGGAATCGTGATTGGCGTCGCCATGGTGATTGGCGTCTCCTCCATCGGGCGCGGACTCGACGACAACGTCCGCGATCTTGTCGCCAGCATCGGCTCCAACGTCATCTTTGCTTATCATCTCGAGCCCTTCACCTTGCGTATGACCCAGGAGCTGCGCCTCCGCAAGAAGCTTACCTTCGAAGACGCGCAAGCCATCGGGCAACTTCCGCACGTAAAGACCGTGACGGCTGGCATTCGTTTTTTCCGCCCGGAACTGGGAGTGGGATCGTATTCCGTGAAGTACCAGGACCGCAAAGTCAAGAATACGATCCTGGAGGGAGCTACTTCGCAGGCAAAAGACGTTTTTGACCTGCATATCACAGATGGCAGGTGGTTCACCGACAGCGACGACGAAAGGCACGCGCCGGTGATCGTTCTCTGCCACGACACGGCGGCTGAATTATTCCCCAGCGAAAGTCCGCTGGGACACGAAATCAATATCGACGGGCGGCTGTTTACCGTGATCGGCGTCCTTGAAAAGATCAAGTCCGTGTTTGGCGGCGGAAAAGATCCCAATGACAATCGCATTTTTCTCCCGCTCAGCACCTTCAAGACGCTTCACC
>Ga0302180_10001284_pt1 | contig 20165 bp, 11 predicted proteins | sample I_Palsa_E3_2_FD_200575 | JGI IMG/M metagenome (GOLD analysis project Ga0302180, IMG submission 200575) | Peat permafrost microbial communities from Stordalen Mire near Abisko, Sweden - I_Palsa_E3_2 | ecosystem: Environmental > Terrestrial > Soil > Palsa > Peat permafrost | place: Sweden... | reverse complement strand
CACGCAGTTCGGCATGTACACCGAGGACTCAGCCGACTATCAGCTGCTCCTCGATCGGCTGCTCGTCAAATGGGCCTCGGCGAAGAAAATCGTGCCGCGTGCGTCGATCGATGCGACTGCCGGCGGTGAGCTTGGCATCGTGTCAGTCGGCAGCTGCGATGGCGCAATTCGCGAGGCCATGGATCTGCTGCGCGCGCGCGGCGTGGGACTGAACTACATGCGCGTGCGCGCCTTTCCGTTCACCGAAGACGTCGACCGCTTTCTCGCCGCGCACCAGGTGATCTTCGTCGTCGAGCAGAATCGCGATGCGCAGCTGCGCGCGCTCCTGACACTCGAGACCCAGGTCGAGAAGGCGAAGCTGCACTCGCTGCTGCATTACAACGGCCTGCCGATTTCCTCAAGCTTCATCGTCGAAGGGGTGCTCGCACATCTGCAGCCGGGCGCCAAGAGCCGCGCGGCGGCGGCGCGCTAGGAGCTGCCATGACGTTTATCGCAAAACCGAAGATCGCGCACCCTTCGCTGCCGCGCAACCCGCTCGGCATGACGCGGCGCGACTATGAAGGAGCGCTCTCGACACTGTGCGCGGGCTGCGGGCACGACTCGATCACCGCAGCGATCGTCGAGGCCTGCTGGGAGCTCGCCATCGAGCCGCAGAATCTCGTGAAACTCTCGGGCATCGGCTGCTCATCAAAGACAACGGCCTATTTCGTGAGCGGCGCGCACGGCTTCAACTCAGTTCACGGCCGCATGCCCTCGATCGCCATGGGCGCCAACGCGGCGAACCGCAATCTTCACTACATCGGTGTGTCCGGCGACGGCGACACGCTGTCCATCGGACTCGGGCAGTTCTGCCATGCCATCCGGCGCAACCTGAACATGCTCTATATCATCGAGAACAACGGCGTCTACGGTCTTACCAAGGGCCAGTTCTCGGCGTCCGCCGACGTTGGCAGCAAGGCGAAGAAAGGCGAGACCAACTTTCAGCCGCCCATCGACCCGGTGCTGCTCGCGCTGACACTCGGCGCCTCGTTCGTCGCGCGCAGCTTCTCCGGCGACAAGGAGCAGCTGGTGCCGCTCATTCAGGCGGGCCTCAAACACCGCGGTTTTGCGCTCATCGATGTGCTTTCGCCATGTGTCACCTTCAATGACCACGAAGGCTCGACAAAAAGCTATGCCTACACGCGCGAGCACTATGAGCCGGCCATTCACACCGACTTCGTGCCCTTGCAGCAGGAGATCACCGCGGAGTACGCAGCGGGGGCGACGTTGCCGGTGGTGCTGCACGATGGCAGCCGCATCGTATTGCGCAAGCTGGATGCCGACTACGATCCGACGGATCGCGCCGCTTGCTCCGCGACCATTCAGGAGCGCCTGAAGGAGGAGGAATACCTGACGGGCCTGTTATTCCTGGAAGCTGGCCAGCCGGAGTTTCATGAACTCAACGGCACGCCGGATGGGGCGTTGAATGCAGTGCCCTACGAGGCTTTGAGCCCGGGCTCGGCCGGGATGCAGAAGATTCTGGCGCGCTACCGCTGATTACCAGCGCTTCGGGCCGGCCCCGCGCGGCGGGCCGCCGCCACCGCCACCGCCACCACCGCCCGTACGCTCCTGCGCCTCATTAACGCGCAGCGCACGTCCGCCCATTTCCTTGCCGTTGAGATTCTCGATGGCGCGGGTCGCATCCGCACGGGACATTTCCACGAAGCCGAACCCACGCGGACGACCGGTTTCACGGTCCATGATCAGGCTCACGGATTCGACCGTACCGTGTTGACCGAACAGCTCGCGGACCTCGCTCTCATTGGCCGAAAACGGCAGGTTCCCGACATAGATCTTCGTCATGGCGCTCTCACACTCCGCAATAAATGGGCTCTTCGCCCAAGCTCAGCAAACGGGGCCGACGATACCGCATGGCCATACGTCACACAAGGCAACGACCGCTGCGCGCGCGCGCACGGCGGGGCCTCGCGGGCGTGTCTTTTGCTTGCCCGACGCGTCTCGCCTAGACTGCGCGACCTATCTTCCAGTCCGCCAAGGGAGTCGAATTGCATGGGTAAAGGTGACCGCAAAACCCGCCGAGGCAAGATCTATCGCGGATCTTTCGGCAAGTCGCGTCCGAAGGATCCCGCCAAGCAGAGAAAAAAAGCGGCTGCCAAGAAGTAAGGCCGCAGCCCACGGGAGAACGGCGGCGCCATGCGTAGCCTTGGGGAGCGCGCGTCAGGTGCACGCCACCGCGGCCTCTTTGGGAAGGAGTCATGTAAGCCGCATCAGATTCTTGCGCAGACCACCCGTGTGCGCCTGCGCGATTACCGCGATCGGCAACTGGTGAGGAGCGTTTGATGGCAAACAGTGCATGGACAGCCGGCGCGGCCGCATTCCTGGTCACGGCGGGACTCGCGCAGGCGGATAATTCCCAGACGGCGGATCGCCCCTATCAGACCCTGCCCTACACGCCGAGCCTCGATGTTGCATCGATGGACCGTTCCGTCGATGCCTGCGAGGACCTCTATACCTATTCCTGTGGCGGCTGGCAGAAGAACAATCCCATTCCGGCCGACGAACCTGGCTGGAGCGTGTACGGCAAGCTGCATTCGGACAACCAGCATTACCTCTGGGGCATCCTTGAGGATGCCGCGAAGACGAGTGCCGAGCGCACGCCCACGCAACAGAAGATCGGCGACTACTTCGCCTCCTGCATGGACCTCGACGCCATCGAAAAGGTCGGCAGCGCACCGCTCGCGGCCGATCTTGCGAGCATCGATGCGATGCAGGATAAGCGCGCGCTCGGCGCGTGGGTCGGGCAACTGCAGGCACGTACCGCCAGCAGCGGGATGCTCTTTGCAGCGGGAGTAGAGCAGGACGCCCGCGATGCGACCCAGGTCATAGTCGCCATTCGCGCCGGCGGCCTCGGACTTCCGGACCGGGACTACTATGTGAAGGAGGATGCGCACTCAAAGGAGACGCGTGCGCGCTACCTTGCCCACGTCGGCAAGATGTTCGAGCTCCTCGGCGATGACCCGGCGGCCGCGCATGCCGCTGCTGCGGTGGTGTTGCGCATCGAGACCGCACTTGCCAAAGCCACGCTCACCCGTGTCGAGCAGCGCGATCCGTACAAAATTTACCATCGTCAAACGCTAGCCGGGCTGCAGAAGCTGGCACCCGCATTTGACTGGCAGGCGTACTTCAGCGCCGCAGGCCTGAAACCACAGCCGTGGCTCAATCTCGCCCAACCCGCCTTCCTGAAGGAACTCGATGCGCGCATCGCCGCCGAGAGCTTGCCTGACCTGAAGACCTATCTGCGCTGGACGCTGGTTGATGCCACCGGGACCTATCTCGCGAAGGGCTTCGTTGATGAGGATTTTGCCTTCTACAGCGCCTACATGCGCGGCGTACAGAGCGACGAGCCGCGCTGGAAGAAATGCGTCGCCTGGATCGATCGTGATCTGCCCGAAGCGCTCGGCAAGGAGTTCGTGGCACGGGCCTTCCCGAGCGTGATGAAGACGAAGACACTGCTGATGACCCAGCAGATCGAAGCGGCGATGAAAGAGCGGATCGAGCAGCTCGATTGGATGCGACCGGCCACCAAGAAAGAGGCGCTGGAGAAGCTTGCGAAAATCCGCAATAAGATCGGCTATCCAGAAATTTGGCGCGATTATTCGCAACTCGTCATCGAGCGCGGGGATTTCTTCGACAATGTGACCCGCTCGATCGCCTTCGAATCCCGGCGCCAGGCGGCGAAGGTCGGCCAGCCGGTCGACCGCGGCGAGTGGCAGATGTCCGCGCCGACAGTCAACGCCTACTACGACTGGCAGTTGAACGACGTGAACTTCCCCGCGGGCGTGCTGCTGCCGCCACTCTATGATGTGAAACTCGACGACGCGCCGAATTATGGCGACACCGCCGGGACGATCGGGCATGAGCTGACGCACGCCTTTGACGACCAGGGACGTCAGTACGACGGCGACGGCAACCTGCGTGACTGGTGGGGAGAGCGGGATGCTGTCAATTTCGAAAGCCGCGCGCAATGCATCCGCAACCAGTACTCGCAGTACGTCATTGTCGATGAAGTCAGGATCAACGGAGCGCTCACCTCCGGCGAGGATATCGCCGATCTTGGCGGCGAGCTCTTGGCGTGGATGGCCTGGCAGGAGCAGACCCGCTCGATGCAGCTTGCCGCCGCTGACGGCCTGTCCCCCGAGCAGCGGTTCTTTGTCGGCTTCGCACAGTGGGCGTGCGCGAATGAGCGCCCGGAAAACCTGCGGATGAACGCAATCGTCGATCCGCATTCGCCGCCGCGCGACCGGATCAACGGTGTCGTCACGAATATGCCCGAATTCGCACAGGCCTTTCACTGCAAACCCGGCCAGGCGCTGGTCAAGCCGCAGGAAAAGATGTGCAAGATCTGGTGAGGCAACTCGAGCGCCGACGCGCCGGCAAGTATTGATCGCTCAGGGATAATTACGATGTCAAAGAAGCTCGCGGTGTGCGGCGCGCTCGTTTTGGCGGCGGTTGGCAACGCCGCCGCGCGGCCCTTCACGGCCACGGATCTGGCACGCGAGGAGCGGATTTCCGATCCGCGCATCTCTGCCGACGGCCGCTTCGTTGCCTACAACGTGCGCTCCACTGACTGGGAGGGTAATCGCGGCGTCAACGCGCTTTGGGTGCTGGAGCGCGCCGCTCTCGGCGCGCCGCCGCGGCTGATCCGCGACCAGGAGAAGTCTGCCACGTCGCCGCGGTGGTCGGCCGACGGTCAGTGGCTGTATTTTCTTTCCTCGCGGTCCGGCTCGACCCAGGTATGGCGCACCCCTGCGAGCGGCGCCGAAACCCGGCAGGTCACCAGCCTGCCGCTCGATGTCGCTTTCTACCGGCTCGCCCCCAACGGTCGCTCCATGGTCGTCGCGGTGAGCGTGCACCCCGACTGCGATACGCTCGCCTGCAGCAAGGCCAAGGACGACGCCAAGGCGAAGGAGAAGACCACCGGCGTGCTCTACGACAGCACGACCACACGATTTTGGGATACCTACCTCGACGGGCGCTTCATCGAATTGTTTGCGGTCAACTTCGGCGGCGACGTGCCGCCGACCGACGGCGTGGCGCTGACGCGCGGTTACAAGGCCGACATCGTCACCAAGCCCGAGGGCGACGAGTCCTCGTTCGTGCTCAGCCGCGATGGGTCGTCGGTGTTCTTTGCGGCCGCCCCGTCCGGCTCCTCTCAGGGGATGGGTGATGCGCACAGCCTTTATGCCGTGCCGCTCGATGCAAGCACGGCGCCCCGGCGGCTCGATCCTGCCGCGCAAACCTACGACGATGCGCTCGCCCTTGCGCCCGACGGAGCGCGGCTGGCTTATCTTTCCAGAAAGGGATCGATATTCACCGCGACGCGCGCACGCATAATGATCCGCGATCTGGCCACCGGCACGACGCGCGAGCTCGCTCCCACATTCGATCGCTCGCCATCTGCGCTCGCCTGGTCGGCCGACTCGAGCACTGTCTACGCCGTCGCCGAAGACCTGGGGCAAAACCGAATCTTTGCGCTCAACGCATCGTCCGGCGCATTCAAGCCGCTCACCGCCGATGGGCATGTCGGAAGCGTCGATGCGGCGAAGGGCGTAGTCATCTACAGCCGCGACGCGCTGGATTCGCCGGCGCAGATCTTTGAGCTTCGCAGCGGCGGCGGCGGCTCGCGGGCGCTCACGCACGTGGACGAGGAGGCCATGGCCCAAACTCCCTTGTCGGCGTTTGAGCAGTTTGAATTCACCGGCTGGAACGGCGAGCCCGTGCACGGTTACGTGGTCAAGCCGACCGCTTATCAGGCGGGGCGCAAATATCCGGTGGCGTTTCTGATCCATGGCGGCCCGCATGGCTCATTCGGCAACGCCTGGAGCTATCGCTGGAACCCGCAGGTCTGGGCGGGCATGGGCTACGCCGCGGTCATGATCGATTTTCACGGCTCGAGCGGCTATGGCGAGGCATTCGCCAAGTCCATCGTCGGCCACTGGGGTGACAGACCGCTCGAGGATCTGCAAAAAGGCTGGGCCTATGCGCTCGGCCGCTACAGCTTCCTGGACGGCTCTCACGCCTGCGCATTAGGCGGCTCCTACGGCGGTTACATGGTCGCCTGGATAGCCGGAAACTGGGCTAAGCCGTGGAAGTGCCTCGTCAATCATGACGGCGTATTTGACATCCGGCTCATGTCCTACTCGACCGACATCCCCGGCTTTCAGCAGGCGCAGAATGACACCCCGACCTGGGAAAAACCTGAAGATGTGGAGCGCTTCAATCCGATCGACCATGTGGCCGAGTGGCGCGTGCCGATGCTGGTCGTGCACAGCGGGCGCGATGACCGCGTGCCGCTCGACCAGGGGATGGGCGCCTACGGCGCCGCGCAGCTGCGCCATGTTCCGAGCGAGTTACTGTACTTTCCCGATGAGAACCACTGGGTCCTGAAGCCGCAGAATTCCGTCGAGTGGTATGCAACCGTGCAGGCATGGATGAAGCGCTGGCTGGAGGCGGGCTGACGAACCGCCGCCGGCGTGCCGCGGAAGATTGCCGCGGCAGCCGCGCGCACAGCGCAACTTTCATGGGATCCGCAGCGGCGAGTTGCACGACGGCGTGCGTTCGTGTCAGCCTCAATGACGAGATTCCTGGGAGTGCCGGTATGCGCGATCAGCAGCTGAAGAAAAAACATTTCTCCCGCGCCCGGATGCTGGCGGCGGCCGCGCTGGCGGCGACTTTCGGTTCGGCGTTGGCGTTGAACGCGCTACCCGGGAAAAAGCCCGGTCTTTGGGTATCCAGCAGGGTCATGCACTTCAATGTGTCTGGCAAGCCAGCGGATACGGACAACACGCCGCAAGTAACCGCCATGTGCACCGACGCGTCGACCGATGCCATTGAGGCGAAATTATTGGCCGGTGGTTCTGGCGCATGCGGGCTCCATGTTGAAGGTTCCGGCAACACCTACACGATTTCTGGGGCATGTCCGGACCCGATGGGCGGTGCCGGGCAGATGGTCACGCAGGGAAAGATCGTGTGGAAGAGCGAGACCGCGATCCATATGGAGTCGCAGAGCACGTCGCCGCATATGTCCGGCAGTGTGGTTGCCGATGCCAAATGGGTCGGCCCATGCCCCGCCGGCGTCATGCCCGGAGACCAGGGCTCCTTCGTAAACGGTGTATTCACGAAGTCAGGCAATATCAAGGACGCCCTGCCCAAGGCCCAATAAGCGTCCGAGGCGACGGCGTTCCGGAGTCTATGCCGCGGTCCCAAAGGCGCATCCCGGCACGAATTCGTGCACGAGAAGCGGAGATCTTCATGACGCGCACGGCCTGCAGCGCCTCCTTTTTAATTCTCGCCTTGCTCAGCACGGCGGCCAGCGCCGCACAGACGCCGGCGGGCGCCGATGCCCTGATCGGCGCCGCCAAGCAGGCCATGGGCGGGGCAGCCTGGGACAAGGCGATCACCTGGCACGAGACGGGAAGAATCACCGCCGGCGGTCTCACTGGCAGGTACGAGTCCTGGGAGGATCTGTCTTCGCTGCACAACGCCGGCGACTACACGCTTGGTCCCGATTCGGGCGGCAACGGCTGGGATGGCAAACAGGCCTGGAGCACGGACAATACCAAGGAAGTGCGGATCGAAACGAGCGGCGAGGCGCTCGCCCAGGCGATGCAGGACGCCTATCGCAGCGGTTACGGCTTCTTCTTCCCCGGCCGCTTTCCCGCAACGCGCGACTATGTCGGCAAGCGCAACGAAGGCGCCCACACGTACGAGGCCGTGAAACTCACGCCCGCGGGCGCCGAGCCCTTCGAAGTCTGGTTTGACCCGGCGACGCACCTGATCGAGCGCGAAGTGCAGCTCACCGGAGGCCACCCGCACAGCTTCATATTCGCCGACTTCTCACGGGTCGACGGACTCTTGGTCCCGAAGAAGACAATCGACCGCATCGGCGGCAACCCCAAATTCGACACCGTGATCGAAGTCGCGGCGATCACTCTGTCAGGACCCGAGAAACCGAGCCGCTACGCCGCGCCGCCCGCGCCGCCGAATTCGGCGCAGTGGCCGGCGGGCAGACAATCCGTGACCGTGCCCTTTCGGCTCCTCAACAATCACATCTACGTCGAAGCATCGATCAATGGAAATGCACCGCTGCCGTTCGTATTCGACACCGGCGCCACCGATATAATCCAGACCGGTGCCGCCAAAAAGCTTGGCATTCGGGTCGAGGGGGCGCTGCCGGGCAGCGGAGCTGGCGAGAAGCTCGAGGAATTCGGCTTCGCGAAGGTGAAGAGCGTCTCTCTGGGCGGGCTTACGCTTCCCGATCAGCTCTTTGGCACCGAGACTTCCGAAGCATGGGCCGCAATCGAGGGCGCGGACTCCTCCGGGCTCTTGGGCTATGAATTCGTGAAGCGCGCGGTGCTCTCGATCGACTACGCGAATCGCACCATGACCTTGACCGACCAGAAGGCGTTCCAGCCGCCGAAGAATGCAGCGGCGATTCCATTTACATTCGAGTTCCACATCCCCATGGTGGCGGGCAGCCTCGACGGATTCGCGGGCGAGTTCATGATCGATACCGGCTCGCGCGGTGCTCTAACCGTAATGCATCCATTCGCCGCGGCGAACGACCTGGTGAGCAGGTACCACGCAACCCGCAGCGCGACCATCGGCTACGGAGTCGGCGGTCCGGTCCGGGCGCTGCTTGCCCGGGCCGGGAAACTCACTCTCGGGCCGGTGACGATCGAGGCTCCCATAGCCGAGATCCTCACCGACAAGGCCGGCGCTGCCGAGTTCGCCCGCACCGCTGGCAATATCGGCGGCGACGTCCTGAAGCGCTTCACGGTGACTCTCGACTACGCCCACCTGAGGCTATGGCTGCAGCCCAATCAGCTCGCCGGGCAGCCCGAGGTCTTCGACCGCTCCGGCCTTTGGATCGCGCGCGCAAAGGACGGCGGGATCGAAGTCGCCGACATCGCATCCGAAAGCGCCGGCGCTGCCATCGGCCTTGCCGCCGGAGACGAGATCGTGAGCGTGAACGGCAAGAATTCGAAGGACGTAGCTCTGCATGACCTGCGCGAAGAGTTCAAGGGCGCCGTCGGTACGGCGTTCAAACTTCACGTGCGGGACAAAAAGGGCGAACGGTCGCTCACACTTGTCCTCGCCAACCAAGTCTGAGCAATGGCCGAGCGGAAGTAAGACTAACAAAGTCAGGTGCGGCTAGCGGCGCAGCAGGACGCCGAAGCACGGTGCAAAGCCTGAGCGAAACGGACAATGCATGATTTTCCTAACCGCCCGCGCGCTTCACTTTCCAGCCCTGGCGCGTCAGCTCTGCCAGCAGCGTGTCACGATGATCGCCCTGGATCTCGATGCGGTCCGCAGCGACAGTCCCGCCCGCCCCACAGGTTTTTTTGAGTTGCGTGGCAAGCGTCTCGAGCTGCGCAGTTGCAAGGCCGAGGCCGCTGATTACGGTGACGCCCTTGCCCTTGCGCCCCTGAGTCTCGCGGCTGACTCGTACGATGCCGTCGGCCACTTTACCGGGGGTTCCCTTGCGGCAGACGCATTCGAGCGCCGCCCGCAGGCAATTCGGACAGCGCCGGCCGATGCCCGTCGAATAGACGATGCGCTCCTTGCTTGCCATGGCTGCTTTGACGTGGGCCGCGGGAGCGGCCAATTCACGGTTGGTGATTGATCACAGTGTAGCTACGATGTCGCTTCCTTTCGAGTGTCGATCCGCCAAGTTACCCCGCGGTGAACCATGCGTTTGATCATTGCGTTCCTGCTGTTCGTGTCGACCGCGCTCGTGGCGGCGGAATATCCCGCACCGACCGAGCACGATGTCGTGTTCAAGAATTTCAAATTCACCTCCGGCGCGACGCTGCCTGAATTGCGCATCCATTACCGCACGCTCGGTGAGCCGCGGCGCGACGCGCAGGGAATCGCGCGCAATGCGGTTCTGATTCTGCACGGCACCACGGGCAGCGGGGCGCAGTTCATCCGCCCCGAGTTCGCCGGCGAGCTCTTTGGCGCCGGACAGCTGCTCGATGCAAGCCAATATTTCATCGTCCTCCCCGATGGCATCGGCCACGGAAAATCCAGCAAACCGAGCGACGCTTTGCATGCGAGCTTTCCGCGCTACGGCTATATCGACATGATCGAGGCGCAACGGCGCTTGCTGGTTGATGGACTGCATGTCAACCATCTGCGGCTCGTCATGGGCACGTCGATGGGCGGCATGCACACCTGGCTCTGGGGCGAACTGCACCCGGACTTCATGGATGCGCTCATGCCGCTGGCGAGCCTGCCCACGCAGGTAGCCGGCCGCAATCGCGCCTGGCGCCGTCTGATCATCGACGCCATCCGCAAGGACCCGGCCTGGAAGGGCGGCGACTATGCCGTCGAGCCACCCGGACTGGATATCGCCGCCGAAATGCTCTGGCTCATGAGCAGCAATCCGGTATTGCGCCAGGCGCATGCGCCGACACTCTCCCAGGCGGATGCGACTCTCGATGCCTTCGTCGCCGACGTCAGAAAAACCGACGACGCAAACGATGTGCTCTATGCCGTCGAGGCGTCGCGCGATTATGACCCGGGTCCGGCGCTAGCCAAGATTCGAGCGCCGCTCGTCGCAGTGAACTCGGCCGACGATCTCATCAATCCTCCCGAGCTCGGGATTCTCGAGCACGAAATCAGCCGCGTCAGCGGCGCCCGCGCGGTCGTGATTCCTTTCAGCGCTGAGACCCGTGGGCACGGATCCCACACCATCGCGGCGTTGTGGAAATCCGAACTTGCGCAGCTGTTGCAGGAGTCCGCGGGCGGGGGCGACGCGCGCAGCAAGCCGTAGCGGCTATTCGGGCACCGCTGCCGGGGGTTACCGCCCGACCAGAGCACATCGAAGCGGTTTATGGCCGGCCGCCCGCAGGCGCCCACCCCGACGCGTGCCGGACGTGAATCTCATCCGAGTGCGACCGTGAGCGTGGCCCTGGCCGCAGTAAATTTGGGGTAGGGGTGAGTCATTTTGGCAAGCTGCATCCCGTGCCGAGTGTAGATTTTACGCAATGTTGCCCGCTCCGCCCCGCTTGCCGAGAGAGATACCCGATCTAGGCTCAAGAAAACATCATGTGAGCTGAGCAAGCCTCGGCAAGAGCGCGGCAATTACCGCCTATAAGCCGTCCAGTGGGTGGGACGCGGCGCAGATGTCGCTTCGCGAGGACAGGTTGCATCACGCCCGCCAATTATTTCATGCATCGTGCTGTATCTGGGCCGCGCTGGCACGCCCCATGAATTAATAGCCGCCCAAAGCCGCACCCGAATGCGCGCGCCACGTCCGCCTCCAGTTGATCCTGCGGAGTAAATATGCAGATCCAAGTGCGTAAGAGTTCACGTGCGGCCCGCCCCACGGGCAATGGCAGCGCCGGGGCCGAGGACAGCCAGGTCGATCTGCGCAAATTGCTGCGCGCTCTGCAAGCGGTGCGCGATGGTGATTTCTCGGTCCGGCTGCCGGGCGACCAGACGGGTCTTGCCGGCAAGGTGGCCGATACTTTCAATGAAATCGTGGTCGCCAATCAACAGCTCGCGCTCGAACTCGAACACGCGGGTCAGACCGTAGGCAAGGAGGGCAGCACGCGGCACCGAATGGTGAGCGAAAAGCGCTCCGGCGCATGGGGGGCCATGGAGGCCTCGGTTAATACGCTGATCGGCGATCTTTTGTGGCCGACGGCCGAGGTTACGCGAACCATCACGGCGGTGGCCAAGGGGGATTTGTCGCAGTCGATGCGGCTCGAAGTCGACGGCAGGCCGCTCAAGGGGGAATTTCTGCGATCCGCCTCAATCGTCAACGCGATGATCGATCAGATGCGCGCCTTCACTTCCGAGGTCACGCGCGTGGCGCGCGAGGTCGGCACCGAAGGCAAGCTCGGCGGCCAGGCGGTCGTTCCCGGCGTCGCCGGCACCTGGAAGGATCTGACGGATTCGGTCAATTCGATGGCCGGCAACCTTACGGGCCAGGTGCGCAATATTTCCGACGTGGCAACGGCAATCGCCAGCGGCGATCTGTCGCGCAAAATCACGGTCGACGTGCGCGGCGAGATCCTGCAGCTGAAGGAAGCCATCAATACCATGGTCGACCAGCTGCGTTCGTTTGCCTCCGAGGTCACACGCGTTGCACGCGAAGTCGGCACCGAAGGCAAGCTCGGCGGCCAGGCGGTCGTTCCCGGTGTCGCCGGCACCTGGAAGGATCTCACCGACAACGTCAACTCGATGGCAAGCAATCTCACCGGCCAGGTGCGCAACATCGCCGAGGTCGCAACGGCCATCGCTCGCGGCGACCTGTCGCGCAAGATCACGGTCGACGTGCGCGGCGAGATATTGGAGCTGAAGGACACCATCAACACGATGGTCGATCAGCTGAACGGCTTTGCGGCGGAGGTCACGCGCGTGGCGCGCGAGGTCGGCACCGAGGGCAAGCTCGGCGGCCAGGCGGTCGTTCCCGGTGTCGCCGGCACCTGGAAGGATCTCACCGACAACGTCAACTCGATGGCGAGCAACCTCACCGGCCAGGTGCGCAACATCTCCGAGGTGACGATTGCGGTCGCGATGGGCGACCTGTCGCGCAAGATCACGGTCGACGTGCGCGGCGAAATCCTGCAGGTCAAAGAGGCCATCAATACGATGGTCGATCAGCTGCGCTCGTTTGCCTCCGAAGTGACGCGTGTGGCGCGCGAGGTCGGCACCGAAGGCAAGCTCGGCGGCCAGGCGATCGTGCCCGGCGTCGCCGGCACCTGGAAGGACCTCACCGACTCGGTCAACGCGATGGCCACCAACCTTACCGGCCAGGTGCGCAACATCGCCGAGGTCACGACGGCCGTACAGCGCGGCGACCTGTCGCGCAAGATCACGGTGGACGTGAAGGGCGAGATTCTGCAGCTGAAGGAGACCATCAACACGATGGTCGACCAGCTGAACGGCTTTGCGGCGGAGGTCACGCGCGTGGCGCGCGAGGTCGGCACCGAAGGCAAGCTCGGCGGCCAGGCGGTGGTCAAAGATGTCAGCGGCGTTTGGAAGGATCTGACCGATAACGTCAACTCGATGGCGAGCAACCTCACCGGCCAGGTGCGCAACATCTCCGAAGTGACGATTGCGGTCGCCAATGGCGACCTGTCGCGCAAGATCACGGTCGACGTGCGCGGCGAGATCCTGCAGCTGAAGGAAGCGATCAACACGATGGTCGACCAGCTGCGCTCGTTTGCCTCCGAAGTGACGCGCGTGGCGCGCGAGGTCGGAACCGAAGGCAAGCTCGGCGGCCAGGCAATCGTGCCGGGCGTCGCCGGCACCTGGAAGGATCTCACCGACTCGGTCAACGCGATGGCCACCAACCTTACCGGCCAGGTGCGCAACATCGCCGAGGTCACGACAGCCGTGGCGCGCGGCGACCTGTCGCGCAAGATCACGGTGGACGTGAAGGGCGAAATTCTCGAGCTCAAGAACACCATCAACACGATGGTCGATCAGCTGAACGGCTTCGCCGCCGAGGTCACGCGCGTGGCGCGCGAGGTCGGCACCGAAGGCAAGCTCGGCGGCCAGGCAGTCGTGCCGGGGGTTGCCGGAACGTGGAAGGACCTGACGGACTCGGTCAATTCGATGGGCGGCAACCTCACGGACCAGGTGCGCAACATCGCCGAAGTTGCGACCGCCATCGCGCGCGGCGACCTATCGCGCAAGATCACGGTCGACGTGCGCGGTGAGATCCTGCAGCTGAAGGAGACCATCAACACGATGGTCGATCAGCTGAACGGCTTCGCCGCCGAGGTGACACGCGTGGCGCGCGAGGTCGGCACGGACGGCAAGCTCGGCGGACAAGCTGACGTGAAGGACGTGAGCGGTGTCTGGAAGGATTTGACCGAGAACGTCAATTCGATGGCAAGCAATCTCACCGGCCAGGTGCGCAACATCGCCGAGGTCGCGACCGCCATCGCGCGCGGCGACCTGTCGCGCAAGATCACGGTCGACGTGCGCGGTGAGATCCTGCAGCTGAAGGAGACCATCAACACGATGGTTGACCAGCTCAATAGCTTCGCCGCCGAGGTGACGCGCGTCGCGCGCGAAGTCGGCACCGAAGGCAAGCTCGGCGGTCAGTCAATCGTGCCCGGCGTTGCAGGCACGTGGAAGGATCTCACCGACAACGTCAATTCGATGGCGAGCAATCTCACCGGCCAGGTGCGCAACATCGCCGAGGTCGCGACCGCCATCGCGCGCGGCGATCTGTCGCGCAAGATCACGGTGGACGTCAAGGGCGAGATTCTACAGCTGAAGGAGACGATCAATACGATGGTCGATCAGCTGAACGGCTTTGCGGCCGAGGTCACGCGTGTCGCGCGCGAAGTCGGCACCGAGGGCAAGCTCGGCGGCCAGGCGGTCGTGCCGGGCGTCGCCGGCACTTGGAAGGACCTGACCGACAACGTCAACGTGATGGCAAACAACCTGACGAATCAGGTGCGCGGCATCGTCAAGGTCGTGACCGCGGTTGCCAACGGCGATCTGCGCCAGCGCCTGATGGTGGAATCGAAAGGCGAAGTCGCAGCGCTCGCCGACACCATCAACAGCATGACCGACACCCTGGCGATCTTCGCCGACCAAGTGACGACGGTCGCGCGCGAGGTCGGTACCGAGGGCAAGCTCGGCGGCCAGGCCGTCGTGCCGGGCGTCGCCGGCACCTGGAAGGACCTGACCGCCAATGTCAATCTGCTCGCGGCCAATCTCACCACCCAGGTCCGCGCTATCGCCGAAGTTGCGACCGCCGTGACGCAGGGCGACCTCACGCGCTCGATCCAGGTCGAGGCGCGCGGTGAAGTGTCGGACTTGAAGGACAATATCAATGCGATGATTGGCAATCTGCGCGGCACCACGGCGCGCAACACCGAGCAGGACTGGCTCAAGACCAACCTCGCCAAATTCAGCCGCATGATGCAGGGGCAGCGCGATCTGGTGCAGGTGGGCCAGATGCTGCTATCGGAACTCGCACCGCTCGTCAATGCGCAGCACGGCATCGTCTACGTCGTGGAAAGCGGTGGCAGTGATTACTACTTCCAGCAATTGGCGACCTACGCCGACCCGGAGGTCGGCGCGGCGCCGCGTCGCTATGCGCTCGGCGAAGGAATCGTCGGGCAGGCGGCGTCGGACCGCCAGCGCCTCTTGCTCGAAGAGATTCCCGAGGATCTCATTCATATACGCGGCGGCCTCGTGAGTGCCCGGCCGCGCAACGTCATTGCGCTGCCGGTGCTGTACGAGGGCGAGGTCAAGGCGGTCATTGAGCTCGCCTCGACGCATCAATTCACCGCATCGCAGCTGGCTTTTCTCGAACAGCTCACGGGCAGCATCGGCGTGGTGCTGAATACGATCGAGGCGACGATGCGCACCGAGGGGCTGCTGAAGCAGTCGCAGCAGCTCGCCGGAGAACTGCAGACGCAGCAGACCGAGCTGCAGCAGACGAATGCGGAGCTGGCCAATAAGGCACGGCTGCTCGCGGAACAGAACGCCGAAGTCGAGCGCAAGAACCAGGAAATCGAACTTGCGCGCCGTGCCCTCGAAGAGAAGGCTGCGGAGCTGGCGCTGACCTCGCGCTACAAATCGGAGTTCCTGGCGAACATGTCGCACGAACTGCGCACGCCGCTCAACAGCATTCTGATTCTGGGGCAGCAGCTGGCGGAAAATCCCGACCGCAATCTGACTGCGCGGCAGGTGGAGTTCTCCAAGACGATTCACAGCGCCGGCACGGATCTTCTCAATCTCATCAGCGACATTCTCGATTTGTCCAAGATCGAGTCCGGTACGGTCACAGTCGAGTGCGAGGATGTCTCGTTCGCGCATCTGCGCGAGACGCTGGAACGCAACTTCCGCCACGAAGCCGACGCGCGCAAGCTCGCCTTTACGGCGGATTTTGACCAGCACCTCGGTCGCACGATGATGACTGACGCGAAGCGCCTGATGCAGGTTCTGAAGAATCTCCTCTCGAACGCGCTCAAGTTCACCGAGCACGGCGGAGTGCGCATACGCGTCGGCGTTGCCACCGGCGGCTGGAACCTCGATCACCCAGTTCTCTCGCAAGCCCCGACCGTGGTCGAATTCTCCGTGAGCGACACCGGCATCGGCATCCCGCTGGAGAAGCAGCGCATTATTTTCGAGGCGTTCCAGCAGGCCGACGCCGGCACCGCGCGCCGCTACGGCGGCACGGGCCTCGGACTTGCCATCAGCCGCGAGCTTGCGCATCTGCTCGGGGGCGAGATCCGCCTCACGAGCACACCGAGCGTGGGCAGCACCTTTACGCTCTACCTGCCGCTCGTCTATGTCGGGCCGCCACAGCCGAAGATCGCGCTGCCTGCGGCGGCAGGCTCTGCGAAGGACGCGACGGGAACGTTCCAGGCGATCGTGCTGCCGGCGCCGCGCGCAGAAGACATTCCCGATGACCGTGAGGCGCTGCAGCCCGAGGACCTGGTGTTGCTGGTCGTCGAGGATGATCCGCACTACGCCAAGGTGCTCTTGAGTCTCGCGCGCGACCAGGGCTTCAAGGTGATCATGGCGAAGAGCGGCGCGGAAGCGCTGCGGCTCGCGCGCCAGCACAAGCCGACGGCCATATCGCTCGATGTGTTCCTGCCCGACATGCTCGGCTGGACCGTATTGAGCGAGCTGAAGCGCGATCCGCTGACCCGCCATATTCCGGTGCAGGTCCTCACCGTCGAGGAGGAGCGCCAGTATGGGCTCGAGCGCGGTGCTTTCGCATTCATGAACAAGCCGCTGACAACGGATGGACTGGAGGAGGCGCTGCAGCGCATCAAACATTTTGTTGCGCCCCGCATCCGCCAGTTGCTGGTCGTCGAAGACGACCCGGCCGAGCAGCTCAGCATCGGCGAACTGCTGCGCTCCGACGACATAGAGATCACCGCCGCCACGACCGGCCGCGAGGCGCTCGAGCGCATGCGTGCGCGCAGCTTCGATTGCGTGGTGCTCGATCTGAAGCTGCCGGACATCAGCGGCTTCGAGCTTCTGGAGGAAGTCCAGCAGGATGCGCAGCTGCGCGACACGCCGATCGTCGTGTTCACCGGCCGCGAACTGTCCGAAGAGGAGGCCGGCGAGCTGCGCAAGCACGCCAAGAGCATCGTCGTGAAGGGCGTGCGCTCTCCGGAGCGGCTGCTCGATGAGACGGCGCTGTTCCTGCATCGCGTGGTGACTGACCTGCCGCCCGCCAAGCAGAAGATGATCGAAACGCTGCATCGCAGCGATGAGCCGCTGCGAGGCAAGAAAGTGCTTGTGGTCGATGATGATATTCGCAATATCTTCGCTCTGAATAGCCTCCTCGAGCGCCACAGCATGCAGGTCATCAGCGCCAACAACGGCCAGGAGGCGATTAAGCTCGTCGACAGCACCGAGGACCTGTCGCTGGTGTTGATGGACATCATGATGCCGGAGATGGACGGGTACGAGACGATGCGGCGCATCCGCGCGACTCCAAAATTCCGTACGCTGCCGATCATCGCGCTTACTGCGAAGGCCATGAAGGGCGACCGCGAGAAGTGCCTGCAGGCCGGAGCCTCCGATTACGTCGCCAAACCGGTGAATACCGATCAGCTGTTGTCACTTGTTCGGATGTGGCTGTACGGATGAGGAGAGCCTCGTAAATGGCTTCCAATACGACGCACGAAAAGGTCAACATTCTGCTGGTCGACGATCAGGAGTCGCGGCTTTTGACCTATGACACGATCCTCAAGGAGCTCGACCAGAATTTGGTGCACGCGCATTCCGGCTTCGAGGCGCTGCAGTGCATAATGAGCCAGGAGTTCGCGGTGGTGGTGCTCGACGTGAGCATGCCCGGCATGGATGGCTTCGAAACCGCCGCGCTCATCCATGAGCATCCGCGCTTCGAGCGCACGCCCATCATATTTGTAACCGGCGTGCACGTAACCGAGCTCGAGTGCCTGCAGGGCTACAAGCTTGGCGCCATTGATTACGTCAATGTGCCGGTAGTCCCGGAAATACTGCGCAGTAAGATCTCGGTGCTGGTCGAGCTGCATCTGAAGCGCCGCGAACTGCAGCAGTTGAACGTCAGCCTCGGCGAGGCGAACGCGCTTCTGGCACTGAAGAACTCGACGCTGGAGGCAGAAAAGACCCGCCAACTCGAGAGCATGAATCGTACCTTGCGCCAGGCCAACGCCGAGCTCGAGCAGGCGAATCGCGCACTGCAGGGCGAAATTGCAGTGCGCGCCAGGGCGGAGGCGTTGCTCAAGGAGGCGGATCGCACCAAGGATGAATTTCTCGCCATCCTCGCGCACGAGCTACGCAATCCGCTCGCGCCGATCCGCAATGCCGTGGAGATCATGCGGCGCTGCCCGATTGAAGATCCGCAGCTCATCTGGGCACGCGATCTGGTCGAGCGTCAGCTCGGTCACCTGGCACGGCTCGTGGATGACCTGCTCGATGTATCACGCATCACGCGCGGCGCGATTACGCTCGCGCGCGAACCGGTGAGCGTTGCGACTGTGCTGACGCGCGCCATTGAAACCGTGCAGCCCATGATTGTGGGTGAGACGCACCAACTCGTGATCGACATGCACGATCAATCACTCGAGGTCGAGGGCGACCTGACACGCCTCACCCAGGCGCTCAGCAATCTTTTGAACAACGCGGTGAAATATACCGAGGCCGGAGGGCGCATCAATGTGAGCGTGCAACGTGCGGAGGAAATGGTTGAGGTACGCGTCAAAGACTCAGGTCTGGGCATTTCCCCCGAATTGCTGCCGCGCCTGTTCAATCTGTTTACTCAAGCCGATGCCACGACGCACCGCGCCCAGGGGGGCTTGGGCATTGGACTTGCGCTGGTGCGCAAGCTGGTGGAAATGCACGGCGGCACGGTGGCCGCCTACAGCGCAGGTGCGAATCGGGGCAGCGAGTTCGTCGTGCGCCTGCCGTTGCTGCAGAATGCGCGCCGCAAGAGTTCCGCTGCAGCCGCACCCGTCGCACGCGTGCGACGGCTGCCAAGGCGCATCCTGATCGCCGATGACAACCGCGATTCGCTCGAGAGTCTGGCCATGCTACTGCGCTGCGATGGCCATGAGGTTTACACGGCCGCAGACGGGCAGGAGGCTCTCGAACAGGCGGCGGTCTGCAAGCCGGAGATCTTATTGCTCGATATCGGCATGCCCAAGCTCGACGGCGTTCAGGTGGGCCGCAGGGTGCGTGCCGAGGCCTGGGGGCATGCGATGACGCTCATTGCCCTCACCGGCTGGGGTCAGGATAGCGACCGCAAGCGCACTCAGGCAGCGGGATTCGATGCGCATCTGGTGAAGCCTTTGGACATCAGCGCCCTGGCACCCTATCTGGAGGCGCCTGCCGATATAGCCGCAGAAGTCGCGCAGTAAGGCGCCGCAGCGGTAACCGCGGGCGTTTGTCGACTCATTTGCTGCGAATTGCCGAGATAGCCGTTGCCGCGTTGCGCAATTCCGCTACCCGCTCGCGAATGACACACAGCCGTCAATATGACCAGAATCACCGTCGGTCGCCGCGGGGCCCGAACCCGGCCAAACCGGAAGTTCAGTGTGGCCAAATGACTCCCCGAATGCAGTCATTTCGCCGCGCCGCACCAATCGTGGTTGCCATCCATTCCGTCAGGGGATAAAAAGAACCGCGGCGACAGCATCAACGCAAGCATTGTCACCGCGCCCTGGAAGAAGCGTGGTCAAAGAAAGGATCGTGGACGCGGATGGCGTGGAGGCATATCTGGAGGCGCAGACCCCGGCGCATGGTGAAATCTGCCGACGGGTAGTATCTGAGATTCGGCGCTGCCTGCCCACGTCTACTGCGCGCCTATATCATGGGTCGCCCGCGTGGTTTATCGGTGAGAATGCTGTAGTTGGCGTGAGCATCAAAGCAAAAGCTGGCGTGACACTACTATTTTGGAATGGTCAAGCATTTGAGGATCAGTCGCTGATTCCCGTCGGCCAATTCAAAGCCGCACGGATAAGGTTTCAAGTAGTCAGCGAAGTCAACACGAAGATGTTGCGTCGATTATTGAAGAAGGCCGGCAAGGACATCTGGGATTTCGCCCGCATTCGCAAACAGCGACGCGCATAGAAATAACCATAGCTTTTTGAGGTCTCTAACCAATCTTCCGCTTCCTCAAAGCT
>Ga0302180_10001282_pt1 | contig 20187 bp, 19 predicted proteins | sample I_Palsa_E3_2_FD_200575 | JGI IMG/M metagenome (GOLD analysis project Ga0302180, IMG submission 200575) | Peat permafrost microbial communities from Stordalen Mire near Abisko, Sweden - I_Palsa_E3_2 | ecosystem: Environmental > Terrestrial > Soil > Palsa > Peat permafrost | place: Sweden... | reverse complement strand
GGCGGACACTCGCCAGGAACCGATCCATTGCAATGTCTTCGAACAGACCGATGGCGCCCGGCGCGCTGTCAAGATCGGCGGCATCAATCACCAGCATCGAATCCGTCGACTCGATATATGAGAGCAGGCTGAAGCTCAGCGTTCCACCGTCGACGAAACGGGCAGCGTCGGCTCCGAGCTCAGAGCGCAGGCGCTCGATGAGTCTCACACCGGCGCCATCGTCGCTCAGGAGGACATTACCGATCCCCAGCACCAGCGGCACCGGCGCGACGGGCGCAGCAACCCCGACGTCACTTGCGGTTTGGCTACTTGCGTACGCGCCTTGCCCGACACCGTGCGTCACCGGGTGCCCTCGATTGATTTTCAAAATCTGAACACTCTCTCGGACGCGCGGTCTGTGCGTTAGCGCACAGACGGAGTTTACGCCCATAAAAGGGACACTCGGGCAGTGCCGCTGGAATCAACGATCGAACGATTGAGTCGCTCACGCTCGAGATACGATCTGTTCTCGCCCGCCCGCAAGGCGTAGCATCCGAAGCGGCTGGCTAGTGCAGGCTTGGACGGCAGCACTTTGAGAATCGAATCGTCATTAACACCAGTTAGCATTCGGGGATCGAGCTTGCACGAGCTGTCCGTCTGCCAAGCGCTCCTGGCGCAGGTTACCGAAATTGCGATGGATCGCGGCGCAAGTGCCGTAGCGCGAATCAACGTGGAGGTTGGTCCTCTCTCCGGCATCGAACCGGCACTCCTCGCCAGCGCGTTTGAAGTTGCGCGGGCCGGCAGCTGTGCAGCGAAAGCCACGCTGTCGATCACAACAACGGTGGTCACGATCAGCTGCCTCACCTGCGGCGCCGAATCGCAGACTCAGCCAAACCGTCTGCTGTGCGGTGCATGTGGCGGATACCGCACGCGCGTCGTTGGTGGAGACGAACTGCGCCTGCGGCGCGTCGAAATGCGTTTGCCGGAGGCACGAGCCGCCGCAACCGTATAATTGATCGCAAGGACCCGATTCAGCGGAGAAGTTCATATGTGCCAAACCTGCGGCTGCACCATTACTCCCGGGAACGCGCACTTGTCCCTTAACCAAAACGGGAGGACCGAAGAGGTCATCGAAGTGCTGCAAGATCTGCTTGCCGCCAACGACCGCGTGGCGATGCACAACCGCGAACACTTCGACGAGCATGGTGTCCTCGCGATCAACCTCATGTCCTCGCCTGGCGCCGGCAAGACGGCATTGCTCGAAGCCACGATCGTGGCGCTCGGCGACCGCTACCGCATCGCCGTCATCGAGGGTGACCTGGAAACCGACAACGATGCAGCCCGCATCCGTGCGCACGGCGTGCCGGCGTTGCAGATCACGACGGGGACCGCCTGTCACCTTGATGCGCATCTGGTGCATCGGGCGCTGCACGATTTGCCGCTGGCGGGACTTGATCTGCTGTTCATCGAAAACGTGGGTAATCTCGTCTGTCCGGCGAGTTTCGATCTCGGGCAACACCGCAATGTCATCTTGCTCAGTGTCACCGAGGGTGATGACAAGCCGGCGAAGTATCCGGTGATGTTTCGAGCCGCCGATCTCGTGGTGCTGAGCAAAGCCGACCTGCTCGAGGTTCTGGGCGATTTCGACCCCGGGCAAGCGGCAGCCGCGCTGCGCGCGCTCGGCCGCGACACGCCGATGATCCGGACCGCAGCGCGGCGCACCCCTGAGCTCGGGCTGTGGCTCGATTGGCTGGAGCAGGAGCTCGCCGGGCGCCGCTCAAATGCGCAGACGCAGCTGCCCGAGAGCGCCGCAACGGTCGCGGCCTGATCTATGTGCCTCGCCGTACCGGTTCGAGTCGCGGCACTCCTTGATGGTCAGTGGGTCGAGATCGAGGTCGGCGGGATTCGCACTCGCGTATCGATCGCGCTGATCGACGGCGTCGCGCTCGGGGACTACGTGATCGTCCACGCCGGCTTCGCCATCACCCGCCTCGACGTCGAGGACGCGGAGAAGACTCTGGCGTTGTTTGATGTGATCGCTGCTCACCTCGGGGAGCCTGTCGATGCGCTACATCCGCGGCTTCCGTGACGGTGCGGCGGCAGCCGCCCTGGCGCAGTTGCTCGCTGCGGAGGTCGATCCCGAGCGCGAATATCACCTGATGGAATTTTGCGGCGGGCACACGCACGCCATATTCCATTACGGGGTTGAGGACTTGCTGCCACGCAACGTCCGCCTGGTGCACGGCCCGGGCTGTCCGGTGTGCGTGCTGCCGGTTCCACGGCTCGATGCGGCCATAGAACTCGCCCAGCAGCCCAACGTGACGCTGGTCAGCTATGGCGACATGCTGCGCGTGCCGGCATCACGCCGGCGCAGTCTCCTCAAGGCGCGCGCGCAGGGCGCGGACGTGCGCATGGCGTACTCGGCGCTCGAGGCGTTGGACATCGCCGTCGCTCATCCGGGACGGCAAGTCGTATTCTTCGCCATCGGCTTTGAGACGACGACGCCGGCCACCGCGCACCTCGTCCTCGAAGCGAGCCGCCACGGGCTGCGTAACCTCAGCGTCTATTGCAATCACGTGTTAACGCCTGCCGCGATCCAGAGCATCCTCGACTCGCCCGAGGTGCGTGAATGGGGACAGGTGCGCGTCGACGGATTCATCGGGCCATCGCACGTCAGCGCGGTGATCGGCAGCCGCCCCTATGAATATTTTGCGGAGGAATACCAGCGGCCCGTTGTCATCGCCGGCTTCGAGCCGCTCGATGTCATGCAGGCAATCCGCATGCTGGTGCAGCAGCTCAACGCCGGCCGCGCCCGCGTCGAGAACGAATTCACACGTGGGGTCACGCGCGAGGGCAATCGCAAGGCGCAGCATCTGGTGGCTGAAGTGTTTGAACTGCGACCAAGCTTTGAGTGGCGCGGCCTTGGCGAGCTGCCGTACAGCGGACTGCGCATCAAGGCCGCCTACGCCGAATTCGACGCCGAGCGGCGCTTCCAGATCAAAGTGCAAGCCGTGCGGGAGAACGCGGCATGCCAGTGCCCGGCGATCATCCGTGGCGTCAAGAAGCCCACCGACTGCGCGATCTTCGCAACCGTGTGCACGCCGCGTAATCCGATTGGCTCGTGCATGGTGTCCGCGGAAGGCGCTTGCGCCGCCTATTATAAGTATCGTCGCGGCGCGGTGCAGACGGCGAGCTGATGCGCATCCTGTTCCTGGTGGATGGCTTCAACAGCCTGTCACAACGGCTCTACGCCGAACTCTCTCGCGACGGCCATGAGCTGTCGCTCGAACTCGACATTCATGAACGGGTCACGCGAGAAGCCGTCGACCTATTCCAGCCGGACCTGATTCTTGCCCCGTTTCTGAAGCGCGCCATTCCAGCATCGGTCTGGCAGAGGCATATCTGTCTCATCGTTCATCCCGGCCCCCCCGGCGATCGCGGCCCGTGCGCGCTCGACTGGGCAATCCTGCGCGGCGTCCCGAAGTGGGGAGTCACCGTATTGCAGGCGGAAGCGCGGCTCGACGCCGGACCCGTTTGGGCCAGCGCGTCGTTTCCGATGCGCGCCGCGCCTAAGAGCAGCCTGTATCGCAATGAAGTCACCGAGGGAGCCGTCGTTGCCGTGCGCGCGGCGCTCGAGCGCATCGCGGCCGGCGCAAGTCCGCCCTCTGATGACGATTGCGCGTCGAGGCAGAGCTGGCAGCGGTCCATGCTCCAGCAGGAGCGCGCGATCGATTGGAGCCGGGACGACATGGCGACTGTGCTGCGCAAGATCTACTGCGCCGATGGATTTCCCGGCGTCGAGGACCTTCTGTGCAACCGGCGCTTCAGATTGTTTGACGCTCATCCGGAAGGCCGCCTCACTGGAGCGCCCGGCACGCTCATCGGGCGTCGCAACGACGCCGTTTGTCGCGCCACGCGGGATGGGGCTGTGTGGATCGGCGCATTGCAGCCCGCAGACGCGTTGCACCGCAGCTTCAAGCGCCCTGCAGTTCTCGCGCTCGGCGCCGCAGCAGAAGTCCTACCGCACAGCGAGGACGATCCTGCTGACGGCACCGCTTTCCCCGGTGACCAGGAGATCCGCTACGAGGAGCGCGGCGCGGTTGCCTATCTGCATTTCAACTTCTACAACGGCGCGCTAAGCACGGCACAATGCGGGCGCCTGCTCAGCGCATATGGGCAAGCGCGGCGGCGGCCGACCCGAGTCATCGTGCTGATGGGCGGACCGGACTTCTGGTGCAACGGCATGCATTTGCACTGCATCGAAGCCGCTGACAGTCCCGCCGACGCCTCGTGGGCCAACATCAATGCGATCGACGACCTCGCCCGCGAGATCCTGACGACCGACACGCACTTGACGATCGCCGCACTCCAGGGCAACGCCGCGGCGGGCGGGGTATTCCTGGCGCTCGCGGCTGACAGCGTACTGGCACGCAACGGCGTCGTGCTGAACCCGCACTATCGCAGCATGGGCAATCTGTACGGCTCGGAATATTGGACCTACCTGCTGCCGCGCCGTGTCGGCGCCGAGCAAGCGTGCGCGATCATGGCCCGGCGGCTGCCGCTCGGTGCGCCGGAAGCGGCGGCGCTCGGGTTAATCGATGCGCATGCAGGTCCGGATGAGGTCAGTTTCCGCGCGCTCGTTGGTGCCCATGCCGCCGCCTTGGCGGAGGGCGATCGATTCAAGCATGCATTGGCCGAAAAGCGCACACGGCGCGCGCGCGACGAGCGCGTGCGGGCGCTCGCGGACTACCGGGCAGATGAGCTCGAGCGCATGCGCATGAACTTCTACGGCTTCGACCCGAGCTATCACATCGCGCGTCATCGGTTCGTGCATCGCACGCCGCACGCCTGGACACCACTGCATCTGGCCCGACATCGCCGGATCGGCTTTGCCGCCAGGCGCGAGACCGCGAGCGCATGAGCGCCGGCGCGCTCCGACAGCCGGAGCCCACCGCTTCCGCATCCATGGCGTGGCGCATCGGCGGGCGCGTGCAGGGCGTTGGCTTCCGGCCCTTCGTTTACCGCCTTGCTCATCTCTTCGATCTCACCGGCTGGGTGCGGAACAATGGCGGCGAAGTCGAAATCCACGCGCAGGGGCCGCCCGATCGATTGCAGGCGTTTGGGGATGCGTTGCTGACGCGGGCGCCGCCCGCAGCGCTTGCGCAGCTGCTTGAGGTGCGGCCCGCATGCGGCGAGTCAACCAACGATTTTCGTATTGTGGCGAGCGAGATTGGCGCGCAACCGCACGTCCACGTACCGCCGGACCTGTTCACCTGCGACGACTGCCTGGCGGAGCTGCGCGACCCCACTGCGCGCCGCTACCGTTATCCGTTCATCAACTGCACTCAATGCGGACCCCGCTACACGCTGATCCGCGCGCTGCCCTACGATCGGCCGAATACGACGCTCGACCGGTTCACGCTGTGCCGCCACTGTGCCGCCGAATACGCAGAGCCACTCGATCGCCGCTTCCATGCCCAACCGTTGGCCTGCGCGGCCTGCGGCCCGAGTCTGCACTGGTTCGAAGGCGGGTATCGGATCTACGGCAACGCACAGACGCTCGCCACGGCACTGGCGGCGCTGCGCGACGGGCGGATCGTCGCGGTGCGCGGCATCGGCGGTTATCACCTCCTTTGCGATGCCGCCAATGAGAGCGCGGTCGCGCGCCTGCGCGCGCGCAAGGGCCGGCCGGCGAAGCCGCTGGCGGTGATGGTGCCGTGGCGCGGTGGCGATGGCCTGGACTACGCGCGCGGCTTAGCGCAGCTGTCAGCGCTACATGCCGCTGCGCTATGCGATTCAGTGCGCCCGATCGTGCTCACACCGCGGCGCGCAAACGCCACGGTGGCGGCGGGCATCGCGCCGGGCCTGTGTGAGCTTGCGCTGATGCTGCCCTACAGTCCGCTGCACCACCTGCTGCTTGAGGATTTCGGCGCGGCGCTCGTGGCGACCTCCGGAAACCTGAGCGGCGAGCCGGTACTGACGGAACCTGAGGACGCTCAGTCGCGCCTTGCCGACGTGGCCGACGGATTCCTGCACCACGATCGCTCAATCGCGCGCCCGGCGGACGATCCAGTCGTGCATGTCGTCGCGGGAAACGTGCGGCCGATACGCCTCGGACGCGGTACATCACCGCTTGAGCTCGACCTGCCCGTCCCCATTCAGGTTCCGACGCTCGCAGTCGGCGCCTACATGAAAAATACTGTGGCGCTGGCCTGGGGCACCCGTGCGGTCGTGTCACCGCATATCGGTGAGCTCGCAAGCCCACGCGGGCGTGCAGTCTTCGCCCAGGTCGCGCACGATCTGCAGCAACTCTACGACGTGCGCGCCGAGCGCATTGCGCACGATGCACATCCGGGCTTCCCCAACACACGCTGGGCGCGCGACTCTGCGCTACCGACCCAGGCCGTCTGGCATCACCATGCACATGCGGCCGCGGTGGCCGGTGAGTTCCCGAGCGCCACGGAGCTTCTCTGTTTCACCTGGGACGGCGTTGGCCTCGGCGCGGACGGCACGTTGTGGGGTGGTGAGGCGTTGCTGGGTCGACCGGGTGCATGGACGCGCGTAGCGAGTTTCCGGCCGTTCCGGCTACCGGGCGGCGAGCGTGCTGCGCGCGAGCCGTGGCGAACGGCGCTGGCATTGTGCTGGGAGTGTGGCCAAGCCTGGCCAGAGGGCGCGAAACTCGGTGGCCCGCTGCTGCGCCGAGCCTTCGATGGCGGGCTCAATGCCCCGACGACGACGGCCGTTGGTCGCCTGTTCGACGCTGCCGCAGCTCTGCTTGGCGTCTGCCTGAAGACGAGCTATGAAGGCGAAGCGCCCATGCGTTTGGAAGCGCTGTGCGAGAAAGCCGCCCCGCCACTGGCGCTGCCTCTCGCGCGCGACGTGGAGGGAATCTGGCGCAGCGACTGGTCGCCGCTTGTGCCCGCGCTGCTCGACGCCCGGCGGACTCCGGCTGCACGCGCTGCAATATTGCATGCGAGCCTGGCACAAACCCTGTGTGCGCAGGCGCTAGCCGTGCGCGAGCACACCGGGGTTACGCGCGTCGGGCTTGGCGGCGGAGTGTTCCAGAACCGCATTCTGAGCGAGCAGGTGCAGGCGCGGCTGACGGCAGCGGGGTTCGAAGTGCTGATGCCACAGCGGCTGCCAGTCAACGACGCCGCGATCAGCTATGGTCAACTCATCGAGGCGGCCGCCATGCAAGCGACTCGCTGAACCTGCGAGTCGGGTAGATGGCGCACAAAACCGGATTTCGTGACACGCACATCAGCCTCGCGCACGGCAACGGCGGCCGCATGATGCGCGAGTTGATCGAGGAGCTGTTCGCGCCCGCGCTCGCCAATGCACAGCTCGATACGAACGCCGACGCCGTCGCGCTGCCGATCCCTGCCGATCAAGAACTCGTCGTAACTACCGACGGCTTCACCGTGCAGCCGCTCGAGTTCCCCGGCGGCAACATCGGGTCGCTCGCCGTGCACGGCACCGTCAATGACCTCGCCGTAAGCGGCGCAGTGCCGCGTTTCCTGACGCTCAGCGTATTCCTGGAAGAGGGTTTGGAGATCGCGCTGCTGCGCCGCGTGATCGAAGCGCTCGCTGGCGCGGCGCGCGACTGCCAAGTAGCCGTGGTGGCCGGCGACACAAAAGTGGTAGGCCGCGGCGACTGCGACGGAATCTACCTCGCTGTCACCGGTATTGGCTTCCGCGCAATCGGCGCTTGCTTAGCGCTCGATCGCGTGCGCGCCGGCGATCGCATTCTGGTCAGCGGTCCGATCGGTGATCACGGCGCCGCGGTGATGCTCGCACGCCAGGAATTCGGCCTGCGCGGCGAGCTCAAGTCGGACGCGGCGAGCGTGCTGCCTCAAACACAGGCCCTGATGAGAGTGGCAGGTCTGCACTTCATGCGCGATCCGACGCGAGGCGGACTGGCAACCGTCGCTCACGAGCTTGCCCGCGCCACGGGCCTCGCCGTCCGTCTGTCGGAATCGCGCATCCCGATCAACGAGTCCGTTCAATCGGTCTGCGAGCTGCTCGGATTTGATCCTCTCTATTTAGCCTGCGAAGGCCGCATTGTCGCAGTCGTCGCGCCGGAGGCGGCCGAAGCCGCACTAGCCGAGCTGCGCACGGTGGCGCCATTGGCTGCGCTGGTTGGCGAGCTCGACGTAGGCTCGCCACAGGTCATATTGGATACGGCGTTCGGCGGTCAACGCGCGCTCGATGAACTCGAGGACGATCCGCTCCCGCGTATTTGCTGATTGAAGGGACGGGTCTTACCTTCGGCGGACAATGTGCTTCGCTCGACGTCGAATGTTCGATCCTCCGCCTAACACCAAGAAGGAACCGGGAATGGGTTCGCTAGAGCTGGTATTGGCTATGGCGCTGGCGGTAGTCGCAAGCGGCTATTTGGTGCGCGTCCTGCCGTTCTCACTCCCGCTGCCGCTCGCGCAGATCGCGCTGGGAGCGCTGATCACGGAGATTTTCCGCCACAGCGTCGTGTTGAATCCCGAGATCTTCTTCCTGCTTTTCCTGCCACCACTGCTGTTCCTGGACGGTTGGCGCATTCCCAAGGGCGGGACGTTTCGTGACAAGGCCGCCATCCTGGAACTGGCGCTGGGATTGGTTATCTTCACGGTGTTAGGTACTGGATTTCTCATCCACTGGCTGATCCCTGCGATGCCGGCGCCGGTCGCCTTCGCGCTAGCCGCGATCTTGTCGCCAACTGACCCGGTGGCAGTTTCATCAATCACAGCACGGGCGCCAATCCCAAAGCGACTCATGCGCATTCTGCAGGGTGAAGCCTTGCTCAACGACGCTTCGGGTCTGGTCTGCTTCCGTTTTGCCGTAGCGGCTGCGTTGACCGGAAGCTTCTCGCTAACCTCGGCGTCCCTCACATTTCTTTGGGTGGTGTTAGCAGGCTTATGCATGGGCGTCGGCATTACGGTGGCTGTGAGCTTCGCGCAGCGTAGGCTGTCGAAACATTTCGGCGATGAGAGTGGCTCGCCGATCCTGATCAACCTCCTGACTCCATTCGGCGCCTACCTGCTCGCCGAAGCGGTGCATGGCTCGGGCATCCTCGCAGCAGTGGCGGCAGGCATCACGATGAGTTACGTCGAATTGAGCGGCCAAGCGCTCGCGAATACTCGGCTGCAACGCGCGGCGGTCTGGAGTACGGTGCAATTCGCGTTGAACGGCATCATGTTCGTGCTGTTGGGCGAGCAACTGCCCGGCATCTTCCACGGCGCTGTGGCCTCAGTAACGCAAAGTGGCCATCTGCGTCCGTGGTGGCTGGCGGTTTATGCTTTTACGATTACTCTAGCGCTCGCACTGCTGCGTTTCATCTGGGTGTGGACGTCATTGCGTCTAACAATGTTCAGAGCCCGCCAGCACCGTGAACAAGTCCCCTCACTGCACTGGCGACTCGTTCTGGCGACCTCGCTCGCCGGGGTGCGCGGGGCCATTACGTTGGCCGGCGTAATGACATTGCCGTTGTTAGCGCGCGACGGCAGCGCGTTTCCGGCGAGGGAACTGGCGATATTCTTGGCGGCCGCGGTAATCGTGCTGTCTCTGGTGATGGCCAGCATAGGCCTGCCCAGAACATTAAAGGGGCTGGTGCTGCCGGCAGAGTCCGCCGAACAAGTGGAAGAAGATCGCGCCCGCCACGATGCCGCCATAGCGGCCATCGCCGCCATCGAGAAGGCGCAGCAGGGCCGGACGCAGCAAACCGCTGAATCCGAGATCTACATCCGTGCGGCCGCGTACGTACTCGCGTTATATCGCCACCGACTGGAGAGTAGTGCCACGAGCCCTAGTGAGGCGGTGCAACTGCGCACCACTGAGGAGGCCGAACGTTCGTTGCGTCTAACAGCCCTTCAGGCGGAGCGGGAAAAGATCTTCAGCCTGGCGCGCCAGTCGCAGATCTCCAACCAAGTCTCGCGCAAGCTAGTGCGTGAGATTGATTTGTTGGAGTCGCGATACCGCTGAACGATACTATGGGCCCTCCCCGATCATCTGCGCACACCATTGTCCCAGCAGGACTCATGAGGCGCGAGTGCCAGCGCCAATCAGCATCGGTCTGGTCACGCCTCGTCATGCCGTTGCTGTCGATCTTGAAAAATCTCCGCCAAGTTGAATCGTGCTGCGAGTACCAGCATGACCTCTGACCATATCGGCCGCCTGTGGTAATCGAACAAATAGGGCGGCTGCTTCCCTTTAGTTGCGAGCAAGTGTTTGATCTTGCTGCCGATATTGAGCATTATCCCGATTTCTTGCGCGGATGGATCGCGGCACGGGTGCGGAGGCGCGAGTCCAATATTTGCTATGTGGACCAAGTTGTGGGCATAGGGCCCCTCCGCGTGCAGTTCTCATCGAAGGCTGTGCTGCTGCGCCCGGTACGCATTGACGTCACCTCATCAGATCCGCCCTTCAGGCATTTCAGTCTGTCGTGGCTAGTCGAAGCGGTCCCGTCCGCGGGTTGCCGCGTTAGCGTCGTCGCGGACCTGCAGTTGCAGTCAAGATTTCTTCAGCGGGCCGTCGACCTGGCCCTACCGGAGATGGTCGCCGACATCATTGAAGCCTTCGAAGCAAGAGCCCGTCGCTTATATAGCGTTCGGGACGAGCCAGTGAATCGGGAAGCTCCGGGCAATTGACGCGGCGAGCATTTGCGGGACCCCGCGCAGACTCTCAGTCCTTGCCGAAGAATTCTGTCCAAATTGATATGAAGCGCGATCTCTAGCCGACGTTCACTCGGAGGTAGATAAAGGCTCGATATTTTCGTTCGAGGTGCCTGAGAGCGCCGGCCAGGCCACCAGCACGCGCACGCGGCAGTGACGTCTGATGGGCGCGCCGATCGACCGCCGGTTATCCGACACTTTTTGCTCGTCGAAATTCTTCGAGCGCATCGAGAGGAATCCGGGGGACAATCAACGGAGCACTTTTCTCGTCGTCGGCTGGACCGACAAACCAAGCGGCGGCGCTGGTGCTGGTCACACTGAGGCATTCCTCGTACGCCTGCATATAGCGGTTCCAGAATTTGCGCTCCTCCACGTCCGCGAGCCTGAGCTACTACGCTGTGTCGACGGTGATGGCATGCCTCAATCGCCATGCGCAAAGGGCCGGAGCAGTCGCGACAGATAATCAGCCACGGCTTCACGATCCGCCACGCTAAGTCGCTGAATTCGCCTGGTATGGAGGTCATCATTGCGTTGAGCATCGGCAGGAGCGTTCAACTGGCTCAATAGGTATCGGTAGTGTTGTCCTGCAAGGCGCGGCACAGGCCTCGTTGCGTCACCCTCACCCGTCGGCCCATGACAGGACTCGCAACAGCGAAAATACGCACGAGCTCCCTCGCCAAGCGACCGCCCGGTTCCCATGCCAACCGGCGACGCCGGCTGCAGCGCGGCAACATACGCGGCCACATCGGCCACATCCTGTGCAGCAGCCAGCCTGGATGCGTTTGAAAAATATTGCATGCCATGAGTTGAGCCATAGCCATGCCTGAACCGAACGAGCGCCAGCACGAGCACCCGAAAGTGCTGGCCACCGGTTTCCGGAAATGCTGCGGCGGTCCCACCAGGGTAGCCCTCCCCATTTGTCCCGTGGCACATCTCGCACCTACTGCGAAAGATCTGGCCACCGTGCTCCAAGTCGGGCGTCGCATGGATGGCGTCCGCATATTCCTTAGAGCTTGACAGCTCAGCACCCGCGCACAGCCCCGCGGCCAGCTGCACGAGACCAATTGCTAACGCCAAAGATCGCATTCTTACGCCTCGGAACTTTTGGCCGATCACCGGACCTGAGCTGCGGAAGACGACCGACGTGTATTGCCCGAGAGAAATGGCGTTACAAATCGAGACAGTTTTCTCGGTGCCGATTAGTGGAAGTGGCATCTAGACTTGAATGCGATAGAGCCTACTTCGGCAGCTTCGCTTTGAATTTTTACCCGAGCGCCGTTGGCGCGCCGCCACCTTTGGGTCCGACTGGCATTTCCCGCAAGACTTTCCAGTGTCCTTACCAAACTGAGTAGTTGCAGCGGCGGGCTGAAAACAAACAATGACGCGACGCCCGTAATTGTGACCGCAGCCGCAGTTCCGCACGCGAGCACTAGTTTCTTATTTGATTTCACCTTCACAGTCAATTTCTCCAGTGCTGATATTGCTTGTACGGCCACCGCGGACAACACCGAATGCTTTCGGGTGATAGGGATGCATGGCGACCGCTTCCGGTTACCCTTGAGATTAAAAGCAAGTCCTCTTTCAATCTGTGCGGTGTCGTACACTAGGGCTGGGATAATTCCCTTTAGGGCTGCGTTTTCGGCGGCGCAAGCTCCGTCGGGACAGCAATTTCTCTACTGCACTCTACTGGCACGAAGTCATTATTCGTGCTGAGTTGAGCAGAAGCGTGTCAGGTGCGGGCAGCCAACGTCCTCGTCTTGCGCTTCCATGGTTGAGGACGCTTCACCCGGCCCGCGAAATCGAGCCGCAACCCGGATTCGCCGCTTCGAGCGCGTTTTAGGCACGAGTGGTGTTTGGGTAGCCGGTGAAGTCTGGTTCGGGTGGGTATGCTTTGTCGACTGAGCGCTAGCGGCGAATTTGTTGTCCGGTTGCACATGGCGGCCTCTCTGGGAAATGTCGGCTTCTTGGTTTAGCATGTGAGTTCGGGCGAGCACGCCCAACTGAGATCGCCGAATGCTGATCCATGACATGACAAGGAATGCCAGCATCGAACTGCTGACGCGCAAGCAGTTATGCAGATTGGCCTGCGCTCACGACGGGCAACCCTACGTCATCCCAATTTATTGTGCGTATCACGATAATTACATCTACAGTTTCTCAAGAGTCGGGCAAAAGATTGCCTGGATGCGCGCAAACTCCTTGGTTTGCGTCGAGGTCGACGAAATGGCCAGCCCACAGGATTGGGCCACAGTGATCGTTTTGGGCAAATATGAAGAGTTACCCGACACGCCTCAGTACGAGCTGCATCGAAAACGCACCTACGATTTACTGCAAAGGCGTCCGATGTGGTGGGAGCCCGGTTCAGTGAAGACAGAGCTCTCCGACAAGGCTCGCCCAGTAGAGTTCTTGTACTTTCGAATTCACATTGATCAGATCAGCGGCCGCCGCGCCATTTCGGACACGGTCTCGAGCCGTGAATTTCCCGCAACGCACGAGGCGCCTGCAAGCTGGCTACGCAGAATTCTCGGACGCCCAGAGCACAAAAAGAGTGACCATTAACCGCTTGGCGCGAGAACGCAATTGTTTTGAGGCCAATTCCGGAACAGATTCGGTATCCCGACACTGTTCAAAACCCCGAGCAACTCGTAAAACTCGCTGCATCGTAACCGGCATCAGCCCGAGCTTCGGCAAGACCGCGCGCCGTCACTAACTGCGCGATCCACTAGCTGCAAAACCCAGCAACGGTCGGCGCGCGTCTTCGCTGCCGGAACCATTAGAAATACGCCTGATGTGGATGGATCGATCGCCTTCAGGGCACGAGAACCGCGGCACCTTCGAATCGGCCTGCACGCAGATCAGCGAGTGCTTGATTGGCCTGATTGAGCGCATAGCGCGTGGTCTGGGTGACAATGCCGATTTGCGGCGCCAGGCGCAGGAAATCAATGCCATCCTGCCGCGTGAGATTGGCCACCGACACAAGCTGGCGCTCTTCCCATAGCAGGCCATAGGGGAAGCTCGGGATGTCGCTCATATGGATGCCCGCGCAAACGACGCGACCTCCTTTGCGGACCGCTGTCAGCGCCAGCGGCACAAGCTCGCCAACGGTCGCATAGATGATCGCGGCATCAAGCGGCTCCGGTGGCATCTCATCAGATCCGCCTGCCCATGTCGCGCCGACTCGCCGGGCGAAGGCCTGGTTGGCAATATCTCCCGGCCGCGTGAAGGCAAACACCGATCGGCCCTGCCACTTCGCGACCTGCGCCACGATATGGGCAGCGGCACCAAAGCCGTAGAGCCCGAGCTTTTTGCCTACGCCTGCGATCACCAGCGACCGCCACCCGATCAGGCCAGCGCAGAGCAAAGGGGCGAGCGCGACGTCGCCGCCAACCTCACCGAGCGAGAAGGCGTAGTTTGCATCAACGATGGCTGCCGTCGCGAAGCCACCGTCGCGCGTGAATCCCGTGAATAGCGGGCGATCGCACAGATTCTCTTGCCGCCCCATGCAATACGGGCAAACGCCGCAGGTGTGCCCGAGCCAGGGCACTCCGACGCGCTCACCCATACGTAGCTCCTCGATACCAGGCCCGATCGCATCGATCCGACCTACGATTTCATGGCCGGGGATAATCGGCAGCTTCGGGTTGGGCAACTCGCCGTCGACAACATGCAGGTCCGTGCGGCAGACACCACAGGCGCCCACTTTCACTCGAATCTCGCCCGGCCCGGGTTGCCGGTCGGAGAGATCTGTCCACTCAAGGGCAGCCCCAAGCTTCCTCAGCACCATCGCCTGCAACGGTTTCTCCAGCTATTCAAAACCATTCATCGGCCAAATCCGTCCGGCGCTTGCTGAGGCGCGGTTACAGGGTGCGTTTATACGGCAGCAAACGGTCGAATTCTCTTTTTACCACACCGTAGCATTCACATACGCGGCGTTCCAGTCCTGGTCGATCCAGTACGACAATTTTGCCACGGTGGTAATGTATCAATCCAGCTACTTGCAGCTTGCCGGCTGCCTCGGTCACTCCCTCGCGGCGCACGCCCAGCATATTTGCGATCAGCTCCTGCGTCATCATCAGTTCGTTGTTTGGCAATCGATCCAGGCTCAACAACAGCCAGCGGCATAGTTGCTGATCCACCGTATGATGGCGGTTGCACACTGCGGTCTGCGCCATCTGCGTAATCAGCGCCTGCGTGTAGCGCAGCGCCAAGTGTGCAAAATGTCCGCCACGCGCGAATTCTCTTTTTAGAATACTCGCCTTGAGCCGATAGCCGCTGCCTGCGCTTTGCACCACCGCCCGGCTCGGCGTGCTTTCGCCGCCCATAAACAAAGAGATGCCGACTAAACCGTCATTGCCTGTAATCGCAATTTCCGCCGATGCGCCGCTTTCCGTGACGTAGAGCAGCGAGACGATACTACTGGTCGGGAAATACAGATAGCGCAAATGGCCGCCGGACTCGTAGAGCACCATTCCTAGCGGCATCGCTATAAGTTCGAGATCGAGCAGCAGGCGCGCGTAGTCTGCCGCCGACAATGCAGCAAGAAGACGATTTTGCTTTGGGGTTTGCGGTAAAGGCATGGCGGCCGTCTCCATCCTCGCGGGCGTGCTACCGATAAGATCAACGTCCAAAACGCGGCGCAAAACTCCATCAGGCTACATTGAGTTTGCGCTTAGCCATCCGTCGCGGCGGGCATGTAGTCTGGCCGACTATTTGAAATGCGACACCGCAATGGAAGTGAGCGCATTGCCATACCTGCTCAACAGTTTGACACTAGACGGAGAAATCATCAGCAGACTCGCGCGATGATCGCTCACATGTTTGCGCCGGATCACGATTCCTTGCTCGATAAGCGTAGCTAATTTGCGGTGCACCGTCGCGCGCGAACCGATATTCAGCAGAAACAGCTGCTTCAGAGTTAGGGGTTGCCCATGCTCTTCCGCATATCCGATTTCGATGACGACATCGAACGCGAAGATTGACTTTAGGAGCGGCAGTTGCCGCCTTTCAAACTCCCTGATTTTTTTCAATCCGGTGAATAACTTCATGGTTTATATCGTTTCATTATTGATACCGGTGAATGATGTGGGTCGATTCAGAAACCTGGCAAGCACAATTAGTTATCTTTTTGAAATGAATGAATCGTAGACGGCGTTAGGACGATCACTCAAGCGGTCTCGCGAGAAAAAGAGGTTTGCCCAGGCGACAGCCTTACTCGGATTGAACACGTACCAGAAGCACGCTCGAAACACTGGGCGGAATAGGCTGACGACGCACTAAATGGAAGTGATGAAGCTGAGCTCCGAAGAGGGTGGCCCAGCGTCGAGGCCGTCATGGACTGTCTACTCGCGATACGCGCGCTGTGCTGCGTCGACAGGCTATGCATTCCGCAAGCGCGAGCCACTAGAGTAGGGTTTTTCGCTCGGCAGTTTCTCGGCGACGCTTCTCTCAAAGAGAACGGCATACCTCGACATGAGGGTTCCCGATGGACGTGTTCCACCAGGCGCCATAACGGCAGGCCACTCGAAGCGTTGCCAGCGGCACGTGAGATCTTCCTGAATCACTGCATGAACCAGCCATGGCTGACGATCAGCGACTGCCCCGTCAGGGCATTGGACTCGAACGAGGCGAAAAAGAGCGCCGCTTCGGCGACCTCTTGAACCGTTGTGAATTCGCCGTCGACGGTTTCCTTGAGCATGACATCACGGATGACTGCCTGCGTCGATATCCCCAGCGTCTTCGCCTGCTCCGGGATTTGCTTGTCGACCAAGGGCGTACGAACGAACCCCGGGCAGATGACGTTCGCCCGCACGCCATGCTTCGCCCCTTCCTTGGCAACCACTTTGGCAAGGCCAATGAGGCCATGTTTGGCAGTGACATAGGGCGCTTTCAGAAACGAAGCTTCTTTGGAATGTACCGAACCCATGTAGATAATGCTGCCGCTGCCCTGCTTGTACATTTGTCGCAATGCCGCGCGCGTGCTCAGAAAGGCGCCGTCCAAGTGAACTGCGAGCAGCCGTTTCCAATCGGCGAACGCGAAATCCTCGAGCGGCGCGACGATCTGAATACCCGCATTGCTCACCAGCACATCAATTCGCCCGAACGCCTCGACTACGCTCGCGATGGCGCCATTAACCTGAGCTTCGTTGGTTACGTCCACAGCCAACGCAATCGCCTGTCCGCCCTCCCGATTGAGCTCCGTAGCGGCCAGATCGGCACCCGCGGGATCGATATCGGCGATGGCAAGCTTGGCGCCAGCGCGGGCAAATGTGCGAGCGATCTCCTTGCCGATACCGCTTGCCGCACCCGTGACGACGGCAACCTTATCCCTGAGGCGCATCGCGTTACTCTCCATTCCCTGCAATTTCCCCGTATCGTGCAATGAAGCCGTCGATCACCGCCAGACACTCGGGCTCATCGAGTAATGGCGCGTGTCCGCGATTCGCGACCGTAATGTGCTGCAGACCCGGCTTCTCGCGAGCCATGCGCGCCACCGTCGCGGCGCTCAGCACATCGGACAGTGCCCCGCGTATCACCAGCATGGGCACGCCCTTGGTTTGTGAATACAGCGGCCACAGGTCGGTAGGTGCTGTTGGGGGATTCTTGAACGCTTGGCTGATTTTTGGATCCACGTCGGGGACTGGGATGCCGGCTGCATTCTCCCGGAAGCCGCGGTGCGCATAGTCAAACCAGTCCTCATCGGTCAGCCCGGGCAGTGCGAGGCCATAGACGCTCTTGGCCTGCTCAACTGCTTCAGCCCAGGAGGACACCGGCGGCAACTTGCCCGCATATCCAGCGATGCGGCGCAATCCGGCCGGATCGATTTCCGGACCGGCGTCATTCAGCACGACGCCGGCAATGCGGTCTGGCTTCATCGCCGCCATGGCCATGCCCATCAACGCGCCGAGTGACGTGCCCACCACCAAGACGCGGCTTAGGCAACGTGATTCCAACAGCGACCATGCGTCCTGTATGTAGATCGGCAGTTGATAGTGAGACGGATCCGGATCCCAGGCCGAACGACCGCGGCCGCGCAGATCCGCGGTCAGCACGTCGCGCTGTGCGCTCAAGTGTGTGGCGAGCGCGACGAAATCTCGGCTGTTGCGCGTCAGGCCCGGCAGACACAGCACCGTCAAGCCACCCGGTCGCTGCGCAGCGTAGACACGGCAATACAGACGCAGGCCATCGGCGGTATCGTAAAAGTAATCGCTGGCATTGCCGTTCATGTAGCTTTTCCCATGGCGCTGGATGTGTATTCACGCCGAAGTTCACGCTTGAGCACCTTGCCGTTAGGGTTTCGCGGCAGGCTTTCGCGCCATACGACACCACCGACACGCTGCTGCTTGCCTACCCGAGCATTGGTCCATTCAAGCAGCTCGGTCGCAACCATGGTATGGCCCGAACGCAGCACGACCACGGCCAAAGGGGTCTCTCCCCAGCGCTCGCTCGCTATCCCAATCACGGCCACCTCGGCAACCGCCGGGTGCTCGCGCATTATGCCTTCGATGTCGGTCGGGTAGATGTTCTGGCCGCCGGAGAGGATCATGTCCTTCTTGCGATCGACGATATAGAGAAAGCCCTCCGCATCAATCCGGCCAATGTCCCCAGTGCGCAGCCACTGGGCGCCAGCTGAATCTGTCCAGGTCGCTTCCCGGTTCGGTTCGTCCCGCGCATGATAGCCGGCCATCACCAGCCGACCGCGGCCGACGATCTCGCCGGTCTCGCCCGGCGCAACCTCGCGGTCATCCTCGCCCAGGACGCGAATGTCGGACCCGAGAACCGGCTTACCGACCGAGAGGACTTTGCGCTCGAGTTGCTCAGGCTCAAGGATGGTGAACAACCCCTCGGTGAGCCCGTAAAGCTCGATCAGCTGGCAGTCGAATTCGCGCGCAAAGCCGCGCTTCACCTCCGCGATAAGCGGGGCACCGCAACACATCAGCGTCTCGAGGCTATTCGTGCGAAACGCGCGGCGCTCGGGGTAGGCGAGCAGCCGCTCGAGCTGCACGGGAACGAAGGCGCCGTGCGTGATGCGCTCGGCCTCGACGACTGCAAGCGCCTCCTGAGGACCAAACGCTCTCAACAGCACCATCGTGCCGCCGACGAGTATCGTCGAAAGCATGGTGACCCAGCTAATGTTCGAAAACAGCCCGAGCGAGATGAGCGTGCGGCAGCCGTTGCGATAGCGAAGCGCGAGCGCTGCGTCATACGCCCAGTGCATCCGGCATGCGTGCGTGTGAATGATGCCTTTCGGCAATGCGGTGGTCCCGGAGCTGTAAATCAGATTGCATTCATCATCTGGTGCAATCGCCACCGCCGGCGCGGTCGGAGTCTGCCCTTCGATGAATGCCTGGAAATCGCGCCAGCCCTGCCCCGGCGAGTCGCAGCCGATAAAATGGCGGGCACTGAGGGCGCCGCGGGAGCGAAGCGCATCTATCCGCGCGCATTGATATCCGGAGGCGAACACGGCAATACAGCCAGCATCGGCGCACATGGCCGCGACCGCCGCGTCATTGATTGAGCCGTTGAGCGGCACCGCGACCGCGCCGCTACGGACGATGCCGAACAGCGTGAGCACGGTTTCCAGACGGCTGTCCATCAGGACCGCGACACGCTCGCGCGGTCTAACGCCCAGCTCCGCGAGACCATTTGCGACACGGGCCGTGGCGGTTGCGAATTCACACCACGACAACGTGACCGCGCCGTCGATAAGCGCCGGACGGTCGGCGAGCCAGCGGCCGTTCTGAGCGATCAGATCCGGCACCAGGGGCATGGGCGCTTGGAACCACGACATATTTGGCTCGCGGGACAGCGCCGGATCATGCGTGGACTGCTGGTCCACTAGCCGCGCCGGCGCCGCGAAGGCTCAGAAGTGGTAGGTCACCGTCCCGGAATACGTGCGTGGTGGGCCGTAGAAGCCGATCTGGCTGACACCGCCGATGAAGGAATTGGCTGGTCCGATCGGTGGGTTGCCGAAGTCATAGCCGGCGACTCGGTAGTACTTATTCGTGAGATTCTTGCCGTCAATTGAGAAGCGCCATGCGTTGCTCGTCGTCGTGAACGCAAGGCCAGCATTGAATAGGCCGTACGCCGGCTGATCGGTCACGCTCGGGGTTGTGTTCGCGACCTTGGTGAAGCTGCGCCAGTCGTAGCCGGCGCGCGCGAGCAACGAGCCTGAGGGCAGATCCCACATGTAGGTAGCGTTTCCGGATACGGTCCAGGCCGGTGCATTGAGCGGCCGATTTTCGTCGGCGAGGTTGACCGTCGCCAGGCTGGACCCGCAACCGGGCGCGAGCGTAAAGACGCTGCAGGGCACCAGAAAGTCCTTGTAATAGGAATCCAGGTAACCGACGTTGAGCCCGAAAGTCAGCGGCTTAGTTGGCCGCCAAACGGACTCGAGCTCGATGCCCCGGTTGATCTGCTTGCCGGCATTGAGCACCGCGGTGAGATTCGTCGGCGTGCCGTGGTATTCGACGAATTGCTGCACGCCGATTTGTGCGTTGCTGTAGGGATCATAGAACGCCGTCACGTTGAGCAGCAGCTTGTCGTCGAG
>Ga0302180_10001279_pt1 | contig 20207 bp, 35 predicted proteins | sample I_Palsa_E3_2_FD_200575 | JGI IMG/M metagenome (GOLD analysis project Ga0302180, IMG submission 200575) | Peat permafrost microbial communities from Stordalen Mire near Abisko, Sweden - I_Palsa_E3_2 | ecosystem: Environmental > Terrestrial > Soil > Palsa > Peat permafrost | place: Sweden... | reverse complement strand
TCAACATTTCCTGCGGGCTCAGAGCGCAGCTGTCCCGCCCCGACGTCGCGACCAACTTGACGCGCTACCTAGCCAGCCTCGATCCTGCCATCGCAAATCTCCGCCGACTTGTCGCTGATCTTTGACCTGGATCCGGATCGGACACGCTGCGAAGTCATGTCTGGCAGCTCCTCACGTGCGGCGAACTGCGAGTATCTTTGGATCAATACCCTCCGAAAAATCTCAGGTGATGGCAGCTGTCCCCGGCAAGACCTTCGACTACCGCTGCGAGAGCGAGGTCAAGGATGTATCTGGCACCCCGCGGGCTGTTCGCCGTCAGAGGCTGAGGTACCGGTATTCGCGCTCGGTGTAGAGAAGTGGAACAGGCGAGATGTGCCGATACCGAGAGGTTCTCAGTGGCACTTTGAGAGGGCTCGGTGCCGGACATACCCGCTCGCTTTGGCTCGACCGTCGATCTACGATCGGCCCAACGGATTCAGATGCGGTGAGGTGGTCGTATGAAGGCACCAGCCCGGTTTGCTCAAGCGGTTGAGGACCGGCCCGTTCTGCCGCCGGGCGATTGCGAGCGAGTATCGGGCTACGGCGTGATGGGACTGCCGTTCGCCTCGGGTCATGTCCTCGGACTGCGCCGGTGGACGGCTTCGTCCGTGGGCGACCAATTCACATCGATCTGGCACCGCAATCCCGCGGGGCGCTGGACCTTCTACGAGTCGACTGACTGTGATGTGGCGTGCACGCGCTACTTCGGAGCTGATGTGGAGCGCGTCCGGGAAGGGCCGATCGATCTTGAATGGGAGGCACCCGATCGCCTTCACGTACGCACCGGGGACGGCGCAGTTGAATGGGTGATCGAAACAGGGGCGAGCGTAGCAACACGGTTGATGAGCTCGATCGGCTCGCTCGTGCCGCTGGGCGCCTGGCAGTCAGGATTGGTGCTCAAGGCGATGGGTGCGGCGGCCGGGCGGGTCCTCGGCGTCGGAAAAGTGCAGCTGACCGGCACAACCTCCAACCAACAGCATTTCGATGCCAATCCCTTGCGCATCTGGTACGTGACTGCGAGTCAGGCCGTCGTCGAAGGTGAAGATCTGGGACCGATCGGCGCCTTGGCCGAGCAGGCTCACATGGCCGACTTCTACTTCCCGCAACGCGGCGTGTTCGCGGTTGGCCGGGTGTTCATCAACCCCCTCAATTCGACGCGGCCCGGGCCCGGGGCACTGACGGCCGCTCGCTGATTCCCGGAGGCGCGGATGCCAGAGAGTGCCCACGTACCGATCGTGCCCGCCGTATGGGCCGACTTCTACACGGAGACTCGTATCCCAGCGGCCTTGCGAGTTGGCGACACCCTTCGTGTGACGGGACACACCGGGGAGACGGGTGACGGCGTTTTCTCCTCCGACCCGGAGACGCAGATACGTCAGGTGTTCTACAACATCGCCCTTACTCTGGACGAGGCCGGGGCGAACTGGTCCAACGTCGTGGAAATCAATTCGTACCACGTCGGCCTCGTGGAACAGTCAGAAGCCCTTCTCAGGGTTGCCGCTGAATTCCTCGTTGATCCGTATCCAGCATGGACGGCTGTGGGCGTCACAGAGCTCATCTTGCCGGAAGCAGTGGTCGAGATCAGGTGTGTTGCAATGATCCCGGAGCACGGCACATAGGCGACCGGAGATGTGGCCAACCGTTCCGCCAGGCATCGTCATGACGAAGTGACCGACTAGTTGACATCCAGCGGCGGGATGTCCCCCGTTTCCTAACTCGAAAAGTGCGGTTTTTTCGCCCTGTCTCAGCCGGGCGCTTACGGTCGCATCCTCCCAGCTCAAGGGCCGGGTCGGTTCACTCGATCCCTTCGGTGCGGCGGCGGTTCCCGCCGAAACGATGGGAGGAAAGATCGGATGACCGGGTTCGGGGTCCAGGTTGTGGGGACGACATGGCGGCGTTGCCCATCCTGCCCCCGTGCGGCCCCGGTTGACCGCGTATCTGGCGAACACTTCTGTGCTCATTATCGAGATGGTGGTGCAGTAGACATTCCGACCCGATGCACGCCCATTGGCGCACACATTGACCTATTCCCAAGAAACGCTGCACTTCAGTTCTCGACAAGAACTGCGCCTTCGCCAGTCTGGCCGCGACCAGACGGTTCAGCACTCGCCATCCATCTCCGGTTCACCCGCACGAGACGCTCCCGCGGGGGGACATTGCGCCGGGGTTACGATCGATCAGAGCGTCTTTTCGGTGTGGAACTTCGCCGTGCGCGTCGTTCTCGCCCGAGTTGCCGCCTACGTCACCTCGGCAGCGGGGCTCCGGTGCCTCCAGCACGGCACCCTCCACCCGTTCCACAGAAAGGCCCGAAAGCGTCGGGTCACCTCCACGTTCAACGATGCGCTCGCTGCGGTGGACTACGCGCTGTTCGAGGTCAGCTCACGACCTGAGAGCCAGAACCTCCGGCGACGGGTGCGGCTCGTCGAGGAAATTTTGTCCTCGTGTCCAGGCGGAAATCTGCTGGATGCCGGCTGTGGCCCAGGGAGTGTGGATCGCACGCTGTTACGCTCGCGTCCCCGCGATTTCCGCATCACCGTGCTAGATCAGTCTCTTCCAATGATCGAATACTGCGTCGCGAGCGCCCGCAACATCGGATCGCTCGCCCCGACCCTCGGTCGACTGGAGCGCATGCCCTACGCCAACGCCAGCTTCGATGTCTCCTTAGCCCTAGGCGTCTTGGAGTACACCGATGTCGAACTGGCGGTCGGGGAACTATCGAGGGTCACGCGCCCGGGCGGGCTGGTGGTCGTGAGCATGTTGAACGCATTGAGCTTCTACAGATTGACCGAATGGTATGTCTACCAGCCTCTCCTCCGAGCGTTGGGTTTCACCGAACGAGTCCTTGGACTTCGTGAGGAGAACCGCCACGGCGTTCAAAAGAGTGGCATCCGCGCCTATTCGGTCCGGGCGCTCCAGAAGCGCATGAAGAACGCGGGTCTCCTCCCGATCGAGATCGTGTACTACGACGTGACCTTTCTCGTTCCGCCCCTCGACCGCGTGCAGCTCCTACGGAGCAAAGCAGAACGGTTCGCTCGCCGGCACGAGGCACGGGGCAAGTCGTGTCGTTTGATGGGGACCGCATATCTCATCGTCGCAAGTCGGGCACGGGTGAATCTGCGACGTCCATGCGTGATGAGTCGGCGACGCCGTGCGAGACGCCGCCTGGTCCTCCCCGACGCCAATTCGACACATACTGGGATCGATTGATGTCGCAGAGGAGTAGGACGTCCGAGTTCCGGAGTCCCATCGGTAATCAGGCTCATGAAGAGACAAGGGGCGTGGGCTCTCGGGGCGAGTGGGATTGAGCCGACCCGTACTCGGATGCGTGGACCCCCAAAATGTGGGAATCTCACCGGGCGGCAAGTCCCTGAGGTCCTTCGATCCCGCAAAGAGAGGAAGCACCGTGATTGGTGTCAGTGTTGTATTCGACTACGAAGACGGGTTTGATCGCGCTCGGATTATCGAGGTGGCCAAGAACGCTCGCAAGATGTTCGAGGGCATGCCGGATCTTCGCTTCAAGTTCTTCACACTGGACGAGAAGCGACAGCAGGCGATGAACGTCTATGTCTGGGAGTCACAGGCGGCGGCGGAAGCCTTCTTCACCGAGGAGCTCCGGAACAGGGTGACTGGATTGTACGGCGTTTCGCCCACCATCAACTTCTTGGAGTTGGCTGAAGTCGTCGACAACGTGCACTCTTAGGACGTCGGCCAACCAGAGCCAGTGAAGTGTCCATGCCGACGTGAAGCGGGAATACAGAACGGGGGATTTCACAGACCACGGACCGTGGAACTATTGGGCGAATCGCGAGCGATCCAAGAGTGGGCCCAGCCAGGAGACGGCGTTCCTGGCGGCTTCGAGAACCTCGCTCTCGGTCGAATATTCACGACCGGAGAAGTAGCTGATCGGTGTCCACGCGCCCATGTCCTCGGGATCTCTCCGGAACTCTTCGAAACCGTAGGTCCCGTCGGGGCGCGAAAAAATGTCCACGCAGCGATTGGCTTCGTCCGTCTGATGATTGGCGTGAACGACCCAGGACCTATCGAGCCGTGAAGACATCGTGCACAATGCTATCGGTCCATTCGACGTTTGCTGTCTGCCTCTGCCGTTCCAGGTGCCTCCGATTGGTCCGATGCGATCGCCCCGTCAACCGACGCACGTCGGGCCGGGGAGGGACCGGTGTCACGTCGCTGTAGTGCCATTATCGAGGGATGACCGGCGAGATCGTGCTCAGGACCACGCGACTCCTACTTCGCCGATGGCGAGAGGAAGACTGGACTGCCTTTGCCGAACTCAACGCCGATCCTCGCGTGATGGAGTGGTTCCCGTCGACACTCACCCGAAGCGAGTCAGATGCGCTGGCCGACAGGATCGCCCAGCGACTGAACGACCAAGACTGGGGCCTTTGGGCCGTGGAAGTTCCGGGTATCGCCGACTTCATAGGATGCATCGGATTGAACCCAGCTGATGACACCTTGGGGTACCCAAGCGTCGAGGTGGGCTGGCGTCTCGCCGCTTCGCATTGGGGATGCGGCTACGCACCCGAAGGCGCGCGAGCGGCATTGGACTATGGATTCCGTACGCTCGCTCTTGATGAAATCATCTCCTTCACTTCGGTGGGAAACGCCCGATCCCGACGCGTGATGGAGAAGATCGGGATGGTTCATCAACCGGACGAAGATTTTGAGCATCCGCATATTCCGCCAACGTCACCGCTCAGTCGTCACGTCCTGTATCGGCGTACCCGGTTGGGTATTCAAGGGCTGATCCACCACGAATGTGGAGCCGGTTTGACCCCTGGATAATGTCGCCGCTGGCCTTCCGTCACCTGCCCCGATGGTCATTCCACCGGAGCGAGTGGACGGTGCGAGTGAGTCGAACATCTCAACGCGGCGAGCTGAGTACGCGACGTCCATCTCGTCCTTCGAGCCGCTGAAGCCCGCTTGACGGGTCGACGAGCACGTCAGAGCCATGCCAGCGCACAATCAAGCGGCACTTACCTCCAGCAAGTGTGCACTGTTTGTTATTTACGTTGCCGGTGTCTCGGTTCGCCGGGTAATCCTCAAGGGTTTCGGCCGGGAGGGCCGCACCGTCTCCTCCAACTCACCGTCCACTCCAATTCACTACGGTCATGAAGGGCCGGATCCAACCAGCGGCACCCGTGCTTTCGGGACTTTAGACCTCATTGAACGTGGTATGTAGTTCAGCGATCCTTATGGCTCGGTCACCCTCCTAACGGCGACAGGAGTCGTGGCGGTGATCTGTCCTTACCCTTGTCCGTACTCACCATTCTGCGACGCAAGCACGGGCGACCGTAGCCAAGGCCACCTCGAGCCAGCTATCAACGCCGGGACCGCGAGTAGCCGTCGGAGAAGCGTCACGACAATATGACCTAATGCCCTACTTGTACGGGTTCGCCTCGTGAGAGGATTACTCCGTGAGACAAGTATTGCCGTGGGTCCTTGTGGGCCTCGTCGCGGCCGGTGCTGCGCTGGGCATAAGGATCGGGATTGCCGATCAATTACCCTTGTCCGCCCAGGCCGGCGCCAGTACTGCAGGAGGAGGGACCTGCAATGGGACCTCCAACGCCTCCCCACCAACGACTTCTACGTTTCCTGGGTACTCGCTGCAGAACGCCATGACCGGCCCCCAAATAGTCAGTGATGCGAGAAAGGATGGCTACAACAACTATGCCGCAAGCGGGCCCACGGTACTACCGCCAGCCGGATGGATAAAGGCCAGTCACATTGTGGTGACCAGTGACGCCCTCGAAGAGCTCGGGTATAGCGACCCAACCCATCCTGGCGTCACCGGGGCGGGAATGAATATTGCTAACGACAAGGTGAACAGCTCTGGCGGATTTACATTCTGCTTCTCGCTCTCGGGTAAGAACTGGCAAAACGTCACTGTGGTGTTCATAGCTTGGCCAGCGGCCAACATATGGCAGGAAGGAGAAATAGACTTTCTGGGCGGCACTCCGCAGCAACCGGGGATCGAGGTTTTTCAGATCGGGGGGTGTACCCCAATCAGCAATCCCTGCAAGGTCGTATGGCAGTCACAATGGCCATCGACTGTCGAAAGCGGGCTGCATGAAATGACCGTCCTTTGGAATCCGACTACCGGCGACAGCTTCTATCTCGATCGGAAGCTCATCGCCACCGCACCGCCAAGTGCGACCGTCGGGATCCCTTCAACTCCTCACATACCTGCAATGCAGATACAGGACATGGGTCAAAATAGTTCCGTTCCCAAATCGTCTCCCTTGACGGCAAAGCTTTACTGGGTAGCCAGATATGCCTACAAATGACGAGCCTCGCCTAGCCCCGAGTCGGTCTTCGCAGATCATCTACGTTGTGAAGCGGTTCGTTGCCCGGAGCCCGACTATGACCGTACCCGGCTCGGTGACCGAGGTATTCGGCGACCACGTCACCTAGGCGAGTGCACCGACGCATGAACTTGAGCCTTTGGTCCCCAAGCGCCAGTTCGACAGCAGCGTGGTGACTGGGTATTCGGGCCGCCAATGACGATGACCTACCCAACGATGTGGATCGCTCGCCGAGCACCTGAAGGCTTGTCGGGGACAGCCTCGATGTCCTCATGTTTACTCATCACACACACTCCAGGTCCTCAGCTGGCCACCCTATCCCCGGGCGTCGCCGAGGCGCCGAGGTGTTCGGCAAGCCCGATGGACCGTCGAAGGCGCCGCTGAGGGTGCCCCCGTTTGACGGTTGCAGCAACCCCCTCGCCCTGCCCCGGTACGCCGGACCGAGGCGTAGTCTCTCGACACGTTGGCCATGCTTCGGACCTGGGTGCCCGTGGTCAACAACTGCAGCGAAGGTTACCAACCTTGCGTAGGCGCGTACATACAAGTCCACAGAGCTCGAGTATGGAATCATGAATAGGTGACCACAAAGGGCCGAACCGGCAATCGTCGACTGCTTCAAATCACGCTTGGCATTCTCACCGCCATTCCATTTGTATCTGGTTTGGTCGGTATGATCACGGGTCCCGTCACTCTTCCTGGTGGCGAGAGCGATGTGACGCCTACACTCGATAGTGAGTATCGATTTGTCATGGCGTCCTGGTTTGCGGTCGCACCCGTTATCTGGTCAACACTGCCACGGATAGAAGAGAAAACATCCACGCTCCGAATGGCGGTGGGTGTTGTTTTCATTGGCGGCGTCGCCCGGCTGATCTCGTGGCGCAAGGCTGGTAGACCTCATCCGATCTTCATCCCGGCCATTGTGCTTGAGATAATCGGCATGCCCGCGATTGCAGCCTGGCAGAGCCACGTCGCCGCGTTGGCCAAGTCCGATATTCGTGGCGAGTACTAAATCGACCCCTATCGCGCCGACACATATCCAAGCGACTCGTTCTCCACTCACGAGGGTGTCCCAGCATGTTCAGTGAGTCAATGGACCAGGGGTCGCCTCTTCATGCCGGGAGGGCGACGAACTGGGGGCCTTCACGATCGGCCTGAAGCCCCCCCTAGATCGTGACGGAGCCGTCTCGACTGAGCGTCCAGCCGGGATTGTGGGCAACTTCCCACACGTAACCATCGGGATCGGCGAACGCCCCCGTTATGCCGCCCCAGTCTGCACGAGCTGACTCGCGCACGATTGTGCCACCCGCTCCTTCTGCTTCGCTGAGAACCTTGGATACTTCCTCGGGCGAACGGACGTTGTACGCAAGCTCATTTCCGGGTGCCCCATGACCGCCGAGGGCGGTCCAAAAGTCCGAATACCATTCCACCTGCTTGAAAGAAGCACACTTCGTCGTCTGGTTGTTGAGCGCCACTCCATCCGAGCGCTTCATAGAAGGCTCGGGCTCGGGCCAAATCGCTAGCGCCGAGGGTAATGAGGCTGACACGCTGTTCCATAGACAAATTATGGCAGCCGAGACCGCCCCCGAACGCTGCCGGGTGTGGGTGACTCACTGCGGACCTGTGCCACCTTCGCTTTTGGGGTCCGGCCAAACGATCAGAGTGGGCGGATGCCGGGCCGCTCAACAGCACCGCTTCGCTCAACGCAACAGTGTCATAGGGGTTCCGCTACCATGCGGCCATGTCCTCCCTCTCCGATTTTCTGGCCGAACCACGCAACGTCATCGTCGCCGGGGTGAGGCGAGACGGCCGGCCTCATCTGTCGCCCAATCTCTTCTTCTGGGACGGCGAGCGGTTCTTTATCAGCACGACCCGCGTCCGGGTGAAGTACAAGATCTTCAGCCGCGATCCCCGGATCGAGTTGATCATCGACGACTCCACGGACCACCGCTACGTTCGGGTATCGGGGACGGTGGAGATCCTCGAGGACATCCAGAGCAACCTCCCGATGGATCGCGCCATCCGAGAGAAACACGGCTGGCAGGTTGGCAACGACGAGGAGCTCACGGCGTCGCTGGTCGCGGATAATCGCGTCCTCCTGGCAGTGACTCCTAGCAAGCCCTCCTCAGAGTGGAGCGTTTTGGGCGTCGAGGCCTGAACCCGTTTTGTTGGTCCGGGCGCACCAACGGAGATGGTTATCGGTACCGGCCAACCGGGGTCCTGTCCCAATAATCCGACCGAACCCGGTTTCTGAGTGCCACCGAACGCCGGCCTGGTGGCAGATTCCGTCGGATGAACTCCAACGAACGGTCACTGACAAGTGTGGGTGTGCTCCCCACCGGCCAGCATTAGTTTGGGGCGGATGACGCAGAGCACTGCCCTTCCCGAGTCCGCACCGAGTTCGGTGAGCGAGTACGGCGTCGATTGCACGAGGAACATGCCATCTGGATCGTTACGGTCAGCAAGGAAGGCATCCCACAGCCGAACCCGGTCGGATTCCTGTTTCAGGAAGAAAAATCCATCCTGATCTACAACATGGTCAATGCAAACCGCCTAAACCACGTCGCCGAGCGGCCTCAGGTCGCCCTGCACTTCGATAGCGACGGCACCGGGGGGGACATCGTGGTGTTCACCGGTACTGCGCGCCGAGCGGATGATATCCCCCCGCCACTCGAGAACCCGGCATTCCTCGCGAAGTACGGTGACAGCCTCCTCCGGGTAAGCGGTAGCGCGGAGGAGTTCGGCAGGAGGTTCCCGGTGCCCCTTCGGATCGAGCTTACGGGGATACGGGGCTTTTAGGCAGTTCTTGGAGTTGACCCGCTCTCGTGGACACTTCATTCTGGGGGAGACCCCAGAGGAAGGAGCCCGCTGTGGGTCGTCCATCGATTTATCCCGAGGAGTTCTGGCGGGAAGCTTGTGAGCTGGCTCGCCGTGGCGATCGCTCCATCCGCCAGGTTGCCGCAGGGCTCGGGATCCCCGTCTATTGGGATCTCGATCCGGGGCGCACAAGGCGATCGGGTACAGGTCGTTCGTGCGATTCGCCACCGCAGCAGGACGACCGCCGCTTTGCCGACGCGAGGCCAGAATCCCACAAAAGGGCAAGTGGCGGCCGCATCGTCCACCACTTGTTCAGCCTCCGTGGGTTGCCGTCCCGGTCGGCGAATTGCTCCAGGTCGACTGACATGAGCCAAACCCCACCGTCGAAAGGAATAGCGATGTCGCCGGAGCCGTTGAACTAGTCATGACGCCAGGCCACACGATTAGCATTGTCCCAACCGTCGCTCATGTGGAAGTCCGCCTTGGTGGCCGGCTGCTCGCCACCACCGACCGGGCCATGAAGCTCGACGAGACCGGGCTGCCCACCCGCTATTACCTGCCGCCAGACGACGTGCAGATGGATCTCCTGAGGCCCACGACATTCCATACCAATTGTCCGTTCAAGGGTGAGGCGTCATATTGGTCTCTCGACATCGACGGAGAGATCCATGACGGCATCGTGTGGAGCTACGAGACGCCGACGGTTCAAGCCGCCGAAGTGAGAGGGATGTTGTCCTTCTATCCTGACCGTACCGAGGTGAGAGTCGACGGTCAGCCGCTTCGAGGCTGACCCACCTGAGTTCGACCTCCGGCTTGTCAACCTGGCGACTCGCAGGCGGTGAGAGGTGCCGAAGCCCTGACGTCCGAGCGCCAAATGGTCCGCCAGAAAGCCCCGCCACCGTGCCCTGGAAGCTCGACGGCACACTGGCCCCGAAACGCCGGACTTGAGCGTGGCGATTCCGGCTATATATAGGGTTGGCGAACGTCATCATTTCCAGCTTTCAGCCATTACGCCTTGACGGTGTCCAATCTCCAACGAAGCATCGAGTGGTACGAGCGCCTCTTCAACTCGCCGCCTGTTGTGGTCAACGACCAGGACAATTATCGAGCGGCGATGTGGTTTGAGCCGATGTTCGCAATCCACGAAAATCAGCATCAGCTTGAGGGCGACGTGTTCGATGAATTCCGAATCGGACTCGACCACATCGCGTTTGGTTGCACTAGTCGAGAAGAGCTCGAATCCTGGCCAGCACGACTCGATGCCTTGGGTATCGAGCACGGTGAGATCTTGGATCGATCATACGGGGCCGGTCTCGCATTTCGGGACCCGGACAACATTCAGCTCGAGTTCTTTCTGCCGATGGGTTCATAGGTTGCCGAGTAGCTCAATTCGCAGGCTCGGGGTATGGCGGACGGCCCGCTGTGAGACGCGTGAGAGACCCATTCCCCACCACCGAGACGAAGGACGTGCGGATGGACATCGACCCTGAAAGTGAGCCACCGCACGACGAGAGGGGTGCGCTGTGCGTTGGCAGCGTGGCCTCTGCCGGAGGCTCGAGAATCTCTTGTCTCTGGGGATAGCGACGGTTGTCGTCTGTAGCGTTTACCCGAGCTGGCGTGGTCCGGGAATCATGGGTCCGTTCGCCGGCGTCGAGTTTGTCCTTTGCAGTCGGGAGGGAGGACTCCGGCCACCGGAGCAGGTTGAGCAATTTCAATGGCGATGTCGTAACCTTCCGATGCTGCCTCAATTGGGGTGGTCAACCAACTGATTTGAGGAGTAAACATGAGTGTCACAGTCATCGCTCACTTCCCTGTTGCCGACGTCGCCAAAGCCATCGAGGGTCTGCAGGCCAATGCAGCGCTCCTCGAAGAGATCACTGAGGACACCAAGGGCGCTGGAATTCTTCATCACCGATTCGTCGCTGGCGCCGGCGAGCTCGTCGTCATCGATGAGTGGGAAACTGCAGAGCAGTTCCAGGGATTCTTCGAGGGGAACCCGAAGGTCGAGCGGGTCACTTCTGCGATCGGTGTCACGAGTCCTCCTACGGTAACGGTGTACAACTCGTTCGAGGCTGCCGGAGCCATTTAGGGGACTGAGCGCTAACCCGGGCCGTAGATAGCCGGTGCAAGGAGTCAACCAGACGTGCCTGTGCCGGTCGCCCCGAGGTGCCGCTTAGCCGGACTTCATCGACAGGCCGTTCCCTCATCCGAGCCTGTCCAAGGGGTGGCCTCGTATGGTGAATGAGAGATTTGTTCAGCCACGTGACTCGGTGGTAAGGGCGGTGATGATCCCTGGTCGCGGCGACGACTTCACCGCGTGGATGCGCGAACGAGCACCGCACTTCGAGCAGGCGGCCGGGCGATCCTGGCCTCTCCTGACCCATACCGTCACCGTGTTGGTGGACAAACGTCGACTCCCACTTTGAGCGACCACAGCGCCAGGGTGTTGCCGTGCCCAGTGCACCGAAGGACCAACCGTGGGGTATGCGCAGCTATGCCGTCCTCGATCCGGAGGGACCCCAGTGGGAGTTTGCCACCGTGGCGAGCGGTAGCCCCGTTCGCCGGGATCGAGTGCGGCTATGAGGCACACTTTGGGGGCACGCGATAGAGCATCTAACTGCGGCGCATGAACGTTCTCGCGGAAACGCATTGGCGGCGACGGCTCATGTGCGCGCGACGAGTCCTGTCAGCGGATGGACTGGGCAAGCGCAACGATGATCCCCTCGGGGCCTCGGACGTATGCCATTCGCCAAGAGCCCTCGTACTCGCCGATTCCGCCCACCAACCTGTAGCCGGCGGACGTAGCCTGGTCGACGGCGGCGTCGAGGTTACGAACCTCGAAGGCGACACTTCGCAAGCCGACCTCGTTGGCCATAGCTGACGGAGAGCCCGGCACGCAGCTAGGCCGGACGAAGCTAGAGAGCTCGACGCCTGTCCCTTTGTCCGGAGGCCGAAGCATCACGATTTCGGTTCTTGATCCCGGGATGCCGATGACGGTGTCGATGAACTCACCCTCCACGAACGTCCTTCCCTCGATTTCGAGCCCCAACGCGACAAAGAACTGCGTTGCGGCATCAAGGTCGGCGACAGTGATGCCAACATGGTCGAAACGGCGAACGTGTGACATGTCGATTCCTCCGTGTTCGTGACCCAGGTGCACGATCGAGTGTGGCGGCGCGCCGATCGTCTACGGACGCTAGGCCCGTTCAGACGGAGTCGGTGTGTGCCGAGGCGTCTAGTAGCCGGACAGCAGAGCTTGTAGCCGGGCGAGGTCGGGTTGAGGCAGGTGGCTGTGGGCTTGTGCGTGACGGTCAGGTCGTCGGCCCCAGATGAAGACGTGACGTGCCACGGGGTCGATGTCGATACGGGGTCCATCCGCGTAGCCGTCGGCCCAGGTGAGGCTCGCGATCCCGGCCTCGACGAGCACTTGTAGGTCCCGATGCCCGTCACTGCGCAGGCATACCCGGAAGTCGGTGTCCGGATCAGGGTCATGCTTCCGTCCGGCGATCAGCAGGAGTTGCCCCAGTTCGCCGACGGAATGATCGACGAGGTCGTCGCTGCCCAGCAGCTGCCGACTGATGTCGTCCTCGCCGGCCACGTCCCAACGGTGCAGGGCATGTTCGTTGCGCAGGTGCGGGATGAATTTGGCCACCGCCATGTGTCGGCCGGTCCAAGGAATGACGGCGTCGGGCTCACGATCGAGCACCTCGGCGACGAGACCCCGCATCCGCGTTTCCTCTGAATCGAGCCGCCTCAAGAGGTCCAAGTGTCCGAGAGCTTGCAGTGGGGCCTCCCGTTCTTCGAAACGGCGGGTCTTGGGTACCGGTTCCCCTCGCAGATACGGCTCCAGATGACGAATAACCTCCGCTGCGATGCCGGTGACGTGGGCGGCTATCTCATGGGTGGTCCAGCCCTCGCATGCGCTCACCGCCTCAGGCGGGGCGGAGTCGATGGTGGCCAAGAAGGCGTCTGCTTCGATGCTTCGTTCGATCGTCATGTGTGACTCCTCCCGTGGGATTGATGTACCTATCTAGCCCTATTCCATGTGGCTGGTTCGACCAACCTCGAACATTGTTCTTCCCACTCGAGTGAGGGGGTTGTAGGCAGGCCCGAGTTGAAGGCCCTCATCACCCCTGGCCGTAGCGAACGATGAAGTAATTGAGTAGGGCGCTGCAGATGTCGTGCTCATCCTGGGGAAGCGTGCACGTATCGATGAAGAAACCGGGACCCTTCACGGGAGAATACGTCATAACACCGTTGGCCGGGTTCTCTCCGGCGCCGTCTACCCCGGGAGGGTCCTCGAAGGCAACGACGCTCGCACTGATCTGCTCAACAATCTGGGAGTTAGAACGCGTCGAACAGGCCTGTTCCGGGAGATCACTTCGGGCAGCAATCGCGGCGGCAGGGAAGTACGGGCAAGCTGAGAACGCGGCTTGCACGGGACTGCCCCCGGTCTCGAATCCCCCTATCGCCTGGACGAGCGAGTGTGGCCCGAGCTTCCGGGTCGGAACGTGTGCTCCGCGTGGCGAGACATCGACGCCACCGCTGCCGTCCGCTCCATACGACGCCGTACAGGTCCATCCTTTCGGTGCCAGCAGCATCATGATCTCATCGGTGTCGCTGTAGACCGCCAATTTCGCCTCAAGGGTGTCGGGGACGTCAACCGTCATGGACACCGGCGAAGGCACGCTCACTGGTGTAGATATACCCCAGGTCGTAGGGCAACTGACGACGGGGAGACTCGTGGGCTCAACGACCGCGGTGGTGCTGGTGAGCGGAGGTCGGATGGTCGTCGAGGTCCGTTGACTTGCTTGAGGAGAGCCGTTGGCACAGCTGGCAGCGAGGACCGCCCAAACGAGCAAGCCGATGATCCCGAACACCGCCCGCCTCTTCATAGCTCATTGTCCCACCAAGAGAAGAGCTATCACGACCAACTTGCCACGCGAAATCGATACGAGGAATTCGTCGACCTGCACCTCTTGAATGTTCCTTACCCGAAAAAGCATGGGGCTGGCCCATAACGACGGATGGTTGGGGCACTTGGCACATCGGGGATACGGCCATTGACGGGCGTTCACCTGCCTTAGCGGCTACCTGCCACTGCACCGTCGGCTTGGATTGCGCAGTTTAGGAACCTGCTGCACAAGCGAATCTTCTTGCTAGCCCTCGTGGCTAATGCCGTGCTGAATGTCGAAGAGCTCGTGCTCCTTGCGGAATGCTCGACGTGCGATCAGGAAAGCGACACAGAAGACGATGCTGTTCTCGATGGCGTCGTAGAACAGTTCCGCAGTCATGTGCGGCAGGTCAGACAGGAGCCCGAGCGTGCGGTGCACATAATCTGCGTTTCCAGGTTGCTCACCAACCCAAGTGGGATGGCTTGAGAAGAACAGGCCCATTGCGATCCCGATGGCAGCGACTGTGCCGAGGATCAAGTAGATGAACCAGATCTTCTTCTTCGACTGTTGCTTGACCATCATGATGCTCTCCCTTCGAAAGTGATAACTATTCTCGTTGAACTTCTGGCCCGTGGTCGAAGCGGATGTCTGGTCATACCTCGGTAGGACCTGGCCCTTTTTGGCGGGAGCCGGCCCTGACTCCTACTGCCGGGACCGGACGTGGGCCGCAGTTACAACGGCTGGTTCCCGTCTGCGAGTTATGACGGGTTGACTTCAACTAGTGCGCCGGTGTAAGGCCGGGCGGCGGCGCCCGGAGGTCACACCGGCATTCGGGGAGGACCTCCATCTCGGTCAAACTGAATTTGCACGGTCCAGTGTGGACCATCAGGATCGGGCTCCTCATAGAAGCCACCTAGCTTCCCCCTCGCAGCGAGGTCTGTGTCGATACCCTTGACGATGATGACCTTGTGGTAGCCGCAGCACTCTAGGTATGCCTTGACAAGTGCAACCTCCACGTCCACGCGGGTTGAAGGTCTGTCAGCCGAGTCGCATTTCCAAGTGGCGCTGATCCTCTCGTCGCCCCTCTCAACTTGAACGTCAAACCCGTGGAGCAAACGAAATGTATCGCTTGCGGCGTCGAAGTGCTCCCAAAGCACTGCCACGTCGAAAGACTCTGGGGATCCACCGCCAGAGACTCCGGTCGATTCAACGATGTTGTCATTGAAGTGTTTGGTCAACCTTACGAGGCAATCCCGACAAGGCAACGAAGATCCGCTGCTCCAGAACGGCCGTTATACGGGTGATCAACCTGATTCCACTCGCCAAACGGGGGGTAGCCCAGTGATGGGAGCGTCGCCGGGCCGGTGGGACACTTCGCACAACGGGGCGACCTCTGGAGTCAGCGCCGTGGAACATTGGGGGCGCCCGTAGGGGCCGCATGACTGTCCGAATGGGGATCGGTGCGCGGTCTCGAGGTCTGCTCGCGCGTTTTTCGAACATGCGGAGGCCGGAATCGTGACGCTGGGGCCCTGGCCATTCACGAAGCTGATCTGGTCATTGAGCCTGAACGGCGGCGTTATCCCTATTGCCAGCGAGCAGCGGTGGGGCGATCTTCCACTCTGCTAGCTCGACAACCACGCCGGCGGGTCCGTCAAGAAAGACCAACCGTCGGTCGTGAAAGTCCATCACGGTGTTCCTTGGGGTGTGGCCGAGGGCGGCGAAGCGCTCGATGGTGTCGTCGAGATCGTCCACCCGGAAGCAAACGTGGTTGAATCCGGACCGGGCGAGGTAGCCCGACCGTTCGTCGATCTCGACGATCGGGTGGTGGAAGCGCAGGAGCTGAATCTCTTGGCGCACGGGGGCGCCACGGAGAACGAGAGTCACGTGGTCCGACTCCCACCCGGGTATCCCCATGAAAGCAGACATCGCCTCTCCGGACGCCACGACCGCTTTGTCGCGGACGAAGCCAAGGATTCCCAAGAACTGTTCGGCCTCCTTCACGTCGGTAACGACGAGGGTCAGGTGATCGAATCCAGTGGGCATGGCGACGCTCCTTCTTCTTCAGGCAGGTTCGGGTCGGGTCGCGGCACGAACGATGAGCTCGTTGCACGGGCGGTCCGGCTCGAGGAGCTTGGCGGCTTGCTCATCCCCGCTCACCGGCAGGTCTGAGAGGTCCAAAACCCCGGCCTGGAGGAGGAGTGGGGCCTGGTCCCAGTAGAGGGTTCGTCGACCATGGTGGCGTCCAGATCCTTCGTCTCGAACTCACTGGCCACGAACGCATCGAAAACCGCCTCCAGATCTGGAACTGTCGGTTCGCTCGCCATATCGCCCTCCTTCTGACGCAAGGGAAAGTTCGCAACGAGACTTCGACGTGCATCGTCGTTGTGATTTTAGACCCCCGGCTGTCGGCTGTCCCGTGCGACCTGGAGACTTGGCAGCCGGCCTAGTTCTGGGCCCTCGGGCACCGCTCGCCCACCAGGCCTTGACTAGGGCAAGCGACCACACGAGCGGGCACAGAAGGTGGGCGATGTGACCAGCAGGTGCGTCTGACCTGGCCGGGTCCATACTCGACGGTGCCCCCTGGCTCACCTCTGCGGCGTGTCACCCATCCCTAAGGGTTCCGGTAAGTCGAGCGGCAGGGTCAAGGCCCACGATGGTGGGGACCGTCAGGCCAATAGCGCATTGTGGAGAATAATCATGGTGCGCGTCGCCCACGATCCCGAGACACGCCTCTACGTCGAGCGCCGTCTGAAACAAGGGGAGACCAAGCATGTCGCCGGTACGCTGCGTTCGTCGCCGAGCACCCAGACAAGAGGAGATCAATAGATGTCGGCAACGCTGAAGTTGAGGCATAAGGCAATCGGAGCGGAGGTACGTCGTGGTACGTACGCTGTCGTGGTCGACGGTGAGCGGGTCGGGTCGGTCGGAATGAACGACACGATCGAGATACCAGTCGAGCCTGGACGCCATACCCTGCAGGTCCGCAATGGCCGAAAGTCAAGCAGTACCGAAACCTTCGACGCCGCCGAGGGCGAGATCGTCGTCTTTCGATGCACCGGAAAGAGGTTCTTGCCGATCTTTCTCGCATCCCTCATCGTTCCCAGGCTGGCACTGAAACTCGTCCGCGATTGAGCCGGCGCTGCCGTCGTGGCGTTCGCCAGCCCGTCGTCATCGCCGCCGGCTCGCCTGGAGTGGAGCGTGCCACCTAACAGTCGGTCCGGGGCATTGCCTACGGCGCATCGGGGACACCGGCTGACTATTTTGGCAGTGGCCGTTGCGATCAAGCTGACCGTTTCGTCGGGTTCCTAGAGGCCACGCACCGTCCCCGTGCTTGCCCCGTTCGCCCGGCCGGTGGGACACTTCTGCACAACGGGGACAGTTGGTTCGACCGTCAAAACGGGACTATTCTCCTACCATGACTCGAAGGCCAATCGTGTGGGCCAGAGCGATGCTCAGCGGAGGAGTGGTTCTTCTCGTCATTGCCTTCACTGCGATCGCCTTGCAGGGTTTCTCAGATTGGGCTTTGCTCATTGCACCCTTCGCGATCACGGTAAATGGCGTGATTTGGATGCTAAGAGTGAACAAGTACGGAAGTATCTTTCCAGCCCCTGGGGACGCCCAACACAAGTAGCCCAGTCCTCCGCGTGCAACGGTCCCTCTTCGTGGCACGACCGGCTCCATTGCGTCGAGGAGACACTGGCCGGGAATCCACTTCTCGTGCCCTCCGCCTCTCACGAGATTGATGGCTCTTCCTGCCCCATACGCAGGGTCGGGAAGAGGCGTTGATCCGTGCCCTGACAGCCGCCGGTCAGGCGCCAATCGCCCGCCAGATCTCAGCTGTGGCGTCCACGTCGGAGGACACCTTGCCGAGGAATAGCCGGAGCCCGAGTGTCAGGCGCGTGCCCGGCCACGTGTGCCCCGCCTCTTCGCAGACCCACAGCGTCACCGCGCCCGGATCATCCAAAGGTCCGTAAGAGAGCCGCGTAAGCGAGGGCGTGAACTCGGTGCGCTCGGGTTCGGGAGAATGGCCGTTGGCCCGGGCCCAGGCAGACGCCGCGCCGAGCACACTCTCGCTCCACCGCGCCGTGGGACCGCCGCCGTAGGGGTTGATCCTGTCGCGCGTCCCGTGAAAGGCGACGACCCGCACTGGATGATCGAGCCGTTTCATTGCGGGCATGCGCAGCCCCGCTACCGCACCCAGGACTCGCACCGGATTGCGGCCCGACGAAGAGAACCGGCTGGCCATGCGCGCCCCGCCGGACATGCCGCTGACACACGTGGGCACCGCGCTGGCGCTGAAGGACTCACGGAGGTAGTCGAGTACGGCGTCGAGGAACGCGACGTCGCCGTGGAGGTCCCACTCCCATCCAGCCCGCGAAGGAATTGAGCCTTGCGGGAAAGCCACCACAGCACCCTGCTCGGCCAAGGGAGCCATACGGCTCAGGCGGACCTGACGCTCGGCCGTCGAGGTGCTCCCGTGCATGGACACAACGATGGCGGTCGGGGCGTCGGTCGGCGCCGCCACCAGAAGCTGGCGTCGGGCCCCGCCGACCTCAATCGTGTGTGGCACCACCGGCAAGGGAAGTCACTGTAGCCCCAGGGGCCGTCGAGGCGATCTCGGGGATGCCTCCTTCCGCCGGTTGGATGAGGCACTCGGGCGACGTTGGGCAGAGGGTCATATCTGGCAGGCAGACCGGTATTGGGCATGTCCGGTCGCCGCTCTCGTCAAGGAGTGCGAAATTCAGACGTAAAGCGACCAAGGAGGAACTCGATGCCGAAGTACCTCGTCCAAGCGTCTTATATCGGAGATGGGGTGCAGGGACTCCGCCAGGAGGGTGGCTCAGCCCGTCGAGCCGCCGTCGAAAAGGCGTGTTCCAGCGTGGGCGGAAAGCTTGACGCGTTCTACTACGCGTTCGGTGAAGCCGATGTGGTTACCGTCATAGACCTGCCGGACAACGCGACTGCGGCCGGGGTTGCTCTACTTATCGCAGCGAGGGCAAGATAAACATCAAGACCACCGTCCTGTTGACTCCGGAAGAAGTCGACGCTGCCGTGAAGGTGGGCGGCGATAACCACCCGCGCGGGGTTTGAGCGCCTGGCACTTCGCCCTTTCCGCAAAGTGGCGATGGAGAGAATGAGAGCAGTGCCTGGGCGTGACTTGCAGGCCGAGTGGGACACCATCCCCAAAAGCGTGGAACGGGTAACTCTTGCCCCTGGCTATATGGCTAATCCAGTCTCGTTCGGCGACAACGCACCAAGTGGTCTGCCAATCTCCCACTCATGACCGAATGGGTCAACGATTCGACCGAGCCGCCAACCGTGCTCATCGCTCACCGGGGCCGTTTTGTCGGCACCGGCGCTTACTGCTCGGTTCAGGACAGTCTCGGGATCATCGACCACGAGTAGCGTCCTGCTCGTCGTCCCGCCGATCTCCTTCGGGCTAAAGCGATTCATGTTCGCGTTTGCCGCTACAACCCAGAATGTGCCTCTCCCACGCCAAGCTGCGCCACGATGTCATCGCCATCGCCGACAAGGTGAAGGACCGTCGCTTCGAAAGCGACCTGGTAGAAGCGGACTGCAGTCCTTGCTCCTTCCACCCACAGTTCAGGCTCAATACCTGTCACGATCCGTCCTCCGTGTGCCTCGTAGGCATTCTTCCTCAGATCCCGCCTGGAGGAGACCGACGGGGTAGCCCGGATCCGCGAATGCCTCAATCACGAATCCGTGGGTCCCCTCCGGCAGGGTGCGACCGTTCGGCAATGGAACATCTCTAACGGTGATCACGTGGTCATTGAATCTTGCCTTCATCAGCCCACTTTGCCAGTTGGACCTCACGGGGCTGGTACGCGACGGTCGTGACTCCGTTGTGAGCATTCGCGATCCTCCCGTCGACTGTGATCAAATAGCTACGTGTTCTACGTTTTGATTTTTGGTCTTCTCGCGGTCGTTCTCGTCGTCGGGGGATTGACAACCATGACTCGGCGACGAAGGAACCTGGAACTTGAGGAAGAGCACACGTCCCGAAGCGACGCCAGCCGTCGTAATCGGAAGACGAAGCGAGCCCAGTCACGACATGACAGGCGTAGGCGCCATTAGTTCATTGGGATCCCAAACTGGGTGACTGCTCAATGCGGTC